>Ga0209076_1000036_pt1 | contig 16991 bp, 15 predicted proteins | sample Rivendell_Oct201_9_FD_188350 | JGI IMG/M metagenome (GOLD analysis project Ga0209076, IMG submission 188350) | Vadose zone soil and rhizosphere microbial communities from the Eel River Critical Zone Observatory, Northern California to study diel... | ecosystem: Environmental > Terrestrial > Soil...
AGATATAGAGCTGGGTCCATAGCTGTAAAGGCAAGCCAGCCTCTCTCGTTTGAGAACGTTCCTTGGGACATCAAGACTAGAGTTATGATACCCATGAGAATGGGCAAGACGATGACGAAGGGCCTAGACAGGAGACCGGCAAATGGTGATAGGCCGGTCAAAAAAAGATAGATTGCGGCCAGAGCACTCGAAATAACGAGCACGGTAGATGTTCTTACACGGGCTGCCCTGTAGCTGGTGGAGCCCGCGAGGTTGACTCTTCCCACCAATTCCAAGAATGACAAGTGGTACGAGTAGATTGCTCGCACAGGACTCTTCCCCGCGAAACTCATAGTCTTCTTGTATTCAGAACTAGTAGCCCTCAACAGACTCCTCATCGATCCCAGTTCTAGATAGGCCAGCTCTCTCAAGGCAACGGGTACGGTTATCACTGCGAACCCAAACAGCGTGATGCTGCCATACAGTAGGTCTCCTGTGAAAGGAGAAACGGGAGTAAAGGGGTTCCCGAGGATCGAGGAGAGGCACCAGACTCCGAGAATTGCGACGAGCCCGATTCTGACTCTGGTCGAGAGAATGTTCGAAACGACGCCAAGTGCAGTGACTACAGCCGCCAGAATCGCTAGGTCGGCTCCTAGCACTATTGTGGTTTGGAGGGTTCCAGCGCCCGCAAGATAGAATCCGAAGAGGAAGAGGATGGTGATCCCGGAACCGACGAACTGAGCTGTAAATAGCGCAAAGCTGAGTTCTCTACGCTTCAGCGGAAGCGTCAGCAAGTAGTCTCTGTCGGATTTTAGGACGAACAGTCCTCCGAAGAGGAGGCTTACGGCGATGAAGAAGATAGAAGCTCCCACAGCATAGTAGGAGAATCCGCCTGAGAATTCTGGTGAGTTTCCGGTTGTAATCGCTCTTATCACAATATCATAGACTAGGAAGAAGGTTACTAGAGCAAGGAGTGGTTTGGAGAATCTAGTTAGGAGGACGAACTTTACGAGTTTAGCCAGCATTTGTCATTAGCCTTGCAACGACGCTTTCAATCGGCTCCTCACCCTGTTCCAGACTCTTCAGCGTGTCAATTGTCCCGTTCCAGACAATCTTGCCTCTTGAGATCATGATGACTTTCTCTGTAAGCCGTGTGGCAATTGACATAATATGGGTGGACACTATCTGTGTCGAGTCCAGAGACTTCAGCATTTTGAAAACTCTCTCCTGAGTTGGGATGTCAAGATAGTTTAGGGGTTCATCAAGCAGAACTATTCTCGGCTTGTGAATGAGTGCCAGAGCAATGGCGAGTTTTTGCATGTTCCCTCTGGAGAGCTTGCCAACCTTGGCTCGTTCGTATTCTCGGAGGCTCAATTCATCCAAGAATCTGTCCGTTGCTTCGCGGACGTCTTTTACTCCTCGAAGGGCGGCGATGTACTCCAAGTTCTCTCTCACGGAAAGTGTCCGGTATGGCGTTGCATCTTCAGGGAGATATCCGAGAATTGACTTGGCGTCCGAGCTGAACGGTTCGTAACCGCTGATCTTAATCGTCCCAGTATCAGGTTTCAAGAGACCAACGAGGAGTTTCAGAGTTGTTGATTTGCCAGCCCCGTTAGGACCTAGAAGAGCAAACCTTTCCCCGCAAGGTATGGTGAAGGAGACATCATCGAGCGCGACTGTCTTACCATAGGATTTCGTAACATACTGAGCTTCGATGCAAGCCTGCCCGGACAACGACACTAGACTGGTCCCTCTCCCGCTCACTAAACCTGTACTTTGGCTTGAACTAGACACGAAATGTCCCGATTAATAATCTAGGAACTGGTTTTTCTTTCCAGCTGGAGATATTCTGCTTCAATTCTGAAGCCTGTTCTGAGGTAGAGGATTGCTCCTGATGCGAGATCGCGTCTCGCCCATCGCCATAGTTAGTCCAGATGGCCCAAGGCAATAAAAGAGCTAGTGAATTCGCTATGGCTGCGGGGCCCGTAGTCGAGCCAGGACCAAGACGTGGGCCTTCGGAGCCCAAAATCGTGGGTTCGAATCCCACCGGGCCCGCCACTAACGCAGAATATTCTAGACTCCAGAATACAACCTTCACCGGTTCGTCGGCTCGGAACGATGGAATTCCGAAAACTCCGCAGCCCTCATAGTCCCCTGCAAAACGCCCCCGAATCGCCTAGGAATTGAAAACCTGTCTATCGTTATGCTAATCCTCTCCAATTCATGATGAACGGCCAGCCGTCCAGCCTAACATCCCCGACTGAAATCTCGCAGGGTCTATTATTCTGGACCATTTTTTGAAATCGCGCGCTCCTCGCGTAACAGATCCAGTTTATTCTATTTCGAATTCTAGACCAACAAGCGCATGGTTCGGTCCTTTCGGACGACAAACCCCGCCACACATCGAGTTAATTAGAGTCTCCGCGAAATGAGGCTGTATCCACTATGACACGCGCAAGACTCTCTGAGAAAGCAATCAAGCTGATCGATGGGAAGAATTTTGGCAATCTGGCCTTTGTAATGTCCGATGGTTCGCCACATGTGAGCCCTGTCTGGGTTGATCGTGAAGGAGACCTAATTCTTGTCAACACGGCGGAGGGACGCGCGAAGGCAAAGTATCTGAAGACTAATCACAGAGTTGCTTTGAGCATTTTCAGCCAGCAGAATCCTTACGAGAAGGTCGTAATCAAGGGAAGGGTGCTGGACATGACGAAGAAGGGAGCGGAAGAACACAACGAGAAGCTGTCAATGAAGTATCTTGGGACTACTAAAAATCCGCATCGTCAACCGGGTGTCGGTAGGATACTAGTCAAGATAGAGCCAGAACGAGTAGTCAACGAATAGACGCGAAACCGAAGGACTCTTGGTTGGAAAAAATAAGAGGAAGCTGACCGCTTCCTTTTACGAAGGATTTTCTATGGTTGGTTGGTGGGAGTCCAGGTGATGAGTGTCTCGCTGGCGGTTACTCCGTTGATTCTGCTGATCTTCTCAACGGAATTCTCCATGAGCTCATCTTGGCTGAAGCCATTGAACGAGGCAATGACATCGAATTCGCCTGGAATTAGGTGAGCCTCGACGAGGTTCGGCAATGACTTCAGTTTCTGGAGTACGCTTCGGAACTTGCCCTTGACTTTGACTAGCGCGTAGGCGAGCGGGGGCTCAGAGGACTCTTCCCTGTTCTTGGTGTTGGTAACGTTCTCGATGGAGAATGCTGTCTGAGTGGACGTGATGCCGCTAATGCTTCTGATCTTTTCCACCGTTTTGAATGCTTTGACGGGTTCATTGGTCTTCAGTCGGATCACGAGGTCGAAGCGTCCGGTGACTGGAGTGACGGATTCTATGTTGCTGACTCGTTTGAGCTGGCTGACAATGTGTCCGAGTTCTCCCTTGGCGTTTGCGAAGACAAAGCTGGTTGATGCAGATTTGGACATTTTTTCTCTGAAATCGACAGGGCGATTGCACGCTATTTGTCAGCGTCTGAACCCGGCAACACGTCCACCAGTAACACTTGAGCTACCACTTCGCGGGAGCTTCAGGCTTCTCTATACTCTTCCACAAGTAGAAGGTCGATATTGAAGAGTAGGGATGCCATTTCTCGGCTAACTGTTCAAACCTATCTCGCGTCGGAAGCTTTCGAAGCCTGTAGGCCTTCTGGGCGGCTTTCCGCAAGCCAAGATCATCAACCGGCAGCACGTCTGTCCTACCCAGCTTGAAGATCAGAAACATTTCTGCAGTCCATCTGCCAATTCCCCGTACGTTGTCCAGCTCGTTGAGGGCCTCCTCATCAGGGAGATTCTCCAACCTCTTCAGATCAAGAGTCCCATTCTCAAGTCGCTCAGCTAGATCCTTGATGTAGGAGATCTTCTGCGGAGACAACCCGCTCCCCCGCAACTTCTCTACATCAGTTGACAAATACTCTCTTGGACTCGGCAGTCGTCCACCATAGAGTTGCTTGAACCTGTTCAGAATGGCTCGTGCGGCTGAGCCAGCTAGCTGTTGATAGATGATGGAGCCCACAACCGCTTCATAATGGTCATCATCCAATTCGAACTTGACGGAACCCACTTTGCTGATTATTCGGGCGAGAATCGGATCATTCCTCTTCAAATGTCGAATTCCCTTCTGCCAGACACTACGATCGGCCAGTGAGCCCACGGATTTGCTGCGATAAGGTGCTGGACGCGAAGGGGTAGCGTTCTTGACCATAGACTTCCCTACCCGCTTTAATGGCCTCGCTGTCCTCGGAAGCCTTTTTGAAACCCTCGTCATCGCGTTCAACAGTAATGGCGCTCTCCGATAACGAGATTAGTCGTGCAATAAAAACCGGCCAGTTCCAGATCGTTCCTCGAAACACGAAACTTAATCCTGCGGGAATCGACTTGCGAGCCGATCGGAGTCTGGTGCTCAGACCTGGCAAGCAAACACTGGTAGCTACTATTGAGCGCGTGGAACTTTCGGAGGAGTTTCTTGGAATTCTTCACATTCGGTCATCTCTTGCGAGGGAGGGGATTGTTGCGAGTCTTGCTCTAGTCGACCCGGGATTCCGTGGACAGCTCACGGTCAGTCTCTATAATGCTGGAGATAGACTGGTTAGTCTCCGGAAGGGCGAGAGGTTCATCCAGCTCTCTTTGTTAAGACTCGGGATGCCTGCGACACATGCTTACGTTGGAAAATATCAGAACAGTCGTGGAGTTGTCAAGAGTCGCCGGAAAAAACTGATCAGGTCGCGCAGAATGGAAAGCGTTATACAGGGTACGCGGGGCTAAAGCGCGAATACAAGCAATGAAGGACACTTCGCGCATTCTAGATCTCAAGTACAAACTCCAAACGATCGAACTCTTGAACTTGGCAAAGGAGCAATACACCTACAGAGAACTCTCCGGCATTTTGCATTTGCCCGAGACAGTGTTGAGTCGCTATGTGAAAGGCCACGTGCTGCCAACCGCGGAACGTGCGGAAGAGATCAACAGGACGCTTCAGAAATACATGAGCCTAGAGAAGGAGCTGCACGAGAGAATAAAATTCGATGACCTAGGCTACTTTGATAACACGGGAATAATCAACGACACTATGCTACTGGAGAGAGCAGTCCAGCAGGCAGTCGGAAAGTTTGCCGGGAAGAGAGTGAACAAAGTCATGACCGCTGCTGTCGACGGCGTCCCGCTCGCAACCTTGCTAGCTCACCGGCTAGGCACAAGACTAATTGTCGCTAAACAGTCCAGAGAAGTCGGTGTTCGAGAGTTCATCGAGGAATTCTACGTTCCCCCAAAGACCGCCATAATGAAGAGTCTCTACGTCTCCAAGGACGCCTTCAAGAAAGGAGAGGGTGTACTCATCGTAGACGATATCATCGACAGCGGAGAGACTCAGCGGGCAATGATGAAAGTCATTCTCAAGGCAAGAGCGGAAGTCATAGGCATCTATGCACTCGTAGCTATAGGAAACGAATGGAAGTCTCGGATAGAGTCAGTAGGCAATGTTCCCGTCGAGATCGGCCTATCGCTCGTCAAGATGGTGGCATAAAACTACCTTTCAGCGTAGAAAAAGTAGAAACATCAGCGAAGAACCATCAAACTCACCCGGATAAAGAGCGTAGGCTTTCAACAAACGGCGGATCAGCCACACCCCTATCCGTAACAATGCCCGTCACCAGTTCGGGCGGAGTAACATCAAACGCCGGATTCAGAGCCTCCACATTCCGTGGTGCAACCCTCCTCCCAGCAACATAGAGGACCTCTCGCTGGTTCCGTTCTTCGATCACAACCATCGATGGATCCGTCGCCATGTCAACAGTGGAGACTGGAGCGGCTACGTAAAACGGGACACTGTAAAACTTGGCTGACAACGCGATAGGAAGAGTACCTATCTTGTTCGTCACATGACCGGTCTTTAGTATTCGATCTGCTCCCACGAGAATCTTGTCCACCACACCCCGCGACATCATCTGCGCCGCCGCACTATCCACTATGACTTTCACAGGAATATTGTCATGCGCCAGTTCGTACGCGGTTAGCCTTGATCCTTGCAATAACGGACGAGTCTCCGTCGCAATCACACTGATCCGCTTTCCTTGCTCCACAGCCGCTCTAACTACAGCGAGAGACGTTCCGTAGCCAACGGTCGCAAGAGCGCCAGCATTACAATGAGTAAGAACCGTGTCTCCATCCTCCAAGAGCGGAGAGCCATACTTGCCGATTTGTCGAGCAGCCTCAAGCTCAGAATTGAAAATTGCTTCGGCTTCTTTCGATAGTATCTCTTTCAGAGACGAGACGGCCCCTGCCTTTGCAGAAGCGTTGAAGACTCGCTCTACTGCCCATCTAAGATTCACACCGGTAGGCCGAGTCTGGATTAGAATGTCGCCCGATTTTCGGAGCTGAGTTCGAGCCTTAGCCAAATCACTGGTCCTTATTTTCTTCACAGACAGGACAAGCCCATAAGCGCCCACTACGCCAATCAATGGTGCTCCGCGAACTTTCATCGTCTTGATCGCAGCGCAGACCTGTTCGACACTGACCAAACGGACATAGGCTAGCTTGGCCGGGAGAAGAGTCTGATCTACAACCTCTAGTCCATCATTCCGCCATCTTACAGGCTCCAGATTCTTGCGGGTCATCAGGTTTCTACGACTAGATCATCGTCTTTCTATTTGAATGGCTTTATAGCCGCCCCTCCGGGTGCACGACTTTCTGGAACCCTTGGAAACGAAGAGCGAACAAGTCCCGGTCATCATCGAAGCCATGGAAGCCTACCTTTCCAGGGGAGGAGTCTTTCTCCGAGAACCAGAGAAACTAATGGATCTACGCGAAAAAGCGTTTGGAACCCTAATCGAAAACAAGATCACACTCAATCCTTACGAGACTTTCTACCTCGTCGAGAAGAAGAGAATCAAGGTCGTGGACGAGAAGAGCAAGCAGTCAAAGTCGCTACAGCAGCTGGTGACGAAGCTCTCGGTGGGGAAGCCCACCATTTGGACAAAATATCTTGTCTACAGGGACCTTCGAGACCGGGGATACCTAGTCCGGGATGGAGAAGCGGGCTATGATTTCGAAACGTTCGGCAAAGGTGCCATGAGACGACTCGTCACTATCGTCTTCGAAGGAGGGGAATCTACTCTCGAAAAACTAGCAGGTTTGTCAGCGAAAGCAAACAAAGACGGGAAGGACCTGGTGTTGGCCGTCATTGACCGGCGCACAGACATTGTCTACTACACATTGAATCCTGAGACTTTCCAATCCCAATAAATCGAACCTTGAAGGTTCCTCGTCTTGTCTGAGACGCAATTCACTCTCCCCCGCGGAATGAAGGACATAGAACCGGAGGAGATGATCAAGAGAATCTGGCTCGCCGACCAGATCCGTCATGTCCTCTGGGGCTACGGGTTCCAACTTCTAGAACCCAGTCCAGTGGAAAATCTTGAGACCCTTGAAGCAAAATCCGGCCCTGGAATCCGGGATGAAATCTACTGGTTCAAAGATAAAGCAGGACGAAACTTGGGCCTACGGTTCGACCTGACAGTTGGCATGACACGGATGATCGCCAACCGATTCGATCTTCCTGAACCTATCAAGATAGGATGTATCGGAGGAGTCTGGCGATACGACGAGCCGCAGTATGCCAGGTATAGATTTCACACTCAGTGGGACGCGGAAATCTATGGAGTAGCAGAACCCACTGCCGACGCGGAAATCATCAGCCTCGGGTCCGACATTCTCGATAAGGTGGGACTGAAGGATCATGAAGTCCGAGTCAGCAATAGAAAACTCGCGGAAGGATTTCTCCAGAGCTTGGGAGTCCGCTCACAAGAGGAACTTGAGAGATTGCTGCGAATCATCGACGGAATGGGAAAGAAGAGTCCCGAACAGATCGAAGGAGAGCTAGGCCGAGCCGGGCTCTCACAAGACAAAGTAAAACGCGTCATGGGATTTGCGGACATCGGCGGCGACGCTGACAAAGTTCTACCCGATCTAGAGAAGAAACTGCCAAAGAACGACCTGATCAGCAAAGGCCTACAGGAACTTACCGGAACGATTGACAACGTCGACTCACTTGGGAAAAGGTCCAAGGTCCAAGTGGATCTAAGAATTGTGAGGGGAATTAGTTACTACGACGGAACTGTCTTCGAAGCATATGATCAAGCCAGCGAGGACGTCGGTGCGGTGTTCGGTGGAGGCCGGTTCGACAAGCTCTGTCGCATCTACGGAAAACGCGACATGCCCGCAACAGGTGTGGCCGGTGGCTTCGAGCGACTCATGATTTCCCTTGAAAAGAAGGGGCTCTTCCCAGATCTGGAACAGAACCCACAGGTCTACGTAGCAATGGCAGGGGAAGAAGTGCGGGACGAGACCATCAAGGTTCTGCGAGCGTTGCGAGAACGTGGACTCCGCGCGGATCGGGACCTCAAAGAGCGTCCGTTGAAAAAACAAATGGATTATGCCGCTTCTGCCAAAGCTCGAATCGTGGTGATTGTCGGCCCGAGAGAACTCAAGGAGGGTAATGTCCGGTTGAGAAACATGAAGACTGGAGAGGAGAAGAACGTTCCGAAGAATCGAGTCGTCGACGAAGTAGCAAAAGTCCTGGCTTAAGTTAAGAAGTCTCGGTCCAACTCGTGTTGTTTACTTGAGTTTTCAGGAAAACTTATCAGACGGACCCACAAAGCAAACGGTATCAGCAACAGGAGGAAATGCTAGATGGTTGCGACGAGGCCCAATCGTGATGAATCCCTGGATCTTCGCTCAAGAACAAAGGCATTGAAGCGAAGACGGGCCAAGAGAGAATTTAGGACGCGCCTCATTCACGTTTCAGCTGCCGCAGGCTGAAAATCACTTGAAGACCCCAGCCAATTCTGGCTGCTAACGGACTTCGCTAATTCTATTGTCAGAGATTCAATCTCGAGAGCTCAGGTCGTAGTAGTCAGGAGGGGTCTTGGAGAGTTTGTAATGGATGAATCCGTATCCAAGTTTTTCGTGGAGCTTGTTGGTTTCATCAACAGCATCCTTGTAGCAATGCTCGAATCTTTCCCAGTCTTTGGCTTTGATGCTCTCACCTAACGGATGGAGATGTGACTGGATGAAGCTGGTGATGTCTTGGTGGAATTTTGGTCTCAGCGTTGCTCCTACTCTGAGGATGCTGATCGTCACCTTCTGTTCGTGTTCGGCCAGTTTCCAGTTTCCCCCTTTAGCCGCGTGATAGAGTACGTGAAATCGATCCCCGATCTCTTTCATCAGCCGGGCTAGGCCGGGCTGGACCTCGGCTAGCTGTTCCAAGGTGAGTTCTCCATGCTTCGTTTTGACTATGATCTTCTCGTCCAAGTTTCTCATCCATGCCTGGGATCTGTTTTCATATAGATTTCACTCTACGTTAACTTGATCTTCTTCGGCTGTTTGAATGATCGGTGTTCGGTCCCATTCATAGGACATTTCTTTCAGTGAGTCAAGAGTTAAAGGCTCCAAGAGCGATCCCCAGACGAAGAGTGTAGGATCTTGTGGGTGGAGTTCAAGTGTCCGTTGTGCGGTAAGGATCTTGACGATGACCAGACTATGGCTAACTTCCTGGTTTGCGCGGATTCGTCTCACGGGTTGCTCCGATTTTTCACGGGTGATGGTTGCTACTTCACGACCAACGAGCAGGTCGCGGAGGACTTGATGAAAAAAGGCAAGAGGGTTCACATTGTCGATCCGAAGGAATTCTTCGGGAATCAGACAGTTAATCTCGAATAACGGCTCTTCATTCGTCAGGAATCATTAACTATCCTTCCAATCCGGGCTGTTCCGGGCCCGTAGCTCAGCCTGGATAGAGCGGCAGCCCCCTAAGTGGGGTTTCACATCGGAGTCAGCTGTAGGAGATTGACAAGGGTCTCCGGCTAGAGGTCCGGGGTTCGAATCCCCGCGGGCCCGCCACAGACTTCAATGAAACTCGCGAGAGAGATCTAGTTTGTTGAACCCGGGTCTTGCTTCGGGAGGGTTCCACGAGCCGATTTCACGCGTGTCAGATAGAACGCGAGAGCAATCAACAGTATCATCGTGAAACCTATCAGGCCAAGCCCAACGTAGTGGGTCGTGTTGTAGGATGATATCCTGAGACCCGAGGCAAGATAGGTGGCGTCTGGCTCGCTAACGTAGAAGATCCCGATGCCATAGATGAGTCCTATCAAGACTGTCAAACGAGTTCCGAGCCCTGCAAGAGTAGCGGTGTAGAGCGCGATCACAAAACCCAGCGTGCTTATCGTGTCTGCGTAGGGGACTAGCCATAGCTGAGTGAGACCGTTGCCGATCTCGTTCAATACAAGTCCGAAGGCGTAAAGGACAATTCCAATCATAGCATAGCTACGAATCGTGCTGCTCGGAAGGGCCCGCTTCGCCCCCTCGGCCAGGCTCATAGAGAATCAGGATTGTTCCGGTGCTCTTTAAGCGAATAGTAACTTGCCGAGCGAATATTACAGGAAACTAGGAATGGGGCCCGGCATTCCGTTTGGTCTCTTCAGTTACGTTAACGGAACGTAGAGTGGGCGCTGACGATAAGGGAAGAGATGGTCCGGAGACTTGCGGGAAGAGACGGGCCATAGTGATTGCCGCTTTGCTTGAACGAATCTTTGCTATGATTCCAGGCTCCAACCTACGATAGAAGAGAGTCGGTGCCAGAATACAGGATGGCAGGAGAGAGATCATTAGCGTAAATCCGAGCGAAATTGCTCGGTCAAGACTTCCTCCCATAGCTACGGCAAAAGAGACGAAAGCACCGATACCTCCCAGAGAGGACAACCATCTTGATGTCCAAGCTGCCGGAACGGTGACTGTGAGCCTCGTTGTATTGTGACACCGGAGTCCAGAATCCTCAAGGACCCATAGAAGGACATGTATCGAAGATGGTATGGCGAGCAAGAAAATGGCTACATAGATGAACGCGTTGCTAACAATAACTAGATTCTGCGGATTGACCTGAGTAACTTGAGGAACGATTAGCGCGGAGAGAAAGAACACGAACACTAAGACGCGCATGTCTCTGAGAATTCTACGCGAAACGCCCGGTTTCCCCACCTGTCTCTCGAAGTAGTACTGGTGTCCCGAGGACTCACGGAGGCGGCAAATTATCCTCAAGACCATAAAGGCAAGGCGATCCACTAGCAGACTCCAGATGAGTAGAGGGACACCTACATACACTACAATGATTGTGACCAGCCAGCCGGTGCCTCTGGAGACGCCAGCGGCCAGAAGAGGCAGAAGGGCCAGGAAGCCCAGAGTGTACTCTGTCCTATAGGTCAAGGCTCCATCGGAGATGAATTCCCGTCCCGACTATGAGTCTTCTAGAACTAACAAACTCAAACGCTAGGCATTGTTTCAGGATTGTGGTTCGTTCTTCTTGTCGAATCTGACTCGTCTCAGCCGGTTGGGACCCCACCATGCTCTAGGGCCGAGCAGTGACATGATTGCTGGGACAAGATAGGTCCGCACGACCATTGCGTCTAAGACGACAGCTAGGGCAATTGCGAAGCCGAAGCCTTCGAGGAGACGATTAGAAGACAGCAAAAGGGAGCCGAGTGCACCAGCAAGGATTAGCGCCAGAGCCGTTATGATTCCGCCAGTCCTGTCGACGGCGTCCACTACTGCCTGGCGGGTCTCTTTGCCCTTCTGGGCTTCTTCCCTGATGCGGGTTAGAATGAAGATGTTGTAGTCCATGCCGATCCCATACAGTAGCAGAAAGAGCACGAGGGGGATGATGAAGAGGACGCCTGACTGTAGGACATTGTTGAAGAAGAGAAGAGTGGCCGCATAGGCCCAGATTATGCTCAGCCCAATGGAAAGTATCCCAGTTATTGCTAGAGGATAAGAGCCGAGTACTACGAGCAAGACGACGAATATCGCTGCGACCGTCAATATTCTGATGGTGTTGAACTGGTTGACCGTTTCATTGGCAAAGTCGAGAGTGGACGCGGACGCACCTCCTACCAGTATGGTGTCTTGGGCTAGTGAGGGGTCGGAGCTCTGAAGGCTCGTGACGAGGTTACGTATCTGAGTAACCGTGTTCAGAGAGTTTTGTGTGAACGGCTCGTCAGCAAATAGAACTGTCAACATAGCACTCCGATTGTCCTTTCCAATGCTCCCTAGGATCGCCTGCCTTTCTTCCGGCGTCAAGCTCGTCATATTGGTCGCGTTTACCGCGACTCCGTTGGGGCGAGTTGGCCCTTTGACTTCTTTCACGTTGGACAACGTGGCGATGTTCTGACTCAGCTTCTCCAAGCTTACTTGCGCACTTGTCGTCAGGTTTCCGTTTACGAGAATTGGCGCTGGGAGTTGGACGAGCACTTGTGTAGGGCCGATCTGACCAGCGCCGAAGCTTTGCTCTAGGGCAGTGATGCCCTTGACACTTTCCGCTTGGGGGAGCCCTGCGGCAAAATCGTACGACGTGGAACCGGTGAGTGATATGTAGATGGCCGGGATGGATATGATCAGAGCCAGTCCTAGGACAAGGACAGGCCGCCTGACACTGAAGCCCGCAGCTCTTCGGAAATATCCGGGCCTTTCAGCTCTTTTCTTCCGCGCCCTAGCCGCATATGCCTCGAATTTCTTGCCCGATGTCGGCCAGAATATCCGGTCCCCAGCGATTAGAATGAGCGATGGGATCAGCGTAAGACTTACTAGAAGAGCGATTAGGACTCCGAATCCGAGACCGACGCCGATGGATCTGAGGAGGGTGAAGCTGGTTAACGTCATTGCGCCGAACGCGATTATGACAGTGGTTGCGCTGGTGGCGATGCTCTCCCCTGACCAGGTGATAGATGTCTGGACAGCCTGGGCCTTGTCGCGACCTTCGACTCGTTCTTCACGGTAACGGGCCATTAGGAAAATGGCATAGTCGGTGCCAACTCCCAACATTATTGTGAAGAGGAATGTAGTAGTGGTGTCCTGGATTTGGATGATGTACTTTCCGATGATGTAGAGTCCTCCCTCTGCCATCAGCAACGCCATTCCGACTGTAGCCAGAGGAACGAAGGGAGTGACGATTGCAAAGAAGAACAGTCCCGCTAGAATAAGGATGGCGCCAACGGTGACTGGCTCGATGCGGCCGAGGTCAGCCGAGCTTCCCAGCGAAGAGTCGGCAGTGGTGGCCAGGTCACCGGTGACGTATGACTGCAAGGGTTCGGGATCGCTGGCTTTGAGTTGGGAGATGATGTTCCGCATGGTCACTACGTTCTTCAATATTGGGTCAGTGTCCGCGGAGCCGAACGAACCGGGAGCTCGTGAGAAGTTCACAAGAATGATCATTGTGTTGTTTTTTGGACTGATGAAATTTTTAGTAATCGTGGGCGGGATCAGCGGTGGGTACTGGGAGAGTGTTTCATGCCATACTGTTTGGTTTGCAAGTGATTGTGCCGATGTGTAGTTGTAGCCTTGTCTCAAGAAGTAGCCTGTGAACGCTGTTCTCTCTAGGCTGTAGATTGTGGTAACGTTTTCGAGGCTGTTGAGGATTCCCGGCATTAACAGGTTTTTTTCTAGACGGAGAGTGAAGATCTTGGTAGCGTTGTCGGTAACATCGTTTCCTTGAAGGAGAATTATTGCCGTTGCGTTGGACTGTGGATGGGGGAACTCTTGAGACATGAGATTCTGGGCAAGCGCAGACTGGGAGGTGCTGGACTGACCTCCACTAGTGCTAGAAGTAGTGACTTGGGAGAGCTGCTGAGAGAGCGGAAAACTTGCAGCAAAAAGCAGAATCCAAAAGACGATTATAAGCTTGTATCTTCTTCCTACGAAGGAGCCGATTCTAGCGAATGCTGGGACACGGGGTCCGGGGGTCTTCTGGACTCCAAGTCTCTTGGAGACGACGTATCCTGCTCCCCCTGCGACGATAAAAAGGCCGATCGCGGCTACGACTATCGTGCCAAGATTGTCTGAGACGTACAGGCGGAGGTATCGGTTGTTCTGGTAATCGAGAATTAGAGCCGTAAGCCCGGCGAGCGATATTATGAGAACTAGTACGAAGATTCCTATCCAGCGAGCCTGGGATATATTGGTCCTGCTCATCGCAGACCCACGTCATACTCATGATGAGTCGAGGATGGATGCGGAGTCAAAAGAGGATGTTTGATCCGATTCGCTAGCCTATTTACGCGTGATTTCGATGAAGTGAGAAGTCCGTCGAGGGTCGTCCAGACTGTTCCTGCGGATAGTTGGACTTCCTTATTTTGTCTCCAGATTCTATCAGAAAGATTCGCGTATCTGAGAATCTGAATTTGAGATAGTCCGGTTGAAGGTTCTTGGGTGTTTTATCTTGTCGTTCGTTGGTCGGAGAATGGCTGGCACACGTTACAGACTTCACGTTGACTCATGCTGCCGATGATCTTCAACGTTCGGTTTACTATGTTCCTCATCTAACCCCTCATGATCCCCATGTCCACCATGGGCATGGGACGCGAAGAATTCCGTCATTGGCGTCGCGTTCCTATCGTTGTTGGTGAGCGGGGGTAGCTTCCAGACGGTTTCAAGGGTCTTCAGGAATGAGAAGTGGTTGTACTGCTTGGACGACTGGAAGTTGGTCCTGACGACAGGTCCGGCCCAGACTGCGTAAACGCAATCCTGGGAGCTACCATTGAGAGGACAGTATCCATTGCCCTCATCAAAAGTGATGAACAACGCTGCCTTCTGGTGCGTGAAGAGAGTACTGTTCAGGATGTTTGGAACAACTTGCGAGAGATAGTTGTCGCCTGTAGCGACAGGGCAATCGTGGATGTCATTGCAGAGATTAGGTGTCAACCACATGAAATTTGACGCGGTCGAAGGCGAGGCCAGGTCTGAAACAAACAGGTCGTCGGGGGCCCCTCTTCCTCCCGAGTTCGCGGGGACGATTCTGGAGCATCGGGCTGTGCTGTTGACTATGTCGTCGAAATAAACGAAGGGATTGTGTCGAGCCGCATACTGTCCGGTTCCAGTGTCGCCTGTGAAGCAGTTTCCAGGGGAGCACTGAGACCCGCAACTGGAAGGATAGTCTTCCATGTAGGCCTTCCATGTTAGTCCTCGGTTTTCCAAGCTGTCGACGATGTTCGAGGCATTACCTGCGCTGCATCCCGGACTTGGATTGCAGTCCGTCTTGCTCCAAGATGCAAAATCCTGCCCCGAGATAAGCGAGAGGTAGTTGGGAAGGCTAGGATGGTTGACTGCAGTATAGTTTGTGGCGAGAGCATGAGAGGAAGCGAATTGGTTCATGAAAGGAGCGGAAGGATTGTTAACGATGTCACCGAGTCCTTGATTTTCCATAACAATGACCACCACATAATTGAAGGAATGATTCGCGTGAGTTCCCTCCACCGTTGCGGTGGAACCTAGAGAATTCGAAAAGGCTAAGGCCAAGACTAGAACGGTTAGAAATTCCATACTCTGCCCTTGGAGCCACTGCCCATTTGCGATTTACTCATGAAGGTTTCGGAGTTCTATGGTATGTAAGCTTGACATGGATTGCCCCGGCTATGGATGTATAGCATTCTATATTGACCGTTTCCAGATAGAGAGGCCACCACCTCTGATTTTTGTGGATTCAGACTGAGCTGGGCGGTGCCTAGAGGTCTCTCGCAGCGTCGGTCACGATCGCCAATGTTGAGGTCAGAGGTCCGGAATTAATATCAGAATGCCTTTAGGTGGTTCTGTCTTCCAACGCTGCTTGGCTTTTCCGACGCGCTCAAATAATAGAGTCGGCCGGGGGATAGAAGCCTTGCCAAAGAAACCGACCCGCGAGCCCAAGGAGGTCAAATTGTCAACGGCAGAGATTAACTTCCTGAAGAGTAATGAGTTATGCCGATTTGCGACTGCATCAGGAAAGGGTGAGCCCCACGTTGTCCCTGTATCGTATGTCTGGGATCAAGACTACGCGTATGTCGTAACGGACTACAGGACCCGGAAGCTGAAGAATCTCAGAGAGAACCCTCATGCAGCGGTTCTCGTAGATTCTGCTGGAACTCAGAAACTATTGTTGATCAGCGGACCCGTCGAGATTATCGAGAAAGGAGAAGAATACCGACGGCTCTACAAATTGTTCTATTCGAAACTGAGCTGGGTCAAACGCGATCCCTGGAAGGAGGGCGAAGCGCCTTTCATCAAGATCACGCCCGGCTTCAAGACGGGCTGGGGCCTCGGCGGAAAAGATTAGAAAACTAGAGTAGCAAACCATTCACTGCACGAATCAACCCTGCTTGGATGTCGTTTGCGGATACTTGCGTCCGCCTGCTGAGGTTACAAGACCCAATAATATAATAGCCTAGCTAACTCGGCCCAACGGTTGAATCAGTACAATGGCAGATTTCTGTTCGAGATGTGGAAAGACCCTCAGCCTCATAGACCCTCTCCTTGAGCTCAAGGGTCTAAGGTTCTGCGAGGATTGCTATCCAGACGTCAAGCGGGAACACGCCGCAGCAATGATGTCGGACAAGGTGGACCGCAGGCAGCGTGTCGCCTTTGGAGACGACTCCAGTGATGAGAATCTGCGAGGGTCGATAATCAAGGGAAAACAAGCGCTCGCCGTCAAGGAGAATGACTTCAAGTGGGATAACCCATCCCTCTCGCTAATCGCAAGCGCACTTCGAATCCTGACAGACCAGAACAACATCATGATGAAGCAGAACGAGCTCATAATTCGCGAGCTCGAGTCGAGACCTGCGACTGTCAAGTCGAAATAGGGCCTAAGATCCAGGTCCTTCTGGATTTTTTCGATGTAGCGGAGCTGGTCCCGGGGGCCGGACATTCACAGGACCCGCGGCCTGTTTTGAACCGGCGACAATACGGCGACCTGTAAGGTCGTCTCCGGTTTCTATTGTTAGCCTGGGAAGGCTGACGTGGATGCGCCTATAGCGCACACCTACAGCGTCTCCGTCGCTCACCGTGAGGGGAGCGGCTCGGAAGCTCTTCCAGGCTGAGCTACCCCGGGACCGAGGCTACCCCGGCTTCAGTGATTAGTTAAGATTTGTCGGAAGCAGACTGTTGATTCTCACGTATCCACTGAGCCAAGTCACGCAGACCAATGTTTGATGAGAC
>Ga0209076_1000037_pt1 | contig 16422 bp, 20 predicted proteins | sample Rivendell_Oct201_9_FD_188350 | JGI IMG/M metagenome (GOLD analysis project Ga0209076, IMG submission 188350) | Vadose zone soil and rhizosphere microbial communities from the Eel River Critical Zone Observatory, Northern California to study diel... | ecosystem: Environmental > Terrestrial > Soil...
GATCAATATCTCCGAGGATGGGACCTATTCTCTTCCAAAGTACGAGTTCTACTCCTTTGGTGAAAAGGAGCCTAACGCGATATTCCTCACTGGGGACGCACAGCCCAGCGTAACCGGCCAATACGAAGTCGCCAGCATAGTCCTAGACTTCGCCCAGCGATTCAACTCTAAGATGGTCCTCACGATGGGGGGCTACGGCACTCGGTCAGGGAATGACGTGGGCGCAGTATACGCTGTCGCAGGTGACTCGGTTGTCGGAGAGCGTTTGAAGAAGATGGGCGCCAAGCTAGCAAAAGGAGGGGCAGTTACCGGAGCCGCAGGAGTAATCCTGGGCATCGGCCGCCAGAGAGGGCTACAATGCGCGGGTCTCTTGGGAGCAACAACGGGAGTGTATCCCGACCTAGAGGCAGCTCGAGCAGTGATTCAGATGCTAACAGGACTGGTCGGAATGCCGATTGAGCTGAAGGATTTGGATACCGAGATTGAGGACATGAGGAAGAAGATGGAAAAGTTCCGTCGAACCGAACTCGAAGAAGTTAAAGAGGGAGAGGAGAAGACGGAAGAAGGAAAAGACCGCTACATCACCTAAAGCACAATGTTCCGATAGGATCCACCCTTGGAGGAAGCCAGCCTAGAGAGAGATGGCAAGGTTCACAAAGTAAACCTGCTTCAGATGGACAACGCAATCCTCGCTCTATGCTACGAGGGAACATTGAAAATCGGAACGCTCGCGGTGTCGACTCCTGGCCTTACCGAGGGTGTCGGAGGCACATCATCTGTCCTTTTGGGGGGAAGATATCTGATCGCGGCTAGGGCGCTCGCGGAGAGGTCGGCTGCGATTTTCAAGAAGATGAGTCTCGTCTCTCTCAACACTACGCTCTCTGAGGGAGAAGCTCTCAGGGTGTATTCGGGGCTTCTGGATAAGGTTAGAAGTCCCTGACACTGATGCTGCGTTTCAAAATCCTAGAGATGAAATAAGAAACCAAGGGCGATTGTGATTGCCATGGCTGTGGCTGTGAGCGCAGCCATTGCGTCGTCGAACCTTTCTGTGTTCATCGTATTGTCACTGTCAATCTGAACATGGAGAGGATTGTGGCAACTTTAGGCGAGATTCTCGGCTTCCTTCCAGACATCAACCATCATCAGAATGATCAGTGGTACATCGTCAACGTTAATTCAGGTGTAACAGAACAGTCGGGAACGTGTCGTCCAAGATTCTTTAATACGATGAAGGCCCGATCACAAGTTGGCCGTCGCGTGGCCTCTAGTTGCGACCCAACGTTCTAGAAATGGTGGAGACTAGCGCCAACTGTTCAGCTTAGTTGCGGGAGGTTCTTTCGCTTCGGCTCCGTTGTGGCCAGTGACCCATTCTGGAACAATGACAGCTCTTATTAACTCCTGAATAGAAATTCCTCTCTTCTTCGCTATCTTCTCCAGTTCTCGAAAGATGGTATCGTCGAGAGTTTGCATGAACTTGGGCAGAGCAGGCACCACGGTTTCTTCGGATATCAGTATCATTTCTAGGGTTGAAATAAAGTGCTGATGTAACTTCTAGAATTCTGATCCAGTGACAGAACCAGAAGTGATGACTGCTAGAGGGAAACCTTCACCGATGACGGTGTCTCCCCGAGGATCTGCCTAGATGCGGCTTCAACCCTAGAACGGTACTGGTTTTTAGTGTAGACTCGGACGAGATTCATGAAGGTCCGAAGAACGCCAATAATTCTCGAGATCTCTGACAGCTGTACGATCTCTTTCTTACCTGTTGGTGCGCGTCTAAAGACCGGTATATCGAGGGGCTGTATCTCCACAGCGTTATGATAAGGCACTGAGGGAAGGGTTGGTACATCAATCATCACATCCTCGGCCTTGACTCGAGCTTTCTTCGCGATCTCGTCTCGAATCTCGTCTCGCACGCTCTCTTTTGTTATCACATTGGAGACGAGCTCTTCCTGGGCGAAGAGCGTTTTCTCATAAGAACACTTTAACAGCCGTCTGGCCTCTAGGTCCTGCATGATCTTCTTGGACTGTTTGCACTCCCTCAGGTCAGTCCAGACCTTGTAATCGTCAAGGCGCAAATAGTCTTCCGGCTCGTCAAAAGCTAGTAGGTTGAGCTCGTCCTTTGCAACCTCTAGCGCTTGGACGATCATTATCTGGACTGCTCTCGATGCTCTGTGAAAGTAGATAGTTCTGAAAGATTCGAGTCTAGCTAGCAGAAAGCTTTCGAGCGTAGCGACCGCTCTTCCATCCACTGATAGATTTCCATTGATCACATCCATAGTGTAGATGAGTCTGTGAACGTCTACGGAACCATACCCTGCTCCTGTGTGGAATGAGTCCCGGACTAGAAAGTCCATCTTGTCGACGTCGACGCTGCTGCTGATGATCTGGTCGAGATAGGGACGTTTTCCCTCCCTAAGACGGCCTACGGCGAGCAGCCCGAGCTTGCGAGGGTCAAAACCCGCATTGTCGAGCTTGTTTGCGATTTCTGTCTCATTGACAAGCCAAGGAACGAAGTCTTCATGCGTTTTTTTCAGGTGACGGACCATTAGGGGCTCAAACACATGGGAGAATGGACCGTGCCCGATGTCGTGAAGAAGAGCAGCTAGACGCATCTGCTCTTGGGTGTGAACGTCAAGATGAGTTGGCAATACTTCAGAGAGAACACCGGCAAGATGCATTGCTCCGATAACATGTTCGAACCGGGTATGGTTTGCCGCTGGGTACACAAATTCCGATCCGGCGAGCTGTCGTAATCGTCGAAGTCTCTGCACTGGCCGAGTATCAATTATCGTCTTTTCGGCTTCGCTGATCCGGACGTATCCATGGATAGGATCCTTGATGAATCCCCAAGCCTTGGACATGACGGCTCACGTAGGTTCGACGGCTATTCTAAACTTCCCAATCCACGGTCGGTTGAAACTCCAGCGAAGTGATAGAAGATTGTGCATTAAGATAAGAAATAATACCGGATAGGGCAGGCGCTAGGGTAGCGTCGAAGGCGCTACTTTTTCTTCTTTTTCGGATTGTGTGCTGCGCAAGTGTCACACAACGAACTTTCTCCTCCAGGCCTCAGCCGAGACTTCGTCCTCCAAGGTTTAGCATTAAGGCGTTCGTTTTTTGAGATTTTGAGGCTCGGTTTCCGGGTTAATATTAGCCGAATCCTCCGAGGGCGTAGCTCGCGGGTTCTCCTTTTATTACTCCCATACCAGACTAGCTATTGGGAGGTCGTGACTCAGTCGTGGTGAAGGACAAGATTCTGTGCTTCGTCTGTGCCGTTAAGAACATCGAGCGGACCTTCAACACGTACTACGAGCTACAGGAGCATCTGTACCGGGATCACGACATGAAGAAAGATCCTGCAATGGACATTTTCAACAAATACAAGAACGTTGAGAAGACTCCGGCCGCTGAACAGTAACGTCGCGCGTTTTTCGCGCGAAGGCTAAAGGACCAAATTGGTTCTATACCGACGATACTAGTCCGTAGCCGATGAGAACAATGAGCGCGACTAGGATGAAGGTTAGAAAGCTGCGCTGGGTATCCAGTCCCAGAGCAGCCCTGATTGCAAGCACCGTCGAAATTGCTATCCATGCCACGCCAACCGCCCGAGCAATGTCGGGAACAACCGATACGGGGACCAACATAATGAGAAAGACCAAACCCGGAGAAGTTGCAAAGAATAAGGGCCGTGCAAGGGACCAGTAGTCCGACGTTCCGTGGAAGATCCTTGTTCCGACGAGAAATGTCAAGAATAGCCAGACGAAGCCCAGAACGATGCTGAAGATCGTGCCAAAAGCCGCTCCTAGAAGAAGTGGCACTACCGCACGATATCCAATCAACGACGCGAATCCGACGCCGAGACTGGCTCCGGCAAGAGCTAAGACAATTAGTGCTTGACCAGTCGCAGAGGAATCTTCTTTCAAGTCCAAGAAGGTGTCCTGATCTAATCTGGCCGATTTCACCATTCGATCCAGCATCGACCAGCGTCGATTTATGGTAAAGCGGTCAGACCGAGAGGTCATCGTTGCGACCCATGGAACCATCGTGCTGACCCGAATTATCAACTTATGGTGGGCGATTTCTTCAGGCCGTTCCGAATTGTATGCCGATGAAGGCCAGGATGAGGAGGCCTACAGCGACTGTAAGGACCGTTCGCCGCAAGCTCAGTCCCATGACTTGTTTTAGGGCAAAGACTTGTGAGAGGAAGAGCCAGATTACTGCTACGACTGCGACGGTCCCTTGGAACCAGTAGATTGGAACACTTCCTTGAATCATGACTGGGGGGATTGGGACTACGATCAAGAAGAAGAGGAGGAAGGGGCTGCTTGCGAAGAACAGCGGCCGCGCGAGTTCCCAATAACTGGTTTTGCCTTGGAAGAGCTTTGTCCCGACGAGGAAGGCGGTGGCTGACCATACAAAGGCTGCGAAGCAGACTGTGACGACGTTGGCGAGGCTGCCGACGATTATTCCATAGATCGACGCGTTATGTCCCTGGAATTGTGTCTGAGCAGTGTAACCGATGCCATAGGCGAGGGCTGCAAGAACTAGAACCGCAACGGCCTGTCCAGTCGCTCTAGTGTCCGTCTTCAGCTCTAGGACTCCTTGTTGGTCCAGTCTGCATGCTTTCTTCATCCGGGACCACATGAGACCCAGCTGAAGCTTTGACGCAGGTACTTCGGTTTGAAGTGACGCTCTCGACAAGCCAGACTTAGGTCGTGATATCAGCCCATGCTTATGAACAAATAGTCAATCCATACTTTTGGACGGTAAGGACATGTCGAGAATCAAAGGCGAAGACCCAGTCGGGGAGCTGAAGGAGACTCTCGCACGTGCCAAACCGCAATTCAAAGTTGTCGTGATGCCTGACTTCTATCTCGACTACATTCTTACCTATCCAGGGAAACTAGAGGACTTGACAGCCTCCTTTCTAGAAGTTGCTCAGAGGGGAGGAGGAAATCTTCTGGGCTGGGGGCACACGGTGGGACGAGGAGGAAACGCTTCGAACGTGGTTGCCCAGCTCTCGAAGCTTGGCTGTCAGGTCGTTCCAATCATTGAGACGGACGAACTTGGTAAAACTGTGCTGCAGCATTTTCTCAAGGGCATTGACCTTTCGCACGTTAGAACCACGGGAACGATGTCCCGGACGATGTCGTTCGAGACAGTGCATTCGGGCAGACGTGTGAACATCATGGTCAGTGACCCTGGGTCCCTGTCCCAGTTCGGCCCTGAGAAACTGACCCAGGAGGATAAGCAGCTGATTTCTGAGGCGGATTTTGTCTGTGTCCTCAACTGGAATCAGAACCTCAAGGGAACGGACCTCGCCGAGAAGGTCTTCTCCATGGCTAAGGAGGAAGGAAAGGCCGTCACCTTCTTCGACCCCGGGGATCCTGCGCTACGTTTGGGGGAGATAGAGGGGTTGAATCAACGGGTTCTGACTCCTGGATTGGTGGATGTTCTAAGTGTGAACGAGAATGAGTTAGTGCATCTGGCGAAGGGAGTGGCCGAGGATACTTCGGAGATTGAAGGTGCTGAGGACCCGCTCTTCGGAGCTGCCAGCGTGTTCAGCATGATGATACCGAGGGTAGATCTTCACACCCCAGAGTTCTCTGCAACATTCGTCGATGGACAGAGACTTCGGGTTCCTTGCGCAGAGATCAAGCCGATAAAAGTGACAGGTGCGGGCGATGTCTGGAACGCGGCCGATATCTATGCGCAGGGTGTGGGTTTGGGACACAAGGATCGGCTGATATTCGCCAACGCTGCGGGAGCGGCGTATCTGGAGAGACGTGGGCTTGAACCTCCCTCTCTTGGAGAGGTCGTCGGCAGAGTCGACAGTGTCGTGGCTGCGCGGAAGCCCTAGGGTTTCACGAGTCTTAAATTAGATAGCCCGACTACTTCGGCTGGCCAAGAGTTCGAGCTGCGACTGTGACTGCTAGAGGGACGAGTTACCATTGTTGAAAGTGGCTGAAGGTGTCTATAGGGTACCTGCTCGTCATGCTAACACCTACCTTGTAGAGGCGGACAATGGACTGGTGCTTGTCGACACCGGGATGCCCGGTAGTGAGAAGCGGATATTGAAAGCCGTCTCGGATCTCGGCCGCGAGCCTAGCGATGTCAAACTGATTCTTCTGACTCATCGACACTGGGATAACATCGGAAGCGCTGCCGCGCTGAAGAAAGCGACTTCTGGAACGCTCGTCTCTCACGGGTTCGAAAAGCCATACGTTGCCGGGACCCTTGTGGTAATAACGCCTCGAGCATGGAGTCTCTACGGACGGATAGCCAGGCGTGCTCTGGCTATTGCCTCTTCGACGAAGAAACTGCTTCGGCTCGTCAAGTATCACCCGGTGCTCGTTGACGAGGCCTCCGACGAGGAGTCGATACTAGAGAGTGTCGGGCTGGACGGGTCGATCATCTGGACCCCCGGCCATACAAAGGGGTCTATCTCTCTATTCCTAAACAAGAGCAAGGTTGCCATCATCGGCGATCTTCTGAGGACCAAGCGGGGCAAGCTTAGAGAGCCATTATTCATGGAGAATATCTCACAGGAAAGGTCGAGCGTTCAGCGAATACTTGATCTGCATCCGGTCATCCTCTGCCCAGGCCGCGGCAAGCCCTTGCCCCCTTCGAAAGTCAGGATCAAGGAGAGGACTGCCAAACCAGTGAAGGGCGAGACGAAGAAAGAGGAAGAAGATATTGATCTTGAAGGCCTGGCGAAGGATCTGTCAGCGGAGACTTCCTAGGTCCCGAAATCCGCGGGGATAGAGCCTCCTCTACAGGAACCTTCCGGAAAGAAAAGAGTGGGAGTTTGAATGGGTTACTTTCGAACCTTGTCGAAGCGGGCGGCCACGTCGTCCCAGTTGACCACATTCCACCAAGCATCGACATACTTCGCACGGTCATTCACATAGTCCAAGTAGTAGGCGTGTTCCCAGACATCTACGACTAAGAGTGGAGTCATCCCTTGGACGGATAGGTCCATGTGCTTCTCCGCCTGTAGTGTAATCAGCTGATCAGAGACCGGCTCGTAGGCGAGTATTCCCCAGCCTGATCCCTCCACTTGTTTGGCAGTGTTTCCGAACTGTTCCTTGAATGAGTCAAGTTTTCCGAAGTCCTTGTTGATCTGGTCGGCGAGGCGTCCTCCCGGCGTTCCGCCACCACCCTGTTTCATGTTTGGCCAAAATAGGCTGTGCATGGTGTGTCCTGAGGCGTTGAAGGCGAGATCACGAGAAATTCCACGGACATCTATTCCGGCAAAACCTGTCTGTCGAGCCTTCTCCAGCTTGTCTAGAGCTGCGTTTGCTCCGTTAACGTATGCGAGGTGGTGTTTGTCGTGGTGTAGCGTCATGATCTTTTCGGAAACTGTCGGTTCGAGCGCGTTGTACTTGTAGGGCAGGTTCGGTAGAGAGTATCTTTTTCCTGGCATGAAACGTGGCAAGATGGAACGTTTCACATAAAACTTGGCTCAATCTTTCGCCAGTTTTTTTTGGTCGTCCCCCCGGAAGAGGGGGGGTGCCAGAATAGATCTTTCCATTTTGGGCTTGATTGATGGTTCGGGGTTTCTTTGGTGGCTGGAAACGGCTTTTGATGAGGCGCCGGAATGAGCAGGAGCCGCAAGGAAAACGAGCATTAGATTGCCACGTCGTATTGTGGAGCGGACTAACCGTTAGATGATCAGGATTGGTAGCTCGTGACTCCGATAAGGCAGCTCGGCTTCGTCACTAGTGTTTGGTTGCCTAAGCCGGAGAGGTGTAACCGCGGGACGGAACCTGTAAATACATATAGGCACAGGGCTATCATGTATAACGTACGTCATAAAGAGAGAATGTGAACATGGCCAACAAGAGTATTCTGGACCTGGACTACGCCAAGTACGATTTCAAGGATCCAGAAAAGTACGTGTTCAAGTCCGAGAAGGGACTCTCACGACAGACTGTCGAACAGATTTCTGAGATGAAGAAAGAGCCTGAATGGATGCTGAAGTTCAGGCTGAGAGCCTACGAGCATTTCCTCAAGCGACCGATGCCCCAGTGGGGAGGCGATCTTGGTCAAATCGACTTTAACGACATCTACTACTATCTACGTCCAACTGACAGGGTTGAGAGCAAATGGGAAGATGTTCCCGATAAGATCAAGAAGACTTTCGACCGGTTGGGAATTCCAGAAGCTGAGAAGAAATTCTTGGCCGGAGTCGGTGCCCAATACGAGTCCGAAGTCGTCTACCACAGCCTTCTAAAACATCTCGAGGATAAGGGTGTCATATTCTGCGATACTGATACGGCGGTTAAGCTTCATCCGGAGCTGGTCAAGAAATATTTCGGAACGATTATTCCTCCTGAGGATAACAAGCTGGCCGCGCTCAACAGCGCCGTATGGAGCGGTGGCAGCTTCATTTATGTTCCCGAAGGCGTTAAAGTGGATCTTCCGCTACAAGCGTACTTCAGAATTAATGCTGCGAACATGGGACAGTTCGAGAGAACCCTCATCATCGCAGACAACTATGCGGATGTCCAGTACATCGAGGGCTGCACCGCCCCGGTCTATTCCAAGGACGCGCTTCACTCCGCAGTGGTGGAGATTATCGCCAAGAAGGGGGCCAAGGTCCGGTATACTACGCTCCAGAACTGGAGTTCGGATGTCTACAACCTCGTCACCAAGCGAGCCTATGCATATGAAGATGCGTCGGTAGAATGGATCGACGCTAACGTAGGCAGCAAGCTTACAATGAAATATCCGTCAGTCTATCTGGTCGGGCCTAGGGCCAAAGCCGAGATCGTCTCAGTGGCTTTTGCTGGTAAGGATAGACATCAAGACACGGGAGCCAAGGTAATCCATCTCGCGCCGTACACAAGCTCTCGGATCACGGCAAAGTCCGTCAGCAAGGACGGAGGACTTACGACCTACCGGGGTCTGGTCCACGTGGCCAAGGGAGCAGTTGGCGTAAAGTCAAGTGTCCGATGCGATGCCCTCCTGATGGACGATCGATCGAAGACAACCACTTATCCTTACATGGAGGTAAACGAGGACGACGCGACCATAACGCACGAGGCTACGGTTGGAAGGATCAACGAGGATCAATTGTTCTATCTAATGTCCAGAGGCTTGTCTGAGACTCAAGCGCTCAGCATGATCGTCACGGGATTCATGGAGCCCTTCACGAGGGTCTTGCCGATGGAGTATGCGGTAGAGTTCAACCGGCTCATCGAGATGGAAATGGAAGGCGCCGTAGGCTAAGCTTTCAGAGAAAAACCTTCTAAACACATTCTTCCGCTTTCAGTATCGACATGCCAAACTTTCTGGCTAGTCCAACGGAAAGCATGGTGAAAGAAGTCTCCGGCCGATTCGCTGAACCCGAAGAAATTAGCCGAGAACGCTCAGTAGCCCTCGACTACTTCAACAAGCTACCCGTCGAGAAATCTCAGTTATACACGAAATACGTGGACATCCTCTCAGGGCTCAATCTCGATTCGATCGAGCTTGGACTCCCGTCGAACAGTCGAACCATTCCTAGTGAAATAGCCCACCTAGTGAAGGAGAAGGATGAGCCAACACTTGCACTGCAAGTGGATTCTCAGATGGTCCGCACAGAAGTACATGGGGCGCTCGAGAAGGAGGGAATCGTCTTCTCAGACATGTCATCGGCTCTGGTCAAGTTTCCAGACATCGCCCGAAACCGTTTCACGAAGGCGATACCACCTGGAGACGACAAGTTCGCCGCTCTAAACAATGCATTCTTCACGGCCGGGACATTCCTCTACGTTCCCAAGGGACTCAGCGTCAAGATCCCGTTTCGAAACATCGTGTTGCTCAAGACCCATGGACAAGCCTCTTTTACTCACAACATAATTGTGGCTGAAGAAAACAGTAAGGTCAATTTCCTGCAGGAAGCATACTCACGATTGGGCAAGGAGCGTCAAGGCCCGGCGCTCTACAGTGAGGTCACAGAGGTCTATCTCGGTGAAGGCGCAGAGGTGAACTTTGCGAGTCTCCAAGACTTTGAGGGCGACGTTCATTCGACCGTTAATCGGAGGTCAATCGGCCAGAAGGATTCCCGGATAAACTGGACAGTGGGACACCTTGGAGGTGGGACCACGCGTTCGAGGATGGACAGTGTTCTCGATGGTCCCGGGTCTACTGCGGAGGATGTTGAGGTTGTATTCGGCTCCGAGTCACAGCGGTTCGATGTTGTGACTGATCTAACACACCAGTCAACACACACTACCGGGCATGTTCTGGCTCGGGGCGTGTTGAGGGATAGTGCTCGTGCCATTTTCAAGGGAATGATCAGGATCAGCGAGGGAGCCAAGAACTCTAACTCCTATCTTGCCGAGCATGCGATGATTCTTAGCAAGAAGGCAAGGGCGGACGCGATCCCTGGGCTTGAGATTTTCACGAACGAAGTGAAGGCGACCCACTCAGGCTCTGTGAGCCAGGTTGACGAGGAGCAAATTTTCTATCTGATGTCACGAGGACTGACTCACAGCGAGGCTCAGAGGATGGTTATCCTAGGATTCCTCCACCCTGCAGTCAAACGTATGCCGCTTAGATCGGTGAGAGCAGTGATCCAATTTCTTATCGATGAGAAATGGGCTGGGAGGGGTGGTCTGATTCCTCCAAGCGTGGAACAGCTTCCAGAATTTGAGGAGGAGCCGGAGAAGGAGGCTATTGAAGCGGATCTCTTCGAGAGGCACTACAAGTACCGGTAGGGAAACACGTTCTGGGAACGCTGATACGCGTCGGCTCGCTTTCTGAGCTCCCACCAGGAACAGCGAAGGGAATCGAGCATGAAGGCCGACGAATCTTGATCGTCAACCTGGAAGGAAAGCTTCACGCATGGGACGGGACCTGTACACATGAGGAAGCTGATCTTTCGACAGGATTCCTGATTGGAGAAGAGATTACTTGTCCTCTTCATCTCTCCAGGTTCAACTTGTTGACGGGGGAAGCGGTGAATCCTCCCGCCGAGAAACCGCTCACGAAATACAAAGTGAAGGTCGAGAACGACGAAGTGTTCGTGGAGCTCGACTAACAGTTGAAAAGGCAAGATCACTAAATAAGAGACTACGGATTTCCAAGTAGCTGTTTCGCCCTTTGCAAGAGACCCTTAATCCCGAACTGGTCAAGTTAGCCGCAGAGTCTGCTCAGGACGAGTACGCGGACCGCTCCGTCTACCTTGCACTTGGTCGCCGGGAGAAGAACCCGGTCTTCAAGAAAGCTCTTCAAGAGATTGGGAACGGCGAACAGACTCACTACGAGTTCTGGAAGACCTTCGCTCCTGACGTGAAGGTCTCAGCCAAGAGACTCCGGATGTATGTGATTGTGATTCTCCGACTCATCCTCGGACTGACCTTCACCCTGAAACTGCTGGAGAGGCATGAGGGCAAGCTTCACGAACGATACAGGAAACTCGCCGAGTATATCCCTGCGGCGGACATGGCTCGTTTTCAGGCTATGATGGATAGTGAGGAGAAACAAGAGGATCTTCTGATCGGCGAGATCAAAGAGAACCGGGTCAAGTACATGTCATTCATCGTTCTAGGTCTCGCGGACGCTGTCGTCGAAATTTCTGGTATCCATGCTGGATCTCTTGGAATCTACGGGGAAACAAGGCTTGCGGGTCTTGCCGGAATCATCGCGGGACTAGCTGCTTCTATTGCGATGGCTTCTGCCGCCTACGCCCAGGCCAAGCAGGGCTTCGAAGGATCAGCGAAATGGTCCGCAATCTATACAGGAGTCTCGTACATGATTACGGCCGTCCTGCTCGCGCTTCCCTACTTCCTTACGCCAAACATGGCTGGCGCACTGGCAACCTCGCTCGTGATCGGAGTTGTACTAGTAGCAGCAATGACGTTCTACGACACAGTAATCTCAGGACGGCGTTTCATGCGCCAGTTCGTGGAAATCTCGGGAATAATTCTGGCCGCGAGCCTCGCCCTCTTCATAATCGGAACGGTAGTCGGACAGGTCCTCGGAATACGGATAGGATAGGCTTGGTCGCGAAGAACTCCCCCGGAAGAGACGGGTTACGATCGAAGAATCAGCCTGAAACGATGGACGAATACATCAAGGCATTTCCGAAAGATGTTCAGAGTGTTCTAGAAAAAATCAGGCAATCCATCAGGAAAGCGGTACCCGAGGCTGAGGAAACGATCAGTTACCGGATGCCGAGTTTCAAATTGAAGGGTCGTATCCTGGTGTATTTTGCCGCGTTTAGAAAGCATATCGGGTTCTACCCCCCGGCACCTAGAGAATTCAAGAAGGAAGTATCCAAATACGAAGGTCCTAAGGGAAATCTCAAATTCCCGACCGACGAACCGATTCCTTACGATTTGATTACGAGAATCGTTCTGTTTCGAAAGAAGGCAATCCTAGATAGGAAGAAGTAGAGTCTCAGCCTAGCTTCGTGTCTTTGAGTTTCGGGGGCTTGGGCATTGCTGCTATGCGGTCCCAGCCGCCGGGGTCGTATAGTTTGTTGACTTCTATCTCGATCACCATCATCAGCTCCCTGACCTTCATCGGCACTGTATCCTTTCCCTCCCAGTTCTCGTAGATCTCTAGGACCTCTCTTGCGAATCCTGGAGCTAGCCGAACGTAGTCCAGTTCCAATACTACCCCGCATCGAACCTTCGTCGGCAAGAAAATAGACCGCACAGCCTGGAGAAACTATTCCGATCCCGAACGAGTCCCACAGCGGAACTCGTCGGAGTGAGCTAGCCCAGCTGAGTTATCTGTATCAGGTTCCCGACAGTGTCGTCGAACCGGGTTATGGTTGAGCCGGGAGTCTTTGTGGGCTCCATGGTGAATTTCACACCCAGCTTCTTCAGTCTCTGGTATTCCTTCTGAATGTCGTCAACGAAGAACATGGTCATCGGGATTCCTTGTTTGAAGATGGATTCCTGGTAGGTCTTTGCGGCGGGGTTATTGTTTGGCTCGAGGACCAGCTGCGGGCCGTTTGGGTCTTCAGCCGCCACAACTGTCAACCATCTGTATCCGCCCGCGCCGATATCGGCCTTCTTGACAAAGCCCAGGGTCTTTGTGTAGAAGTCAAGCGCCTTGTTCTGGTCGCTAACGAATACGCTCGTCAGTTTAATCTTCAAGATTCTTCGCCGGTTGGAAACGTGTTACATAAACACTCGACTATTACAACACCTTCTCATACAGAGTGGCCACACCCTTAGGCCGGACAACATCGCCTTTGCAGAGAAATCCCATACGTTCTTGGTCTCGGATCTTCCTGTCTGCAGCAAGACAGTTGAGCCTTAGAAACCCCTTACCCGCCTCTCTAGCTGTAGCCTCAGCCCATTTCAGCATTTCAAGTCCGATCTTCTGCCCTGCGTAGACAGGTCTTACTGCGAGCTTGTGAACATAGCCAGAGTTGGCTGTTGGTCTCCCCAGAATACAGGATCATTCCACTGGAGAGTAATGGTTCCAGCAGGCTTTCAATCAACCAATCCAACGTGCACTTCGCCACGCGAGATCTGCTCAAGGAAGATTTCGCGAGAGAATCCTCCAGGCTCCCACACGCTTGGAAGTTTATGTCCTATGATCCATGCGCTACCTCGTCGAGGATTCCTAGTACAGTGTCTATGTCCTCTGGCTTTGCTGGTACGACTCTGAATTGGATACGATCAAACCTGGAGAGAGGCGTGACGATCATTTCTGACGGGAGCTGATCTTGAATTTCCACCGGGTCGCGCCATAGGGCTCTGCTGTACCCAGGGCGAAGATCGTCTCCGGCTTTACTTCGTACACGTTCCAGGGTGGCGGTCCCGCGCTTGGAGCACTGTACTTGGCTGTGAGGCCTCCTTTGACGACTGTCGGCTCCCATCCCACTTTTCTGAACGCGTCAGCAATTCGCTGGAGATGAGCAGGGTCCACGATTCTCTTAGACGGACCCTGGATTACAAGATCGAAATCGTCTGTCGCGATCGTTATGACGGAGCTGGGATTACGCACAAGGTTTCTGGCTTTACGGGTCTTGGGTCCGGTGTTGAAGTAGAACGTATCGTCAACGAATAGGACTCCGATCGGCATGACGTGCGGCTTGCCGTCGGGACGCACAGTTGCCAGCCAGGCTGTATGTCGATCCGGGCCTCCCGTCTTTGGAGCTTGAGTGAATCCTTCCTGCATCCGCTTGTGCACTTTCTCCCAGGGAATAATGGGTGCGCCGTAGCCGTCGAGATTCTTCTTCGAAATCGGATCCTTCAACATGGGTTAGTCCGCGTGATAATGGTCTATCAATCTATCCTGCAAAGGTTGGCGCGTTCCAGAGATCAGAGTAGTGGTTCTGAACTAGGCGGCTGTCCTTATCAAGCGTGGGAGCAGCATGCTGCCACGTTCCATTTTTTCGAAATGACCTGAGCTAGCGGGTGTTTCGGTAAATCGGGTGGACCCGTCTGGCTTCGTGGATCCTCCCGCCACCAGCACTGGGACTGGATCGTCGCTATGTCCCTTGTCCCGCCAGGGCGTTGAGTGGTCGCAGGTGACGCAGAGGACTGTTCTCTGGAGCTTAGCGGCCTGCCGGAGGTGCGAGAAGAACCCGGAATCGATCTCTTCGATCCTCTGCTTCTTCAAATCATACAATCCATCATGGCCCGGCTCGTCGGGTCCCTTGAGATGGACGTATACGAAATCGTATTCTCCTGCCAATCTCAAGACGAGTTCCGCTCTTTTCCGATAGTCCTCGAGGGATGTGCCAGGCGGAATTTCTCTCACATCCATTCCAAGTAGCCGGCCGATTCCTAGCTCTGCTGGAAGGTCAGCTATCATTGCGGCCTTCAAGCCCCATTTGTCGCGGAAACTTTCCATTGTTGGTTTGGTTGTGCCGGCGTCTCGCATTAGAATGAAGTTGGCGGGTTTCTTACCCCGGGCTCTTCGCCGTAGATTGATAGGGTGAGAGTCTAACGCTTGTCGGTTTTTGAAGCCGAACTCGTTGACTAACGCAGCAGACTTCACGGCATCTGGCTTATCGTTTAGCGGGTCGCATTTTGGAATGTCGTACTCCTTTGCTCCGGGCTGGGCGATGCTAATTTTTCCGGTCCGCACATACGCGGGGTCGAAGTTGGAGATCTCGGACGAGAACTTGTTCGAGTCGGCCCTGAAGATCATGACCGCGCGGTGTCCTACTGTCGCTTGGAACTGGAAATGAATACCATTCTTCAACCGGACCTCGCTATTCACTGCGGTGGCTAGTTGTCTAGCTTCTTCGGTCGAAAGGTTCCGTCCTGCTCTTCTGTCGACAAGCTTGTCACCGTCTACCGTCGCGAAACCAGCGCGAAGAGCAAGATCTCCATCATGAAAGTCGACGCCGGCTCCGATCGCTTCGACTACTCCCCTTGAGAGATGGATTTGTAGGGGATCATATCCTAGGAGTGAGAATACTCCAGCGTCGCTCTCTGGAGCAATTCCCTTGCCGACAGTGTAGATTGAACCGAGGGCTCCTCTTCTGACGAGAGTGTCTAAGTTTGGGGTTGAAGCGGCCTCGAGCGGGGTTTTCTGTCCAGCCTCCGGTCGGTCGCTCGCTCCGTCTAAGACAGCCATGATTATTGGTGTCAATTCCTCGGGACCCAAGAAAAGGGGAGGATAGGGCCCTGATTAATTCAGGGGCCTAGTCTGTGTCTCTGTCGTCGTCGCGGGCTTCGGTGTCTTCCGTATGGGTGGCGACGTGCGAGTGCATGGTATAGTTAACGGCCGAACAGCCACTGCCCTCAACGCATGAAGTCAGACCGCCACGGAAGTGTCCCTCGCCGTGGACATCGTTCATCTGGCTTGTATCGCCTGATACGACAAAGTTGCCTCTGGTGAAGGTGCTGTTCTTGACTCCCTCGTATCTGAGGTGGAGTTTGACTGTGTTGCTGTTGAGTGTCCCGGTGAAATTGCCATGGCCATGGAATGTTGTGAAAGTGATAGTCTTGCCCTCATCAGTTATTGTATGCGTTACGTCTCTCTCTATGGCCAGCGCGGTGCCTGTCAGATTGCCTGTGAAGGTGAGCGTCTCTTTCACTGTGACCTTCGTCGTGTGGTCGTTTAGAACGGTGGGTCCTGAGACTGTCCCGGTCTGGGTGAATGTGATTGTTCCTTTTCCGTTGTTTCGGTCATCATCATCGTGAGTCGCGTGGGTGGCGTTCGCAGCGGTTACCGCTACGACAGTTGCCAGGAGAGCTAGTATTATCGCTATAGCCCAAATTCTCAATTTTATTCTTCATCCTCCAACATGCTGGGTATTTCTATCACCGCGCCCCTCCTCGGCGCTCCAATTCAAGTAGAGACACTGCGGTCCCCCGGGGCAAAACAAAACGGGACGCTATGTACAACGAACTCCTAATCAGCTGCTCTCCCCGAGGGTCACTATTTGACACCTTCTTTTTAGAGGAGATAGAAAGACTACGACGGCTTGCTCCGGCTGTACTCGTATATCCT
>Ga0209076_1000039_pt1 | contig 15922 bp, 14 predicted proteins | sample Rivendell_Oct201_9_FD_188350 | JGI IMG/M metagenome (GOLD analysis project Ga0209076, IMG submission 188350) | Vadose zone soil and rhizosphere microbial communities from the Eel River Critical Zone Observatory, Northern California to study diel... | ecosystem: Environmental > Terrestrial > Soil...
TGGCCAAGCTGGACAATATTGAGGAGCTGTACGAGGTTACAGGCGAATTCGACATCGTAACCCTGGTCCTAGCAGATGATATCGAAGAGTTCAGGGATGTGTTGAAGAACAAGATCATGAAGATCAGAGGTGTCAAGAGCACCGTCAGCTCCATTGTACTGAAGACGCACAAAGGAGCCCGGCTTTCCGGTGAGTTTCTCAGTCCAGCCCCTCACGCTTCATTGGCCGTTAGCCATAAAGACTAACACCGAGCTTATCATGAAGCCGCTGCTCAGCCAATGGGAGCCTGCTAGCCCTGATACAGTCCAGCGATTTTCTCACGCTTCTTCTGATTCTTGCGTCGGCCATAATCCTAGGACGGGTACTCGCACCATACATCACTAGCATCTTCACAGGCGCACCGAACCGGATAGATAGGGTCCTCAGCCCCATCGAGAATCGGATCTACCGACTGCTTGGGGTAGATCCGACTCGGGGAATGGGATGGAGAGAGTATTTTCTCTCCGCGGTCATTGTGAATATTTTCCAGATGAGCCTCGCCTTCATCATATTCGTCTTCCAAAACACTCTACCGCTGAACCCCGAAGGATTTCCGGGTCTCAATCTCGACCTAGCCTTCATGCAAGTCATCAGTTTCGCGACGAACACGAACCTTCAACACTACAATGGAGAAGGAGTGTGCAACAGTCTCCCAAACTGTCCCTCTCTGTCGTTCGTGCCGGGACTCTCCTATCTCAGCCAGATGACGGCAGTACAGTTCCTACAGTTTACTAGTGCTGCCACTGGCCTTTGCGTCGCCGTTGCCATGGTCCGAGGCTTTGTTTCCCGCAGTCAGAATTTGGGAAACTTCTACGCAGACTTTGTCCGATCTCTAATCCGACTCTTACTTCCACTCTGTTTTGTCGCAGCCCTCATCTTCGTTGGACTAGGCGTTCCCCAGACAATCGGAGGGTATCGGACCGTTAAGACGGTAGAGGGTGCGACCCAGACGATTCTCGTCGGACCCGTCGCCTCGCTTGTAAGCATCATGCAGATAGGAACGAACGGTGGCGGATATTTTGGAGCAAACTCTGCCTATCCATTCCAGAACCCGAATCCGGCCTCTGATATTTTCCAGATCCTGCTCATGCTTCTGATCCCGACCAGTCTCTGCTTCGTCTTCGGTCAGCTGCTCGGAAAGAGACGGGAAGCTCGTCCGATCATCATTGGCGCGTACGCTCTCTTTGCTATTGATCTGTTGCTAGCCTTCATTCCCAGCTACGGTCTCGGTCAAGGAATAGAGGTCCGCTTTGGAGGATTCTTCTCAACATTCTGGACCGTCGTCACGACGGCCGTCACCACTGGCTCAGTGAACGCGAGCCTAGCCGGGATGCATCCACTGGTCATCCTCTCTGCTTTCATGGGCATGCTGATTCAATCAACTCCTGGCGGTAAGGGAGTGGGTCTGATGTACATGGTGATGTACGTAATCATCACCGTCTTCATCGTTGGTCTAATGTCTGGAAGGACCCCGGAGTATCTTGGGATGAAGATCAACGCGCGCGACGTTAAACTCGTCATGGTCACTTTCCTAATTCACCCCGTTATCATTCTCGTCCCGACTGTCCTCGCCTACGCAACTGGCTCAGCATCTGCCATAGGGATCTGTATCACCTGTCCCACAGCCTCAACTGGCTTTACTCAGATCTTCTACGAATTCACGTCGGCCGCGGCCAACAACGGCTCCGACTTTCTGGGCGCGGCTGGAAACACTCCCTTCTTCAACATATCCACCGCGCTCGTCATGTTGATCGGTCGCTTCGCCCCAATCGGACTCTTGCTCGCTCTAGCTGGATCAATGATCAATCGCAAGCGATCCACTGAGATTGGTCTTCGCACGGACAGCATAACTTTCACGGTAGTCTTGGTTGGAAGTATACTACTGCTCGTTGTCCTCACTTTCTTTCCCTTCGTAGCGCTTGGACCGATTCTGGAATTCTTCCAGAAACGAGTGAACGGGTTCTGAGAAGATGACCTCGAAGATAACCAGACTGACATCACCGCGTTTCCGAAGTAATCTCACCTCAACTAAGACGCTTCTCGATTCGGTGGTCAGACTGAATCCTGTATCCCTGCTTGGGAATCCTGTGATGTTCATTGTAGAGCTGACGTTTTTCACAGTAACGGCGATGGCGATCTATCCTCCTGTTTTCTATCCGGTTGCGAATTCGGGCATGCGAATCTACTACGTCGAAGTTGCCCTGATACTGCTGATCACCGTCTGGTTCAGCACTCTAGCTGATGCATTGGCTGAGACGCAGGCGAAGAATACTGCAAGTAGTCTGCGAAGTCTAGAATCGGAGGTGCAGAGCAAGAAGATTGTGACAGAGAGGGACGTTAGAAGGATCGTAGCGACTCCTTCAACGGCACTTCGCAAAGGAGATCTGATCCTCCTCGAGAAGAACGACGTGGTCCCTATCGATGCCGAAGTGCTTGAAGGGATTGGTATGGTGGACGAGTCTCTGCTGACGGGTGAATCGACCCCTGTCAGGAAGGCGCCTGGAGATGAGGTGATTGGTGGATCCAAAGTGATCAGCGACACTCTCACTGCTCGCGTCACGGTGAACCCAGAGGATACCTACATCAGCGAGATGATCAGGCTGGTGGAATCCTCGAAGAGACCTCGGACGCCCAACGAAGTGGCAGTGACCATCGTGCTAATTGGTCTGACGGCTATATTCACCATAATAGTCGTCGCGCTTCTAGGCCTCTCGATTACTCTCAATCTTGCCGCAGACCTTTCCGTCCTCATAGCACTCTACGTTTGCCTCCTTCCTACAACGATCGGGGCACTACTTCCATCGATTGGCCTTTCAGGAATTTCTCGGCTCTACCGGAGAAAAATCGTAGCCAAGTCGGGAAGAGCGGTCGAAAGAGCGGGGGATACTGACGTGATTATCCTTGACAAGACCGGGACAATTACAGTCGGCAATAGGCAAGCGGTAGAGTTCGTGCCTTTTGAGGGTCACACTGAGAAGGAGGTGGGTGAAGCGGCATTTCTCTCGTCTTGGCATGACGATACACCCGAGGGCCGGAGTCTGATTCGGCTCGCCTACGAGGACGGCTTCGTTCCACGAGAGCTGAACGCTTTGGCGGTTTCCGAAGTATACGAGTTTTCCGCGAGTACTCGAACGAGTGGTGTCAAGATATCTCAGGGTACAGGGTTCATGCTACCGAAAGGAGACAAGTCGGGCCGGGAACGGGGAAGACTGAGGCGAAAGTTTGAGGCTCATCAAGAAGCGGGGGCCGCTATCGCTGAAGACGAGACTGAGATCATCAAGGGTGCTCCCGACGCAATCAAGAAGATTGCGCGTTCTATCCCATTGAATTTCGACGCCTTAGTGGATAGGATCGCAACCCAAGGGGATACGCCGCTGGCTGTGACGAGGAACAGGGAAGCTATCGGGATTATCCGGCTCAAGGATGTTCTGAAGCCGGGCATCAAAGAGAAGATTCTGTCAGTTAAGGTCATGGGGATTCGGCCTGTTATGTTGACAGGTGATCAACCTCTCACGGCGAAGAGTATTGCTAGTGAGGTAGGGATCGATGAGTACAGACCGGAGGCAAAGCCGGAGGACAAGTACGACATTGTAATGAAAGAACAGGCTGAGACCCGAGTTGTAGCGATGATCGGGGATGGGACAAATGATGCTCCCGCGTTGGCTGTAGCTGATGTAGGGCTTGCGATGAATTCTGGAACTCAAGCAGCTAAGGAAGCTGCAAACATGGTTGATCTAGAGTCAAACCCGGCCAAGATCATCGAAGTGGTCATGCTAGGAAAACAGTTGCTCATGACCCGGGGCGCAGTGACTACGTTCAGCATCGCCAACGACGTTGCAAAGTATTTTGCGATAGTTCCGGTAATGTTCGCAGCTACCCTCCCAGAACTGAAGGCTCTGAATATTCTCGGACTCGGATTGAACACTGCAGTCCTCTCGGCACTCATCTTTAACGCGATCATAATCCCGCTTCTGATCCCGCTCGCCATGAGGGGAATCCGATTTAAGCCAACCAGCACGATGGCTCTGTTCATCAAGAACGCGCTCATCTACGGAGTTGGAGGAATCATAGTGCCCTTCATAGGAATCAAGCTCATCGACATAGCATTGCTTTCGGTGGGAGGATAGAATCAAGTTGAGCATCAAGAACGAAGTCAAGCGAAACTACGGACCCGCGCTCAGACTAGCCATCGTCTCAATGCTGCTCTGTGGCTTGGTCTTCCCGCTGGTCGTCACAGGGTTTGCCCAAGCCTTGCTGGGCGATCAGGCGAATGGTTCCATAGCACACCTCAAAGGAAATGACCGTAGATCAGTAGGTTCGTATCTCATCGCTGAAAGCTTCTCCCAGCCATTCTTCTTTCATTCCCGAAACGTGACCCTATCGGCCTCTGGCGTAGACCCAGACATCACGCTTCAAGATGCACTCTCACAAATCCCACGAATATCGAGTGCCACAAGTATTACGCAAAATGACCTCTCTAACCTGGTCAGTCAGAACATCGAACGGACGTCGTTTGTTTTTGGCGACGAGTACGTGAATGTGCTGAGATTGAACCTAGCTTTGATCAATAACTTTCGGACGACGTATTGCTCCACGCCGCCCCTCTCTTATTGTTGAATAGAAAATTAGACCCTTGTCGTTACGAGAGACGACTCTTGGACTTTGGTCAGGCAGCTGTTACCACGACATCGACGGACCTATCAATTGGATGGTGTCCCGTGATTCCGTGTACTATGTTTCTGATTCCGACCAACATCAAAGCCAGTGCCAAGATGGTGGTGAGGATGCGCTCGCCTATCGACATGTCGAGGATAACGTAGACGGACAGTATGATCGTTAGTACTCCAATCGCAACGATCAATAGTCTAAGCCATACTGGTGGGTGCCTAGCGACCCCGACCCCAATTTCGACCGCCCCAACTAGGAGTAGGGCTACGGCGAGAATTCCGATGAGCGTAGCAACGGCTGCTTGGAGATCGAGCAAGGCCGCAATTCCGAGAACGAATGCGATGACGCCTCCGGTTACGTTGAGGCTTCTCAACGGGGAAGGCAAAACCGTCGCAAAGGCGCCCACAGTGATTCTGAAGAGTCCGCCAATGATCAAGCCGGCAGCAATTACGATTACCAGGGTCTGTGTCGTGAACTGGGGATCGGCTAGTGCAAAGATCGCAACGGCGATGACTATTATGCCGCCCAGCACCTCAAGTGCTCTCCAAGGTCCTGATGCTCTGACCTGAACTTTGCTCAACTGTAGCGGGGTGTGGTCGAGATGCTGAGTATTTAGTGCCTTTCCCGTTTTCGGCCTATCGCTTCGCAAAGACGTAATACCGCTTCGCATAATGGAGAGATGCCATGGTCAAAGGCGTCCTCGGAATTCACCACGTCACCGCGATATCCAGCGACCCGCAGAAGACCCTCGACTTCTACGCCAAAATCCTGGGCTTGCGTCTTATCAAACTGACAATCAACTACGACGACCCCACCACGTATCATGTCTATTTCGGCGACGAGATAGGACACCCTGGAACCGTTCTCACATTCTTCCCATGGCCCAGTCAACCTGGAGGCCGCAAAGGTAGCGGCCAAGCTACAAAAACTTCTTTCTCAATTCCGCAAGAATCAGCAAAGTATTGGCAGGATCGACTAAAGTCACACAGCGTTTCCCTAGAAGCTTCCCGCAAACGCTTCGGCGAGACTGTGCTTTCTTTCGAGGATCACGATGGACAGGGCTTGGAGCTAGTTGAAACCAAGGTAATCGAAGACATGACTGGATGGACGGAGGGTCCTGTCCCGAAAGAACATGCAATCAGGGGCCTTCACAGCGTTACACTTCTGGAGGAGGTTCTGGAGCGAACCGAGTCTGTGTTGGTAGATACTCTAGGTTTTCGACAGGTGGGTGAGGAGGAGAACCGTTTCAGGTATGAAGCTGAAAAAGGAGCTGCGGGAACGATTGTAGATATCGTTTCTCGGCCAGACTCCAAGCGTGGGTTTGTCAGTGTTGGAACGGTCCACCATGTCGCGTTTCGCGCCTTAGATGATGAACATCAGAAGGACCTTCGACAGGAAATTCTCAAGGCAGACCTTAACGTGACCCAAGTGATCAATCGGAACTACTTCCATTCAATCTACTTCCGAGAGCACGGCGGCGTTCTCTTCGAGGTCGCCACAGACCAGCCAGGGTTTGCTATCGATGAGTCTCCAGAAAAGCTCGGGACGAGCCTGGCGCTTCCACCTTGGCTCGAAAATTCTAGGGCGGAAATAGAGAAGAATCTGCCTCCTGTCGTCCTACCTAGACGAGTCGTAGCATAGAGGACTCTTCATGTCTCAAACCGGTATTTCAGAGAATCTCCAGAAGAATGTTAGAAAGTACATCTTAGAACACTTTGAGGAACACACTACCGCTCCCGTGCTGGAACAGATAATGCGAAAATTCGGATTGGACAGAGCATCTGCGTTCAAGGTGCTGGTCGACCTTCAGACTGCCCGACACATCGCACTTCTAACAGGTACTCAGAGAATCCTGATGGCATTCCCATTCTCAAGCATAGTGACCCCTTTCAGAGTCAAGGTGGCCGGGAAGGACAAGGAGTATTTTGCGAATTGCGCGTGGGACGCGGTCGCGATTCATGTAGCGCTAGAGAAGGAGCAGTGGATCTCCTCCTACTGTCACCACTGCTCGAATGACATCAAGATTCATCTCAAAGACCAGAAACTGGTCTCTCAACAGCTTGACAACCAGCCGCTGGTCTATTTAGCGCTGCGCGCGTCGAAGTGGTGGGAAAACATCGTGTTGACATGCTCGAACAATATGGTGTTCTTCAGTTCGAAAAATCATCTTGCAGAATGGATAAAATCGGGCAACGTAACAGGAGGCGAGGCATTGACGATTGAGCAGACGCTGAGACTCAGCCTGCCAATCTACAAGACCAAGATGAGTCTTGACTACGCACGGCCCTCAAGGGAACAGACAATTGCCCACTTTCAATCCCTCGGACTATCGAGCGACTTTTGGAAGATCTAGCCTGGCTCGCTTCAGAGAACATAGAGAATTTTCAAACATACAACGCAAGCATTGCTCCGCAAGTGGAGGGTAAAGAAAAGCTGGGCGGTTTGGAACTCGCTGGTTACTCTGTTGTCTTGACTTCGTGAATCCAATCTGGCTTGAGGCCGATCTTTTTATGGTGTTTCTCCACGGCTTCCTTATTGGGCGCATTTAGCACGCAGAAGACCTTGTTCTCAGTTTCGCTGTACATTATATTCTCATGAGTGACGCCGAACTCGTCCTTTGCCGCGTTCTGAGCTTGCTTGAGTTGCTGCTCAGTGAGCGGATTCATCTTGTGCGCATCGATGAACTTTGGCATGAACCGGAATTTTGTCAAAGGTGATATAAGTCTTAGCGGATTGTTTCCGGCCAAAGAAATCGGTTGCTGGACTCGCGCCCATACTTGGGAGAACAGCTAGAGCCTGCAATCGTGATGTTCTCTTAGTAGAGCAGACATTCAACTAGTCGTCCTTCAACTTCCTTCGGACTAAGTGGATCAGGATGGTGGAACTCGACTGTGATTTGCCGATCTCTAACGGATACGTCTCGAACGGCTTGGTTCATCTGTGGCTGAGCCTCAGTTAGGATTCTTCTGACGTGCTCGATTAGCTGCGCAGGATCATGTTTCCCGATCTTCCTTCCCGCCCGAAAACCTTTAGCCCACCATTCATCTAACGGTCCCAGAACTTCCTCATCCCGCTGAACTTTCTCTGGGTTCAGTCTCCTTTCTTCTAGGTAATCTATGAAATCTCGACCCTCCCAGCCGCAGGTAGCTAGCACTGCCGGACAACGCGGATGAAAGCGACAGCCCGCAGGAGGGTGGACGGCATCTGGGACCTCTCCCTTTGGAAGAGTCTTTGGTCCCCGTCTTCGGGGATCCGGAATAGGAATTGCCTTCAGCAGGGCTCTTGTGTATGGATGTTTTGGATCGGAAAAAATTCTGTCCACTGGGCCGACCTCGACAATCCTACCGAGATACATGATTGCAATGCGGTCGCAGACGAACTTTGCGGTAGCCAGATCGTGGGTGATGAAAATATAGGTAAGGTCAAACTTGCGCTTGAGATTGAGCAACAATTCCAAAATCTTCGCTCTGATAGACATGTCCAGCATTGCCACGGGCTCGTCTGCGACGATAAGCTTCGGCACGAGGATTATCGCTCTAGCGATTACGGCTCGCTGTTTTTGTCCTCCACTGAGGTCACTGGGATATTTGCTGTAAAGTTGTTCTGCAGGCGTGAGTCCTACTTCTTGCATAATCGATAGGACTCTCGCGCGAACATCTTTGTCGCCTGAAGCGAGTCCATGGATCTTCAGTGGATGACCTATTGCGTGCCCAATAGTCATGGCAGGGTTCAGGGAAGCGTGAGGGTCTTGAAAAATTATCTGCATTCTCTTTCTTAAGGGTCTGAGTCTTCTCTCCTTTGTTCGTGTGATATCAACACCTTCGAACTTGATTCTGCCTGACGTGGGTTGCATTAGCCTCAAGATTGTGCGTCCGACTGTTGTTTTGCCGCATCCGCTCTCGCCTACTAGTCCAAAGATTTCGCCAGGTCTAAGAGTGAAGGACACACCGTCGACCGCGTGCACCGCGAGTCTGTTGAAGGAAAAGAGACGCTGAATGAAAGGCATCTTCACTGGAAAATGAACAAAGAGATCCCTCACCTCCAGTAACGGAGCCGGGGCTTGGGGTGAACTAGGCGGCATTGTCTTGGTCGAGAAAATCCTTGCCGAAGAGACATGAGGCGGGTTGTCCTGGGCGAAACTCCTGGAACGGAGGGACTTTTTCTGAACAGACGGTCTGCGCGTAGGGGCACCGTGGATGGAATCGGCATCCCGAGGGTGGGTCGATTAGATCTGGAGGCGTTCCGTCGATTGAGTAGAGCTCTTTGGTCTCAAGGTGTATGACCGATTTGAGAAGAAGTCTAGTATAGGGATGAATTGGTCTCGCAAAAATGTCGCCAACGGGTCCTAATTCCGCCATTTTCCCAGCGTAAAGAACGAGGACCCGATCGCAGATCTCTGACACAATTCCCAAGTTGTGCGTGATCAGCAGCAGAGACATACCGGATACTTTTTTCAAATCCTCAAGGATCTCAAGAATTTGTGCTTCGACAATCACGTCTAGAGACGTGGTGGGCTCGTCAGCGACGAGCAAAGATGGCCTGAGCACCACGGCGAGGGCGATCATGATTCGCTGACGCATTCCTCCGGAGAATTCATGAGGATAATTTCGAATCCTAGATTCCGGAACTCTCATCGATGTTAGAGCTCTGACTGTTCTTTCGTGAGCTTCCCTGTCCGAGACTGATTCGTGAGCCTTAATAGTTTCTAAGAAATGATCTTCGATAGTCATGAGAGGATTGAGTCTGGTCATGGGATCCTGGAATATCAGCGCAATGTCTCTCCCTCTAATTCTCCTCAACGGTTCACCTCTGAGCCTTGTTAGGTCTGTTTCTCTGAGGAGAAGATTGCCTCCGACTCTAGCGCCGAGTGGAAGGATTCCCAGGATAGCCTTGGCTAGAGTGGACTTACCGGAACCGGTTTCTCCGACTATTCCGACCGTCTCTCCTTTGCCGATTTCGAGACTTATGTCGTCCAGAGCATGTACGTATCCTTTCTTCGACAGATACTCGACCGAGAGATTTTCCGCCTTGAGGACCGGGTCCAAAGTCAGGATCTCTCCTTTCTTAGCAGAGGATTGATGATATCGTTGAGTCCCTCTCCAAGGAAGCTCAATCCAACCGTGAGAATGATTATCATCAACCCCGGAAAAAGAGAAGGCCACCAGTAGCCGGCGGTGAGAAATCTCTGGGCATCCGACAAGTCGCGACCCCAGTCGCCTGGAATATCAATCTCCAGACCGTAGCCTAGATAGCTAAGCCCGGCAGCCGTCAGAATTGTGTCTGCGGCACTCAATGAGAAGATGACTGGAATCACGATGACGACGCTGAACGCGATGTACGATATCATGATGGTTCGCGCCCTAGCGCCGAGCGCTCTTGCTGCCTCGACAAACAATTCTTCCCTTGTAGAAAGGGTCTGACCCCTCGTGACTCGGAAGTAGAGAGGAACGTAGATCACAGTAATTGCTATCCCGATGTTGAACACACCCCTCCCGATAACGACAGCGATCAAGGCTGCCAGAAGCAGGCCTGGGAATGCGTAGATGGAGTCCATTACTAACACCAAAACTCGGTCAATCTTTCCACCTACATAGCCTGACAATAGTCCAAGTGGAAAGCCTACCACCAGCGCGAGAAATGCGCCGATTGCCATTATGGTAAGCGATGTCCGAGCTCCCCATAAGACTCGGGCGAAAACGTCTCTGCCGATCCCGTCAGTACCCATCAGATGTTGAAGGCTAGGTGGCAAAAGTATCGGGTATGCAAGTGCCTTCGTTTCATCTATCGGAACTAAGATCGGTGCGAAGACACCTATGAAGACAAAGATTGCTAGGACTCCAAGACCGATCCACGCCAATATTCCCGGTAACGTCTTCCTTTCTCTTACTAGAGGTCCGAAAGGGCGTGCTGAGTAGCGGAGGGACTTGGTCAGATATGACGCTGACACTCGAAGTGTTCGTACGACCTTAGCTTTCAGAATCTCACCCTAGGATCAATAAGGCCGTTGATTACATCGATTGCAACAGAAATTCCGATAATGATCAAAGCGTAGACGACGATAATCCCCTGGACCATTGGGTAGTCCGCAGAATCGATCGATTTGAGAAGCAGCAGTCCCGTTCCATCCCATGAAAAGGTCTTTTCTGTCAGAACAGCACCCGCGAACAATATCGCGAACTGTAGACCTAGAACCGTGACTACCGGGATTAGGGCGTTCTTCAGGGCATACCTCGAGACAATTCTACCTTCGGGTATGCCTCGCGCCCTCGCAGCTTCTACGTAGTCCGCCCTCATCGTCCTCAGAAGATTAGCTCTAACTGTCTTCGTGAAGAACCCGCTCAGTACCAAGCCAAGGGTGAGAGAAGGCAGAATCAAGTGATCGATAGCCACTAAGAACTTGTCGATTCTACCCTCCAACAGCGAATCGATCGCGTAAAGGCCCGTGACATGATTTGGCAGAGGAAGCCCAGAGAAGCGAAGCCCAACCGGAAACCACCCCAAGCTCACCGCAAATACTAGTTGGAAAATTTGCCCAAGCCAGAATATCGGTATGACAAAGATTATCGTTCCGTACAGTCTCATTACGACGTCCGCAGGCTTGTCCCGACGCGTCCCTGAAAGAACGCCTGTGGTTACCCCTACTATCGTGGCCACCAACATCCCGCCGATCGCCAGCTCAACGGTGGCTGGCAGTTTGTCGAAGACTATTGCGAGAACGCTCTTGCCATGGTAGCTCTCACCAATGGATGTGCCGAAGTTCCCAGTCAGTATTTGCGTCAAATACGTGAGGTACTGATCGTAGTAAGGCCGATCTAGACCAAGCTGATGCCTCGTCAGATCTATGATTTGCTGTGATGCTCTGCCCGCATACAGCGCTGCTATCGGATCGCCTGGAATGAGTCTAAGGACTACGAAAACTACCGAGAGTAATATGAGTAGCATCGGCAACGATAGGAGAAGCCGAGTCACGGCATAGGCTGAGAGCGATCCAGAACCAGGCAATCGTCTCTCTACACGCGCAAAGTACCACTATGTGTGTGATAAATATGCGAGTCTCTCTAGAAACCGAGCACAGCAATGGGATTCCGGAGAGAGATCTTTCGAAAAAATAAGGGCCTTAGTGCTGGAGAGACCGAATGTCCGTTGGGTTGAGCGTCCGGTAAGCCATGTCGATTTGCCCACCTACCAATGCATTCTTGAGAATAGTTGCATCTGTATAGTGAAGTATGGTAACCGTGCTGATTATCGGAATACTCGAAATGCCATAGCTTGAGTAAATGCTCGGGTTATAGTAGTTGGGATTCTTGACGAGAACTACTTGTTTGTCCACCGAGTAGTCGGATATCATGTAGGGGCCGGTCCCAACTACGTGAGCCTTGTCGTCAGGTGGGATGGTCGGAGGATTCGTGTACTGATAGGATTTCATTGACACAGGCGCGGCAACCGAGAACGCCATAATCTCGTTGAAGAATGAAGTCGGCTGCTTGAGATGGAATCTAATCGTGTACGGGTCAATCACTGTTATGTTGTTATTGTGACCGGTCGCATAGTTGATTGGGCCAAGATTCCCTGAATCGAACAACAAGAAGCCCGCGCTCCCCGCATAGTTGCCGCCTCCATAATACGGGTTGCAACTGGGATTCGATAAGGGGCATGCAAAGCCAGGGTCTCCGAGGCCCATAGCTCGTTCAATTGACCATTTCATTACAGTGGCGTTGAAAGCGCTCCCGTCAGTGAACGTGACTCCTTGACGAAGGTGGTATGTGTAGTTCATAGTATCTGGAGAGATGCCCCCGTTGGCGACAGTAGGAACTTGTGTTGCCAATCCGGGGAGAATCGTCGCGTTGGTCGGTGAATATACTAGTAGAGTATCGAATACTTGATTGATTATCTCTATCGAGAAATAATCATACGCGCAGGCAGGATCTAGACAGACTACCGAGTCAGTGGTTCCCACGGTAAGCTGGGTAGCACTGGGCCGACTCATCACGAAATACTTGAACGAGACAGGGTGAAGGTATACTCCCGTTATGTCTGACTTGTACTCGATGTCAGCGCTCTGCTGCCAGAGAGGAATGTATGGCGCGTCGACGGCCGACTTGTTCTGTATGTTCGTAAAGTTTCCAGCTCGTAGGCTGTCGTTAGTAGTGCCTGCCTCGCCTTTCAGCCAACCGTTCATCTGCGGATCACTGTAATAGGATCCCTGACCTTTCGCTCCACTCGTACCGAAGAATGGCGCAGCATAGTCGTCAGCGTCCAAGTAGTCAGGATACCATCCGAGCAAATAGAAAGACAGGGCTCCGTTGCCTACGTCTTTCCGATATGCAGCCCATGGCTCTGACTTCAAACTAACAATGACCATGCCAGTCTTCTCGAGACTAGTCTTTACAACAAGAGCGACCGAAGGTTCTGTATCGCCGTAGTGCCCATCGCTGTTATACCATAAGTCAATGAATAGTTTACCGTTTTTAGTGGAGTTAAACCCGGCTTGAGTTAGAAGGTTTGCTCCGAGTGTCGAGTTAGCAACTGCGCCGTATTTCGTTTTGAAGACAGATTGGGAATATGGCATAGATGGAGGAATCATACTGTAGATGGGCGTCGCCAATCCCAAGAACACGTTCGCGTTGATGGCGTCGCGATCTATCGCATAGGCAAATGCTTGACGGACTTTCAGGTAGTTGTCGGAAGATATCGAAGTCCCGTTCGAATACTTTGGCGAAGTTGGGATGTTAAATCCGACGAATCGGATTCGAGGCCCTGTTCCAACATTTACGGCGATGGCTGAGGAGGGCTTGGGTAGAAGAAGGATAGCCGCGACGACAGAGACGACTATAACGGCTACTATTACAATTGCGAGGATATACTTTCTCTGCTTTGACCATCCAGGAGATGAGCTAGGAGCGGTCTGAGTCATGAGCAGTTCTTGAGGTCAAAACCCGACTTAAGAGCATTATTATTTTCTGCGAGTAATGCCCAACACACCCTCTACTCGACTTATCGCTTCCCTGATTATGCCTTCTGCCTCACGCGAAATCCTCTCATAATTCGGAAATACACGGATTCATGGTGTCATAGCATGTCCCGAGACATACTTAGCGGTCCTTTCAGGCATGGACTTACCTTCATCGCAACACTTGCCTTCGTGGTCAGCTTCTTTGGCTCTCGACTGTTCGCGACCCTGTTTCCCACCACTGTTGTGATGCAGGGCGGGATCCATCTTCATCATTTCTGGTATGGTATTGCCCTGATTAGCGTGGCTGGTTGGATGGGTATCGCTTGGAGGAATGAAAGACTCTACAGGCTCTACGCTGTTCTGTACGGACTAGGCGCAGGATTTGTGGGCGACGAAGTCGGCTTGTTGTTGACCTTCAACAACTATCAATCAGAACTCACATACGTATTCTTCATCGCGGCCATTTCTTTCGTAATAATCGCAACACTCTTTCTTCGCTACCGGGCCCAGTTGAAAGAAGAACTTCTGAAACTGAGCCTCCGAGAACGAGCGGCTATGATAGGCGTTTATCTTACTGGTTTCTCTGTTTTCTTCCTCTTTCTCTCGTCGGGTATCAGCCTTGTAGGAATCCCACTAGCACTCGTTGGTTTGACAATTCTGATCATAACATACGCTAGGCATAGGAAACTACGAGCACCCACAAATCCACAATCCTAACAGAGTTGCGCGTCCGCTCTTACTCTGAAATGGAGTCACCAGATATTTTCGAGAAGGGCTTAGATTGTTACGGTTGCTTCTACTGACTTGGCCATTTCGAGAGCCTTCTCTCGTGGGACTTCCATTTGATGGATGTCCCTAGCATGGAGCTGGACGTGCTGGACAAGCTCGTCGTCTGATTGCGCTCTTACCATGAAGCCGCAGTCGCAGTTTACTTGTTTCGACATTTTTCTCTTCGAGCGTGATTCGCCGTAGTTCCTAATAAGATGGCCAGCATGGCTTGAAATGCCGAATCGACCATTAACCTGCGCTTGGCCTTCAATAATTGAAGCATTTCCTGGGGGCATTGTTTTCGGTTTCTTGGGCAACTCAGCGTTTCTTGGCGAGCCTCGTCCCGCATAGATCTGAAGCTGATGCACCTGAACCGTTAGATTCCACGCTTTCACTCGTAAGTCTTCAACTTTGAACTCAGAAGCGCTTATCTGAGAGGAAGCCGATAATCAGCAGGTGAAGGCGTCGAGCCTGGCATAGACTAGAGTTGGGGGTCCTTCGTCGAATAGACTTTCTGGGTCTACTGGGCGCGATTGTAGCGCTGTTTCTGGGACCGGCGAGTGGGCCTTGGTGGACTGTTACGGGAGCTACGGCGAGTAAGCTTCTGAGAGTCCAAGTCTCTCCGTTCTACTTACAAGCTGATGCTACGGGGCTATCGACGAACACGTTCTTCTCGGCTCCGTTGGGATCATTCACAACCGTCTTGTTGATCTTGAGCTTGATCGCTCTAGGCGCTTCTAGCTTCCATCCCGGGACTTGGTGGGGCAAGCTGGCTGCGTATTTCAGCCTCTGCTCGATGACTGAACTCTATCTCAGTTTTCTCTTGATGTACCATGGTGCTCTGACCATGCTACTTGGCGCCTACGGTATCGTGCCACCATACTTGGGGACGAGTCACCTTGGGGCCAATATTGTGGGTCTCGACCTGAATAGCTATCTCAACCCATTGGTAACCTCGAACTTTGGGGTTCCCTTCTACCTAGGCTTCGTGAGCATCGGATTCATCGCGACAAGCCTGATCGTCAACGATATTGTCGAAAAGAGAAAGATGCGCGGCCAGCGAGGCGTGGCCGCTATATTCACAACTGATTCACAATCATAGATCTTCAAAAAATAGAGCCAGCTCCATCGAGAAAGGAAGCATGTCAAAACGGATCGCCATGACTCAAAGTGAGCAAGAATTTCATCGAAAAATGGCCGTCGAATGTTTCAACAAGACATGGGACTACTTGAGGAAGAAGAATAGAACTCCAGACGATGACCGGTTGATGTTAAACCTGGCCCATTCTTCCTGTTATCACTGGAGTCTTGTCGGAAAGGCCCCCAACTTTGCAATCGGTGACTGGCAGATCTCACGAGTCTACTCGGCGCTGAAACAGCCAGACCTAGCCATGCGTTTCGCAACATCTTCTCTAGAAACATGCCAGAAGAGCAACCTCTCAGAACTCCTCGTCTCCGCGTATGAAGGAGTAGCGAGAGCTTACGCCATGGCCA
>Ga0209076_1000040_pt1 | contig 15236 bp, 9 predicted proteins | sample Rivendell_Oct201_9_FD_188350 | JGI IMG/M metagenome (GOLD analysis project Ga0209076, IMG submission 188350) | Vadose zone soil and rhizosphere microbial communities from the Eel River Critical Zone Observatory, Northern California to study diel... | ecosystem: Environmental > Terrestrial > Soil...
CGTCGGCGCTATCGGCGACATGGGCGCGCACCTCATCGATCACTCCATGTGGGCGCTTAATCTCGGCCTGCCTACGGCTATCGAGACCATCTCGACACCCTTCAACGGCGCTTCCTATCCCAGCGCCACGTTCACCTTCTACGAATTTCCCGCGCGCGGCAATATGCCGCCCGTCAAGCTCACCTGGTACGACGGCGGCCTACTACCCAACCGCCCCGACGAGCTCGGCGAAGAGCAATTGAACAAAGGAGGCGGCGCACTGCTCGTCGGCAGCAAGGGCAAGCTTCTTCACGATACCTACGGCCTCAATCCGCGCCTTCTGCCCAAATCACTTCACGATTCCTTCGGCAAGCCGCCGCAAAAACTCCCGCGTATACCGGGCGAACATCACGAATTGAACTGGGTCGACGCCGCCAAGGGCAAGGCCGCAGCCTCCTGCCCCTTCGAGTATGCCGCGCGCTTGACGGAGGTGATGCTCCTCGGAGTAGTCGCCCTCCGCGCCGGCACGAAGATTCACTACGACGCCGACAACATGCGCGTAACCAACGTCATGGGTGCCAACGATTTCCTGACGCGCGCGTATCGTCAAGCTTGGTAAATGGCGGCAAATAGTGATGCTTGGAGTAGTAGGATGCTTCCCCTTTCCGCGCGCCCTGGATTGCGTCCTGAACCGTCGATCCACACGGTCATCACTGGACTCTAATACCCGTAAAAACCTGGTTGCGTTCTCACGGGATTTGTGGCAGCGTACCCGCGAAGTCGGTTTCCCAAAGACTAAAAGATTTAACGCAACGTTCGCCGGGCAATGATGGTACCGCTCAGTATTTGTGGTGCCATCGCTCGTAGTTCTGCGGTGGTTGCCATAGTGAAAATCTCTATGTCAACACAAGGAGTCGGCCAATGAGGAATATCTGGCGGGTCGCGGTCTTGGTGTGCTTGATGGGCTCTCTCGTTTCAGGGTCCCTGTTCGCGCAATCGGACCTCGGGACCATCTCAGGTTTCGTGAAGGACCCCTCTGGGGCGACGATCGCCAATGCAAAAGTCAGCATCCGAAACAATCGCGGCGTGGAGCGCGTTGCTACCTCCAACGATTCCGGATACTACGCCATCACCAACGTCCCGCCAGGGTTGTACACCATCGTCGCCGAAGCTCAGGGTTTCCGGCGATACGAATCGAAAGACAACAAAGTGGATCCGAGCGCGAATCTGGTTGTCGACGTCGCGCTCACGGTGGGCTCCGCCAGCGAAACCGTCCAGGTTTCCGCGTCGGCTGTGGAGTTGCAGACCGAATCCGCCTCGGTCCAAAAGCTTGTTACCCGCGAGCAGATCAACTCCCTCGAAATCAACGGACGCAACCCTATTTTCATGGCCAACCTGGTTCCCGGCACTCGCGGCGGCACGCTCGCGAACCTAAGCTTCAATTTCAGCCAGGGACCATCGAATATCAATGGCGCGCGCACCCCTGAAAGTCTGATCACTTATGATGGCGCCCCTGCCGTTCGCACCCGCTCCAACGGCACCAGCATCGGGGCAGCCGACGTGGACTCCACGGAGGAAATTCAGATCCTCACCGCGGATTACGCTCCTGAGTATGGCCGGTCGTCCGGCGGCCAGATCCGCATCACCTCCAAGAGCGGCTCGCAAGACTTCCACGGAGCCGCCTATGAATACGTCCGCAATACCATCTTCGATGCGAATCCCTGGCAGCGCAACGCGGTCGCCAGAACTACCGGCATCACCGCTCCTGTTCACTACAATCAGTTTGGATACAACATCGGCGGTCCCTTCTACATCCCCAACCATTTCAATACCAATAAGACCAAAGTCTTCTGGTACTGGGGAGAGGAATGGGTACGCTACATCTTTACGGACACCAACGGCCTAACCGTTCCGACACTCTTGATGCGGCAGGGCGACTTTAGCGAACTGCTGGATCCGAACAACCCTTACGTCACCCGCACAGCAACGATACAAACGAGTCCGACGGACCCCACGCAGACGACGAAGATCAAGAGCCCCGTGTTCGTAACGGATCCGCAGGCGCCCCTGGCCAAACAGTGCGGCCAGGTCACTTCCCCTCCTGGGACACCTGCGTCGTCTGTAACGTATAACACCAACGGTTGTTTCCCCGGCAACATCATTCCGGCAGGCCGGGTTAGCCCGAACGGACTGGGCATCCTGAAGGCCTATCCTGCGCCGAATTTGACCACATTGATCAACGGCAGCCAAAACTGGTTTTTCTCCGCCAAGCATCCGCAGAACCAGCGCAAGGATACGGTAGCCGTTGATCTCAATCTGACCGATAAGCAGCGGTTGCGCTTTCGCCGCGTCTATTTCACCTTCCATGAGTACCAACCCCTCGACGGCGGCACCAACGAGACGCCCAAATTCTTCGATCGCCCCAATCAGACCAACTCCCTCGATCACGTCTGGACCATCAGTCCCACTAAGGTGAATGAGGTGTTGTTCTCCTTCAGTCTGGACGAGGTCCACATTCCTGTGGATCAAGCGCATTTCCTTGACCGCACCACCGTGGGCCTGAACTATCCCTACATATTTCCGACCGGAAAGTTAATCCCCACTCGTATTCCTACTGTAAATATGTCCAGCTTCTCTGGATTGAGTGGCGGGCCATATCCATCGCACTCCGCGGGGCCCATCTACGATCTATCCGACAGCTTTACGTGGGTCAAGGGCAACCACACCTTGAAGTTCGGCGGCCTGTACGAGTATTCCGGTGAAAATGACAACGACGAGATTAACGTGCAGGCTTGTTCCACTTGCACGAACAATCAGAATGGCCAATTCCTCTTCAGTGACAACGGAGGAAAGTTCATTCGGCCCGGATTCGTCGTCGCGTCCACGAGCGTCGCCGCCGCCAACGCTGCTCTAGGTCTCTTCGACAGCTACTCGGAGATTGGCCACCGCGCGTATACCGTATTTCGCGGAAGCATGTGGGAAGGATTCGGCCAGGATTCTTGGAAGGTTAGGCAGAACCTGACCGTCAATTTCGGTCTCCGCTACTCGGTCATCGTTCCCTATCATGCCATCTGGGCTAACATGATCGTCTTCGACCCCAGCGCATACGATCCAGCCAATGCCGTGACGGTCGATCCGACGACCGGTCTCATCACCGGTTCACCCACGGTCGCCCAGCTCTATAACGGCATGGTCATTCCTGGGTCCGGATTCCCCTCCTCTGCCAACGGTCGCGTTCCCGAGGCCACCACGGGAACATTCAACGGTCTGTTCCGCAACGTTCCCAATCGGTTCTCCGACATCCAGTGGGGCGACATCCAGCCGCGCCTGGGCATTGCCTATCAGCTCAACAACAAGACCGTGCTCCGCGCCGGCGGCGGCCGTTTCTTCACGCGTCTCGGCGTCAGCGACTCAGTTTTCCTTGGTGGGAATCCGCCCTTTCAGCCCAACGCCAGTGTGTCGTTTGGCTCGGTGGACAATCCGGGAGGTACCGGAACCAACCAGGTTCCGTTGGTGGTGACCACGCAGAGCAAAGCTTTTAAGAACCCTGAAGCGTGGGCCTGGAATTTCACCGTCGAACGTGAACTGTTCTGGAAGTCACTCCTCAGTGTGGGGTACGTGGCTCGCCGTGGCCTGCATCAGCAGCGAGAATCCGACATCAATCAACCCACCCTCGCTACGCGCGCAGCAAATCCGCTCGCCAATCTTAACGCCATAAGGCCTTTTAAGGGCTTCGGCTCTATTCGGGAAACGGATAACGTCGCCAGTTCCATCTACAACTCGCTGCAAATCGCGTGGAACCGGCGATTCAGCAATACTCTCCAGTTCGGCGTGTCTTACACCCTCTCCAAAAGCATGGATAGTGGGTCTAACCAGCGCGACGTCGTTCCCGATACCTACGACACCAGTATGTTGTGGGGTCCATCTGAGTTCGATGCCCGCCATATCGTCATCATCAACTACCTCTACCAACTCCCGTTCTATCGGAAGCAAACGGGCTTCGCGGGCAAGGCCCTCGGTGGATGGCAAATCAGCGGCATCACGCAGTTCCAAACCGGCTTGCCTTGCAGCGTTATAGAGCCGAATGCTGACTACGCTGGCGTCGGCCAGGATGCCAACTGGGGATGCGGGGGGAACGGCCAGTTTTACGTCGTTAATGGAAATCCCAAAATCATTGGCACATTTGGACCGAATGGCCAGTGGTTCGCTACAACCAATCCGGATGGAACACAGATCTTTACCGCGCCTGCGGCTGGTACCTTCAACACCCAGCGCGTCCGCAACCTTATCTACCAACCCGGATATCAGAATTGGAACATGGGCCTATTCAAAACCATCCCCGTCAACGAACGCCTTCGCTTCCAATTCCGCGCCGAAGCCTATAACGTCTGGAACCATCCGAATTGGTGCGGCAACAGCGGTTGCAGCGGTACGACGAATATCGGCCTCAACCCGAAGAATTCCACGACCTTCGGCAAAGTACTCGCCAAGGGTAGTGGCAGCTCAGGCCAGGGCGAGCGCAACTTGCAGCTCTCGCTGCGTCTGGAGTTCTAGAGCTGCAGCGGCAAATCTGTCTGTGATATCTGGACGCTGACGCTTGGAGCGACTGACCCGCTGGCAGTCGCGCCGAACTCTTGCCACGCGGTATAAATAAAGTTATACTATGCGTATGAAAACTGCCATATCCATACCGGATAGCCTTTTTGCCGCCGCCGAGCGCGTGTCCCATCGGCTAGGCATATCTCGCAGCCGTTTCTATGCAATGGCCATCGAAAAGGTTCTTGAAAGCGATGGGCGTCGTGGGATCAAGGAAGCCCTCGACGCGGTCTACTCCAGGGAAACGTCCCGTCTCGATAGCAAGCTGTCGAAAATGCAAAGCGCGTCCTTGGACACGCAAGACCAAGCGTGGTGATGCGGCGAGGCGAAATCTGGTGGGCATCGCTGCCTCGTCCGACAGGCTCCGGACCGGGATATTGCCGGCCGATACTCATAGTGCAAGCCGACGACTTCAACGCTAGCCTCATCCAAACCGTCATCGCCGCGGTGATGACCTCCAACCTCAAGCTCGCCAGGGCTCCTGGCAACGTGCTGTGCTCGCGCAAACACACGCGCCTCTCGCGCGATTCTGTAGTCAACGTCTCCCAGATCATCACGCTCGACAAAACCCTCCTAACACAGCGTGTAGGCACGTTGCCCGCCCAGCTGTTCCGTCAAGTCGAAGAAGGCCTTCGCCTCGTTCTGCATCTTTAGCTCAAGCGCGCCCTGAGATATACAAGCCTCTGCGGCCTCGCAACCTTACATTCGGAGGTGCAGGTACCCGCCTAGTCGGCGGCGTGCTGTTACAATGCAAATAAGGAGCAATCCGCTCAACAATGTTCGCCGTACGCCTCATTGGCGTTCTCGCGCTCGTCGCGCTCAATGGCTTCTTTGCGGCGGCGGAGTTCTCGCTGGTCGCTGTGCGCCTCTCGCGCGTGCGTCAACTCGTCCGCAAAGGCAACGTTCGCGCCCGCGTCGTTGAGATCCTCCTCGGGGACTTACATCGCGTCGTTTCCGGCGTGCAGCTCGGCATTACGCTGACCAGCCTCGCTCTCGGTGCCCTCGGTGAATCGACTCTTGCGGCTATGATCCGCTCCCTGTTGCCGGCCACGGCTGACTCGCGCGCCACACTTCTGGTGCATGCCGCCGCCTTAGCTATCGCCTTCGCCATGCTCAGCGCTTTACACGTAGTCATCGGCGAGTTGGTGCCAAAGACCGTGAGCCTCGCTCGCGCTGAGCGCGTGGCGCTACTGATCGCGCGGCCTTTTTCCTGGTTCTTATCGACTTTTCGCTGGGCCATCGATCTCCTTGACGGTGTTTCTGGTGCGATCGTAAAGGCCCTTGGGGTTACACAGGCCCAAGTCCCGAGCGCGGCGCATTCCACTGAAGAGCTGCAAATTCAAATTCAGCAAGCTCGTGAGCGTGGGCTGCTCGCTCCCGGCGAAGAAAAATTCATCGTCAGCGCCATCGAGCTCGGCCAAATACAAGTCCGCGAAATCATGGTTCCGCGTCCGGATATGCACACCCTGCCCGCTGAGTCCACGCTCGACGAAGTCCTGAGCGCCTTCGCCACCACGCAGCGTTCTCGCATTCCCGTCTTTCGCGACACCGAAGATCAAATTCTCGGCTTCGTGCATATCAAAGACATCCTGTGGGTTCTTCTGGATCGCGAGCGGCGTCTGGAAGAAAATCTGTCGGCGTCTCCGTTCGACCTGCGCCGCGTGCTGCGCGAGGTGCTCATTGTCCCGGAGACAAAACCTGCCAGCGAGTTGCTTTTGGAGTTGCGCACGCGTCACGTCGGCATAGCCATCGTGGTCGATGAGTTCGGCAGTGTTCTGGGCCTCGTCACCCTGGAGGACATTCTCGAGCAAGTCGTGGGAGAAATTCACGACGAATTTGACGTCGTGGAGCGCCCCCTTACTCTCGCCGATGGCGCCATCGTTTTCGATGCCGCGTTGAATGTCCGCGACCTTGACACGCAATACAGCATCACGCTTCCGGAAGATCCCGCGTATGCCACCGTCGGTGGGTTCGTTCTCGATCAACTGGGATTCATTCCGCGCGGCGGCGAAAGTTTTGAATACGGAGACTATCGCTTCACGGTTGTCGAGATGGACGGCAAGCGCGTCGCCCGCGTGAAAGTTCAGCGTGCCCTTCCCCCGGCGGGTGATCGTTCCGCTGAGGGTGTTGCGCCCACGCCTGCGCCGCACGAACCCCAACCTGTGAAAGCGGCGAAGTCTTCGCAACCCAATCCCTCGGCGGATACTCGCTGATGGCGCGCCACCTCCTGCAGCTCGCCTTCTGTGCCTTGCTGGTCTGCGCGGCCATCGCCATTCCCGCGGGAGTCTTCGCCGCGGTCATGCTGCCGACCGCGCCGTCGGAGGGTGTGCTCGTTCAGAATGATTGGTGACAGTCGGTAGAGTGTCAGGATAGACAAGATTCGGTGGTATGACCGTTGAGTTTCGTGAGGCTCCCGTAGACGATGAAGGCGTGAGTCCGCACAAGCATCTGGTCGCCGACTACCTGCGGCCCAAAACGCTGACGATGTTGTTGCTCGGGTTTTCTTCAGGCCTTCCCTTTTATCTGGTCGGCAATACGTTCGGCTACTGGCTGCGTGATGAGCACACCTCTCTGACGGCGATCGGGTTTCTTTCCTGGGTCGGCATTGCCTATTCGCTGAAGTTTTTGTGGGCCCCTTTGATGGATCGCGTGGACTTGCCGTTGTTTAAACGGCTTGGACATCGGCGTGGATGGATGATGTTCTCGCAGATCGTCGTCGGGCTGGCGCTGTGTGCCATGGGCGGAACTGGCACGAAAGCCGGGCTCGCCCGGCTTGGCGCTTTTGCGCTCGTCGTCGCGTTTGCCTCATCGACACAGGACATTGTGGTCGATGCTTGGCGAATTGAATCGGCAAACGACGGAGAAGAACAAGGGCTCCTCGCGTCTGCCTATCAGTTCAGCTACCGCCTGGCGCTCCTGGCTACGGACACCGTTATCCTCATCTTGGCGGCGACCGTGGGCTGGCGCATGTCCTACGGTATCTATGGCGCATGTATGGCCGTTGGAATGATCGCGACCTGGTTTGCGAAGGAACCGGAGCGCGCGGATGCGGTGACGGACGAAAAAGAGCGCAAAGCGCCGCTTTGGACGCCGCGCGGTTTCCTCGACGCTGTTGTGGGACCGTTCACCGCTTTCTTCCGCGCACATGGCTGGCTCGCGCTGGTGATGTTAGCGGCAATCAGCCTGTACCGATTGCCGGACTTCATCATGGGTCCGATGTCGAATCCCTATTACCACGACCTCGGTCTTTCGAAGCAAACGGTAGGAGCGGTGCGCGGGTCAATCGGACTCATCGCTACGTTTGCAGGCATCGCAGCGGGTGGATTCTGCTCGCTGAAGCTTGGCTACATGCGCGCGCTCATCATCGGGGGCGTTGTGCAAGCAGCTGCGATTGCCGCGTATGCGACTCTCGCGTTCGCGGGCGCGAGCATTCCTGTCTTCGCAATCGTCATGGTAGGTGACAACTTCGGCATCAGCTTTGCAGGCGTTGCGCTTGTTGCGTACATGTCTAGTCTCACCAATCTGGGATACACCGCCACGCAGTACGCGCTCTTGAGTTCAACCTATGCCTGGCTGGGAAAGATCTTGAAGGGGTTTTCCGGCGCTGTGGTCGAAAGACTGAGCACCACGCACGGCCTCACTCACGCCTACGGCATTTTCTTTATCGCTTGCGGACTGACCGGCGTGCCTGCCGTCCTTCTGTTCGCGGCATTGGATTACTGGCACAGGCGGAAGCAAACGGCTCCAGCCGCAGCCTAGGAAAGTCAATGTCTCCCGCTAAGCCACGCAAGAATGTTCCTGCCCAATCTGATTTCTCCCGTGACTTTTGTAATGCGGAGTGCGATCGCGAAGGATAGCAACAGCGGCGAAGTGAAAACGAAAAGCTGGTCCGCCGATGCCTGCTTTGTGGCTCGCACGATACTGCCATACTCTTTAGCGTCCGCATTGGTCACTTGGTGAGTACGACCGCCGTTCCCCGCCCAATACTCAGCGTGCGCGAAGCATTGCCTTTGTTCACCGCGATCTCCACATATCCGGCGGAGCCGAGGTAGGCCACCGGCTCGCCCGCTTCGCCGCTCGCGAAGGTTGGGACCATGCGCGACACGGCTTGATTTCCCACCTGAAATGTTACTTCGCCGTTGGTCAGCGCGCTTTCCGGCAGATCCTCGACGCGGAAATTCGTAACCAGGTTTCCGAAGGTGTCGACGCGCATTACGATGCCTTTCAGCACGCCGTCGGTAGTTTTCGGTTTCGGCAGGGCGAATTTCTTGTGGTCCGTGATTTCTTCGCCCATGCTGGCGGTCTGCCATCCCTTGGAGAGCCAAGCCGCGATGGGCGCGAAAATGTCGCGCCCGTGAAATGTCTTGCTGACCGGCTGCAAGAAATAATGCGCGGCGGTAACGTTCCGCGCGACCACGTTATCCTCGCGCTCGTAAATCATGGAGAGAACGCCGTTGTCCGGGGCCACAAAATACTGGTTCTCGGCGGTTACCAGCAAGGGCCGGCGCTCGGTGCCCACTCCCGGATCGACGACCACGACATGAATGGTGCGCGCCGGAAAATAGGAATACGCGGAGCCGATGGCCAGGGCCGCGTCCAGCAAGTCGAAGGGCGCGACGTTGTGCGTGATATCGACGATGGTCGCTTCCGGATTGATCTTTAGAATGACTCCCTTCAACGTGCCGACCAGGTGGTCGTTCGTTCCGTAGTCCGTCGTCAGGGTGATGATGGCGTTGGGCAAAAGTTTTCTCCCGTGGTCTTAGTCCGCAGGGCCGCCGCTGCTGAAGTGGGGAGGCACTCCGCTCTTTGACGCTAGCGAACACGCGCACCGGCGTCAAGACAACGCACAAACATCGATTGCGCAATCCGCTACCCACTAAAATTGGCTCGTGTTGCGGACTGCGGGAGCCAATCATGGAGCTGAGGCCGATCTTGCGCTGCGATGAACATTGTCGCCGTGGTGGGCGCGGCGGACAGCCTAAAGGCTGCGCCACTGTGTCAGGTGCGCACATCGGCGTACGTGGGCTCTGGCTGCGGCTCGGGCTGTTCGCTGCGGTCTGGGCGAGGCGCGTCAAAGATGATCTCCGCAGGCTCGTTCGGATCTTCCTTGGGATTGAGTTCGCGGTCGATCGCGGGAAGAGTGCGGAGGAGTTGATTGGTGATGTAGGCGAGGACGGCGGCGCGGCGGGGAGAGATTTTGTTTTCGGCGAGGAGGAGGAGGAGGCGGGCGAGGAAGGCGTTGATGGGGATGGCGGAGCGGAATTCCTTGAGGTCGGCGGTGAGGGAGGCGGCGGTGTCGGCGGGTTCGCGCTGGTTCTCCTGGAGCCTGGCGTGATTGGCGCAATACGAGGCGTCCGCGTCGAGGGTGAGCAGGCGGCAACGCATACCGTTGGCGAAGCGATGCGTGCAGCGAGCGGAGTTATTGATGAGGCTGGGTTTAGCAGTTTGCGGGGCCATATTTTGTTTCCTTTCGAGGTGAATTGGGGTACACCCCCGGGGGTTTTGTATGGATGTGAAAACAAGGGAGTTGCGGGAAAAGGGATTTGTAAGAGCATGAAAACAAAAGGGAAGCAAAAGTGGGTAGTGAGTAGTGGGTAGTGGGGAAGCATGCCGCAGGAGATGCGGAGGCGCAGAGAGGAGCGCATCTGGGGGTCATGAATGCCGGAAGGTCGGGATTTGGAGCGGAACCGCGAAGGGAGGCGTCCGCGAACGGCGGGGAAACGATGCTGGGGCGCCGATTTCATACGAAATGGTAGCGCGAAACTGGGAGGTTGTCAATAGGAATCTTTTACTTATGAGGTAGCCGTTCGAACGAATTGCTAAGTCATTCAAACGCGGAGAGTTGCAACGAAGATGGGGTGGAAAGGTAACCATTGGGAAGACCCGGAGCAAAAGCGAGGTGCGGGGCAAGCGAGTCAGGGGAATGGCAGGAGTTGTGCGAGCTGGCCAGGGCGGTTGCATAGTTGGTTGCTGCGAAGGTGACTCTAAACCCGCACACGCAAAACCGTTATTTAAGCAATTCTTTCACGTCTGCGGGCCACTTCATTCCCTTTTGTTCCGCCTCGCGCATCATTCCTATTTCTTCTTCCGCGACTCTGGTGGCCTCCCGTTCAAGAGGCATTATTTCGTTTCGATAAAAGCTCGATTGCCGGGAGGCAGGCAGACTGATTACCTCCTTGCCCTTTGCAATTTCGAGCCGAAAGAGCTTCACAACCTCAGCATCTTTATCGTTAATGTGTTGGATGGTCCCTGCAATTTCGGCTAGTTTGGGCTGGTCCCCCGCCTCGGCCAGTACAGTATTTAGCAGCGGGCGTAGGTGTTGCTGTTGCAGGTCATATGCATCCAAGGCTTTCTCAAGTTTCAGGCACCGAAGGTAGTAATCCGCAAAGGTCGGTGTGTCCTGCGAAAGGATCGCTTTGATTTGTCCTCGTAACTCTGCACCTTTGGGGCCTAGCTTCGCAATTTCAGAAACTGTTGCATCCATCCTTCTATTCCTCTGAATTCTATCTCCCGCACGGATGCCAAAGCCCACAGCAAATGAAAGAAGGGCGACGGCGCATGTCCCGCCTATCATGTTGAACCTTCGGTGTCTTAGCTGGTAGACCGGATTGTCTTCTGGCTCTTTGGCTCGTAGCGTTTTCCACGCGTTCCTTGCAGCAAACCCGAGGATAATCAAAGGAATGAGCATCCCTCCGAGTGATTCCCCGGCCTTCTCGTCTTCGCCAACGATCGACTGCCAAGTCAGATTGAATATCGCCAAGGTGAGCAAAACCGAGAAACTCACCGCGCTGACTATCACCCATGTCCAAGAGCCGCGGGGCTTCGCAGGAACGACCGACTTGTCAAGTTCTTTGCCTGCTCCTTCGCGCGGAGCAAGTACCCTCTCCGGTTCATGTACTACTGGGGGAGTCTCGGGAAGCTGCTGCCGGTCGTGATGCGATGATTCTTGCTTTAGTAAGCGCACGTTGCCGACGAGCCAGGTAGCGGCCAGTCCGAGCAAGGCGATGCCAACGGACTCCTTTGCACTTACGTCAAGCAGGAGTGCTGCCCCAATAATCACTGTGGTTAGGAAAAGGCCGACCTTATGTCGCCGGTTCATTTGCATCTGTTGCCGACCTCTTCGCATGGAGCCAATCGCAAAGACTACTGTGGTCAAGCGCCGGAAGACGAGGCAGCCCCACCCTTGCAAAACTCGCAAGGATGGGCCACCCAAGAGCTTGTTGCGGCCTCGAGGGTCGGCCGCCCGCCGACCAACCACTACAACTCCCCACCTAGTCAGAGGCCCCCGGCTGCGCCGCGTCCGCAACATTGACAATCGCGTCCAGCTTGTCGCGAATCTCTGGATCAAGCTTGTCGACAGGAACCAGAAAAGCCAGCTCGTGGAAATTTGTCTTAGCCATGAGATTCGGAATCCCAAGTCTCTTGAAGTAGTTCTGGAAGAGTGGCGCTAGAAAATCGTCGCTTACCTTTGTTCCAGGATCCCAAGGGGAGCCTTTCCCCAGAGTATTGAGAGCATTCTCGAGTTCTCTAATGGATTCTCTCATGGCAGCAAGTCGGCTCTTCGCTTCTGCCTCGCCGAAGAGCGGTCCGGCAGCAGCCGTCTTGGCACTTTGTTGTGCGTAGGCTTCTAACGTCTCCCGATAACAAAGATAGTTCTCAATTTCCTTCCTGCGCCAAGCGAGGCCCACGGCTCCTAAATCGGCAGGTACAGGTAAAGGACGTTCCAACTGATCGAAGATCGCAATCCCGCGCAGGCGGTCTACCGCCTCCCGAAGGCCGTGAAAATGCTTCCTCACATCCCCGGGTTGGTTACCAACATAGTGAACGAAGGGGCGGGCAAGGCACTCCGTGGCCCTTTTGTGGCCCATTCTCTCAGCAAAGGCTCTCAAAATCGCAAGGTCAGTCGATCCCTCCAGATACAAGACCCACCCAGTCTGCTCGGCTTGGTAATAATGCTCAAACCCAATCTCTTCCAAGGACTTCATCACCTGACTACCGCGATCAATCATCGTATGCGGCTTGCCAACGAACGCAATTACCAAATCTCTGCCGGCGGCCTCATTGAGAAGTACCTCGCTGTGGCTTGCCGCGATGACCTGGTTTCCATTTGATCGCGCCACATCCGTCAGCAACTGGTAGATCTGGCGCTGTCGTAGGATCTCCAAGTGCGCGTCGGGCTCATCAAGCAAGAGGACAGAATTGGGATTCGCGTACATATAGGCGAGGAGTAGTAATGTTTGCTGCAGACCCCTACCAGAGGACGAGAGATCAAGTCGTACGTCTTTCTCAACGTAAGCCATCTCCAGTTCTCCCCGCTCCGGAATATACCGGGGAGGCTCGAGCACCGAGCCGAAAAGCTCCTGTATGTGCTCAACAAGCTTCCTCCACAATTCTGGCTTGCTGCTGTGTATGACGTAGCACAAATTTCTCAGGACCGCGGCCGTTTGGCCCTCTCCAACCCGGACGTTTATGGCGCCCTGGTCAAGACGGGTTTCATTGGCTGCCAATCCAGACATCGGCGGCAAGAATGCAACCAGGACATTTATCGCATCATCGGGAATGAACATTCGTTTCCCCGACGAGTCGTCGTCAACTCGAAGCGGACGACAATAGAAGGACTCCTCATTGGCATAGTCGAACTCCAAGCCACACGTCCACGGTTTGTCGCTTGTAACCCCTTCAACGATTATGTCAACGCGAACATTCTTGGTAACTTGACCTGCTTCGGTTTTTTTTACATCTCTGACATGAAGATTGCGCCAAAGAAGGTTGGCATCTGGCACAGGGACCGCCACGAGATCGCGGCGGTTAATCGTCACACCGGGTCTTTTTTCGGGCAGGCCCTTGCCCTTTCTTCTCTCATTCCACCTGCTAAGTCCTACCTGCCATAGAGCGAGGGCCTGCAATGCAGAAGTCTTTCCGGAGTTGTTTGGGCCAATAAACACGACTGGATTCCCTAGGTCGACCTCGACGCTGCCAAAGCGCTTGAAATTCCGTATCTTGATCTTGGTCAGCATCAAGCCATCCCTTCCGCACGGCTAATTTGAATTGATTGTTGAGGCTCTTGTGGAGCGCTCCCAACATCCTTAGGGCAACCATGCTGAAGCAGCCCAGGAAGACGGCATATTACACCTTGTTAGCATATTCCGGGGCGGGTGGGCAGGCGTTGAAGTGGGTGGCGAAACCTTTGGGGTTTCGTTTTTTCAAAGGTGCCGCGTTTGAGAGATGCTGCGCTCTCTCTCCGCAAAAAACGCGGGGAGTCCCCACAAAGCGGGGCAAAGCCCGGCGCGCTGAAGAGCCAGGAGATGCCGGGCTCTCCCCGCAAGGAACGCGGGGAGTCCCCATAAACCGGGGCAAAGCCCGGCGCTACACTGTGGTCAGCGGGCGCGGCGGAGAGGCCGCTTCGCCGCGTGAAGCAAGGTACGCAGGGTCGTATTGAGGGATTGCTCGTCGGGAAGATTCGTTCTTGCTCGATCGCGCGCGATGTATTTGCCTCGGCCGCCGACGCTAAGCGGCTAAAGCCTCATTGATTTGGCGTCACTTACGGCCCTGCTGAACAGGTAGCGGAAAAAGACCAAGAGAGATTCCTCCCTGCGCGACCCGGCGCCCAGAAACCGGGCGGAAGAAAAAGCCGGGTCGCTTCGGTCGGTCCCGCCAGAACATCCGGGATGCAAAAGACGCAAATGACGGTAGGGGTTGGGTGGTGCAGGGTACCCAGGCCTCACGGCTTGGGCTAAATTGTGACGCACCTCCGGCGCTTGAGAGCGGATGGCGAGATGAACTCGCCGCTACAGAGGATGGGGAGAGATTCATCCCGCGCCCACTTCGGTCGGGATGACAGAAAAGCAGAAACGCCGGCCACCCTTCGAGGCTCAGGGTAAACGGTCAGCGGCAATTACAAAGTCAGGAGCGCTCGCGTTACTCGCTAGCCGGGCTGAAGCCCGGCCTCTACATTTGTTGGACTGCCGCGTGCGGCTGGGTGGCGTCGACGGAACGGATGGGGAGGGGATTAAGGCGGCGAGCGGAAGTCAGAAACTAGAAACTAGAAATGGGGCCATGCGCCATTCTCCTGGGACTACGGCAATCGATCTAGTCTTAAAATCGGAATGCCTTCGGTCCGATTTTAGTACTATCGCGGGCTGTAATACCCTGATATTGTCGTGCGCAAGTGGAGCGGCGAGCCACATCGTAGAGCTTGCCAGACTAAGCGCCGCCTCTGAAACGTTGCGTTCCGCGCGAGGTCGGCTCCAAGTCCCGATTATTCATTCAGTCCTCTTAGCGGACGCAAGGCTCACGTTTCGTGCAAGGAGGCTCCCATGAACACCAGGATTGGGGCTCTTGTGCTGTTCATTCTACCCGCGGTGGTCACGGGCTGCGGTGGGAGCGGAGGGGGTACGACGAGCCCCATCGTAGTTTTGATTTCTCCTTCGACGGCAAGTCTTAACCAGGGCGGGGCCCAATCATTTACTGCAATCGTCACCGGCACCAGTAACTCTGGCGTGAACTGGGCGGTGCAGGAAGGCGCGGCGGGAGGATCGATTACCAGCGTGGGGGTTTACACCGCCCCAAACAAGGGCGGCACTTTCCACGTGATTGCAACCAGCCAGGCCGACACAAGTAAGTCAGCGACAGCGACGGTCACCGTCGCGCCGCTCGTGGTG
>Ga0209076_1000044_pt1 | contig 14924 bp, 10 predicted proteins | sample Rivendell_Oct201_9_FD_188350 | JGI IMG/M metagenome (GOLD analysis project Ga0209076, IMG submission 188350) | Vadose zone soil and rhizosphere microbial communities from the Eel River Critical Zone Observatory, Northern California to study diel... | ecosystem: Environmental > Terrestrial > Soil...
GAAATTGAAACTTCCATCGTGGAGACGCTTCACGGAGGGGGTAGGGGTATACTCCTGAAACGGGAGAAAAACCGGGTTTTCACAGGAAAAAACTGCCCTGCCAACCCCCGGTTGGAAGACGACAGGGAAGGCTGACGTAGAGGCTCTGGCCTGATGGTTCCCCGTGAAACGCATTAGAATCGTCTTAGAATCAGAAAACCTGTCCATCGCCATGCTAATCCTCTAAACCCCATAGTGACTGGCCAGCCGTCCAGCCTAACATCTCCGCGCAAAATCTCTCCAACCCTAGAATTCTAGACTATTTCTAGAATCGCGCGCTCTCCCCGCGACAGATCTAGCTTGATCCTCGGGAACGCTTCAGGTTCGTTCGCCTCCAGATTTAATATGGAACCCAGTAGCTGAGCGAGCAGACGGACGGTTCTGGTCGCTTGGGAAGATAGAGGATAATGACAGTTCATGTCCTTCTTACAGCTGACAATCATCTCGACCCCTCTGCCGTCCAGTATGGTCCCAAAAGGTTCGAGAGGAAGCGAGACTTTCAACACTCCTTCGATGTCCTAGTCAACTTTGCACTTGAGAATCGGCCGGACCTCTTTCTGATAGGAGGCGACTTCTACGACGGCATACTGCCCGGCAATCCGACGCGAGCCTACGTAGCTGAACAGTTCAAGCGACTACACGAGAAAGAGATCAAGGTAGTACTAGTCAGCGGACACCATGATACTCCGAGAAGCATAGAGCAAGGAGTCTCACCATTATCCGTACACGCCAAGACGGGACACGTCTACTTCCTGCAAGACCCGAGGCCAACCTCGAAGATGTTCCATGTCGGGAGTGAGATGGTCAACGTGACAGGCATGAGTCTCAGTCCGGGGTTCGGTCCTGAACAGGACCCGTTGGCCGGACAAGAATTGTCTCGGGAGGGTGATGTGAAGATATTTCTCACTCACTATCCGATTGAAGGGTTCGAAGGCTACTTCGGACAAGAGACACATATCGGAAAATCTTCGATTCCAAGAAACTTCCAGCTTTTCGCGTCGGGACACCTTCACCGACATCAGAAGAACACGATCAATGGTACACCAGTCATGTATCCGGGAAGCACTGAGCGGGTCAGCTTCAACGAGGAAGGAGAGGAGAAAGGATTCTGCTGGCTTGAACTCGACAAGAGCGGGATACTACAGCAGGAATTCCATCCGACACCCGCTCGTCCAATGGAAACGCTAGATTCCCGGGTGACCGGTGAGGGCGGAAGCCTAACCCGGCAGATACAAGACGTTCTGGAAAAGAGACGGGGTGCTGAGAAGATTCTTCGCATTCGAGTAACAGGTCGAGTATCACTAGACCAACTCTCAACCTACAAACGCTCAGCCCTACAATCATACTGTCAAGAACGATTCTTCCATACGGAGTTCGATGAAGACGGTCTCAATGTTTTGACGACGGAAGCCTTAGAGTCGCTGCCACGGACTACTCCACTCGAAGAGCTCGGTCGCGCATTCCAAGCCCTCCTCGCGAACGTGAAAGAAGAGGAGCGCCCCATCGTGCATGAAGCGTGGAAGGCGACGGTCGCAAGATTGCAAGAGGAAGGAGTCAGTTGAGGCTAGTAAGTCTTCAAGCGCAGAACTTCAAGAAACTGAAGCTTGCCAAACCGCTCCAGTTGTCGGAGGGCATTATTCTCATCACAGGTCTGAACGAGAGCGGCAAGTCCACGATTCTCGACGCAGTCCTCTATGCTCTGTTCGGACGGGTGATTCGACCGAGTAAGATGCCCAGCAACGACGACATCATCAGCTACGGAAACGGAGAAGCACAAGTCCGCCTCGAATTCGACATGGGCGAGAACAGGTATCGCGTAGTCCGGGAAGTTCACAAGACAAGGCCCAACCGGGCGACGCTCGTCGAGGTGAAACCTAACGGTACCACTAAGGCGCTCGCGAACTCTGTCAAAGACGTTACAGCTGAGATTGAGCGGCTGTTAGGAGGAATAACCTACGATGAGATTGTTGCGAGCAGTGTTGTCGCCCAGAAGGACCTCGAGCGCCTGATCAAACAGAGGCTCGATGATCGTCGAAAAGTCATCAATGTCTTCCTCAACCTTGAGAGTTTCAACAAGGTCCAAGATCAGCTCGATAACGAAAGGAACGGAATCGAAGGCACGAGTAGGACCCCGGGACACCTTACAGTTGAGAGGCAGCGTTTTGAGAGTCTGAACGAGCAGCTGAACGAGTACAAGGAAACGAGCGAACAGCTAGGCAACATAGAGACGAAGGTCGAGAAGCTCAAGAGGGATCAACAACATCAAGAGAAGCGGTTTGTCGAAACTGACACTCTTTACAAGACTCTCAACGAGTACGGAGAAGCGGTCAAACAGAGAGATTCTCTACAGCGAGAGATAGAGGACAAGGGTCTTCTCACCAACAATCTTCAGCAACAACTCGCCAGCGTCGACACACAGAGATCAGAGCTGGGGAGAGCTGAGGCAGAGGTCAAGAAGTACGGCGATCTCGCCGAGGCTGAGAAGGCGATAACTCGAGCCTCAGAAGTTCTCGAAAAAGTCCGAGGCGCAGAACTTCAGAAAGCACAGCTCGAAGATCGAGAGCAGAAACTACAGTCACAGATAGCCGAGACGAACAAGAGGGTCACTAGCCTAGACGAGTCGGGGCTTGTATCTTCCAGACCCCGAAGAATCTGGTCCTATCTGATTGCTACGGCCGCTTTCGGGGCCGGGGCACTTCTCTCATTCATACTATCATTCGCGGCACTAACTATCGTCTTGGGTTCTCTCGCGGTTGTATCACTCCTTCTACTAACTCGACAGATCGTCTCCTTATCGCAACAAGCCGAAGCATCCAAGCAGCAACAAGAACGACTAGCCAGCACTCAACTGGTCGCGTCGTGGAACAACGAGCTAGAAGAAATGAAGAGAGACCACGATGATGCAGCTGCGACGATTAGACAAGGGTCCAGCCAGATTCTGCAGGTGCTAGATTCAATCCCATCGTACTCCAGCTATCTCCAAGGTCTGGCCGATCCAAAAGAGGTCGTAGAACAAGCATCATCGATCTACAACCAAGACAAACAGTCACTCAGCGCAGTTACAGAGCGTGTGAACATGCTCCAGAAACGGCTGGGAGAAGAGCCTGAGCTGAGACGACGGCTTGCCCAGGCCCAGGTCGACATTGCAATGGTCGAGAAGAAGCTCAAGAGTACTCTGCTGCCTCCTCTACCTGGGGGAGTCGAATTCTCGTTAGAATTGCTCGATGAGGCGAGCCAGATGCGTGACAGTCTCAACGAGTCAGTGTCCCGAGTCAAGACCCAAATCGAAGAATCAATGACCCGGATTATCGAACTGAAACAGTTTCTAGAAGAAAACAAGGGACTAGAGGAACAGGTCGACGAGCAGAAACGGAAGGTACTGCTCTTGCAGAAGCAGCTGGCTGTGGTCAAGTATTCTATCAAGGGACTTGAGCAGACCTCCGAATCGTTGAGGAACCGAGTCAAGCCTCAGGTCGAGCGGTACATGAGCCAGATTCTACCTGTCATCACTTCCGGCCGATACAAAGCAGTCCAGCTAGAGGATGACTACACCGTGAGAGTCTTTGATCCGGAGGCCGGGGAGTTTCGCCCCAAGGAAGTGTTCTCGGGAGGCACTGAGGACCAGCTATTGCTAGCTATGAGGCTCGCTTTCGCTCTTGCCTTGATTCCTCAAGCTAAAGGTCGTAACCCGGAATTTCTGTTCCTTGACGAGCCTCTCGGTAGCTCAGACAAGGTCCGGCGAGAAGGAATACTTGAATTGATGCACAAGGAATTGTCCCAGAACTTCAAGCAGATCTTTCTCATCAGCCATGTTGGAGATCTGGAAGTGGAAGCGGACACTGTTATCGAGATGGAGAATGGGGCGGTCCGGGAAGTGGTGACTCGCAAACCCTCATTACCGCAGCCGATAGAGATTCCCGCTTGACATGTCTTGAGCCTTGAGTGGCTTTACGGCTTCGATGAGCTGAGCTCCTACAGGCTAGACACGAAGAAGGGCAAGGAACGGCTTGAGGCCCAGATCAAGAATCTTCCTGGGCTACTGGCACTCGCCGGGATAGAGCTCTCGAAGAGGCCGCGGATTCTCTGCTTGATGGCCGGGTCCTGCATTGAAGGGATAGCGTTCGCGAAGGTCTACGATGCCGATGTAACGTGCAGCGACCTCCAAGAGCGATTGCTCGCTAAGGGTCTCAGAGAGGCTCAGAAGAGAAAGCTGAAACTTCGCGTGGTTCACGGCGACGTCCGAGAGCCGTCAAAGCTCGTCACCGGAAAATTTGATCTAGTAACCGTGCTGGGACAGCCGCTTCCTCACATTGGGATCTTCGACTTCGACCAGACGATCAGTGGGGTGAAGAAACTGCTCGCGAAAAACGGATCATTCCTGATTGACCAATCGGATCTCATCTTCAGAATCCTCCCACAGTATAGAGATGCTATGACGCACAACCTCGAACCACCCGTCTTCAGCATCCACAGCACCCTCAACGCTAGACACGGATACTTCGAGCGTCTCTTCTACAGCCGGACAAAACAGGACATGTACAAGACCTACCTATGGGCACCATGGATCATCGAGTACATGCTGAAGAAAAACGGGTTCAGCGAGGTAGAGGTAAAGCCCTACGTGGACCCTTTCAACATGGCTCAAACCTACTTGCACACTGCACGAAACCCGATTCACTGAACGGAATTATCCAAAAGGCCTCGGAGGCCCAGCGCAAGACTATGAATGCGGAGTTCGATTCAGCTGGATCCTAGCCGATGTAGCTTGGGACAAACGAAGCCTGGAATGATTTGAGAACTCTCAACAATGTCTCCTCGGCAGTGTTCCTGTCGTCATAGTCTTCCTTTAGCGCAGAGGTCCAGAGGTGGTAGACCATTCCTCCCTGCTCTGCCGCTTGGAAGAAACCCAGCTCTTCAAGGGCCTTGGTCAATGATAGCAGTCGATTCGAAACAATTGAGAGGCCCGCAGTTATTGTCCAATCTCCTGTCTGGTCAAGCATTACATGTATGATTCCATCGTTGAAAGTTAGCGATATGCTTCCGCCCGGCCTGAGTGAGGAATCCACAAGGCCCGTCATCGACATAGGATCGACGGCTTCCTCACCCTGCATGGGAGCGTTCGCTGTCATGTTGACCGCCCGTCTGCAAGAGCAGGCTTAACACTCGTGTAACCCAGTCCCAGTGAGCGGTGGGACTCACGAGTAGATTCTGGACGTTTATATCGAACAGAAGCCTCCCCAAGGCTTCCCTCAGGATTCGCCATGTCCATGTATGATCTGGAAGAGGATAGGCTCGTAGCCGAGATAACGGGTAGAGGTGCCCGAAGGTTACTCATACAGCTACCCGACGGGCTCAAGCAGGAAGGACCCCGACTCGCCAACCTAGTCCGAGAAAAGACAGGCGCTGAAGTCTTCGTCTCAGCATCTTCTGCCTGGGGCGCTTGCGATCTATCCCTCGACGCGGCCGCGCGTCTGAAAGCCGACCTCCTCGTCCATTATGGTCATAACGAATTCTTACGCGACGGATCCAACGGCATACCCGTCCTCTACATCCCTGCCAAGAGCAGACACGAGATCATCCCGGTCGTAGAGAAGGCATTACCGCTTTTGAAGGGACCACGCGTAGGACTGGCCACGGTTGTACAGCACCTTCACACCCTACCTGAAACCTCCAAATTCTTGGAAGAGAAAGGGTTCAAGGTCCAGCTTCCCGGACGGGGGCCCTGGGCACACGAAACAGGCCAGGTCCTAGGCTGCGACTATTTCGGGCTGAAACGGATAGAGCCGGAAGTAGACTCGTTTCTAGTCATAGGAAGCTACTTCCACGGCCTGGGCGCAGCACTGTCTCTAGAAAAACCAACAATCCTCGCAGACCCGTACGACAAAACAGTGCGATCACTCGACCAGGACCGGGCAAGAATCATCCGCCAGAGATATGCCATGGTGGAAAAAGCGCGACAAGCCGATAGTTTCGGAATAATCATCTCCACCAAACCCGGGCAATCCAATCCGACGGTCGCACTAAACATCCAGCACCAGCTAGAAGAGAACGGGAAGAAAGCGGTACTGCTCTACGCCGACGAAATAATACCCCAAAAACTATTGGACTTCACGGACGTAGATGCCTTTGTGGACACTGCCTGCCCGAGACTAGCCCTAGACGATCCGGAGAGATTCTCGAAACCCATCGTCTCGCGAGACGAGATCATGGTCGTGATGGGTGCGTGGACCTGGGAACAGCTTCTAGAGCGTGGCCTTGTCCGGCTCTAAAATGGCCGACAAAACACGGCTCTCCAAACGGCAGCTAGAAATCCAGCTTGGCAAACTCAAAATTCTCCAGAAACCAAATCTCAAACTAGAACAGTACCCTGTGTCCTCTGACGCTGCAAGCGAGCTTCTCTACCTGGCAGGATTCGAACACAACGATCTCGATGGTCGAGTCATCGATCTCGGTACGGGAACAGGCCGCCTCGCCATCGGCGCCGCCTTGATGGGTGCGAAAGAGGTTGTTGGAGTGGACGTGGATGAGCGAGCCCTATCCATAGCCAGAGAGAACGGTGAGAGTGCAGGGGTACGAGTCGAATGGGTCGAGTCCGATATAGAGAGGATCGACGGCAGATTCGATACCGTAATAATGAATCCTCCCTACGGGACCCGGACATCCCACGCGGACACGCGGTTTTTGAAGAAGGCTTTCCAGTTGGCCCCGGTTGTTTATTCTGTTCACAAATCATCAACAAGAGATTTCCTGCTCCAGTTCGCAACAGAGTCAGATTGGAAGGTAAGCGAGGTCCGGTCTATGAGGATGGAGATTCCCCATCTCCTCGAGTTTCATCAGAAGAAGTGGGCTGCGGTCGAGGTCGACCTCTACAGAATCATCAAAACAGAATCCAAGCCAGCATGACCATTGGGAACGAATAAAGCTGGAAAGGCACCCAAAGCTGGCTTCCTCCAGACAAAGAACTGTAGACCTGCCTTTCCGTTGCCTCGGGTCTCTTTCTGGGAGGGGCGAGTCCATGGGAAATCGTTCAGAACAAGCCCTGATCCGGAATCTGGACCGGCGGTCCCGTAACCACGTTTGTTCTACGCTTTTCCCTTAGGGTAATGGTGCCGTTTCGAAGATCAGCATCCGAGCCCGTTCTGCGTTCTAAAGCAGAGTCCTCGCCGAAAAACCCCTCCAGCTCCTGAGGGCACAGTAAAAAAAAGGGGTGCAACAATTATTTTCTCGCGGCACGAGAGTGCTTATCCCATGCAAAGGAACTAGTCTTCCTGTTTCTTCTCGGAGGGAACTGGTTTTCCAAGAGTCTCAGCCAGAGTCTCCGTGCTGGGCGCAGAACCTGCCGGGATCTGCTCCATCGATGGTAGAGCAGGAGATATTCCGCATATCGTAGGAGCAATCCTTGCGATCCTTCTCGGCCGGATACGAAGTTTGCCAGTCCACTGACGGAACCGATTCATTCCGCTTCCCCGATTCTTCGGCCTAGCCCTGCCCTGCAATAGGAAGTACGTGGCCAGAAATGAAGTGATTCCGAGGATAGCTCCAGTCCAGACGTTGATGCCTGACAGTATTGTTGATGTTGTTCTGCCAACATAGTTCTGCAGGAAAGCATTGTTGGAATAGTCAAGGTAGAGCGCTGACAAGAGTCCGATTATCGCACCAGTTTCCACTATTACTCCGAGTTTCGTCTTCATCGGAATCGGTGGGATCAGTTTCTCTTCCGGCCGAATCGGGACCCTGCGCAGTCGACCCGGCGCCCACCAGTTCAGCCGCTTCATCATCATCATGATCGACGGTACCAGATAGATCCGAGTCAGAGTCGCATCGATCAAGACCACAATGAAGATCGCTAACCCCAGCTGCTGAAGCATAGGAATCTGAGACAGCATCATCGTCCCGTACGCCCCCGCAGTAACCAGACCCGTAACCGTGATTACCCCTCCGGTCCGCTCGACAGCTGTCTCAATCGCCTCCTCATCCTTCGCACCACCAGCGACATACTCGCGAATCCTAGTAACTAGGAAAATATCGTAGTCGAGCCCAAGTCCAACCATGATCACTAGGAGCATGATCGGGAGTATCCATATCAGTTCTGTGGAGAAGTACGTCTTGAAGAAATAGACGGTTGCCGCCATCGCCCACGATATGCTGAGAAGGATCGTGAAGATCAACCGTAGAGGCGTAAAGACAGAGCCCAAGGCAACTAGGAGAACAATGAAGACTCCCACGAGAACAAGAGCGGTGAGGTTGAAGAAATCAGAGCCACTCGAAGAGGCCAGGTCACTGACCGACGCGGTCGCTCCACCCACACGCATCGTAGACGAAGCCAATAGTGGGATCTGGCTTTTCAGAACATTCACATTATCACGAATCCGGGCCACAGTCGCGATGGCCTGATCAGAATACGGTTCACTACCCAAATCAGCCCAGACCATGGCCGATTTACCAGTGCTTCCGAGAAACGGCTTCATGCTCCGGATCATGGCCTGTTGCTCGGCCGAGTTCAGCTGGTTGAAGCTAGCGAAAGGAATAGGATTCCCTGACGGATGAGTTAGTCCATATACCTTTGAGACTCCTGGAATTTGGGCTGTCGAATTTTCTGCGAGAGATATTGCTTTCAACGCTGTGATGTTGATCCAACCGCCGGAAACCAGCATGACAGGCGTCTGGACGATAGTATAGGTGGGCGTGACTGTTCCAGCGCCGAAGCCTTGACTCATGATATTGTATCCGTTCTTGCTCTCAAGAGAAGACGGAATCTGTCCGATTAGATCATGGCTTGTCTGTGAGGATAGAACGGTGCTCGCGGCGGGGAGTGAGATGGCCAGTGCTAGCAGAAGGATGAGTTTGGAATGTCTAGCGGTGAATTGTGCTGCGCGTGCGTAGTAGCTGCTGCCGCCAGCTGCCTTTTTCTTTCTCCACAAGCCCAGCCCTCGGGGCCAGAAGATCCGGTCACCGAAGAGTGACAGCGCGGCGGGGACCAGCGTTAGAGCAACCAGTAGTGCAACCGAGATTCCCAGCATCACGGCAATGCCCACTGAGCGGAGCAGACCAAAGCTCGCGAAGGCTAGAGTGCCAAACGCAATGACCACTGTCGCGCCGCTCGTCGCAATGCTCTCGCCCGCCCAGGTCACGCACCTCTCGACGGCATCCTTCTTTCCTCTGCCCATCCTGCGCTCCTCGGCATACCGGCTTACGAGGAAGATGCAGTAGTCAGATCCTGCGCCCAGCATTGAGACTGGAAGAAGAGTAAGAACCAGATAGTGGACGCTAGTAACGTGGGCACCGACCAGATAGACGAGGCCGAAGGCTATTCCTATCGAAAGACCGATGGCCGCGATGGGAATCAGAGGAGCGACGAGGGAAGCGAAAAACACTCCAACGATGACCAAGATCAACGTGATCGTTATGGGATCGATACGCTCAATGTCCGTTACAGTCTGCGTCTGAATGTCGTAGTTGAAAGCCGGCTCGCCAGTGACGTAAACGACCAGACTCTCATTGCTGATGATGTTCGCGATTCCGGCATCGTGCCGGATTTCGGGCACGCTGTTCATCGGGTCCGGACCGTTCGTTCTGAAATCGATAACCACCAGCATCGTGTCGTTCTTGGCCGATGCGAACTGAGAATACACGTCCCTGCTAGGCTGCACCGGATAGGTCATCATGTTGTAGTTGCGGAGGATCTGCAACCCTAGACTAGAAAGGTCGGAGCTGGTGGCTGATGCGCCTAGGTCATAGATTTCGCCGATTATCGTAAGTTGTACGGAGTTGGCCATTGCACTTTGAGCAACAGTGTTTATGGTGAAGGTTCGTATCGCGTTCTGATCGTTCCAACAATTATTGTTGGTACATCCGCTTCCCGAGCCGGAGCTGTAGATGTTGAAGAATTTCGCCGCGGAGACGAAGAGACTCACTGCCTGAGCGTCAATAGAGAGCGATTGAACGAAGGGTAGAGTGATGTTGTAGTAGGAGGGCTGAGTCACCAGAAGCGGACTGCCCTTCGTCACGTTCTGCGCACGGGCAAAGGCTCCCACGAATAGCTGTAGCGGAGTGTAGCTTGTGGCCGTGAATGTCTGGTTCCACGACCGGTAGAAGAGGGTCAGATAGTTGAACGCGACCGTCTGAAACGCAGCGGGTGTCTGCGCCGACACAACGGGCCAGCTAGAATTGTATGCTTGACGGTTGTAGGTTGCTAGTTGTGTCTGGTTGACGGTTCCTGGGCCGGAGTTGACTAGTGATATCCACTGAGTTACGTAGGTGCTAGGAATTCCGAACTCGATGTTCGACGCAAGGGTCGTAGCGTTCTTCGTCTGGTATAGTTGCAGATGCACTACGCTGGTGTAGCCGAGCAATAGTTGGCCGTAGATGTCGTAGATGCTTGTGATGTTGTTGATGTTCGAGAGCTTTCCATCATTATGCAATGTCTTGTTTAACGCTAGTGTAAAGTCCCGGACGTCGTTGCCTCTGATGTCACTAGCGGTGATTACGACGATGACGCTGCTTCCCTGATCTATACTGAACTCTCTGCTCACAATGTCCTGAGCCTTGCTTGACTCGGAGTTCTTCGGGTTGAAGGCGGTCTCGTTGTACACTATGACGCTCTGAACTTGTAGAATTGCGGGGATGCTTAGGACCAGGGCTACTAGCCAGATCACGAACACGGCCTTGTTATGCCGGATGATGAGCCTAGCTAGTTTCGTGAATAGCACAGATAGTCCTCTTTAGGATTGAAACGATTGAAAACCGGGATTGCGGCCATAAAGTCGTACTGTAACTCGGAAACGTTCTAGAACGGCTAATTTCCCTAGCTAGGCACATCTATAAGACGAAAAAGGAATAGTTTCAAACAAGGGACGCGTCCACGAAGCCGATAACTCTCCTTCTAGCTCAATCCAGCCCGAAACTAGCGAAGAAGGAAGAGAACCTGAAGACAATCGCTACACAGGCAAGTGCGGCGAGAAAGACAAACGTGGACCTTCTCGTATTTCCTGAACTCCATCTTACCGGCTATACGATGCAAGACGAAGTGTACAATCTGGCCGAGCCGATTCCAGGACCCAGCGTCAAGAAAGTCGAGAAGCTCGCCAAAGAACACGGACTACACATCGTATTCGGAATGCCGGAAGAAAGCGCTGTCAAAGGAGTAATCCACAACACAGCCGTACTCGTGGGGCCTAACGGAATTGTGGGCAAGTATCGGAAAATCCACCTCCCAACACACACCGTCTTCGAAGAGAGGCGCTACTATCGTCCCGGCCAAGAGTCTCCCGTCTTCTCGACTCCCCTCGGAACAATCGGCCTGACGATTTGCTACGACCTCTACTTTCCTGAACTGACAAGGCTCCAAGCGTTGGCGGGAGCACAGTTGATAGTCTGCATCTCAGCCAGTCCGGGTCTGAGGCGCCGATTCTTCGAAGGATTCTGCTTGAGTAGAGCAATGGAAAACGCAGTCTATCTCGTATACGTCAACAGAGTCGGGATTGAAGATGGGAATCAGTTCTGGGGTGGCAGTAGAGTCGTCGCGCCAAACGGTTCAGTCCTTGTCCAGTGCAAGTATGATGTTGAAGATTACCAGCCTTGCAAGATTGATCTTGACGAGGTTTCGAGGGCCCGCGCATTTATCCCAACGATTAAGGATCTTGAGCCTCAGCTCTTCGATCAGCTGCGAACCAAGAGCAGAGAAGCGTGAGAGTTGTCTAGACACTTTCGCAGGTTAAGCCTAGCGCAAGGCGCATCTCTTTGCATCTTCGGAGTGTTGGTGGGCCTAGCTCTGATAGTTGCAGTTCCACGTATCAGATTCTTTCCCGTCGACGCCCTACTCGTTCTTGTCGCTTGGTTTTGTCTCTGGTTCTTCTCACACGATCTCGCGCACCACATTGTCGGAAAAGTTGTCGGCGTTAGTTTTCGCTACTATTTCCTGGGACGATCGGCCATCACGAAGATGAGTCTGCCAGTCGCGTCCAATCTGCTAAGAGTGGTCCCGGTGCTCGTATTGAAGATCGACAAGTCTAGTTTGAACTCCATTTCTCCGAACAACGTGCGGGCGATGTATGCTTCGGGGGCCGTGTCCTCAATGCTCATGCCATGGCTTGTTGTTCCCACAGCATACGGGATTAATTTTCCAGCTGGGATCTTGCTCACAATACTGACAATGGCGAACGATGTCTTCACCCTCTATTTCAGTCCCCAAGTAGGCGACCTTCGTCATGCTCGAATGGTCCGAAGCTAGGTCGAATCGCCTATCGCGATACATTCTGAAGCCGATTGCTTAGTTTCTATCTAGAAATCCATCCCGAGAATACTATAGTATATTAGCCGGAGAGACTGTAGGTCTCAAAGGCATCTCACTTGAAAGGCAGAAACTACCGTTCGCCAGCGGGCCAGGCTTACACCCGTCTGAAGTACATTCATGGTTCCCCCACCCCGAAGGTCTCGAAGTTCAACATGGGGGATCTCTCAACCCATTTTGCCCGAAAGGTCCATCTCTTGTCCAGAGAGAATGTCCAGATCCGTCATAACGCCCTAGAGTCGGCCCGAGTCTCCGCCAACAAGGTTCTCTTCGACAAGTACGGCGAGACGGGATACAGGTTGCAGTTGTGCGTTTATCCTCACATTATTCTCAGAGAGAACAAGATGATAGCGACCGCCGGGGCTGACCGTCTGCAAGAGGGAATGAGGCGCGCTTTCGGAAAGCCCACGGGAAGAGCCGCGCGTGTCCGTGATGGCCAGTCGATACTTATCGTCTATGTTCCAGAAGATGGCGTAGAGACTGCTCGAAAAGCGTTGGACACCGCGTCGACAAAATTCCCGATGAGAAGTCGCGTACTAGTCGAAGAAACTCCAGTGGAGGAGCAAGCTCCGCTTCCTGTGGAAGCTCCTGTCCCTCCTGTAGAAGCCGAGCCGACCGAGACTGCCGAAGAAGTTACTCCGGTCATAACGGCGGGAGCCTAGTCTGAATGGTCAGCTCCGACGCCATCGTTGTCTGGCTTGAAAATGTTAGGAAAGACGATGTTCATATCGTTGGCGGAAAGTGCGCCAACCTCGGAGAACTGACGGCAAAAGGGGTTACTGTTCCTCCAGGCTTTGCGGTTACCGCGGACGCGTTCCGGCGATTTTTGGAGGAGACGAAGATCGGAGAAGTCATCCAGAAGACTCTGACTAGTGGCGAGGGTCCTCGAGATCCGAAACAGTACGAGGAAGCCTCGGAAGAAATCCGGAAAATTATCGAGTCGGCACCGATGCCTGCTGACATTGCTAGCGAGGTTCGGAGTGCGTATCGTGATCTGGAACTGAAGACGGGGAACTCCCAAGTCAAGGTAGCTGTACGATCCTCAGCCACCAGCGAGGACCTTCCAGATGCGTCCTTTGCGGGACAACAAGACACGTACCTTAACGTCAAGGGGGAGGATCAACTCGTCCATTACGTGCAGAAGTGTTGGTCTAGTCTCTACACGCCTCGTGCGATATTCTATCGGGAGGAGAAGGGATTCCCGCACGAGAAGGTTCTGATCAGTGTCGGGGTTCAGAAGATGGTTGACTCGGAGGTGTCAGGTGTCATATTCACTCTCGACCCGGTAAATGGAGATCCGTCGAAGATCATTATTGAGTCTTGCTGGGGCCTTGGCGAGGCGCTGGTTTCTGGGCTTGTCCGGCCGGACCGGTTCATTGTCGATAAGGGGACGCTTCAGATTGTTCACAAAGAGATTGTTCCGAAGATGGTTGAGCATGTGCCGAATCTTGAGACGGGTCTTACTATGCAGCGAGACGTTCCGGCGGAGCGTCGGAACACTGCGAGTCTTGGGGATGAGCAGGTTGTTGAGCTTGCGCGTCTAGCTCGGGACATTGAGGATCATTATCAGACTCCGCAAGATGTCGAGTTCGCGGTCGAGCATTCCAAGTCTGGTCAGAAGGTGTACGTGGTCCAGACTAGGCCTGAGACGTTCTGGGCGAGAATGAAATCACCGTCAGACCCGTCAAGGGCTCACATGATAGATCGTGTCGTCGTGGTTCAAGGTCTTGCTGCGAGTCCGGGCCTACACGCGGGACGGGCCAAGGTAGTGGTGGGCTTGAAAGATGCCGGACGTATGATGAAGGAGAAGGATATTCTTGTTACTAGGATGACGAATCCTGACTGGGTTCCGTACATGAAGATCGCCGGGGCGATTGTTACTGAAGATGGTGGGACGACTTGTCATGCGGCGATTGTTTCTCGCGAGATGGGGATACCGTGCATTGTGGGGGCGAGGAATGCTACGAAGCTGTTGCAGACCGGCAAGGAGTATACTGTTGACGCGAAGGCCGGTGTTGTGTATCAGGGTCTTGTCGAGGAAGTTCTCAAACCTGCCGGGGCTGCTGTCCAGCAGATTCCCACAGTTATTCCTGTAACCTCTACGAGAATCTACGTCAACATCTCTCTGCCGGAGCTGGCTGAGAAGGTTGCCCGGGAGACTCACGCGGACGGTGTGGGACTGTTGAGGGCGGAGCACATGATGCTGTCTGTGGGCAAGCATCCTCGGCTCTTGATCGAGGAGGGGGGCGGGCAGAAGATGGTTGATGCTTTTGCCGAGGGAGTGCGGAGGGTGGCTACGCCTTTTGCGCCAAAGCCGGTCGTCTATCGATGTCTAGATTTCAAGCCTGACGAGTTTCTCGGACTGCCCGGCGGTGAGAAGTACGAGAGGGATGCGGGGCATGTCGGGCCGAATCCGTTGCTGGGTTTTAGGGGGGCGTTTCGGTATGTGAAGGAGCCGGATGTGTTCCGGTTGGAGTGTCGGGCGATTCGGAAGGTGCGGGAGGAGTTCAAGCTGACGAATGTGCATGTTATGCTGCCGTTTGTCCGGACTCTCGAGGATTTCCGGAACGCGAAGAAGATCATGGAAGAGGAGGGG
>Ga0209076_1000046_pt1 | contig 14750 bp, 10 predicted proteins | sample Rivendell_Oct201_9_FD_188350 | JGI IMG/M metagenome (GOLD analysis project Ga0209076, IMG submission 188350) | Vadose zone soil and rhizosphere microbial communities from the Eel River Critical Zone Observatory, Northern California to study diel... | ecosystem: Environmental > Terrestrial > Soil...
AAGGTACAACCGTCCGCGCCGTCGATCGCCAAACTGGTGTAGTCACCCCAGCGATTGGCGGTGAAGCTCTGTGAGCCCGTGCCAGCGACGATCTGAGCCTCGCTTTCCATCGTGCCCAGCGCGTCGGACGGCACGCGACCCGTGTAGCTGATCGACGGGTACATGCTCGGGCTAGAGATGCTGTAGGCAAGCGCGATATCTTGTGCGCTGTCCATGGCGATCGAGCCCATCCAGCGATAGTTGCTGTCTGGGGCGAAAGTACCCTGCTGAAACACGGAAAGGCTGGTAGAGTTTTCCGGCGCGTGGAACTCATACCATCTTTCACCCACCGAGCTGCCTGCGGTCACCGAGTGACTCACCAGCCACGTTTGGTGATCGCTGAAATTGCGGTAGGCCAGCCGATACATCAGGCGATCACCGAGCGCATCCAGTCGATCGGCGATGCCACCCTGCGGAATGCAGCCAGCGGAACCGCCACCACAGGCTAAGCCGAAAGAGGCCACATTGATCGGCATGGTTCCCCCAGCCCCAGTGAAGGTGGAGTTCGATGGTGTAGCAAAATCCACGTGGAACAGGTACTTGTAAATGACGCTGCCATTTGGGGGGGTGTTGTCGATGCTGCCCAGGTAGACCTCAGCTTGGCCTGGGGGCGGGAGAGTGCCGGCCGAGTCCAGATCCCCCGGCAGCAAGCTGTCGTCAAAGATGGTGGGCGTGGTGAAGCAGATTTGCTGGGCTGTGGAATCCCCTACCAGCATCTTGGCTCGCTCATAGGCGCACGCGGTGGCTCCGACGTATGCGCTTCCGGTCGGCCCGAAGTTGTTCTGGCTTTGGTAATAGGCGTCGGGCGAGATACCCCATTTCGGGTAATCGGGAAAGCCGGACTGAGGGAATTGGAAACGGTAGTAGGGGCCGGTCGCATCGGCGGTCTGGGAGATCGCAATGCAGGTATGGTAGGGCGCGCTGAACACGTTCTGGGTCATGACCCAGCGGTGAGCAATCTTGTCCCACTGGGCGATAATGTCGCCACTGTTGTTGGTTTGGCATGGTCCGCCGAAGCCCGCCCAGAACTGGTTGCCCGCGATGGGCCCGGCGATGACTGCGCCAGTCGTCTTGTTAAATACGGCATAGGATACGTTCACCCACTGCACCACCTGTGTGTCGCCCACCGCCAGGTTCACGTCGGTGGGGGCGTCAGGAACTATATAGTTGGCGAAGCCGTGCCCAACCCCCAGCAGGTCCAAGCCAGGGGTAGTACTGACCAACGGGCCGCTGGACGCCTGGAGCGCGCTGTCCGCCAAGGGACCCAAGCCACGCTGAGCGGCGTTTGTCAGGAGCTGCAACTTTGGGTACCTCACCTCTGGCGCCACATGGGAGCCCTGCTGAGGCGAAAGTACCGTCGCCATTAGGCTCAGCGGAGGTGAAATGTCAGAGTGAACCGGATAGTTCACTTCCGGATTGCGCAGGACCTGAGGCTGGCCTGGTGTCTCCTGGGCCGGCGTCGGAGCAGCTGTCACCGACGCCAGGAAGAGTACGGAAAGAACGCTTTTCGTGACGCTGGCAAACTTACTTTTCATCGAACCCTCCCTCATTGATTGTCTGGCACGGCCCGCCAAATCCGGACCACAGCGTATTGCCCGCCACGGGGCCCAGGAGCAGTTTGCCGGTCTTGTCGTAGACGGCAAATTCCGTGTTGACCCATTCGACGAACTGCGTCGTGCCCGCCGAGCCATTTGTGTCGGGTGGTGCCGAGCCGTTCGCCGCAACACCTTCGAAGTTCACCCCTGCCGTGGTTGAAATGTTCGCCAGCATCGAAATATCGTGCTGAATTTCCTGCAAGAGCTCCACCGCGCGTGATTGCGGCTCCCCTTGCGTGAACGCGGGCCTGCTAAAGAAACCCAGTGCCAGGAGAATGATTCCAGTTAGGACCCATATGGATGGTCGACCGCGCATGTATCTCATCGACGGTCCTCCGTTCGGTTAAGTTTTGGGCAAATTGGACCAAAAACCTTAGGGGATAAGGGGTACGCTGCCGCGTAGCCTATCTGGTTCTACCCTCCTTTTCAATTACTATTCCTGTTCCTCCCAACAAATCTTCTCAAACAGCGCCAGAGATCTCTTGTGTGCCTCACGCCCCGGCGGGAAGCCGCTCGCTACCTCAGCCCATCGCTTCTTCGCCGCACTCGCCCTCGTTGCTTGCGCCGCCGGCTACGTCCCCACCCTGCGAGCCAGCCGCCTCGATCCCATGGCCGCCTTGCGCTACGAATAAACCCCGGATCTTTCGGGGTCACAACGAACTCTGATCTACTTCGTCTTCTCGCCATCTGCGCTCTTGTATCCGACCTGTACTGCCCGATATACTCTGCTCGATGCCATCCAGATTTCCGCGTGCCGTCGTGACGCTTGTTTTGGCGATCTCTCTTGTTTGCCCGCTAGTTGAGATGTTCGACCACTGGGATCACACGATCCAAACCGGGAACGATACCGAGTTCGCTTTGATCGTTCTGGCGTTGTGCGTGGGAGTGGCGTATTCGTTCGCACGCTTCATCGTCAAATGCCCTCTAGCTCGGTGTATTGCAAGAATTGTCTCCACGTCCTCCGTCCAGATCTCTTTCCTGTCCACGCTACGCAGTTTCATCTCACCGCTTTTTAATACGATAGGTCCCCCTGCCCTCGCCCTGCGTATCTAGAAATCTCCGACAGCTGATCCTCTAACTCGCGCTCCGGGACAGGTTCCCGTTGTTAACCGCGCGCGATGGACCTCAGTGTAGTTCGACCAGGCCGTACTTCTTGTTTTTTTATGATTCGCGGGAGTGGGTGACCTAAGATGATTCTCAACCGCCGTTTGTTGTCTGCACGCCCAGTTGCTATCGACGTTGCCATGTCATTTCTCTTTCTGGTTTGCGTAGTCAGTGCAGGAGCTCAAACTTCGCGAATTGGAGCGACTCTTCAGGGAACTGTGACTGACAGTAGCGGCGCCGTCATTCCCGATGTAAAAGTTATCCTGCGGAATACCCTGACAAATCAAGGTCGCACCGTAGCAACCGATGAGCGGGGTTTCTTCCGGGCAGAAGCACTCGTGGTCGGCACCTACGAAGTCCGCGCGGAGCAAGCTGGCTTTGCACTTTATCGGCACGCTGGCGTTCAAGTCGGTCTCGGGCAGACGATATTCTTCGACATCGTACTTGTCCCGGCTTCAGCATCGGCGGAAGTAACGGTGAGCGCACAGCCGTCGACGATGGATACATCTCAGACCTCAGTTGTCTCGTCAATCGACCAGGAGAGAATCGAAGAGCTACCGGTCCGAAGCCGCAATTATCTCGATTTCGTGCTTCTTTCACCGGGCGTATCGAGCGCTCCTGCCGCGTCCGGGGCCACACCCCTGGCCGGCAGCGGTTTCACATTCGGCGGTCTGCGCACGCGAAGCAACAACGTCTCCATCGATGGCCTCGATAACAATGACGAATACACCGGATCGAGCCGGACCGAGCTGTCGCCTGAAATCGTGCAGGAGTTTCAGGTTGTCAACAATGGACTATCGGCAGAATCGGGCGGTGCTTCGGGCGGTTCGATCAATGTCATCACACGTTCAGGCACAAATATCGTTCACGGCGATGCTTTCATTTTCGCTCAGGACAGTGCTCTGAATGCGCGCGAGCCTTTCGAGTCTGACCCAGCGAAGCCATCGTTTCGGCGTTTTCGCGGCGGCGCTGCTTTGGGCGGGCCCCTAGTTAGAGATCGGACGTTCTATTATGCGGCGGCGGAGCAGGAGCACAATCGCGGGCGGGCTGGTTCAGATATCGACCCCACGCTCGTTTTAAGCATAAACACATTTCTCGCATCAGGAGCTTTTCCCGGTTTGGCGACGCGGCATCTCGCCGCCAGTCTCTTTCCGATAGCGCGCGCGGAGACCGAAGTTGCGGGCAAGCTCGATCATCAACTCACGAAAAACACCGCGCTGATGCTTCGCTACGTTTTCACGAACAATAAGGAATCCGGTGATGCGTTCAACAACAATGGTTTGGTCGATGCCAGCGCACGCGGCAGCAGCTTCACCAGCGACAACGCTCTGTCTGTCTCACTCACGTCCGTCCTCGGGTCAGAAGCGGTTAGCGATTTTCGGTTTCAGGCCGCCACGCGCCACGCCGTGCTGCGCACGAATGAACGCTTCGGTCCCGGAATTGATATCGCAGGGATAATTGCTTTCGGGCGGCCCTATGCAGGAAACAGCGCACGCCGCGAAAACCACTATCAGGCGGGTTACACGTACACGCGCACGCTGAGAAAACATCTCTGGAAAGTTGGCGGCACGGTGAATCGCGTCCGGCTGCGCGCTGACGTCCCAGACGGATTTGGCAGTGTTTATCTGTTCAACTCGCTGACGGATTTTCTTGCCGAGCGCCCCGATCAGTTCCGGCAAGCTTTTGGGAATCCCAATGTGGATTTTCCGGTGACGAGTTTCGGCGGTTTTGTCCAGGATCACTGGTCGCTGACACGGAAACTCACCATCGACCTCGGTGTGCGACACGACTTCGAGCGTCTGCCCGCAGGATTCAATCAAGACACGAATAACGTCAGCCCGCGAATTGGCTTAGCCTGGAGTCCGTCCTCCAAGTGGGTCTTTCGCGCGGGATACGGAATATTCTTCGACCGATATGTTCTGGCCAACCTGACGCGCGCCATCGAGAAGAGCGGTTCACAGGCATTTGAGCAGGTAGCGGATGGTAACGCATCAGTAAGTCTGTTTGCAGCCGCGCGAGGCGGTCCGCTGTCCGCGCCGGCGATTGCGCCATCCATTTTTCGTCCGGACCCGGGCATGGCCACTCCCTATAGTCAGCAGGCCAGCGCAGGAGCTGAATATCTGCTTGCGAAGAATCTCACGGTACGCGGTGACTACTTGTTTGTTCGTGGGCTTAAATTGCCGAGGACCATCAACATAAATCTTTTGCCGCCCGTTGTTCTCACGCCTGCAAATGCTCCTAACCTCGGTATTCCAGATCCAATGCCGCAACAGACCGGGCGCGAAGTCTTTGGGCCGGGTCGCCTCAATCCGCAGTCTAACGACATCTATCAGCTACAGAATTCCGCAGGGTCAACTTACAACGGCGGTTCTCTAACCCTCAGCCAAAGAATGAACGCAGAACTGGAATTCTCCGCGAGCTACACCCTCTCAAAAACATTCGACAACGCCTCCGACTACGACGAACAGCCTCAAAATCCTTTTAATCTGCGATCAGAGAATGCGATCTCGCGGCAGCACCAACAGCATCGCTTCGTATTCAACGCACTCTGGGACCTGCCCATCGGTGACGAAGAGGAGAAAGGCGGGAAGGCAAAAGAAAACACCGGATGGCTCACGGAAACGTTCAGTCATATCGAAGTGGCACCGATTCTGACATTCGAAAGTGGCCGGCCTGTGAACCCATTGACCGGCCTTGACTCGAATCAGAGTCACGCCTTTCCTCTTTCGGCCAGGCCGCGCGCTCTCGAGAGAAGCTCTCTTAAGACACCGGCAGTGTTCACTATGGATTTGCGTGTCCTTAAGTACTTCCCGTTTGGCGGGGCGAAGCGCCTCGACCTTGCAGCAGAGTTCTTCAACCTATTCAACCGCGCCAACGTCTCCCAGATCAATGCGGTCTTTGGTTCAGGCTCGACGCCGATACCCGGGTTTCGGCAACCGATTGCCGGAACTGGCGCCCGGCAAATCCAGTTCTCGTTGGACGTTGAGTTCTGACAACTCGTGAAGCCAATACACATCATAAATTGTTTTTCGCTCCGATAATTCTTCCATCCGGACTCACATCACCTTGCTCGCGTTCCTCCTTCGCCTTTGAGAGGCGCTCAGCTTGCCGTATGCTGTTATGAGCAATTTCACATTCTTGGCTTGGGCACTCGATTCGTGGAGGCCTGCCTGAGAGTCCGGGTAAAGAAATGAGCGAGTCTATATCGAACGAGTCCGCTAATTTGTCCGCTGGCGGGCGCAGCTCTGTCAGATCTGGAAGAATCCTCCTCGTTCTGTTTCTGTTGTCTTTGCCTCTAGTAAACCCGATCGTGCATGGGGACGGCGTCGGATACTACGCTTATGCTCGCGCGCCTCTCATACAACACAATCTGCGATTCGAAGAAGATTGGCGGCATGCGAATCTTTACTTCTCTCAAGCGCGAACCCTCGCTAACGGGCAACTCAATCCAAGTGAGTACACGGAAACCGGATACGTCAGTAACGTCTTCACCATCGGTCCGGCCATACTTTGGACTCCCTTTTTGCTTGCGGCGCACGCCTTCGTGCTGTGCGCTGACGTTCTTGGCGCGCACATTCCTGCTAATGGTTTCTCCACTCCCTATATCCTGGCCATGGCCCTGGGTACTGCCATTTACGGTTTCCTCGGCCTGCTTTTTTCTTACTCCCTCACCAGAAAGTACGTCGAGGAGCGCTGGGCCTTTCTTTCCACTCTCGCCATCTGGGGGGGCAGTTCGCTTCCTGTTTATATGTATTTCAATCCCGCGTGGTCCCATGCGCACTCGGTTTTTGCCGTGGCCCTGTTTCTCTGGTATTGGGATCGCACGCGCGATCGCCGAACCTTTCTTCAATGGATTCTTCTCGGCTTGCTGGCCGGCTTGATGGTCGATGTTTATTTTCCGAACGGCGTCTTTCTTGTTCTCCCTTTGATCGAATCCATTCTCGCGTACAGGAATTCCTGGAAAGAGAAGAACCTTCGCCCCGCCGGCCTGCTCTTCGCCGCAAATATATCCTTCACGGTTGCCCTGGTACTCGCGTTCCTGCCCACTCTCGCCACTCGCTCAATCATCTTCGGTGGATTTTTTCGCTTCGGTTCCTACACCGCAGCCCCCTGGGACTGGACCGCGCCCTACTGGAGTGTGGTCCTTTTCTCCTCCGAACACGGGCTCCTGAGTTGGACGCCGATCCTGGCTCTGGCCATCCTCGGCCTCTTTTTCGCGCCGCGCCATGCAAGATCCCTCACCCGATATCTCGCAGTGGCCGCTGCTGCGTATTATTACGTCATTTCCAGCTATCCCTTCTGGAACGGGATGGCCTCCTTCGGCAATCGCTTTTTCATCTCATTAACTCCCATCTTCATCTTCGGCCTGGCGCTCTTGCTCCAGAGGTTCGCCCAACTCTTTCGTTCACCGCGCCGCGCCTTCGCGGTCGCGGCCGCGCTCATTTTTCTCCTGGTTGCATGGAACACCGGTCTCATCTTCCAGTGGGGCTCACATCTCATCCCCGCGCGCGGTCCCGTTTCTTTTTCCGAAGTGCTCCACAACCAAATCTTTGTCGTGCCCCGCCAGCTTTCCGCCGATCTCCAGCGCTACCTCTTCAAGCGCAAAGCCCTCATGCGGCAGATCGAGGACCGCGACATACTGCAACTCGAAAAAAAACCATCCCGTCCCTGATTTCCCGTGTTTTTGCAGGGGCGCAATACTTGCGCCCTTCCCCAATCTTTTTTTTCTTTCCATCCCCGTCTTCCGACTTTTCTTCTCTTTTCTTTGGTACTCTAGTTAGGGGTTCGTTCCGCTTTCAGGAGTTTTCGCTCAGACACGCATGGCCTCGCTCACGGAATCCAGAGTCGCTCTCCCGCTCCACTCCGGCGCCTCCGCCACCATTCGTATTGAGCCTCCCAGCGGCCTTTTCGAGCTTCGCCTCCGCGAAGTCTGGGCCTACCGCGAGCTCCTCTACTTCTTCGTCTGGCGCGATGTCAAGATCCGCTACAAACAGACTGCCATCGGCGTCCTCTGGGTCGTCTTGCAACCCGTCCTCACCATGCTCGTCTTTACTCTATTCTTTGGCCGCCTCGCGAAGCTGCCCTCCCAGAACCTCCCTTATCCGGTTTTCTATTTCGCCGCGCTCGTCCCCTGGACGTATTTCGCTTATGCGCTACAGATGACCACCAATGTGGTGGTGGATAATCAGAGGCTTATCACGAAAGTTTATTTTCCGCGCCTCATACTTCCCATCTCCTCGGTGCTTTCTGGCCTCGTGGACTTCGCCATCGGCTTTGTCGTGCTCGCCATTTTCACTGTCGCTTACGGCATCCGTCCCACTTTTGCTGCTCTTTGCCTGCCCGCGCTGCTGCTCCTCGCCGTCTTCACCGCTCTGGGCGTTGGCCTATGGCTCTCTGCGCTCAACGCTCTTTATCGCGACATCCGCTACGTCATCCCCTTCGTCATCCAGTTTTGGATGTTTGCCTCCCCCGTCGCCTATCCTGCTTCGCTCGTTCCTTCGCGCTGGCGCTGGCTTTATGGATTGAACCCCATGACCGGCGTCATCGAGGGTTTCCGATGGGCGCTTACCGGGCAGGGAAGGCCACCCGACTTGGTGCTCTTGGCATCCGCTGGTATGGTGCTCGTGATGCTCTTTGGCGGATTGATTTACTTCAACAGAATGGAGTCGACCATAGCGGACGTGGTCTAGCCTATGCATGAAGTGATGATTCACGGTGTGGGGCTCGGGAAGCGCTATGCGATCGGCGAGCGCGCGCGGTACCACGCACTCCGTGACGTTCTCGCGAACGCGATGAATGCGCCCAGGCGGCTTTTCGGATGGAACCGTCGAAGCGGCGAGCATCGCAGCCGCGAGCAGCTCTGGGCGCTCCGCGACGTTTCCTTCGACATTCAGGAAGGTGAGATCGTTGGCTTGATAGGTCGCAATGGAGCTGGCAAGACCACGCTGCTCAAGATCCTCTCTCGGGTCACACGCCCTACAACCGGTTTTGCCGAGGTTCACGGGCGAATGGGCAGCTTGCTTGAGGTCGGAACAGGTTTCCATCCCGAGCTCACGGGTCGCGAGAACGTTTTCTTGAGCGGGGCCATTCTTGGCATGCGCAAGCGTGAGATCGAGCGCAAATTTGATGAGATTGTGGCGTTCGCCGAGGTGGATAAATTCATTGATACGCCGCTCAAGCATTTCAGCACGGGCATGCAAATGCGACTGGCCTTCGCCGTGGCTGCTCAGCTCGAGCCCGAAATTCTGTTGGTGGACGAGGTGTTGGCCGTAGGCGATCTGGAGTTCCAGAAGAAATGCCTTGGGAAAATGAGCGAGGTTTCCAAGGGCGGTCGTACCATTGTGTTCGTAAGTCACCAGATGAGTCAGATCCGGCGGTTGTGCGAACGAGTGATCTGGGTCGACCGCGGCGTCATCCAGCAGGACGGACCGACCCTCGATGTCGTCTCCGCCTACGAGAGGGCTTCCATGGAGCGTTCCAAGGTGAATGCACAAGAGGAGAGTTCCGGCCATGGTATTCAGTTTCTCAACTGGGAGTTAGTCGTTGAAGATGGTGCGCCATCAAACGTTCTCCAGCATTTTGATCCCGTTTCCTTCCGCGTGGTGATCTACTTACCGGAACAGATTCTGAAGGGAAGCTATGCAATCTTGTTGTTCGACGATGCCGAACGGATCATCTGGCATGCGAATTTCGAACTGTCCGGATTGCAACCCGGCACGTTTGAGTTTCTCCATCGTCTCCCCACCCTCCCTATCAAGCCGGGTGCGTATCGCTGGAAAGCAGGAGTTTTTGACGGCCATCAGTGGACTGATGGGTGGTGGGGGCTTCCCGAGATGGTGGTAGCAACCAAGCCCATGACAAACACTGGGGACGAATTCCAGGGCATCCTGAATCTGCCTTGCGAGATGGAAGTACGAGCGCTTGAAGCGGTTCGGAGGTGACACCGGATTGATGGGTTGCTGGTCGTCAAGTCGGTATACGACTGCGTGAAGTTCGCCGCGTCTCCTATTGCCTCTACCTCAATCTTTACGGAGTGCTCCTATTTGCCACATCCTCACAGCAGAAAGGTCAATGTAACGCACGCCCCTAAGTTGAACAGGTACACAACTTTGGTGATGACACAACAGGATGGAGAAAGCTCCGTAGAGCTGCGATGAAATCATGGCGCAGCCACTTTTGCAACATAAAGGATTTGCGCACCAAATAGGCCCGGGACCAACCGGGAAGCCCAGGGATCCAGGAGCCGAGCGAGCGCGGGGAACAAACGCCTGAGAAATGGAATAGGAAGGTCGCCGTCCCCGAGGGTCGACAAGATCTCAAACCCGTTGGACCGCAATAGCTCCATTCCACTATGAAATGTGTAAAAGCGCACGTGCGTTTCGTCCATGATTCCGGTCGGCTGATATTTAAACTCGCCCAACAGGAACCTTATGCGCAGCCTCCAGTAGAGCACGTTTGGCAGGGCGACAATAATGCGCCCCTCGGGCCTTAGCACCCGGCGAGCTTCGCGAAGGGCGACCTCTGGATGAAGGAGATGCTCAAGTACGTGCGAAAAGATGACGAGATCGAACGGCCCGCCAGCCTCCTGCGGAATGCCCGAATTCAGATCACCCAACAAAACAGCTTCGCAACACTCTGATGCCATCTCCAGTTCGCGAGGACTCACTGTGATTCCGGTTACACGCCAGCCCATTTGGCGCAATTCTCGAGCGTTACCGCCGGTTCCACAGCCACAGTCCAAGGCGGCGCCCGCCGGGAAGGGGGCTATCAACTGCAAGAGAGGTCGATTGCTGCCCGCATAGATTCGCTCGTTGCAAGCTGGAGACATCGATACCTTAGTCATGCTCTACTCAAACAGCCTGCCTTTATTGTCGATTCCCGCGCTTCCTGCCAGCGGCCAATCGGACTCGCCGGAACAATTTCGTATACGACGGTTGCTCCGTCCCCAGAAGTTCCATAGTGTTCCACAGGGAAACGAAATGACCAGGCTCAAGTAGTGGAAATAGGCTAGCCCAAAGTCGAGGATCGCAACAGCCCGGTCATTAAGGGGGAGAAGGCGACCCGTGCCGAATCTCTCTACCATAACAATAACCACCTGATTTCACTCACAGATCTAAACGAATCGTGTTGCGTGACTTGCAGATTCACAGTACGCGGTACACCCTTTGGTTCTCAGCTTGAAAAACAAGCTTTAGGCCTGGCGTGTTCTCCGGCACTTGGAAATCAGATACGCTGGAGTGCACATCTAGAATGTGAGAAACCTTCAAAGCGCCGATCTCTTCGAGCGCTTGCGCCGCATCAGTGGCTTCGGGGAGCACCTGTTCACCCCATTGCCCGAAGAGTTTCAGGTAGGGCTTATCCAGATAATAAACAGGAACTATTGGGTCGAAAACCAGCACCCTGTTCACGGTCGAATCCGCATTCAGATACTCGAAACTCCTGAGATACGGAATTGTTTCCTCGTGCTGTCTCACTGCAAACGAAGGCGACAAGACGCTCCAAAGATGGTTCCACTGGCTCGATTCGATCATGAACAAACCATAGATCAGAGAGCAGGCAATCGCCATTCCGCAAAGCGCACGGGTAAAGCTCGTCCTCACCGATTCGACATATCTCCACCCTAACGCGGCAAAAACTGCCGCAACTGGATACGTTGGAATCAGGTACCGCGATTCCTGTAGGGTCAAAAACCAGGAAGTAGTGAGGGAAATTGCAAACAGTGCGAGCACCTTTGCAAAGACTCGGGAGCGAGCCGCGAATAGACCAAGTGGGCCAAAGGCAAGGCCAGTCAAGCCTATCCCACCTGCGCCGTTAAAATTGGATGTGTGATAGGTGAGATTGTAGGGCAGCAAAAAGTATGCAACCAGACCCCGGCCGAGCCCCGAGCCGCGCGCGTACAGATATACATAAAATTTGTGAAGCGATTCTGGCGAAAAGAATTTCACAGGAACTAGGTTTGCTAAAAAAGGCGGAGGCGGGTAGATCGGACAACCTAACAAGATCCAGTTGCGGATGTAGTAGGGTGAGGCGATCATCGCGCCTATCAGAATCGCAAGAACAGCATATTTGAGTGCCGAAACCATCTGGATCTGTCTGCCGAAATATTGCGAGATGGCCGCACAACAGACGAGCACTAGGACGGCTGCTAAACCCGTGTATTTACTGGCCATGCCAAGGCCACAAAAGAGCCCGAAGAGGATGAATCCGCTCTGGCCCTCCGCCTCGAAACCCACGCGTGCCGCAGCCAGAATGAAAGCTGCATACACCACATCGATGAAGCCCGAATGAGCGCCAATGTAGACAGCCGGCATGCTCGCGATGAATGCAACCGCCCACCAACTTCCCCGTTCATCGAGACCCGCAGCTCTCGCCAGCGAATAAGCTACAACGAAGAAACATGCAAGGGTCAGGAGTGCGGAGAAGCCTGGTGCTCGCTGTCCGCCGAGGGCGTAAAGGGCGCCGAAGAGAACTTCGCTTGTTGCCGGGAAGGCTGTGGTGCTAACCTCCGGTAAAGGTCTGATGATTCCATCTTGAAGCCAGACTTTTGGACCGAGAAGATGATAGGCGATCGCATCGTTCCCCGTATGTCCGGTGATTTCCGCGAGTCCGGCTACCGCCGTAGTGAGCAGGACTAGAACGATTACGGCCGCAGGGATCGCACCGACCTGCATTTTCCAAACGTCGGGTTGCACGAGCAGAAGGCGGCAAATCGGCCGAATCGAGAAAAATACAAATACAGCTACGGTGCCAAGGATTGTGGCTCTTGTGAAAGCAAGCTGACCGATCAAAAAGAGCACGAGAGAAAGAATGCCGAGGCCGCCGAGCAAAGTGAATGCGAGCCTCTCGAGGGCCGAAACGATGGAGGCAAGAGGTCTGGGATCCAGAAGCCTGCCCCAAATGCGGCCACTGCAAGAATGGTAACCGCAAATATAGCGCCTAGAATCAGCAGCAACATAGTTCAGTGAATCCCCAAGGCTTGCAGCAGGTGTTTGCCCGTATTCGAGCCGATCACGCGGATAGCGATGAACAAGAACATCACGCTCGCGACCCACAAATCGATGATTATCGGCCAAAGGTTGCGCCAGAGAATTCTAATGGTTGGCTTCACTGTGCGCGCAGGATCCGAGATAATCCGGGATTTCCATTTTGACTTCCCGGCCGACCCATAACGTACACCCGCCCCCCGTCAGTATGCAATGCTCCAATAATGGCAGCTCAGCCGCGTCATCTACACCGCCTGCTTGCCTTCTTTGATCCATTGCTCCGCCGTGCCTCGCTTGTTGTAGAAACGGACCACAGCCCGACTGTCCGTCCCCAGGTTGGTCACGATGAATCGGACTCGGGAGAACATCTCCCCCAACTGGAACTCCACCTTCACTACCACTGGCCGCGCCGTCTTCCAACTCGCCGTTTGGTATAGAAGCCCCTTGTACCTGACACCGGTTTTTGGCTCGGTCTTCCTACAGGCTGCGTTAACAACTCCACGATGTCGCGCTCTACGCTTTCATTTGCCGGGATGCGAATAGCACACTGCACCTCCCGCTCCTCCAGTGCCTCTTAGACCTCCGGCTCGGAGCCCAAAAGGAACAAAATTTCCGCACCGAATTAGCGGAGCAAAAAGCCACCGCAATGAAATAGCCCGCTCATTGTGGCCGCGCCCGCAAAGCAAGAGCCATCGAACCTCCATTTCCGAGGAACGGGGTGTGAGTGTCTGGCTGAAGCGGCTCGCGGCGGCGGTGATTGCCGTCCCATCCTGCTCGGCGCGGCTCTGGAGACACTCCGCTGTAAGGGCCAGAGAATCACTCCGCTCGCTCGGTTGCATCAGGCTAACGATGGATTCTAGCCGGCTCCGTTCCGGGCGAGTCGCTCTCCGTGTCCCCGCCGGACTGCGCCGGTATAATCCATTCCGTGCCGAGCGCGGCGAGAACGATGAGGATGGGATCGATGGGATACCGGTAGGCGGTTTCAGAGACCGTGATGTAGTAAACGAGAGGAAAAATTAGGGGAAAGAGGACGAGGGGGCAGAACACTTCCCGCTTGCGGAACCAGGCGAAGGAAAGTCCTGCCATGGTCAGGACGATGAGCCCGAGATTCGTCGCGAGCAGCGCGCGCGAGCGCCAGTGGCCGGCCCACTTCACCATTGTGGATACGGAGTTGGATTCGGTCCCAACCCAGAATTCCTTGACGCGATGCGCGGTGGTTAGAGCGAACGTGCCGGGATGCGCTCGGATAAGTCGGAAGGCTTCTGCCTTTTTTTCGCGGTTATAAACGGTCTCTCCAAGGCGGACGTACAGCGCCATCTCCGGAGGATCGCTGGCTGGATGCAGCAGTCCGGCGGGGTTGTTAAAGCGCCAAAGCTCGAAGCCGAAATTCGGGCGCAGCGGAACCCAGGTGTGAAACACGGCGTAGTTCCGAATCGTCCAGGGCGCGCAGACCAGAACGAGCGCCGCTGCCGCGAGCCCCGGCAAGCGGATCCACGCGCGGCGCGCGGCGCGCAGCCGCAGCGCGAGCCAGAGCAGCAGAAACGGTGCGATCGAGGCGAACGCTGCGTTTGTCATCAGCTCGAAACCCCAAAGCAGGCCGTAGCCGGTCCATCGGCTGGAATGGTCCGAGCGCAGAATCTTGAATGTCGCGAAAAGAATGCACGCGGCGAGAAGCGCGGAAAGCGACATGTACCATCTGGCGGCGTAAAAGGGTACGAGCACCGCATAGGGATAAAACGACCACAGCCACGCGGCCCGCGCGCCCGTGTCGGAAATGATTTTGCTCGCAAAGAAGATCGGGATGCACGTCGCCGCGGAAAAGATCTCGTTCAGCACGAGGATGAAGACTAGCGCGGCGTGGCTGTGCATTCCAAAAAGCTTGAAGTCCGCGGCGAGCAAAAATGGAAGCGCCGGCGGGACCCATGCAGTCGGACCAGATTCCGATTGGAACGGGCTGCTATAGCCCCGGCCCGAAACGATTGATTGCGCGATGCGGCCCGCCTCGTACCCGAGGCCCAGGCCGTCAATC
>Ga0209076_1000050_pt1 | contig 14432 bp, 15 predicted proteins | sample Rivendell_Oct201_9_FD_188350 | JGI IMG/M metagenome (GOLD analysis project Ga0209076, IMG submission 188350) | Vadose zone soil and rhizosphere microbial communities from the Eel River Critical Zone Observatory, Northern California to study diel... | ecosystem: Environmental > Terrestrial > Soil...
CTATCCTGCACATTCAACACGACAGGTAACAAGCACGTTTCCGTAACAGGCACGAGCGGTACACTGTCTCACTCAGTCACTGTGACATTCGTCGTCCAGGACTTCACCATCGCCGCAAGCCCAACATCTGTAACCGTCAACGTCAATGCTGCAGGCACCTCTACAATCACAGTAACCGCAGTGAACGGTTTCGCCGGCGTTGTAGGTCTCACAACCAATAGCACCTCTTGCTCCGTCGCACCTACCAGCGTTACTGGTTCAGGCAGCGCGACCTTGTCGTGCACCTTCACTTCAGCGTCCACAGTCCACGTTGGTGTGACGGGAACCAGCAGCTCTCTATCTCACTCTGCAACAGTGACATTCATCGTCCAGGACTTCACGATCGCGGCGAGCCCATCGAATGTGAGCTTCACTCCAGGCACCGCAGCGACATCGACTATCACAGTAACCGGTCTGAACGGCTTCGCAGGAGTTGTCGCTCTGGCCACTAACAGCACGTCCTGCTCGGTCTCTCCAACAAGCGTCACAGGCTCCGGCAGCTCTACACTCTCGTGCACCTTCACGACAGGCGGAACATTCCATGTCGCCGTAACAGGCACCAGCGGTGCGCTGTCTCACTCCGTAACGGTCACATTCACAGCCGCAGCCGACTTCACCATAACCGCCAGTCCAACAAGCGTTATCGTCAACGCTGGATCAGCGGGCACCTCCACAGTCACCATTGCCCCACTGAACGGATTTACCGGTACGGTCAATCTCGCTAGCAACAGTACCGCGTGCACTCTCAGCCCGACAAGCGTCACCACATCTGGTAGCTCTACACTATCATGCACATTCGCAGCGGTCTCCACAGTTCACGTAACCGTCACTGGAACCAGCGGAACAACATCTCACTCTGTCACGGTCACTTTCATCGTCCAAGACTTCACAATCGCAGCCAGCCCATCTACCGTTCCGGCTACTCAGAACGTAGCTGCGTCTTCGACTATCACAGTCACCGGTCTGAACGGATTCGCAGGAGTTGTAGGTCTAGCCACTAACAGCACTTCTTGCAGTCTCTCCCCAACGAGCGTAACTGGTTCCGGAAGCTCTACGCTCTCATGCACATTCACTACGACTGGAGCCAAGCACGTATCTGTCACGGGAACTAGTGGTTCACTATCTCACTCAGTTACCGTGACATTCAACGTCAGTCCACCTGCAAGCTTCAACCTCTCCGCCAGCCCGACTAGTGTGACTATTCTCGCCGGCGCCACGGGAACCTCTACGATCACCGTAACTGGCTCCGGAGGATTCACTGGCACAGTCAGTCTCGCGGCCACAGTCTCACCCTCTACAGGCCTAGCATGCACGCTCTCCCCGACCAGCGTCGCCCTTAGCTCAACTACGACGAGCGCGACCTCGACCCTATCCTGCTCCGGCTCTGCAGGCAACTATGTGGTGACGGTCACGGGCACGAGTGGAGCTAGCTCCTCCTCGACGACCGTCAACTTTGCAGTCCAAGACTTCACCATCACAGCCAGTCCAACCGCGGTTTCGTTCACTCCAGGCACCGCGGCCACGTCGACCATAACAGTCACCGCTGTGAACGGATTTGCAGGAGTAGTCAGTCTAACCACTAACAGCACATCATGCTCAGTCTCTCCAACAAGCGTCACAGGATCCGGCAGCTCTACTCTGTCGTGCACATTCACTACCGCCGGAACATTCCGGGTGGGAGTCACTGGCACAAGCGGTTCTCTGTCTCATACTGCAACAGTAGTCTTTACGCCCAGCGCAGACTTCACCATCTCAGCGAGCCCCACAACCGTCACTGTTAACGCGGGAGCAGCTGGAACATCCACGATTACCATTACAGGGCTCAATGGATTCAGCGGAACAGTCAACCTCTCCAGCAACAGCACATCATGCACGCTGTCCCCAACAAGCGTAACAGGCTCCGGCAGCTCTACCCTGTCCTGCACATTCGCAGCGGTCTCGACGGTACACGTAACGGTAACCGGGACCAGCGGATCGATAACCCACGTTGCCACCGTCACATTCATCGTCCAAGACTTCACAATCGCAGCCAGCCCAACGTCCGTAACTGTGAACGTCAACTCTGCAGGCACTTCGACAATCACGGTAACCGGTCTCAATGGGTTCGCGGGCACTGTCAGTCTCTCCGCCAGCAACGCTGCATGCTCGCTCAATCCACCCACTGTCCCAGGCTCAGGCAGCAGCACTCTGTCGTGCACCTTCACGAGCACCGGCACGTTCCTGGTCTCCGTGACGGGAACGAGTGGCGGACTATCTCACACTACCGGACCCATCACGTTCACCGTCCAGGACTTCACAATCAGCGCAAGCCCAACCTCAATCACGATCAACGCAGGCGATTCCGGAACCGCAACGATCACAGTAGCACCGGTCAACGGGTTCGCAGGCACAGTGGCCTTGACCACTAACCCGAGCGCTGGACTAACCGCGACAGTCAGCCCAACAAGTATCACTGGAGGATCTGGCACAGCAACTCTGACAGTCACAGCTTCATCCGCAGGAACTTACACTGTAACAGTCACTGGAAAGAACGGTGCACTCTCTCACACAACACAGACCATAACGGTCCAAGTGGTCGACTTCCAAATATTCGCCAGCCCGACCACAATCAACACTACCCCAGGCGTCGCAGGAACCTCCACGATTAGCGTCATAGGTCTCAACGGCGGCACTGGCACTGTCAATCTATCCTCAAGTATATCCCCAACAACCGGACTCACATGCACCCTCACTCCAACCAGTGTTACGGGATCAGGCAACAGCACGCTCAGCTGCACTGGCAGCGGTGGAAGCTACACCGTAACAGTCACAGGCACAAGCGGATCTCTCTCGCACAGCACAATGGTCACTGTCAACGTCCAGGACTTCACGCTCTCATGCGCGCCGAGCACGATACCGGTCGCCCAGGGTAGCTCTGGAACGAGCATCTGCACCATAACTGCAGTCGGCGGATTCACAGGCACAGTCAACCTTAGCGCGACCGCGACAACTGGACTAACAGCTACGCTCAACCCAACCAGCGTCATCAACTCCGGCTCCTCAACTCTGACTGTCAGTGCGTCCTCTACCGCGGTGAGCGGCAATGTCAATGTCACCGGAACGAGCGGTAGTCTAAGTCACACCTTCAACGTCATTGTCACTGTCAGCGGCAACGTAACAACACCGCCTCCTCAACTCTCGCAGGATACGTGGAACCACAGGTTCAGCCTGTCAAAGTACAACAATGTCCAGACATGGAAGACAGGCGTCTTCAACCCATCCACCGTAACAGAGTACGTAAGCATCAAGATCGTCGCCACGGACGGCGCGGGAGTGACCGGCTTCACGCTGATGAGCCCAGTCATCACACTCGCACCAGGCCAGAACGCGAACCACATATTCCTGACCAGGACCTTCAGCACCGCTGACATCGGTGAGACGTTCGCCTTCACGGTCTCTGTCCAATGGGGACTAACCCCGACCACTGATCCCAGCACGCTGCCGTTCAACAGTACGGCTAGCATTAACGGTGCGCCGACAACTGGCTCCTTCACCGTCCTTCCGTAGGACAGGAAAGAGTCAGTCCCCTCCCCATTCTCTCCATTCTTTCTCTCACTCAACGGGTCAGCGGAGCAACAGCGAATGCGCATTCAACAACTAAGAGTGGGGGTCTATTGCTCAAGCTGTCGTTAGGGATATCGAGAAGGCTGGGGCTGGAAAAGGGTCTGAGAAGCTTAAATCCACTGAGGATCGAAGCGCAGACCGAAGGCGCACACGCGGGAGAGAGATAAACCATGAAGAAATTCTTGGGAAGAAATCGGCTACTCAGCGCCATTACCCTAGTCATCCTAGTCACTCTAGGAACATTCCTCAGCTTCACCCCGGTCCGCGCAAGTCTAGGCTGGTCCAGTCCGACCATCGTGGACACTCACACCGGCACCGATATTCTGCCCAGCGGGCTCCAGGCCAGAAATGGAACGCTCTGGTTGGCATGGCAGTCCAACCGGTATGGCCAGACGACTGGTCGGCCCGACATTCTCTACAAGACCTACACCAACGGAGTCTGGTCCGCCGACCATAACCTGACAAGTTCAGGGTGGAACTCGGCCCCGGACCTAGTACAACTGTACAACGGGACAATTCTCGCTTTCTGGGTCATCAAGTCCGGAACCAGCTTCCTAGTCTACTCCGGAACCACCAACGGAGGCTCATGGTCCAGCCCAGTCCAAGTCACCTCAACGACACTGAATGATACTCAACCCTCGGCCGCAGTGGCTCCCGATGGATCGATCTGGCTCGTCTGGACCCGTATCAACACAACATGCGGCTCATGCACCGCCATCAAACAGGTCTACTACAAGACTTGGAGATCAGGAGTCTGGTCACCCGAGATACAGTTGACCACCGACTCGAACCAGAATTATGGCTCTACAGTTGCAGTAGGTAAGGATGGAATCGTCCGGGTGACCTGGTCGAAAGGCGCGGCGGGCAGCACCTACCAACTGTTCACCAAGACATACAACGGAGTAGTATGGAGTGCTGAGACTCAGATCGTCAGCTCAGCATCAACGGACGAGCGTCCTTCGATGATCCAGGATCGCAATGGGACACTCTGGCTCTTCTGGGGAAGACTCGTGGTCGTCTCCCTCTTGGTCCAGTACTATGAGGTCGTCGGAAAATACTCGTATGATCTGGGAAGCACCTGGTCCTCGGAAATAATCCTGACCAGCACCTCAACAACGGTTGATAGTTTCATGCCCAGCGCCGTCCAGTCCAACACTGGAGTCAAACCGCTCTGGGTCTTCTACTCGTCCAACCAGAACGTTCCGGACTATGACATATTCGCCGTCACTTCCACCGGAGTCAATCCTGTCCACGATGTCAAGATTACCGGAATCACCGCGTCCAGCAATCTAAACACAAACTGGCAGTATCCCGGCGGATTCAAGGCCGCGGGACAGACCGCGATCGTGACCGTCGTCGTCACAGTAGCCAACATCGGCGATTATCTCGAGAACGTCTACGTTACTCCTAGCGCGACAAATAACACATCGATCAGTCTCGGAACCCACCACAGCCTTGTCGGCCCTGGCAATACAATGAATTTCTACTTCTACTGGAACACCACAAATATTACGCCGGCACGCTACGGGTTCTCGGTCAGCATCGCTCCTCTTCCCGGAGAAACCGCGGGAAATATGGGAGATAACAGCTACAGAGTGACCAACTTGATACATATCCTTCCCTTCGGCGATGTTGACCAGGACGGCTCAGTCACCATAATAGACGTGACCATCTTCTTCCACGACTATAACGCGCCGATAGGAACGCCGAACTACAACCCGTACTGCGATATCACCAACACTGGAATCATCAACATTATCGACGTCGGCATCGTCCTCAACAACTATAATACGTTCACATAACCCGTTCATGAGACCGAAGAGCCCGGTTTTCGTGAGAATATTCGTCATATATTTCTGGAATACTGCGGAAGTCTTTCTCAATCTCAAGTGTCTCGGGGCTATAACCGTCGACTAGGCGTCCGAAAACTCTTATATTGAGTGCAGAGCGAAAGCATACTTTGGAAAAACGGGTGCTAAAAGTAATTGAAAAAAATTAGCATACTACTACTGATATCTACAATGCTATTCAGCACACTCTTCATCGTACCATTCGTCCCACAAGCTTCCGCAGCAGGCGTAGTCTGTCTTGCCCCGAATGCACAAACGACTTGTCCAGCCTCGCCCCAACTGTTCGCTGGAGCAGTAGGCTCCACAGTTAGAGTAGGCGTCGTGATAAGCGGATCCGGAATGATTAACGGATTCGACATTTCAATCATAGCCGACAGAGGTTTCATTGCAGCGACCGGCGCAGATCTCACCGGTTCAGTCCTCGGATCCGGATCGACTATCCTGCTCGAGTGCATTGACGGTGTAATTATCACCGGCAACGCTTGCAGCACGACAACCGACGGACCCGGCGTCCTACACTTCGCAGCCGCCACATCTCCAGGAGTAAAGGTCTCCGGCAACGGAGTTCTCTTCACCGCAGTCTACAAGGTCACCGGTAGCACAACCGGAATCTCAATGGACTACCAGACTGGTTGCACGGGCACAAGCTCGGGCAGCAGCTGCGTCACCATCACTGATGGTAGCGGTACTCCAGTCGCTGTTGCGCTCCAAGGCGGAACTTTTGGAAACCTGCAAGACTTCACCATTGCTGCATCGCCCAACCCTGTCCAGGTATCCCCTGGCGCCACCTCAACCTCTACTCTCACATTGAACTCTGAGGGTGGATACGCTGACCTCGTCAACCTAGCAATCACCGCCATGAATCTACCCGCGAGCGTCAGCCCGAGTCAAGTTGACCTAGCGAGCTTCACGACCAACACCGCAACCCTGTCCGTCGGTCCCGCTGCGGCTGGTGTATACCATGTCACAGTGACCGCCACCGGCAGTGGAAGCTTCATGCCAGGCTTTACTCCATCTCATGCGGTAATTGTCGAAGTTGACGTACACGCCACTGACTTTGCAGTATCAGCAAGCCCACTATCTCTGACCATACCCCACGGCTCATCCGGCACATCTACTCTGACCGTGACTGCCATAACAGGCTTCACGGGCACCGTAGCACTGTCGGCTGTAGGATCGAACCCAGCTATCACTGGCTCTGCAAGTCCAAGCTCAATAACTGGCAGCGGAACTTCTACGCTGACAGTGAGCGTTGCTTTCAGCCTATCGCCAGGCAGCTACAGCATAACCGTCACAGGAACAGGTCCCAGCACTTCGCATTCAGCCATCATTGGCGTCATCGTGCCAGGTCCATTCTTCACCGTTAATGCAGTCCCCAATGCTATCACTGCTCCACGAACCGGCGCTGCAACTACCCAACTCACCATATCTAGCATCAACAACTTCCAGGGAACAGTATCCATGAGCGGCGTGCTGACCTCGTCCTTCACGGACGGGAATGGTGTTGCTCCAGGATTCACACTCGCCCCGACCAGCGTAACGCTGTCGCCGGGAGGAGTGCTCACGTCCCTGTTTGAGTCTGACTCGTTCTCGACCACCGCAACCGGCAACTACACCTTCACCCTCACAGCAACCAGCGGATCGCTCACCCCAGTCACCCTCACCATTCTGGTGAACATCATAGACTTCGTGCTAGGCCCATCATACTGCCCAGGAAACACGACAGTCTACACTACACCTAACACCAACTATATCACCGTCGGCGTCGGTCCCCAATGCAACACTCTACTCATCACTACCCAGACAGGCGCCCAGGGCGGAGCCCCAGGCACACTCTGGCAACAGATCAACAGTCTCAGCGGGCTCGCGAGCAATGGAGTTGCGGGCACAGGCTATATCGGCGCATTCAACCCAGACATTCCATCCAGAGGAACACGTGTTCCTGAACTGGGATTCAGTGTCTGCTTGTTCAAGACCTTCTGGGCTAACGGAACCCAGATACCCTACTCTTACATCAAGGCTAACGGACCCATAGTTAGAGCCGGCGCGTTCAACGGTTGCAGGTTCGACGGATCCACGCTTCCCAACGATCTGGGCGGCGGTTTCGCCGGAGTACTTGATCCGCCTGCTCCACAAGGACCATTCAGCAACCCTGACTTCTACGCTATAACAGCAGAAGCTCTCAGCCACACACTCACCGGCACTTACACCTTCCAGATGTGCGTCCAATCAGGGATTCTAGTCCACTGCAGGACCTACACTCTAGTCGTCATAGCGCCACCCTTCATACACCAGTTTGTCATGCCAACCACAGTCTCGTTCTCGGGAAGTGGTGGAGCAGCAAACGGCAAAGTGGGAATCAGCAGCCCATCAACAGGTGGAAGCAGCTTCCCAACTTTCGTACAATTGACCCTGTCCGGAATCGGAAGCTCGGGAGACACGTTCAGCGTCTCGACTTCAGTGTTCCAGACCAATCCGGGTGGAAACATCAACAACATCGCAATCTCAATCCCACTAACAAGAGCGATGATAGGTGAAACATTCACCTACTCGTCAACAATACTCGTAGGGCTCACAGCAGACGGACTCACAGGCACAAGCACTGTCTTCACAGTAAGCGCCACACTTACCGTAACAGCATAGAACCAGTAGAATTCCAAACTCCCTCTCTTTTCTTTTTTCTCTGACCCACTGGACAGTCCGATCTGAAGGAAGTTGCTCTCGCATTCCCGGGCCAGAAATGGAAGGCTGGAGTGGTAGCCTTCTACCTAAACCAAGCCTGAGCGAGCTACAACTCTTATATCGTCTAAACGAACGTACCCTAGTGCCTGGACATGTTGTCCAGGCAACAACCAGGGAGATTGTGTAAGGTCAGAGACTCGTGAGAAGAGTACTCGTCACGTTATCATTGTCGTTAATGTGCCTCGCGGGGTTTCTTCCAAATTTTCAGGTTGCAGCGACCCCAACATGCTCGGCTTCGGCCTCTCCACCTTGGCAGATATGCGGGCCAATTGAGGCCTTCACCGGCCTGGATATTCAGCCAGCGATCCTGCAAGCTCAGGACCAGACGTTGTCGCTTGCATGGACAGCGAATCATGATGCGAACAGCAAACTGACACAAAACTTCAACATTCTGTACGACACAAGGTTACCAAACGGGACTTGGCTCCCCGCTTCACTCCTGACCAACCTCGGAGGGAAAAATCAAAATCCGGCACTAGCTCAGACTGCAGACGGGACAATCTATCTCTTCTGGAGCTACACTTCTACGTCAATGACCCATTCATCGATCTATTATCGAACCTTCAGAGCGGGGGCTTGGTCCAGCTACACTCGAGTTACTTCTCCAACAAACGGATATAACGACACCGGGCCATCTTCGACAGTCGCCAGAGACGGCACGTTGTGGCTCGTCTGGACCCGGGACAATAGCACGTCAATAGGGACGGCTCCTGTTTTCAGACAGCTTTGGTACAAGACTCTGAGTGGAGGCATCTGGTCTACAGAGACAAACTTGACTTCTACTTCAGATATCAACTGGAACTGGCAACCGTCAGTTACAGTTGGAAAGGACAATGTCGTCAGACTTGCATATGCCAGAGGACAAGCAACCCTGAGCAACTTCCAGATCACCTACCTTAATCGCACAAATACAGGATGGAGCTCGCCGACAACGATTGTAAGTTCTACATCATCGAATGTCAATCCATCGCTCATGCAGGATCGCAATGGTACGATCTGGATCTTCTGGAGCAGAACGGTACCTGTCGGCACTCTGAACGACTATGTCATTTATTCGAAATTCTCTGTCGACAACGGGAATCACTGGGGTACTGAGAAGGCTCTCACCTCGATCTCGTGTGGCCTGTCGACCTGTATTGATAGCCAGAATCCCGCTGCCGTGCAAGCTGCAGTGCCGGCCAACACCACTACTACTACTATAGACTTGAAGATTCACGTGTTCTATGCGACCGATCCTTCAGTAACAGGATTCGACATTTGGAGCCTTGATTCCGCTCCTATAGCGCCCGTCCACGACGTAGCAGTAACGGCCTACAGTCCTTCTAGTGCGCTTCAATACCAGGGAGGGCTCGCTTCTATTGGTCAGAGCTCGAACATCACAATTAGCGTTACTGTGACTAACCCAGGCGATTTCAACGAGAGTGTCACGCTAACTCTGACTGCGACCAACGCAACTAACTACCTTGTCGGAGTGAAAACTATGCTCGTTCTTTCTCGGGGTGGGACAGTGTTTCTTTTCAACTGGAACACAACAGGAGTCACGCCTGCCAGGTATGGACTTTCTGCAGTCATTACCCCTGTCCCTGGAGAGACTTTGGGAAATCAGGCTGATGATTCGTTGAAGATGACCAACCAGATTCACATCTTGCCCTTGGGAGACGTGGATCAGGATGGGTCAGTTACCATCATAGATGTGACAACGTTCTTCTACGATTACAATGCGGTTAGGGGAATGCCGGGATCACGCTACAATCCGTACTGCGACCTGATCAATACTGGAATCATAAACATAATCGATATCGGAATAGTCCTAAGGACCTACAACACATTCACCTGAGCCTTACCTCGATCTTGGCCATGGTAGGGCGAAGGCAAAGATTGCTCGGGCTTTCCTTGACAGTCTCAATCATGCCTCAGATGTATTTCGATCATGTAGCTTCTAGGATAGGTTTTTACGCTGAGGAGGGCTGATTCCACCGCTTGAGAGTTTTGATCACAAAGTCGTATTTGCAGCTGATTCTTGTTTTCGCGGTTGCCTTTTCGCTCGCAGCATTACCGCCGCCGATCTCTAGGTCCAGTCTCCCTTCTGTACAGTTGGGTCACGCCGTCTCAGCTCCTTGTCCAACTCGAGGCGCTTCAGGTGCTTGCTCAGAATACTGGATTCCCGCGGGGCCAGCCATGGACAATGAGCTGGCCAAGGTTTTCTCAGGTGAGTCCGCTGAATTCGTCGATATTCAGTCTCCAAATCCGACTATCGATCTCACAGACTTCAGGCTGGATCCAACATTGGTCCCCACTTTCACAACCAGTCCGAATTTCTACGTTACAGCCCCGATTTCCGAGCATGGCTACTTTGAGATACAGTTCATGATGGCGAACAATTTCTGGGGTGTCAACTTCAACTATGGTAGCGATCCTAACGGGCTTCAGATTCGTCAGGGAATTGCCCACCTGATTGACAAGTCCGTCTTCGCTGCTAGAGAGCCCGCGATCTCAGGCACTGCGAGCGCCATCGATAATCCGGTAGCCCCCAGCAATGGAGGCCTCCCGGGGCCTAATCCCTGTAGCTGGGATCAATCTTTCATCCTTACCGGCCCCAACTGTACTGTTGGCGCTCCGGGTGGGACTGCCTATCACAGAACCAGCGCGACAGGCGTCAACTATCTCTGGCAGCCTGCGTTGGGTAGCGATGATTTCTGCGCTGCCGCCCGGCACTTTGTCAATGCGGGAGTCGCGACCGGGTTCAATCCTACCACGTGCGTTCTAACTGGCATCTCCTCCGCGGCAAGTTCGCATACAGTGAACTTCTTCGTCAGAAGCGATGATCCGGCGAGGCTTGATCTCGGAGACAGTATGGCCCAGGAGATTTGCGCATTGTTCACATCAACATTCTCTACGGGATGTTCGCCGTATCTCACTGTCTCGGAGGCTCCGATAACTGCCTTCCCCGGCTTCCAGACCTCTCCAACCACGGTCAACATGGATTGGTGGATTTACACGGCAGGATACCTCTTTGAGTATCCGTTTGATCAAAGCTTCTACTTCACCTACAACAGCCATTTTGTCTCGGGCATTCCTTCAATCCAATCGCCGACGGGTCAATGTTCGGTGACCTCTCTACCGAGTCAGAGTGCTGGCGACTACATGTACATCTGTAGTTCGAGCTATGACGCCCTTTCGAACAAGATGGAGTTTGCACCCTGTCTCGCCGCAGCTGGAGATCCCTCTCCGGGACAGGTGACGCCGACCTTTGCAAACTGCCCTGGGACTAGCAACTCTACTGCGATTAGTGCAGGATACCAGGCCGAGGACAAGTTTGGGCAGAACGCCTACACAATACCCGTTTTTGCTACTTCGGACCAGTATGGATATCTCCACAACTGGCAGAGAGTAGTCAACGCTGATGGCACCGGGATTGCCGGTTTCTTCACCTGGCTGAATGCGTACAGCCCGAATCCTTCCTTGGCCGGAACCCTCCGCCAGGGATTCAAACAGTCCACTTCGAGTCTAAGCCCGTACCTAGCATCTACTGTCTGGGATTTCTACGTCCTCGGAAATATCTATGATAGCTTGGCCGTTCCGAACCCGCTCTCGAACGGTCAACTCCTCGACTGGATGGCCGTCTCAAGCCAGCAGCTTCCCAACTCGCAGCTATCCTATACTCCTCCTCCCGGAACAGTATCCACATTCAGATATACACTGAGGAGTGACATGTACTGGCAGGACGGTCAGAAGGTGACATCGTGGGATGTCAAATTCAGCTTCCAGACGCTTCAGTCTACAGGCTCCTTCCAAGGCGCACAGGTTGCACCAATGGTAGGAGTAACTGTGCTGAGTCCGATCCAGTTCGATGTCAACGTCAACGCGTTTGGACCCTTCACGAAGCTCTCGCTCAGTTCGCCGACAATATTTCCTGGTCATCTCTGGTCAGCCTGCTCAGCGGCGATATGGAATACTGATGCGAACAATGGTAATGTTCCAATCAGCTGCATGAGTCCCGATTCTGCAAAGCTAGTCGCGACATTTGACCCGCTTGCTTCCGGAATCATGATCGGTTCGGGAGCTTGGCAGTGTGGAAGCGTGAGCTCGGGGAACTTGGGACGCGGATGCTCGTCTACTGGGAGAATGAACCCGGGAATATCAGGAAGCTATATCCTGACCCGTTTCGGAAAAGGTTTCGCTCCCAACGCACCTCCATTCGACACATACTTCAGGAGCGCGGGCAACCTTGCAATGTGGATCTGGACTAAGGACAAGGGAGTCTTTACCCAGGACTTTGTCAACTTCACGACGATGGCTGCCTGCTTCAACCTACCAGTAACGACTTCGCCTCCATGCGCTCACTTCCAAACCGGATTAGGCTCGCCGAACGGTACTTCTGGACCGCCTGCCCCGGTAGGGATCAGCCAGGTGCTCGCCGTAAACCGGTTTGTAGGGGTAAATTGGGTTAGCCCGTACGGCTGGAATAATGTACCGCCAGTGGGACTCGCACCCTTGGCTCCAGTGCTCTACGAAGGAACAGCAACTTTGAACCCGTGTGCGATTGATCCCATCCACGGATACGACTGCTAACTTGCTTCTTTGGGATTAGAGGGTGGCACGTTGAACCGCCTAACAGGTCAAACGTCGAGTTGCCTCTCGAACCGCGCCCCTCAATGCAGGCCTGTTGCATGGAAGCATCGACCAACCTGGACCAGGTTCCACTAGACATCCAAGCTGTGATCAGAGTGCATCGGACTTCCGATCTGTCGAATTCTTCAGCCGTCTTCTGGATAACCTTTTAAAACGCGCTGGACTTTTTTCGGTTGCTACTATTGCACGTGAAGTTGTGACTTGGCTTATAGAGTAGAGAGAGAGCGGCTCTTAGCAAGACTGCTAGTTCCGGCATTTCTGATCCTCATGATCAGTCTCTCATCAGGTCATCAACCGCAGTCTCCCATAGCGCCATACAGAATTGGGCAAGATCCCCCTATACAGCCCTGCACTCACGTGGGAGTAATCGCAGTCGATCCCCCTAGCAATGCGAGCTTTTCTCTTCAGCCGCCAAAATTCCTGACTTTCAAAGTCAATGTTACCAATTCTTGTCCGATCACAGGATTTTCGGTCTCTCTCAAATACAACGATAAGGTGTTGAAGTTTTCTTCACTGGATCAGCCTGCTAAAGTGAGCGCAGGTTATTCCGGAAGTGTTCTTGGGCCTCAGGCCCAGGCTCAACGAATTTGCATCGACAATGCACCCATCGAAGGTGTCTGCCAAGACTTTGACGGCTTCGGCATTGTCTCTGTTGCATTGTACCTCTTGGCCCGTCAGCCCACGGCTGACCCTACAAATGGGCTCTTGTTTCAGGTGACATTTCAGGTTTTGAGTGTGGGCTATTCCCAGTTGCATTTTTTGGGGCAGAGCGTCCTCAGTAATGCTATAACGGATTCATCGGTTGGCTTCCTGCCGTCAGACGGGTACTTTACAAACGAGAGTTGTTCGACGGGCACTCCTAAACTGTGTACTCCACCGGTTGTCAATTTTGTTTCGAATTCTAATCCACTATACCTCAATAGGCCTGCAACTTTCAACTCGACGGGCAGCAGGTGCACCAACCCAGGGTGTATCCTCCAGAGCCACACGTGGGAGTGGGGAGATACGACTCTAGTGCAAGTCAACAATCTGACGTCGATCATCCACAATTATTACGAGCATGCCCGACCCTACACTCCGACTCTGACTATCAACGATTCGTACGGGGTTCTAGCCTCGAAGACGATTCTTGTGAACGTGATAAGCAACTGGATTGAACTCTCGGTGGGCGATGTTTCGATAGACCATGTGAGACAGGTCTATCCGGGAACCGTAATTCATATCCGATCAAACATAATCAATAACAGTAGCATCGCTGAAAACGTGACATTTTTCATAAGTTTGGAAGACAAGCCTCTGAACAACGTGACTCTTCCGCTGAATCCGTATCCATTCGGAGCAACAGGAAATCTGACTGCGACGTGGGACACTACAGGATATTCGACGAGAGTTTACAGGATAGACGCGTACGCTCTTCCGGTCTCCGGTCAGAACAGTACAAAGCATATCAAAGTAAGTAGCTACGTTCAACTGGTAATTCCTCTGTCCACAGGTACTCTAAGTCTGAGCCTCTTCCAGACTACGGGACTCGGCGTCATTGTGCTCGTAGCTATAGCATTCCTGGTC
>Ga0209076_1000053_pt1 | contig 14227 bp, 13 predicted proteins | sample Rivendell_Oct201_9_FD_188350 | JGI IMG/M metagenome (GOLD analysis project Ga0209076, IMG submission 188350) | Vadose zone soil and rhizosphere microbial communities from the Eel River Critical Zone Observatory, Northern California to study diel... | ecosystem: Environmental > Terrestrial > Soil...
CGTATCCACTGAGCCAAGTCACGCAGACCAATGTTTGATGAGACGTCTATTACGGGGACCTCCATGTTCCCTACCCGGATGAGATTGTTGTACTTGGCCATCGGCGCATGCGAGACGTTGGACGCGTAGATCCTCCCCTTCACATACTCATCGGGCAAAGCCTCAGGCTCCACAAAATCCGCCAGGAAAACGACTCCCTCCGCCCAGTACAGCGCCATAGGCTGGCCCGAGACATTCATGACGAAGGCAATCATAGACGCTAGGTTCTGTTGAGAATTGAAACTGGTAAGACCAGTGACCACGATCTCTTGAGGTGGAGCGTGAATAATCGAAACCATACTAGAGCCTCAGGCGACCCGTGTTATCCGGGAGTGTTAAGCCTTAGCAAGTGTCGACGGCGGGTCCCAATCCAGCCTACAGGGTACCGATAGCTAGGCTAGGGTCAGCCAATGCCAGGGTATGGGAGCACACCTACTGCCCAGAGTGTCCATAGCCATCAAACGCTACGGATTCAACACAACAAGATGGAACCTAGATCAGAACAATCGATGCGCTAGCGGTGGCTACCAACTACCTATCGTAGGCGGACTGAACTCCGCTGTCTCTGGAGAAAGATTCCTACCAGCCATCAACTGACCTGAGCCCTAGAGTGAACAAGCTAAAGTCGACTGGGACCAGATCTCTCTCGAATGAAAGACCTCGTCCTGCCTACCATAGGTCTCAGGAAGGATTCTGGCAGACCCGCCGCTTCTAGTGGAGATTCTGAGAGAGGTGAATATCTTTCCACGTCGTATGCTTCGCCCGATTCTCCCGTATCCGGATAACTCGAATGAGTTTTCATACCTAGTTCATCACCACCGGCTCACCGTACAGAGAGGGGAACGTGACCTTCACTGAATGTTCCTCTGCCATGGATTCTCTCGCTGCCTCAAGGCAAGTGACCACATGTGCGCCCAGCAGTCCATCATTGTCGTTGGAGAAGGTTTGCGAAAGCCTACGGCGATTGACACAATTGGCAAAATGTTCGATTTCTTCTCTCAGGATATTGCTTGGAATTATCGGCATCGTCAGGACTCCGTGTTCCTGCTGTAGAACTACTTTCTGATCTAGAAGGTCGAGGTGCGCGTTCCCTTTCTCGGCCACAATCCTGAGGCTTCTGCGCCGCCGGAAATCAAGCAAGCTTACTTCGATTTCAGCGTAAAGGCCGCTCTCGTATTCGCACGTGATGAAAGCAACCTCTTCACTCTCTTTGTTCCTATATCCCCTTGCGATGCACGAAATCTTGTCGGGCCACAGCCCTGTGAGACAGTTGGTGATGTCGAAAGTGTGTGGCGCTAGGTCGGTTATGACGTTTCCCTGATCTTGTGGAGTTGAGATGCCTGTCCATTCTAGCCCGAGATAATGGGGCTCCCCGAGTATCGTCGGCTCAAGCGTGCTCTTTAGCGCTCTGAGTCCGTTGTTGAACCTATGAAAATGCCCGGTTGACAGGACTACTCTGTGAGCGCTGGCCAGCTCTACAAGCTCGTAGGCTTCTCTGGAGCTGAGGGCAAGGGGCTTCTCCGCCAAGACGTTTTTCCCAGCCTTGATGAAGGCGGATGCTATCTCGAAATGGGTCGAGTTTGGCGTGCATATGTGAACTGCTGAGAGGTCCGGGTCTGAGAGGAGACTCTGATAATCGGTCCTGTAATCCAATGGTCCAACCTTCCTGCGACACCGTTCCAGCGCGGCGGGAGAACTATCAACAATTGAGCGAAGACTGACCATGCCAGTCTTCCGGGAAAGGATCAGAATCTCTCTGATCACCTTCGTTCCCCAATAACCGGCGCCAATGACTGCGATACTTACAGTTGCCGTGAAGATCCCGCTTCTAAGATGCGCGGTGATCCGGCGAGTTTCAGGTATTCAATGGTCGCCGACCGTCTCTAGATAATCGAGTCCGTACTGGCTCTAGGGAATAGAGTCCATAATGACTAGCAGGCGATACTCAGAGATAGGTAAGTCTCTGGCTCAGGTCTCCTTTGAGCACTTGTCGCGGACGGATTCTAGCATTCCCGCCTTGGCACCATATCTGAGGTGCCACGTTTCTCCGTCCAGGATCGACTTGTGGCAAGACTGGCATATCATGATCGGATTAGCGGGTATGCCAGGCGCGGTCCTAGTATCTTCTGAGCAGGCGAGTTCTGTTCTACCCATTCGGGAATAATTACAGCTCTCAACAGTTCTTGTATTGTGATGTATCGCCTCGCGGCCTCCAGTTTGAGAACCTCATACGCGACGTCTCCTAGTGACAATATGAACTTGGACATGATTGCTCCTGTTCTTGGATGAGGGCTAATAACCGTAGTCTACCCTTGTAGCGGAAAATAGTTAGGACCCCGCGAAGCGGAAAGGAATCAGTATCCAACAACTGACCGGGCCATTATCGTACCTGACTGGGTGCGCACTCAGGAGAGCAGCTAGAAAGATCAAGGAAGAGAACCTCGGCGGGGCCAAGGTCCATATGACAGTCGTTAGACTGGGCAACTCCTATACTCTCGATCATTCCTTGCTATATTGCTGCCTTGCCTCTTGACAAGACTGACGCGTCGAACATTCGCGATTGACCGAGAACTTAGTGAGACAATTGACGATTTGGTCGACGGTCATTCTCTAGAAGCTAACTTGCTCGCCAACAAAGCCCTACGACGTTACATAGAATGGGGAAGATTCGTTGACAGTTTCAAGCTAGTTACTAGCGATCCTCGACTGATGAAACTGCTCTGGTCACACGTAACCGTTGACGAGGCTAGAGAAATGGGAAACCGGAACGGAAACAACAATGTCCTGGAGTTCATCCTCTCCTACTTCCGAAAGTTCGACCTAGACTCCGTCCTGAAGATCTTCCGTGTAATCGGCGCAGAATACTCTAACGCCTACGTCTACTCCGAATCCGGCGATGACAGCAACCGCACGATAATTCTCAGACACACCATGGGACGGAGCGCATCCGCCTACTACGGAGCCTCTCTCAAAGCACTATGCGACCGTCTAGGAATGGAGCTGGAACTCGAAGAGAGCGACGACCAACTGGTATGCAAGATTCGGGCTGTCGTTCAGAAGAGCCTAGTCCACGACCGTTCAACGCATATCCGATAAACAATCGACCGAGAGTTCGATCCCGGGGGGGCGCATGATGCTCATCGATGTTACGAATGTTCTTTTGGGGCTGAAATCTTTCCAGCTATTCAACGGTAGTTAGTGGGCACCTGTGTTCATTAGTAGACATAACCTATTTTCACCTTTGAGTAGAAAGTATAGCAGATGCGGTTTCCGTATCCGCTTGATAACTGCGAATGTGGACACTACAGGATCAGCCACGACGCTAACGCGAGTCAGGAGGAAGCGCGGTGTAACGTGTGTAAATGCACTAGCTTTATTCTGAAGCCGTCGCACGATGAACAGAGCGAGGTTAAGAGACAAGTTGAGTAAGATAGAGGCGATTAGGGGGCTGTCGTTCAGACCAGGGTTTCCCCGGTCGGTAGCTCCGCGCTATCAGAACCACGACTTCTCGTTGAGACTGCACGTTCAGTCTTCTCGATCACCTTCTTCACTATGGCGAGATAATTGAGTGCTTCATGGATTCCGTTTGCTACTAGTCCGACAGTTTGAGCGATCTCCCGGTTAGAGAACTTCTTTGACACGCGGCTGAGATCTTTCTCCATTCCTTCCAGGTACTGCTTGAACTCCTTCATAGCAAGCAGAGTCCTCTCTGCCTTCTCACGGTGCGTTGGGGCGAGTTCATTTCCCAACCAGATGGCCTTCCTGACGATTGAGAGAACGGTGATAATAGTGTGGCTGATCTACCGGCGCTGTCCAATGGTGACTAGAGTCTCAACCTCCTTGGAGTCTTTCTTTAGAGAGAAGATCATTGACTCAGTTTCAGTGGTGGATTGCGCCACCTCCCGCGATAAACGCGATAGAACGCTGAAACTGAACCGAGCTATCCGAGAAGGTGCTAGGTGGTTACGGATTAGTTATGCGAGCCCGTTCGATATTCTACGTTAGCCTCGTGAACAGGTTTTGCAATCACTGTTGCTGAACCTACGACGGGCGAAATCCCAGTGCGAGACAGTCAAAGTCGAGAAGTAGATGCGACCTTGGTTGATGAGTCTCATCGTGGGCGACTCCGAGCCTCATCATCTCGGAATCTGTGACCGTTGTGCAGGGGAAATACATGGCGACTGTCTTCTCGCATGGGAGACGTATCTCAATCCGTGCACTTGTAAATGTCGTCGTCGCGAATGCCGAAACGGAAAGAAACAGAAATGGAGACGAAAGAAGGTAGTGAGACTAATTTTGGTGTTACAACCTCGTGAACAATCAAAAGCCTAAGGCCGGAACAAAAACTTTCAAATTGGGTCGCAAAACCGCATTTCATATGGCAGACATTTGCATGGCTTGGCATTGAGACTTAGCCAAGTGACCCTTTCTGTCCCACGAACTCTTTACTAGAGAGAAGGACCGCGCCAGCGATTAACCCGAAGAACGTGACCGGAATCGACAGTAGTGGTAGTAGTCCGAAACCGACCCATAGACCCAGACTCATCTGACCGTAGGCGAGATGCTTCCATGCAAAATAGTCGAAGAAGCCGACCAGAACCAGGACACAGACTCCCAAGAATCTGAAGCGTTTCCTTCGAATCCGTTTCCAACGAGAAACCAGCCGGGCTAATCGCAACTTGCGCTTCGACGGCGCCAGGAGAGTCGCTAGCATGGACTTGTCCCGACCGTCTCTACGACTAGGCTCTGATGGTATCCTAACTCGCCCAACTCTCCTGATTGAAACGAACCTATCGTCAAGCAGTGGACGGTTCACGAAGCCAGAATGCGAACAGATTCCGCTAAAAGCAGAACAATCATAATCCTAGCAACCCCATAGCGGCCTACACTCTCATTTTCCCTACGAAGAACACTCTTGGGTCAAAAGGACCATCTAGTTTTTGTGATAATGATTCTGGAGTGGTGGGAATTCGCGAACAACAGCCTCACCGCAATTATAGTCGGGGGCGTATTCGCGGCGATAGGGATTGGACTTCAAGTCCTCTATCTACGATACAGATACGGAAGGGCCGTAAGTAGCCGTAGAAAAATGGAACCCTAGACGATCTCTTCACATGAACCAACTGAGTGGATCTCTGAAGGCTGGACCCAATCCTTCGCAGTAGCCCGAATATCTTCGCCCTGACTGTTCGGATCTAGAATGGCTTCAACAAAGCTAGCGACACAGTGGTTCATATTCGACTGAAACGGTTCGACGATCGTAGTCGGCAACCGAAGCCACCTTGGAAGAAAGATCATTTCTTGAGTGAGGCTAAGAGTAGTGTAACATTGGCCGGTTAAAATGAAGACTATGGCGGTGTGTGTGAGTCAGTGAGTTTTTCTTCAGAGACCCAGTATTGGTCTCTCAGGGTAACAACAACAAAAAAAGCGTTTTCACCCTTTTTTCAGCAGGATAGAGAATGTTAGCTGAGGCGTATGGTGAGTGACCGGAATCCTATCTCACTCCCACAATCTCATCATACTCATCCTAGCGTCTGTCTTACTCCTGTATGGACTGGCACCTGCCTCCGCAGTTACGAGCCACAAGCCCGGCGTCAAGCCAGGCGACTCAGCCACTTACGGACATCTTAACGCAAGCTGGAAGTCTGATCTTTCACCGTTTTCCCCCGTCAAGGATTTTCTCGGCGCCAGCTCGATAACCGTCTCTGTCCTCAACGTCGAGGGAACGAGCATAACTGCTCGACAGACATTGAACTATCCCAACGGGACGACTAGAAGCGGGATCTGGGTTGAGGATGTTCAGAGCGGAGCCGGAAACATGTCCTCAACGATCGCCTGGATTATCGCTGGCTCCCTGGTTGCTCCCGACCCCATCTACGAGTCTTCCTCAGCATCGACAATAGGCCAGACTGTACAAGGCTTCTACGCAGGGTCGGTCCGGACAGTCAACATCATCAACTCGACACAGCCCGAACCTGGAGGATTCTGCAAGTTCCTGAGAATCTGGGATCAGAACACTGGAATCCTGCTCGGATTCGCCTTGAACTACACTGTCTCCAACGCAAACTACCACGTCTCCGCGTCAGCATCGACGTGGATGACCACTACCAACCTCTGGGTTTCACCTCAACGAACCGCGACTCTTCTCCCGTCTCCGACTTTCGGTCTAGCAGCATTCTTTGCAGTGATCGGGTCAGCGAGCGCGTTTGCTCTTCATGGAAGACGTCGTCTCATCCAAAGTGGCTGAATGGAAATAGAACGGGAAGATAGGTCTTGTTGATGATCTGATCGGCTATAAGAAGAACGCAAAAGACGGTACGGATCTAATCGGACTAATAGATCTCATTGCGAAGGAGAGGTGAGGAACTGTTGCTTGTTGAGGTGAAATCTGCGAACTCGCGATTGGTGCCGGTGCAGACTAAAGCGTTGGAGCTTGCGAGAAAACACGGTATCAAGTTACCCTTGCCTTAGCCTCGCAACAGAATAAACTCAGAGAGGCATTCCTCAGAACAGCCGACTACTATCTCAAGATCGAGAGCAACAACGACACGATGATCACTTGCGTCGTCAAACCGTTCACCAATATTCATGGAATCGAGTTCGCTTTTTGACAAGCGCTATCCCACACTAACCCTGACGGAAATAGCGTAACCCGGTCCCACGAAATCCCGGCGAGTCCCCGGATCGGGTTACAGATCACGTATCTATCTTCCCAAGGATGCTCCCGACGGTTATTGAGATGGCTGTGGATACTCAGGGAAAGGCTTCATGGACGGGAAAAGACGTCTCCGGGAGAGAAGTCAACCTGCTGAACCAGCGGGTCATACAGTTTACCGATATTGAAGACACATTTCTCGACGTCTGGCTCCAACTGGAGAACGCGAACCTGGACGAACTCGCCGCAAAGGTTCTCAACGCAGGGCTCCTATTCGAGCACTACTTGTCACAGCTCCCCAACGATCCCACCCAACGCGGTCCAGAAGAGATCGCTCAGCTTGAAAGCTACCGCTCGAATTCCGGTACCGCCCTAGACGAGGGAAGGGCAGCATTGGCATCTATGACGACAACTGGTGCAACTGGTTCAACTATGACGTCTAGGCTGGCTTCCACGGCGGTCAAAACGGGCACGCTAACCTTCTGGTCCTACCTGGCTTTTCAGGAATACTTGGCCGTTGCGGCGGGTAACCTCTTGAGCGTTGTGGGGTTTGGGGCTGCCGCTGTAGCTGAGTTGTTCCTAGGATTCTGGCTCGCCGGCTACAAAGGCGTGGCGAATCGACCTTCAGGCCGAAGCAGGGCTAAGGATTCTAGCTAGTGCTCTTGGAAACGCCCCTGATGCACCATACTAGAGATCAGAAAAAAGAGACAATTTCGGAATCCTAGTAGCTAGGACGGGCAGTCATTTTCTTGCCCTTCTCTATCTTCTCCAACCACTCGGGAATTATGATCGCTCGAACTAGCTGTTGGACACTTATCCCTCTGCGTCCGGCTTCTTCTCTAAGAAAGCTGTAGATTGGCAGACTAAGGGATTGAATGAATTTTAGCTGGACCTGATGACGTGTCATTCGACGACCATCGTGGACTGAAACGTCTCAACTAGGTGGATTAGGCCTGGTGTAACCTACGTATCAGAATACTGTAGTTCTGGGCGGCTGAGAATTCAGGATAGATCATATGCAAGCTCGGCATAGCCACGCGCAACACCAAGGCGCGCTCTGCTATCCCATGGGGGTCACTTTGGAATTGTGTAATGGACGGTGATCTGATTCTCCGTATGTTCCATCTGCACCTTCACGCCGGCTATGTCCCGTAGGGCATAGCTGATTATTTCCTCCCAGAGAATGGAAACCTTGACCCCCCGGTCGTGGAAAAACGATAGTGTGCGGTCCTCTGGGCTGTGTTCTTGTAATGAGAAGAAGTTGGCGTAGGGACGAGCGAGGTAACGGAAGGCGGCCAATACATTGGCGAGGTTGGGAGTCTTAAACACGTAGCGCACAAAATCCCGGGCGAATGTTTCGGCCAGGTGCCTGCCCAGTTCTCGGGCCTGACCATCGGTCAGAAGGCTCATGAGCTTGTGCTCCATTGACGAAGGGACAGAGATGAACTCGAATTTTTCCTCCCAAAGATGCCAGTGAGCATAACTGTCCACCGCCCGCTCGATCACCTGAATGTCAGTAGTGTGCTCCTGCCGGGCTTGCTCGGCTATGATGCTCGCCACCTCCTCATCAAGACGTATTGTTCGATGTGTTGTCTTCCGGAGTGGTTTCGTAAGCTCAACCTGCCTATTGGTTTCTGCTTCGGTTTGCCGCGATTCAGTTTGAATCTGGATCATGGGATTCCGGTCCTCTTGTGATCGGAAGGTTGCAAACGGAGGTCGTCCTTGCGGCAGCTTCTTGGCCTCGACCCTTATCTGTCCCTCATCAGTCCCCGACAAGCTCTCCGTTTGATCACCTGACAACGAGCGGCGCTTTGCCTTCCAAAAGTCTCTCGTCTGCTGTTCGAACATCAGCGGCACTTTGGCTTCACGTTTCGTAGACTTAAGGACGCCATTACCCGGCAGCAGCCTGTCGAAGTTCTAGTCTACCACGGGCAAGGATACTCGGGCAGATCGGGTCCTTGGGTGGACTGGTCAGACGATTTCCATCAGGGATAGGCGTGGATAGCCTCGTTCAAAGCTGAATTCCACACCGTGAACGTTACTAAATGGCTTGACCCCGTAGATGAGGAGGGATTCATCAAGTGTTTGTGTTTTCAAATAATAGTCGACGCTTCTCTGAAGTTCCTCTCGCATCATCGTTGGCCGTGAGACTACTGCCATCATGAAAGCGGCCGACTCCCGTATGCCGGCCCCGATTTCGCCAAGACTTGGAACGCCGATATCTTCACCGTAGACCTGTGCTAGTTTGTCGAAGTCAAATTTCATCATTCTTGATGTTGAAATGGTCCCAAGCTGGCTCCAGTACTTGTTGAGGATTGGAATATCTTCCTCTATCTTGCCTTTCATCTTCACCCGCCATTTTTCATCAGAAAGCCCCTGGTTGTACTCTGCGATCCGGACCCTCTCGTTCAATGCCGTGTTTCCGACGAAGCTCCTCATAGAGTCGGCAACAGTCTGTGAGCTGAATATGCTGTACGGAACTATGAAAGCAGAGCCACCTTGGTTGATGAAATTGGCTGTTATGATGTCGACAAGAAGGATACCGACGCGGGGAGATACTGTGCTGTTGAGATCTATCAGAACAGAGGACCCCTTCTTGACTCCACCCTGGAGCAATTTGTCAAGGTCTTCGCTGCCTGTCGAATATGCTGCTACAGAGTGAGGAACAATCGCCGGAACTTTCGGAGTTTCCGACAAGTCACCATCAAGATGAAATCCAACTCTAGGTAGGGGCGTGAATCTGCCTCTGTCAAGAGTGAAGAGCGCTCCCTGCCTGCGAAGCCTAAACCCTCGGAGCTTGTCCACCATCATGCTCCTGACAACCCTACCTTCCAACCGAGACATTGACAGTGTGGCGATTCCATCTACAAGATTCCTTAGACCGGGGGCACGTTCACCTTCGCTCACAAGTACTGCGCCGAGCTTGCTGTCGTCAAGTTCGGAAAAGATTGCCGACTCTAAAGAGCGACGCTCTTCCTCAGCTAAGTTCCTTACGGCCCCTTCCCAGCTATCTATGACAACGATTCCTTTCTGCTTCGCCCGTTTCAGAGCGAGAATTCTATGTACAATATTCGCGGTAGCTCCCGACAGACGAGCGTTATCCTCATTCTCGGTCCATGTGCCTGCAAGCCCCTTTCCCGACATAGAATCAATGACCTCATGAACTCCAGGGAATTGTCGCCGGAACTTTATCGGTGAGACCCGGCTTGACACATACACCTTGTTGGCGGAAATTTCACGAGGCCCGATACGAGTCCCTTTCACTCTCCTGAGAAGCTCAAGGGCCATAGTGGTTTTTCCGGTTCCAGGTGCCCCTTGAATCAGTAGAACGTTACCCGGTGATTCTAGGAATTTCCATATGAGGCTGAGTAGTTCGTCTTCAAACGGCTGTGTAGGGATGTCATCAAGCTCCGTATTCTGAAGTTCCGTATCCGCAAGATTGTGTTCAGACGAGGTAGCCATGGAAGGTAGCCGAAACAAGTCCTTATCGTCTCATTCTCAAAGAACCTGTTACTCAGGCTTCTGGCCGGCGGGCATACTCAAGAAAACTCGACCGAAACACAATTCGAATCTGGAAGGGGAATCTGCTGCAACGGATCACTGAACTTCACGGTCAAAGATAACCGTTGAATAGTTGTTGTTTGGTTGAGCGCCGAAGTATCCTTCAAACCGGGTGAAGTGATTTACAGACTTGACTCTCCAACCGTTTAGACTCCATCGCTGAATCAGAGCGTCAAGCTCCTCGACTCTCACGGTGATCGTTTGAATCTGAGTTCTTCGCTCGGTGTTGACGGTAACATTAACGCTGACTTCCGATTCCTTGGTGAAGTAGCCGCAGTATCGCCAAGTGAAGAATCCCGGCACTTTGGCGAATTCGAGCTTTCCGTGACAGTGACCGCATTCAAGCGTTATCAAACCTTCACGCCATTGTGGTCACATGCTGGGTTCTCGACGATATTAGGGTATACAGACCATTTCGCTGAAATAGAGTTAGAATACTCCGTACTATATCCGAGGAAATCCGCGATATTGTCGCGATACCCTTCGGGCCTCTTTCGCCGCGAAAACGTGGGGTTTTGCGGGGTCCATCGCATCGGACCACAAGCGAGAGGACCCTCACCCGAACAGAATCCGAGTAATGAGTTCTTGGTCCATAAGCGCGAGATTGTCCCGCAACACAAGTTTTGCGTCCACGTGATCCACGCACCGAAAGTCAGATTTGACAGCAACGAGACCGCGCGTCTTGCGACGACAACGCGGGCACTCCCAATCCCAGAATACGGTCCGAGCGTCAGCAATCAGACTCTTTTGATGTTCCGTAAGACCGTTCATACTGGGACAACTATAGTAGAGGTTGTCGCGACTTATGAACACACCGGAGCGCGGGTTCTGTTAAGTCTTCGTTGGGTGAATCCGTGTGGTAACTACCATCGGATTTCCGTTCTGCAATTGGCCTGTCACAACTAGGATTCTGAGATAGCCAATATCGTTTATGGTCCTTCGTGAGAAAGGTTGGACCTTTCTTCTTGATTCCTATGCATAACATTCTGTCTAGCGTGGCGATTGCTTCGGAGAGCTTCTTCGCGAAATCGCCCAATGGACGGGAAGAACGAGGAAGGACGATAGCGGAATCGTCCGGTCAGATTGAAAGAATTGATGAGAACACCTCGAAGCAAATTAGACGAGCCATCGTGCATTTGGGGCTAGGTAAGATATTTCAGGACTAGATACAGAAACCCTAGTATCGCGGACAAGATTACGCATACACTGATCAATGAGATTATTCGGTAGCGATGGTTAGTGATCAGCCTGTGCAGTTGGCCGATCAAGAATGGAATGGGTAGCAACGGAAAGAGAATCGGCGTCTTGATGAGTCCTAGTAGTATTACGCAAATTACGGCTATTCCATAAGCACTAAGTAGCGTAATTCGCCAAGTCTCATTCTTCATTCAATGTCGCTTCCTGCTTCGGGCTAGCTATTCTAACCGTTTATTCGGATTCATCCGACGCTAGTTAACATCGATTCCCGTCCTACACAGAGTTAACAGAACCCAGAGCGGGTCCCGTGTCCGTAACGTCTTTGTGTTTTTCATTCTTGTGCGAAAGGGTCTGTGAATATTTCGGTCGGGTTCTTGGGGGGGTTGCGGACCTTAGGGTCCCTCTCCATACCGACCGGGTGCGATGGGGTGATTGCTCGCGAAGGGTCACATTATGCATAGGAATTTGTCGGAATTCGCGCACGTCCCACGAAGTGAGACGCGCGAGCGATTCACAAGAGAAACGAGCGAGAACACACAAGAGTTTGCACATACAAACTCTACTCCAGGTTTGGAGCCCTCCATCGCCCGGCCGGCTTTGAGTTCGTTAGGTGATCCCACTTCTGGTAAGAGCTGCAGAATCCCAGCCGATTTCTGATTCGAGCGAGGAGAGACCATTTACTCGCAACATCGACCAAACAGTAGTTGTCACTGGCTCTAAGAAATAGAGTCCAATTTGGCGATAACAAGAGGAGATTGACGCTGACAAACTCACGGCTGTGTCACAGTAGGGGGCATTTTCGCGGCGCTAGGGATTGGACTGCAAGTCCTCTATCTATGGATATGGATATAGGTCAATGCGGCGAATAGACGCAGAACAGTAGAGCCCTGAGCAATCTCTTTCGCGTGATTTCTGAAGGTCACGATGTTGTAAGTGTGTAGACTGGGTGGATCTCGGCCCAGTTGTAATGATTCGTGTCTAAGACGTAGGGTCCGGTGACTGTGATATGGTCGCTGATGCTGGGAAGGGTAATGTTGTTTGTGTAGTTCTGGCAGGCTGATACTGCGTCGGACTGGGTTATGGGTTGCGCGCAGATTATCTCGACGACTAAGTCGCCGTACTGGTACTGGTCGTTCGCGCTATTCGTGAGATTATTGTATTGTGAATCGAGGGCTAGTCGCACATGATAGTCACCATCTGCCTCTTGAATGACACTGTCTGCGACTCCCGAGGCCGTCATGCAGGACTTGACGATGGTGAGTCTGTAGGGATTGTAGACGTGGCTCGAAATAGAGTCCGGGTCACTGCATTGAGAGTTATTCGAACCCGGAGGTCTATTATGAGAAACGTAAGTCCGCTACACCGGCCGCAACCAGTACCACTACAACGGCGAGCACGACCGCCGGGATGGTCTTCCTCAAGAACTCCCCTCGCAAACCGACGCTATCTGACCGCCATTTAGTCGAAAAAGTTTGGGATCACTCATAGAATCTGAAAGTTCGACGAATATGATTCCGACATGTGCGGCCTAACTTCCTTCAAGCTGGTTTGACGGTAGCTACTCAGCTCCTCCATATCAGACCGAGATTTCTGCCGGTCATCAACTAGTATCCCCAGACCGCTAAACGTCCGTCAGGAATAGGGCAATCTCTGATTACTGACTCATCAGGAGCTTCGTCAGAAACACACTTGGGAAGAGAGCTCTGTTCTACGTCGTAAGCTTCGCCCGATTCTGCTGAGTCAGGATATTTCGGCTTCGAGGTCAAGGCCGACTGTGTTACGACCCTCTTGGGTATTCAATGGTCGCCGACTGTTCCTAGAGAACTGAGTCGTTACTGGCTCCCGGGAAAAGAGTCCAATCCGGCTAGCTCCCAAACTCAACTACAGCCCGGTTCCTGACCCAAAGATCCGGAAGCCCAGGAAAATGTCACTAGAATGATCCTTGCGTTCTTGTCCGGGCTAATGAAATCTTGGATAATTGATGGTGGGATCCGCGGGGGGTATTGTGAGAGTGTTTCACGCAAGATGGTCTCGTTTGCTTTAGATTGCGCTACCGGGGAGTCTATTATCGGACATCCAATCCGGAATGATTCCGGCTGGAGGGGGTTCTTGTATGCTGACTCCCAACTCTTTCGCAACCTCTCTCAGTTCCAAGTAGATGTCTGGATCCATCGATTGTAAGAATTTTACGGCCGACATGTTAATCGTTAGCCCGCGTTAGTCTGATAATATCGAGCATTCAACATTTCGAGGGCGATCTAGATGCCGATCAGTGGACCTATCAACGGAATACTCACACTAACTGTCGTCGAAGCTGTTGCGGTCTGACCGCTATTGTCCGTCACAGTCAGTGTTACTGTGTAGGTTCCCGGGAGTAGGTACGAGTGGCTTGCAGAGGCTCCTGCGCCAGTTGACCCGTCGCCAAAGTCCCAGCTGTAACTATACGGTTGGCTCCCACCAGCCGCACTCGCAGTAAATCGTACAGGTAGGAGTGGAAGCGGATTCGCCGGCGAATAGGTGATGTTGGCTGAGAGCGGCGGATTGACTGTTACCATTCGAGATGCTTTTGCAACTAGACCGTTGCCGTCAGTGACAGTCAAGACTACCGTATATGTGCCGCTCGACTGGTACGTGTAACTCACCGAACTCCCCGAGCCGGTTCTCGAGTCGCCGAAGTTCCAGGAATAACTGTAAGGTTGGACCCCTCCGTTAGTGGAGCCGGTGAAGGAGACTTTCTGTCCAGCGTCCGGTTGAGACGGGGCATAAGTGAGGCTG
>Ga0209076_1000054_pt1 | contig 14220 bp, 10 predicted proteins | sample Rivendell_Oct201_9_FD_188350 | JGI IMG/M metagenome (GOLD analysis project Ga0209076, IMG submission 188350) | Vadose zone soil and rhizosphere microbial communities from the Eel River Critical Zone Observatory, Northern California to study diel... | ecosystem: Environmental > Terrestrial > Soil...
TAGGTCTCGAAGCGGTCAGAGGAGATTGGTCAAACCTGGCTCGGGAGGTGCAGAACACAGTCCTTGGAATGGTCCTTGAAGACGCGAACCCGTCAAGAGCCACAGCCTACGTTCAAGACTTGACGGGTAATCTCAAATCGAAGAACCTCCCGCTATCCTCGTTCATCATATGGAAGACTCTGACGAAGCCAGTCGGAGCATACGAGGTGAACGCTCCACATGTGGAAGTGGCGAAGAAAATGGCGAAGGACGGCTGGCCGGTCACCGCAGGAGACAAAGTCGGATTCGTAATAACCAAGAGACCCGGCAAACTGTTCCAGAAGGCAGAGCCTCACTACAAAGAGACAATCGAGGATGTGGACTACGATTACTATGTTCGAAATCAGATCGTGCCTGCCGCGGCGCGGATCCTTGAGATTCTCGGTGTGCCGGAGGATAAGTTACTAGGTCCGGCTTCCCAATCTAGCCTTTCAGCTGGGACCAAACGAGGATAAGTCGCTAAGGGTCAGCACGTTAACGTTGGCAGGCTTTTTCGCTCCGTCTGAGACTCGATCTCCAATCACGTATTTTATGCCCTTTCCAGCGGCGATGTCCAGAAGTCTCTGTGTGACTACGCCGTCGAAGAGGACAAGGTGAGAGTTTTCAAGGCTGGGGATTTTTTCTGCAAGCTCGCTTACGGGCATCTTGGACAATTCCTTTCCTGCCTCGTCGAACACAACAGCCTCTAAGGTGCCGCGGAGATCCTTTGCTGCGTCGAAGACTGGCGGAGGTAGGTTCGGCTTCTCGATCGCTGCGGGCGCGCGAGCAGTAATCTCGGGAGGACCGTAGCCCTGTTCTCGGGGTCCATAGGCTCGTTCAGTGTAGGATTTCTCTTGGTAAGGACGTTCGGCTCTTTCCGGTCGAGGCGCGAATTGTGGTCTCTCAATCGGCTTGGCCATGTTGAAAGGCACGCGTTCACGGAGTGCCCGCATTACTTCCTTCGGTGTGAGCTCTTCCACTTCCTTCCCGAATGGAGCGCGAGCCACGTAGTCGATTTCCGCGACCTGAGAGAGTTCCTTCAAGATCAGGTCCCCCGCTCGATCACCGTCGAGGAATGCTGTGACCTCTCGGTCTTTGGTCAGCTTGATGACTGAGTCTGGAACCTTGGTGCCGTTTAGAGCGACGACATTCTTGATACCGACCTTCATGAGGAGTATGACATCGGCTCTACCCTCGACGACAATGACATCCCCTCTCTCTACCTCTGGACCTGCAGGTAGCTTCTCAGGCCCGTACTCGATAACGTCCACTCCGCGAAGAGATCCCGCAACCTCCTTCACGACCTCTTCCGTGCTTGGGGAGGACTCTACGACCCATTTGCGGAGAATATCCTTGGCTTTGGTTAGGATTGCTTTGCGCTTTTCCTCCCGAACATCTTCAACCTTCTCAAGGCTGATCTTTGCTTCGCAGGGTCCGATGCGGTCGACGCTCTCGATTGCTGCGGCGATGATGGCTGTCGAGACTTTGTCGAGGCTTGATGGGATTACTATCGAGCCGGCTGTCTTGTCGTGTTTTGAATCTAGACTGATTTCGATCCGGCCAATGCGTCCGGATTTTTGCAGTTCTCTGAGATCTAGGTCTGGTCCGAAGAGGCCTTCCGTCTGGCCGAAAACGGCACCGACCACGTCGGGCTTCTCTACGACGCCCTGGACATCGAATTTTGCCTTAACTACGTATTTTGTTGTCGAAGCGTACTGCGACGGTTCAACCATGAAAAATTAACCTCCATCATTCACTGACCTTCCTGAATTCCTCACTATACTTGTTAAGCTGAAAGCTTACCAATCTAACCGGCGGGCTAGTATTAAAGCCCGTCTCCGGATGTGCGATTCTACCCGTTAGGGCTAAAAGAGAGCCGTGTCAAGCTCTCTTCGAGAGAATCATCAAAATGCCAAAGGTCCCGGCCAGGGTAGGCGTAAACGGATTCGGAGTTATCGGAAAGCGAGTCGCTGACGCTGTCTCGAAACAGGACGACATGAAACTTGTCGGAGTCTCTGATGTTGTCGGAGACTATCGGGTCAAGCTCGGTCAGATGAAGGGCTATCAGATCTACGCATCGGTCGCAGAAAAGTTGCCCGACATGAAGAAGGCGGGAGTAGAAGTTGCTGGAACACTCGAGGAGCTGGTGAAAAAGATCGACATAATTGTTGATTGTACGCCGGCGGGGCTTGGCGCGAAGAATAAGCCAATGTACGACAAGGCTGGGATCAAGTCGATCTTTCAAGGCGGAGAGAAACACGACCTGACAGGATCGTCGTTTGTCGCCCAGTGCAATTATGAAGAGAATCTCAATCGTGGTGCGACGCGAGTCGTGAGCTGCAACACAACTGGAATCTGCAGAACAGTTGGGACACTGCAAAACACGATCGGCGTCAAAAAAGCACGAGTTGTCTTGTTCAGGAGAGGAACTGATCCCTGGGAGAGCCACAAAGCAGGTCTTATCAACACTGTCGTCCCGGAAGCCCACATTCCTTCACACCAAGGTCCAGACGCTCAAACGATTATTCCGAAGCTGAACATTACGACAATGGCTGCTAGGGGTCCGTTCAACTTAGGTCATTTGCACTTCGCGATGGTACAACTGAAGGGAGAACCGGAGAAGAAAGATGTGCTCAAGGTTTTCAAGAGCACGCCGAGGCTGGCGCCGGTCCGGACCTCGGATGGAGTCGATAGCATGAACGCAGTGGCCGAGATGATGCGAGACTTGGGACGAGTGAGAGCTGACATGTGGGAGGTAGCTTTCTGGGAAGACATCCTCGACGTGACCGACGGCGAGGCGAATATGGTGTATCAGGTGCACAATGAGAGCGTGGTTGTGCCCGAAAACGTGGATGCTATACGAGCAATTACAGGATTGGAGAGCGAAGGCCGCCGGTCTATCGCTAAGACCAACGAGGCCATGGGCATAGGCAACAAGTTCGTCTAACTGCCCATAACAAATCGTGCCGCTTCCGAGAGCGGCGGCTTGATACTCTCTTGCAATAGAAGATAGACCCTACACGAAGACTAGGCCTTTGCTGGAGTCGATCTCGAAAGTCTCGGCGTCTACCTTTGCCGACTTTTGGTTGAGTCTCTGAACCTTCAACTCTCTCCCGTTGGGATCAGAGTCGTCTTTTGAGAGGTCAGCTACGCAGTCTGCCATGTCAGTCAAAGAGTTGGCCAAGTCCTTAGGCAGCTCGGACAAGTCGACGGTCGCGATAAGTGTCGCGCCCGAGTCCTTCAGTTTGCTCGCAAGATCATTGAAGCTCTTGACGAAATCCTTCTGCGGGACCTTTGTAGCTAGCTTGTCGATCGAGTCGAAGACGATCCTAATCTTCTCTCCAGTGAATACCTGACTGTTTCTGACAAGAGTCTCCTGTATGTTGTCAAAGTTGAACGGTTGATCTAGATAGCTGGGCTCCATGCTGAACGAATCAGTCTGGGACGCGTAGCCATCGACGATGATGAACCGGTACTGAGACTCATATTGGGTCGGGTCCAAACCAAGTTTCTTCATCCGTTCCCTGAGAATAGAGGGAGCCTGATCATAGGTCACGTAGAGACACGGATCTCCCCGTTTCAGATAGTTGGCTGTTAGCCCTGAGCAGAAGGTCGTCTTGCCAGCTCCCGGCGAGCCGTTGATGATCACAAATCCAGGACTGTCCAAGTTTCCCTGAGTTAGTTCGAAAATGTGGTCGAAACTCTGTGGCGGCTTCGCCGGTTTCTGTGGCGAAGCGTCCTTCGTCGGCTTGTCAGGTTTGTCAGGCTTGTCTACTTTCGTAGGCTTATCCTGAGGCTTCTCGACAGGCTGGTCTCGTTTCTGTTGAATCGGTGGAGGCGTAACCTGTGGAACTGGTGAAGGAGTAATCGTCACTTTTCCTGCTGGAGCCGGGACCGCGGGGGCGCTGGCTGGCTTGATGGCGGGCGCGCTTGGAATGTTCTGCGGCTGTTTGCTGGTTGAAGGTTTGCCCTCTTCCTCCCACTCGCCCTCCTCGTCTTTCCCGCCAATCACCATTGCTCTGCTTGGCGGAGTGGCTCTCGGTGGGACATAGTCCGGAGTGCTCACACGCATTGGACCGAAGGAGGAGCCTGTATTCGTCGGAATGTCTTGGAGCAGTGATTGTAGGATTCTCGATAGAGAGGTTTCCTCTGAGGGGAATGACGCGTCGAGCGGCAGTTGTCTAGGAGTCGACTCTGGGGACGCCAGTCTCATCGAGGGCTGTGGAGGCGGTGGAATTGTCTGACTGATCACTGGGCCCTGCGTCGGTTGGCTGAGCGGTTGACTCTGAGTTGTGACGGTAATTGGAGGCTGCGCTTGCATCGACTGAGGGGATACTGACTGCGTTTGAGGAGAATTCTGAGCGTCTGTTCCAGTGTCTAGCTCGACACTGGAATCGTCCTTCTTTTTCTTGCCGAATATTGTTAGCACGTGATAAACCTGTTTCCTATATGCAATTCATTCACTTACAAAGCGTCCTGCCTGGGGAATCTTGAACCGAAAAGAAGCAGAGCGCAATCTTGGATATGGATACTGTTACTATGATGAACCTACGCTGGAAACAATTCCGCATCGCGAAGCCGCTAGAAGCGGTGACGAGGACTATGAGGAGAGAGTTTTACTGTTTGACTTTCAAAATATCTGACTTCGTTAGTATCCCGATTGTGCTTTCTCCCTTAGTTACGAGTACTCCGTAGTTTCCTTGCAAGAGTCCGAGCACCATTTCTAGTGGCGTATCGTCGTTGACCATTGGAAGAGGAGAATCCATTATGTCCCGGACTCTGTTGTTGAGTAACGATTCGAGCGGCTCTCCGCGGGCCGCGCGGTCCAGAATCGTCTTCTCTGAGATGCTTCCGACACATCTGTTTCCATCGAACACTGGGAGCTGTGAGAAGCCTCTCTTCCTCATCATATCCACTGCGTCTCGGACCAGTTGGGTCCTAGAGACAGAGATGACGGGTTTGCTCATGATCTCGCTGACTCTGGGTCGCGAGGTTTGGATGCTCTCCTTCTCGAGTGCTTCGACTAATCGTTTTGCTATCGAATATGAGGGATCTACCGTTCCGGATTCGATCTTTGCGATTATGGATTGGCTGACTCCCGCTAGCTGAGCGAGCTTGGATTGTGTAAGGCCCAGTGCTTTACGTTTCTTTGGGATCTCGTCGAGTTGAGGCAGCATGAACGCTAGTAACTAGTCATTGACTATCTGATATTCCCTTCGGAATAGAATCCTGAACGGATATGTAATTCCTGTTGGAATATTAGTACAACAGAACTTATATAATTGGAATAATTGAAACGTACCAGAGCAAGAGATGTCTCCCAAAGCCCAGCTCAGCGGAATATATCCCCGCTCAGAACAACTCATAGAACTAACGCGATCATACGACAGAGCGAAAACCGATCTCGACAGTGTCAGGAAACAAATCGAACAGGACACGCTAGAGCTAATCAGACTTCAAGACGACTCAGGCTTCGAAACATTCTCGGATGGAGCCTTCGCCTGGCAAGACCAGCTGAGACCAATCGTTGAATCCCTGGAAGGCGTCACGACGGGAACCCGTTATGATCGCTGGTTCGACACTAACACGTTCTACAAGAAACCGACGATCGCAGGGAAGATAGGCGTCCGTGCGTTCGAACCCAAGAATTTCATCCGCACAGATCTCCTACCAAGAACCAAAGGTTGGAAAGTAGCTCTCCCTGGACCCTACACTTTCTCCGAGCTTTCAGAGAACCTCCACTACACGAGTCAATCGGACCTTCTCTCCGCGATAGCATCAGCTGAACACGAAATAATCAAGAGATTGAAGGATGTAGGCGTCTCGCGATTCCAGCTCTCGGAGCCCTGCCTAGTGTACCGACCCTACAGAGAACAAGCACTAGGCAAACCAGAACTCGACAACGCGCTAGCTGCTATTCAGAAGACAGTCGAGGGCATCCAAGCAAAGTTCTCCGTTCACACATACTTCGGCGACGCGACGACCATCCTACCGAACCTTCTCAAGCTCCCTATCGACACAGTAGGGTTCGACCTGTTCGAAACGGACTATTCCCAGCTGAAACTTGAGACGACGAAGAAGCTTGCCCTCGGCATCATAGATGGACGCGAATCCAATGCTGAGAGTCCAAAGTGGATCGCCGAAACCGCGACGCGTGTATCAAAACATCTCACCAGCGGAGACATTGTCCTAGCTCCAAATTCCGACCTCAAGTTCGTCCCGCGAAAGGTCGCGGATGTCAAAGCACGAGCACTCGCAGAAGCTACTAGACTGTTTGAGGAGGGACGATAAATGTCGAAGCTATATCCTGTTCAAGAGATAGGAAGCTTAGCAAAGCCCCGATGGCGAACAAAGGGCCTGACCCAGCCACTCTCAAGCAAGGACCTGGTGGAGGCTGAGGAATGGGCACAGCGACTAGGTATTCCGGACTTTCAGGACCGTGCGAAGCAACTTCTGGCCGCACAACAACAGAACGACCGCGTTAGAGAACTTCTGGAACTCTCGACAATCTATGGATTGAGACTCTTCGAGCAGACCGGTCTCGACAACGTCGGCGTTGGGGGAGAACAGCAACGGGTCGAGATGTACGAGCACGTGATCCGCGGCGTCGAAGGGATGAGAGTCCTAGGCCATGTCCAGTCATTCGATTACAAGTACTTCAACAAGGCTGTCGCCGAGTCCAAGATCCACCGGAAGCATCCGATCTATCTCCAAGAATTCCTCGATGTCAAGAATAACGCGAAGGGACAGTTGAAAGTCCCGATCACTGGAGCCTACACGCTCATCGACTGGTCCTTCAGCGGCCACTATTCCGGCGGACGAACCGGGCTGAGTCTCAAGAAACAGAAACAGGAAACCAAGAGAGAATTCCTACTCGACTTCGTCGAACAAGTGATCAGGCCAGAGATTCGTGACCTGGTTGATGCTGGCGCTGAGTGGATTCAGATCGACGAGCCTGCCATCACAACTCACCCCGAGCCTGCGGACATGGAGTTGTTTGTTGAGGGCTGGAATGAGACAGTTCGAGGGTTCAACTGCAAATTCAGCGACCACACATGCTATCCATCAGAGATTGGATACAAGGTACTCGCGCAATACGCTCCACAACTGGACAAGTGCAGCCACCTCGCACTAGAATTTGCCAACAGAGACGGTACGAGTCTAGGGGTCGACGCGAAGCACCGGGAAGGATACCGGGACCTAGAGTATTTCATCCAGAACGGTTACGAAGGCGAATTCGGGGTCGGAGTTGTCCATGTCCACGACTTTTCCGGACACGTCCCTCCCAGTTCAGGGAAGGAAGTTGGACGGAACATTCTGGAATCGCCCGAGCTCGTACGCGACCGACTACTCTACGCGGCGAAGGTTGTGGGTGATCCGGCGAAGATCTGGGCGAACCCGGACTGCGGATTGAGAACTAGGACGTGGGACGTGACCTTCGCCAAACTCACTAGCACCGTCAGAGGCGCAGAACTAGCCAGGGAGGCTTCCAACTGAGACTCTCAGAAGCAGCCAATAAGCGTCCCATTGTGACGGTTGAGCTAATCCCAGACCGCGTCATCCCGGCTCACATACCGATTCTGCAGGGCCGCGTTGACGCCATCACTATTCCCGCTTTGAGAAATGGCGAAGGCGATCCCAGCTATCCTGCAGGGTTCCGAGTAACTCCTCAGACGAGGAGTCTCGCTTCAGCCGTCATAGTCAGGAGGACAGGGGCTGAGGCTGTTCCCTCGCTAACGTGCAGAGATTTTCGCCGATCAGACCTGGCCCTTGTTCCCCAACTGTTCAAGAAGGGCTTGGACAATTTCCTAGCCGTCTTTGGAGACCCCTATCCTGGCTACCGGATCGAAGATTATGATTTCAGAAAGGCGGAAGATCTAATTCGAGGGGTTCTGTCAGTATTCAATGGGCCGCGGCCTAGTATCGGAGCAGTTACGAACCAGTATGCTGAGGACCAGGAACGGGAGATTTCCCGGACGCTGCACAGAGTAGACGCGGGAGCGGACTATCTTGTTACGAATACGGCGTTTGACGATGATCTTGTGCTTAACCACGTTGAGCGGCTTCGATCCCAGGGCCTTAAGGCGCCAATCTTCGTACAAGTATCCATTCCGTCCGGACTGAAGAATCTACTTTTCGTGAGCCGAAAATTTGGGATCCCGGTTCCCGAAACGGTGAGACAGACCCTCTCTCGGAACCCGTTCGGAGGGGGAATACAGATAGCAGCCCAGGCCTATATGGCGCTTCGCAACGAAGTAAGCGGCATTCATTTCTCGTATCTCCACAGAAGCCACGACCCGATTCCTGCCTACACTCACCTGCTGGACGCGATTGAGACTGATGGGCAACTCACAATCTCAATCCAAACAGCCTTGAGACACTGAGAACTCTAGTATTTCCGTTCTGCAGATCCCTATCGCTTTCGTCAGCGTGAGCTCTTGACGGGTTTCAATGGTCCACCGCAGACTATGCAGCTCATAGATTGGCGGTACGTAAGTACGAGCTGTCCGCATTTGTCGCAGACCTTCGCCCGAATCTCAAGGTCCGCGTTCCTAGTAGGTAGCCTCGTGAGAAAACCCTTCGACGAGTTGAATTTAGAATTGCCGGAACTTAGATGTTGAAGGCTTAACGCGAGCAAATCTCGGTTACAGAAAACGCGGGTCAACAAGAGACATCCGCGTATAGAATTCTATATACCAGATAACTCGGTATAGCTCTAGCAAGTTCAACCGCAGGATCGGTTGCGTAGCATTCGCTCACCGCGATACACAGTTCGTCCAACAGATCATTCTTGAGAAGGGTCTTCGCTAATCGGCAGATGCAGATCCGTTCAGACCCTTCTTCGACAATACTCAGTCTCGGCTAATGAGTGCCCCCTCCAGAACAGTTTATTGTCTCGATGTCTTTCCTCAAACGATCTTGAGTTCCGAAAACATCGGATTCGCACTCCGACCTGGAGTATTCTCGCCCCTCGAGATTAGAGAGACAGCGATTGCTCTTGAGACGAGTGGTAGGGTCTCTTCCATTTTCGTTCCCGACATACGGATTGGGTATGAGTCTCTAGAAATTACATCATCAATTCTGACCATCACAAATCGGGTTGGTGCGGGAAGCGGCGTCATACGTTTGCTGGAACATGATCCATTGCTGTTGACCCGTAGGGTCCAGACGCTCCAAGCCCTCTCGTCCAACCGTCTCATTCTAGGGGTGGGAACAGGGCCCCCGGGTCACCAACCTGGCAAGACAGTAACTGCAATGTTGGAGCGGTTAGATGAGCTCGAGAAAGGATTTCATGGATTTCCTCAAGGAGTCAATCCACCAGAAGTCTATGTTGCGGCCCTCAAACTAGGGATCGCTAAACGTGCCGCTACCGAGGCACGCGGTCTCCTCCTAAATTTCTGCTCTCCCGAACACGCTGCCAAGATATCAGAGGGAGTCATGGCCAAGAGACGCGAAAGAATCGATTTTGCGTGCTATCTGAAGATCTTCTTTTCCTCTATGGGTGATGAGTCAGCCCAGAGGCTGATGTTGCAGGAATTTCTGAACTACGACTCTACTCCTCAGTACCACGAGATGTTCGTGCAAGACGGGACGGCGAACGCGATTTCACTATTGAGGTCAAACGAAGAATGGAAGAATGGTCTCGTCGACGTGCCAAAAGAGTTGCTGAGGGTTAGCTTGGCCAATCCTAGGTGCGATAAGTTAGCCCAATACGTAAATTCGTTCAGGCAAGCAGGGGTAACTCTTCCAGTAATCTACCCATATTTTCCAAGTGACGAAGTGTCAAAGTTCAAGGTTAAAACCATGAATGCGATATTGAAATCACTGTGAGCTTGGAGACCACAGTCTTCACAGATTAGCCGAATCAACATTTCAAATCAAATATAGCTCGGAATCGGGACTTCCACGAAAACCGAGCTTGGAGATCCAGCTTTCTTGGTAGAGATTAGCCAGAACGACGCCAGAGTTCTCAAGACTCTTGTCGATTCTGGTGGAAAGGCGAGTCTCGAAGATCTCACGAAGAAATCTGGTCTGGCCGATTCAGCAGTTGCACGCGCCATTCTGAATCTATCCGAGAATCAGTTTGTCAAGGAGCGTGTTGAGAAGAAGACCGAGCTGAACCTAACGGATGAAGGTCGAACCTTCGCTAGGGTCGGACTTCCTGAGCGAATAATTCTTCTGGAAGTCAAGAATCGTGGTGGACGCCTGAGCCTGAAAGAGGCTCTCCAGCATTCGAAGTTGGCCGAGAAGTACGGTTCGATAGCTACCGGATGGATTAGCCGGAAGAAATGGGGGACTATCGAGAAGTCAGGATCGGATCTTGTCATTGTGGCGCGAAGTGAGGCACCGGTAGACGATGACGAAGAATTTCTCACCCGCTTAAAGAAGGACGTTCTGATTCTTGAAGAACTACCACCAAGTCTGGTGGACGCTGCGCTACGTCTGACGAAGAGGAACCTTGTCGAGTCTAGGGTGAGGAATGATCGTGAAGTTGAGATTACAGAAGCAGGACGGAATATCGGGACAACCGCGACATCCCAAGCGGAAGTGAGTTCCCTTACTGGGGACATGATTGTCTCGGGTGAGTGGGAGAAGCTCAGGCTTCGGAGCTACAATGTGTCGTCTGCTGTTCCGCGGACCTTTCCTGGCAAGTATCATCCTTACTTGCGGTTCTTGCGGATGGTGAAGAGGAAGCTCGTCGCTCTGGGGTTCAGAGAGGCGTTGGGTCCGCTGGTCGAGACGGCGTTCATCAACTGCGACTGCCTCTACATGCCTCAGGATCATCCAGCGCGAGAGATCCACGATCTCTACTACCTCAAGGACCCGTCAATGGCAAGCTTGGAAGAATACGGTAGCCTGATTGATAGAGTAGCGCAGACCCATGAGAATGGCTGGAAGACGGGATCGACTGGATGGCGCTACAAGTTTTCGAGAGTCAAAGCATCGAAGCTGATCCTTCGAAGCCATGGAACAGCACTCAGCGTACGAACAATGCTGTCTAAGGATCTTCAGATTCCGGGAAAATACTTTGCTATCGCTAGATGCTTCCGCCCAGACATGCTCGACAAGACACATCTTACCGAATTCAACCAGGCCGAAGGCATTGTCCTAGATCCTAGCCTGAACTTGCGGAATCTTCTAGGCATCCTCGAGATGTTTGCCAAAGAAGTGGCTGGAGCTGACAAGGTCCGATTCAAGCCCGACTACTTCCCGTTCACAGAACCAAGTGTAGAGTTGCAGGCCTACCGCGACGGGCTTGGCTGGATGGAGTTCGGAGGGAGCGGAGTTTTCCGACCCGAAGTGACAGAGCCGCTGGGCGTGAAGGTCCCTGTCCTAGCTTGGGGTCTCGGGATAGACAGGCTGTACATGATGAGCCGCAGAATCCAAGATATTCGCCAACTATTCACATCTGACCTGGAATGGATTAGGGAAGAGACGGTGGGCTAGAAACGCCGGGCGTGCAATTCTCGCTCCCCGACCTTGAGAGGCTCCTCGGAAAGAGTGTGCCTCGTGACAAGGAGGGCCTCAACGAGATCTTCGCGTTTGTGAAAGGCGATGTCGAGTCTCTTGACGGAGACGCCGTCTCGATCGAGGTCAAAGACAGCAACCGACCAGACATCTGGGCTGTAGAAGGAATTGCCAGAGCCCTTACAGGCTACTTGGGACTCGGCCGAGAAAGAACCATCAAAATTGCTGGAAGGTCGAATCTCAAGGTTGTCATAGACAAACGCGTCAAACCGATTCGACCTTTCATATCAACCGCGATCGTCAAGGGTCTGCAGCCGAGCGAAGAGGCGTTGAAGAGCTGGATCAACCTTCAGGAGAAACTTGACCAAACATATGGGAGGAAGAGGAAGAGAGCCTCGATAGGACTCTACCAAGCACACATGATACAATCCCCGCTCTCATACACCGTCGCAAATCCAGACATAATCTCCTTCACCCCATTAGGGTCCGAGAAGAAACAGAGTCTCCGAGAAATAGTCGAGACACATCCGAAGGGAGCAGAATATGGAGACATAATTTCTCAGTTTGAAACATGGCCCATACTGGTCGACGGAGCAGACAACGTCCTTTCGCTACCACCCGTAATCAATTCCAATGATCTCGGCAGGATTACAACAGAGACAAGAAACATACTTGTCGAAGTCACAGGCACGAACGCTGAGACTGTCCAGAATACCCTGAAGATTGTAGTTTCCACCCTTGCTGAGAGAGGAGGAAAAATCTACAGCTGCTTGGAGACATACCCTTACGGCTCTCCACGCAGACTCGTTAGTCCGGACCTGAGCCCTACAGGGTCAAGCCTTCGTCTGTCTTACATCAACAAGCTTCTGGGAACGTCACTCTCGTTGAAGGAGGCTTCGCGGTTTGCTGAACGAGCCGGATACCGGGTTCGGAGAGCTACGGGCGATACCATTCAACTGGAGATTCCATGCTATCGAACTGACATCATGCACTCAGTGGACATTGTAGAGGACATTGCTATTGCGATGGACATTAGCAAGTTGAGGCCTGAATGGCCGAGACTCTGGACTGCCGGCAATCTCGCAAAGGAGACAGACGAGACTGACACCGTTGCAGAGATTATGATTGGCTTGGGTTTTCAAGAAGTTCTGACTTACGCGTTGACCTCTCCAGTCGTTGTCTCCGAAAACATGCACTCAAGCGATGGGAATCTTGTTGAACTCTTGAATCCAAGAATGACAACTCATACTACACTGAGAAGTTGGGTTCTGCCCAGCCTTCTGGAGATTCTCTCCCACAACACCCATGTTGACTATCCGCAGAAGATCTTCGAAATTGGACAATCTGTCCAACGTGGCGAAAACCAGGCGCAGCCAGTCCAGGAGACCCGAAAACTAGCCGCGGTGACAATCCACGCAAGTGCAGGATTCACTGAGATCCGATCCTGCCTTGATGCGATGGCAGAAAACGAAGGTCGCTCATTCCAGATAAAGGTGAAAGAGCACCCGAGTTTCTTGTCAGGACGGTGTGGAGCCATAATCTCCAAGGATGGTACAGAGGTGGGAATCATCGGAGAAGTGAATCCACGAGTCATAAAATCGTGGGGGCTGAACCTTCCAGTGGCAGCATTCGAAATAGAGCTCTCCGCACTATCTTACACCTAGAGCCATTTCAAGAGCGTGAGAGTAATGGTTGACAAGAAATTCGTTGTAACTCCCTGGGAGGTCACTGGTGAGGTCGATTATGATCGTCTCATCCGCGAGTTTGGAACCCAGCCGATAGCAGGACCTCTCGCGAGACGACTAGAAGGAATTCTTGGCGACGCTGCGTACCTTGTGCGCCGCGAGGTTTTCTTCTCGCATCGAGATCTGAACCTCGTTCTAGACGATCATGACAAAAGCAAAGAGTTCTACCTGTATACTGGTCGAGGACCGAGTGGTCCGATGCACATTGGCCATATCCTCAGCTTCTACTTCACGAAATGGCTCCAGGACAAGTTCCATGTCAACGTCTTCATTCAGATGACTGATGACGAGAAGTTTCTTGAAGAGAAGCGGAGCCTCACCTATGAAGAGACACAGAAATGGGCGCAAGACAATATCGTTGAAGTTGCCGCGGTCGGGTTCGACCCGGACAAGACCTTCATCTTCCAAGACACAGAGTTCGTAGGCAACGCGTATACCTTGATCCTGAAGATCGCCCGCAGAATCAATTACAGCACAGCCAAGTCTGTTTTCGGCTTTACCGGCGAGACCAACATCGGCATGAGCTTCTACCCAGCGATACAGATTCTTCCCAGCCTCTTCGAGAAGAAACGGTGCCTCATACCCTCAGCCATCGATCAGGATCCCTACTGGAGGATCCAACGAGACATCGCAGAACCCCTCGGCTACCACAAAGCAGCTGCCATCCACAGCAAATTCCTCCCACCACTAACGGGAATTCAGGACAAGATGAGCTCGTCCAAACCTGAGACCGCAATCTATCTCAATGATGACGACAAGACCGTCCGAAACAAGATCTACCGCCACGCTTTCTCAGGAGGACAAGCATCCATCGAGGAACACCGCAGACTAGGCGGCAATCCCGACATTGACGTCCCCTTCCAGTGGCTCTACATGTTCTTCGAACCCAACGACAGACGGATAGAAGAGATCCGGTCAGAATACAAGAGCGGGCGAATGCTAACGGGAGACCTGAAAGACATCTTGGTCGAGAAGGTGACCCAGTTCC
>Ga0209076_1000059_pt1 | contig 13507 bp, 17 predicted proteins | sample Rivendell_Oct201_9_FD_188350 | JGI IMG/M metagenome (GOLD analysis project Ga0209076, IMG submission 188350) | Vadose zone soil and rhizosphere microbial communities from the Eel River Critical Zone Observatory, Northern California to study diel... | ecosystem: Environmental > Terrestrial > Soil...
ATAAAAGCTGCAATACAACGCAATACATAGTATATTTTTATAAAGATTTCAACGGATGCAATACAACCGAACGAGCATGTTGAACTCGGGACCTGCTAAGAAGACAGAGACTGCCTCCTACAGAATCCGGTCCGACCTCAAGTCAGCCCTAGAAGAGGAAGCCAGAAGGCTTGGAATCAACCCCAACGCCTTGGTTTCGCAGATACTTACCCGACACATCGACTGGGGACGATACATCGGTCGGCTCAATTTCATCCCAGTCAGCAAGGACTTTCTTAGGCTCATATTTGACTACCTCCCAGCAGAAGAGATAGAGAAGGCAGCGAGATCGCTAGGGGAGTCCGCTGCTCACGAAGAACTCCTGTTCCTCTTTACGCGCATAAGCCCAGCGACGATCATCTCGTTCCTAAACCTCTGGGCCAGCCACTTCGATGCCACGGATCATCAATATGACAATGGGAAACATGTTTTCACAGTTAAGCATGATGTCAACCTCAACTACTCCCACTTCACGAAAGAGTACCTGTCTTCACTCCTTCGGAGCACGATAGGGGCCAAGGTCGTTTTTGAGGACATGAGTCCAAACTCCGTGACCTTCACCTTTGAGGACAGCCCAATCAATTGGCGCAATGGAGATAGCAAGTCAACCAACAATACGTCAACCAAGAGACCCATCGAGATCTTGCCAAGAAGCATCCCCCAATCTAGATAGACTTGGCTCTACAGTCATAACAGAATATTCGGGTTGATTATCGGGGCTTTTCGGTTCCTTTTAGCGCCTGTTGCGATTCATGCGCGCCTGGAGAACTGGTTCTCGCTTAAGATCGTACACCGAGGGTCGAGTCAGGTGAGAGGCTATTTCCTTGCGGTCTGATTGTAGGCCGCTCATCGCCAGATGATCCCTTACCCATTCGGGAACTATGACTGCTCTGATTAGCTGCTGCACTCTCAAGTTTCTCTTCTCTGCTTCGGTGGTTAGTACTCGAAGCGTTTCGTCTCCCACAGTCATTATGAACTTAGCCATGTGCTAGGCACCATTTCCTTTTCTGGGAACCTTGGTCTCTGGGCCTTGTACGAAGTCGCTTGGGCGGTACATCCTCGGAGCTTCGCCCTCAATGAAGACGATGACATTGTAGTCGACGTCAACGCCCCGAATGGATTGGACGAACCCGCTAAACTCGTTTAGCATGTCCTCCTCCTTAGCCTGCGTTTCTCCCTTCAGCCTCAGGAAGGCCATCTACTTCTTCGACATGATATCCCTCACTTGCCGCTCACATTCTTATCCGCTTGCAAAACAGTGTCTCTCGTTGCTCGTTCCCGCAAACTAGATGCGCATTCCTCCTTGAAATATCGAATTTGTAAAACATTGCAACGCAACCGGTTTTAGCCCAATACGACAAGTCCGCGTCACGAAGACTTTGAGACCACGGCGATCCTCCTCATTTTACGCCGGACACAATCTGATTCCTGTTGGCGGGCTTCAACTCTCCCGGTCTACGGTAAGAGTATCAGTCGATGTGAAACTCACCCAATGTGTTTGCGGGAGAGGAGGGTGAGAATTGGAAGAGAAACAAAAATCGAAGTTAAGATTCAGTCGGACAGGAAAAGTCGTACTGGGTATAATCGCGATCGCCGCGGTCGCGGGCGTCGCGGCCTTCGTAACATTCACGCAATACTTCCCAGCAGTTCCAACAGCGGTAGCGACAGCGAACTTGGTGTCGAATTGTGGAACGGCTACACCGGGAGACGTGTTGACATTCAGCCCAGCCACGGTGACAGCAGGCCAGCCCTTCGAAATAACCTATAGTTGCTCAACTGGGTCAGCAATAACAGTGACAAATGGCCCCATCACGAAGATTCCAACGGAGGCACCAGCAGTCGGCGCGAGCGGTATGCCTACAACTCTTAGCCTGATCGCCCCCGGCGTAACATGCACACCAACAGCGGGAATAGCTCTCGCTCAGAGCACAGCCGTCAGCATCCCAACAGGCACCTACAACTATTGCGCGACTGGTACCTCGGCCGCGGTAACTGGAGTCGTTAGCTTCACCGTAGCTTGGGCTTAGACCATACCCTCAGGCACATCGAACTCCCTCCTTTTTTTCAAGAACGATTATTATTCGCATGTCGAAGAGTTCGTTGATGAACGTCTTATCAGAAAACCTGAATCCGGACCTGTCGACGAAAGGTTTCTAGTGTAATAACGCGTTACTCGTATGCCAAACAAGTGGTAACGCTGTGGACTAACATTGCCCTAAGTCCCAGAGTTTGTCACCTTGTCTGTTCGCGAAAGAAGAAGCAAGGCGGGATGGGTCGTCATGGTTGGGGTCCTGGTCTTCCTGGTTGCGATTCCGGTCGAGACTACGGCAGTTCTAGCTACATCCCATGGAGAGAATCACTCCAAACTAGTACCAAACTGCTTGAGTCTTCGATCCAGTCAGGCCGCCGTTGATGCTGGCGGTTCTGGAGTCATATTGTTCTCTTGCGGTGGTAACGCTGCGCTCACCGTCGGGAAGCCTGGTCAGTTCAGACCTATCTTCACGTTGCCTGCAGGATATACTAGTCTGAAAATTACGAATCATGTTGTCGGAGCTACGGGCTGTAACGATGGTTCAATCCTAGTTTCGGGCCAGCCTACTGATCTTAGTACGTCAGGAACCTTCGACTATTGTGCAGGCTATGCTAACGTTCCAAGCACGGGGCTAGCTTCTTTCAAAGTCGAATGGTCCAAGTGATCCGGATCCCGCAATGACATGGAATTTTCAACCGTCCAGCAAAGCCTAGGTGAAAGTTTCCTAGTGCCTTGTCCGTCGGGAGCCTTGTGACGACTGGACGGCCGCTTAGGTTACGGCCTGATTATGGTATTGCCTGGGCTTAGTTCTATCCAACCGTCTGGTTGGTAGATCAAGAAATGGGAATACAGCTGACACCGACAAGGATCAAGGGAAGCAAGTATCTCCTCATCCCGAAGGATCTGGCGCAGCTCTTAGAGATCGATGATGGAAGCGTGCTCAATCTGACGATTGAAGATACCGACAAGGGCCAGCGACTGGTCTATTCTATCCAACAGAAATCTGGCAACTCAGTCGGAGACTAGTCACACATAATCATAAGGATGAGCACAACTGGCGCTCGCTCCCGAATTTTTCGTCCTGCTGGGAATCAGTATTCTCCTGGCCGCGAGTGTTACCAGTGCCCTCCTTGACCGTTACCTACCGTCGATTCTTCAGTACTTATTCCAAGGAGCAGCAGGGGTTGGGTTGGGAGAGCTGCTACTAGGCCAAGGACTCAACGGACCGACCCGCGTTTGGGCCGGAATTGTCTATCTGGCATTTGCTCTTTCCAGCTTGGTTGGGGTGAACATCAGACTAGCAATAGTTCGCCGAGAAATGAACATAGCTTCAATCTTCTCACAAATGATGACCGTACCTGTCGTCATGATATCGGCGCTCTTCCTCTCCTCATTTCTTGAAAACGGTGGAGAACTAGTCTTCTCCACAGCCTCCATACTTACAATTGGAACCGCGGTGCTCGTCGCGAACCTAAGCATTTTCGGATTGCTACGCGAATACTCCAGGCAAGGCACTGTTAGAAGTGGTGGAATAGTCTCTCTTCCGACAAGCCCCTCGCTAGCATCTACAGGGAATGTTGGGCCGAGTTTCGCGCTGCATCCGCTCTCTGGGCAAGAAGAAGATTGGGAAGAGTCTCCTAGAAAGGGAAAGGATTAGTTGCAATAATGGAGAGCCTGAAGCACATTCTGAGGCTGAAGCCCAAGAAGCGGGTCCGGTTCGGTCTCCTACTTGTTTCAACGTCGATCATCATCAGCACGAGCCTACTCGCTTACAATATGATCACGTATGAATTTACTCTATCAGTCGGCAACACCGGCCAATCGGCGTTGGGCCCTCCAACTTCAGCTGGAGTAGGCATCGTCTTCGCTATGATAGTCGTCGCAGCAATCTTAGGATTCGGCGCCGTCCTCAGTATATTCGGCTCCTTGCGTAATCTGTCAAACCGCATCACTGATGTTGTAAAGGAGTCGTTGCCCAGAGACTCGATTTCCGGACCTCAAAAGGAGGCAGAGTGGGAGGACGCTTCAACGAAGAGGGAGAGCAAGGCAACAGACGATGAGATCCTTAATGCACTTTGGCATTCCAAGGATAAGAAAACAGGCACAGCCGAATAGCTTGTGGCGTGAGCAGAGTACTTCCGATAGACGAGATAGTACCGCCTCCGGCTTCACAAGGTAACACAGCTCAGAATAGAGTCCACCGGTTGTCACGTGGATTCTCGGTAGAAAGAGCATTTGGGAGGTGAGCGAGAAAGAATGAATTTCCTCAAGATTGAATGGACAAAGAAGAGAGGAGTAATCGCTCTATTGGCCACCGGTCTTATCGTCACGAGTTTCGTTCTCGGAGGCTACGTAGCCACTGGGAGTTGGAATCCGTGGGGCCACAAACACTACTACCAGAATCTGGACGTCAACTTCGGCTACTGCGTAAGCGGTTCGCAGAACTTCTGTAGCTCAGTCCACAATGTAATGTATAACACTGGAGTTGCCTGGATCGACCAAGCTATTCAAGGAACCACTGGCAGCGTTACCAACGGATGCTTCCCATCCGCAACCTGTGGCATGAGCTTCATAGCACTATCAGGCAGCGCAGTAACGCTGGCCGCCGGTGACTCGTCATTCGGCGCAAGTGCCGGCAACTGTGGAGCCGCTGGCAGTGAAGGTGGTACTGAGATTACTGCCGCCAGTGGTCTTCAGCGTGCCCCGGCCACTACGAACACTCTGCTATCAGGTGCCACTGGCAGCACGTCGGTCTTGCAAAAGACCTTCACCTCAACGGCTACCCAAACAGTGCAACTAGCTTGCTTGGTCAGCTTCGGTACCGCGAGCAGTGCAAGCAGTATACAGCTTGCTGCTGCGTCGTTCACGGCGGTTACCCTCAACAACCTTGACACGATCCAGATCACCTGGACATTGACCTGGTCGTGGAGCTAGACGCCCCGAAGGCTTAGTCGCCAGCTACCCGTTTTCTTTCGAGGGAGGCCTAAGCCATGAGGAAAAGGCTCATCCTTGGAATGCAGTCACGGCACCCATAATGTCAAGTCTCTTCCTCGTCTACTGATACAACCCCGGACGAGTAATATGGACCAAAGACGGGACTGTCGCTGCGGTCCATGAATATTCTGATTCCACGAGCGGGACAAGCTGGAATGTCCTTGTCCATATCTATCAGCAGAATGAGATGGACTTTCTCGTGAACACTGACTACGTCGCACTAAATGGGATGGGCATTCAGAGTCATGGAAACTATTGCTGGAACGACGGAAATGGTAACTGCATTGATTCGCCCTTGAGCCTTCGTCTGAACCAAACTCTTACGGTCGTGGCCATGAATAACGGAGACTTCGTGATAAGGAATCGCCAACTGTGAACTGGGCCTAGCCTCCGCCTCTCCCGATTATCTCTTCTAGTCTTTGGCTTGTCATTTCGGCTCAGAATTCTAACATTCAACCTGTCCGGGTCCGCGAAGTCCATCCAATCTGCTCAGTCTGCTGGGATTCTCATGGACTAAGCGAACACTTTGCCTTGATAGTGCCGATAGCCCAACGTCAAGTGTTACAACACGTGTATTCGCGATCAGGGCACCCGCTTTCTAGAAGCCGGCTCTCCATGATCCCGCATTGGTTACTGCATTTGATGGCACTGGAAGTTGCCGCTTCGGAATGGTCATGGAGATGACGGGGCCAGGGGCCCATCAACTATTCTTCTCTGGAGGAAGGTCGCAACGCGAAAAATCACACTGATCGTAACGGCGATTCTCGCAGTCGTCGCGGCCATAGGTATGCCCCTTGCCCATGCGACTAACAATGTCCACACATTCTATCTTGGCAATTCAACTGTCGGATCGTGTGTAGGCAAATGCGAGAATCTTGTTTCAACAACGGGTTCTGCCGATACTGGAACAAGTCAGAGCATTCCGTTAGGAACAACTGGAACACCTTCTGATCAGACCACTGGAGCATCTGGGGGCACAACGAGTACTCCGACATGTATTTTTTCTACAAACCCGACACAGAATGACGTCTTAGTAGTCGCCTTCATGGTGTCACCATCAACCGTTACGGTCAACTCTGTAACTGATACTCTGAATAATGCCTTCTCGCTCGTAAAGTCCTTGTCTCAGACATCTACTACAGTAACGTTCACAGCTTACATCTACGCCGCCACGGAGACAGCTAGTTCTGGCCCCGACACGATAACGATCAATCTGAGCGGAACGACAACAGACACATACTTGACATGTTGGCAAGACTCGGGAATAACGACCACAGCAAGGGCAACAGCATCAGGATCAGGAACACTGAACACCGGCTCGGGACCTTTCTCCATGTCATCCGCATCCATGACAACTACAGCCGGCGATCTAGTCTACGCTTTTGCGGCCTATCAGCCCTGCACTGGGGAGGGCTCTGGTCAAACGTACACGGGCGGTTTCACCCAGATGAACGGACATGGGACATCGCACAACTATGGTACACTTTGCGCCCCCAATTCGGGCGGACAGCCAGCATCTGATAACACCCTTGACGAGTATGAAGTTCCAGGCAGTACGGGTTCTTCAACAGCAGCTACCCAAAGCGGAACCTTCGGGCATTCAATCGCTACCTCCACCGGAACAACGTGGGGCTGGGTCGAACTCGAAGTTGATTTTCAAGCCTCATCACCCTTCGGGAAATATATTGTGAAGCCTGACGTGGCTTCTTCTGCAACGACCGGAACGCCGAGTACTGCTTCTGTTTCAGGCTACGCTTGGGTCTACAATACCGATTTAGGGGCAACGATTGGCTCCGGAACATGGACTCTTAACATTACAGCTGCAGTGAATTCGATCTCTGGGGGACCTGTTGGAAATGTCTGGATCACGGTTTGGAGTTGCGGCACCAACAGTCTAGCCTCCTGTACGTTTCTCTTCAAGAACTGGGATAACACAACAAATGTTCTCGCGTCCACCACCGCGACTAAGTATTCCTACACTACCGGAACGGTTGGACCGTTCTCAAATGTCCACTTCATTTCTGTTGAATACTGGATCTCATACACGTCCGGCGGCAGCTCACCATGCTGCACTGTCTCAGAAACTACTGTCTCTTCGGCTTCAGCTATCACAACTCCCGACTGGCAGTATGGCCGGAGCCTTGGTGGCTCGCTCACATCGGCCGCTGGTCAGTCTAAAGGGATTGGAAAAGCCCTCTCAACTGCGCTTGGCTTAGTCTCAACTCTCGCTGAGAAGAACTCGTTCCTCAAGGCCCTTACCGGCTTCTTGAGTCAATCTCTAAGTGCCGCCCAGAAATTTTCGTTCTTAAGGTCACTGCCCGGTTCAATTTCTCTTACGGGATCCGAGACCAAGGGCTTTGCGAAGTCACTTTCTAGCTCCCTGTCGCTAGCAGGTTCCGAGACTAAGGGTATTGGCAAGGTTCTGACCAATTCGTTGGGTCTCGTTACTTCAGAAGCTAAGGGTCTTACCAAATTTCTAAGCGGTTCCCTTTCTAATGCCGAATCCGAGACCAAAGGTCTAGCTAAGTCGATTACCGCTTCACTCAGTTTCGCAGGTTCTGAGATAAAGGGTCTCGCCAAGTCACTCACCGCTTCACTCACTCTCACAGGCTCTCAGACCAAAGGCCTCGCCAAATCGCTCGCCGGCTCACTCTCTCTCGTGGCTTCAGAGATCAAGGGTCTTACGAAAGGACTGACTGGTTCGCTAGGCTTGTCCTCGGGTCTTACGAAGAACACTTCACTGCTCAGGAATCTAGCCGGTTCATTGTCTCTGATCGGGTCTGAGACTAAGGGCCTGGCAAAATCTCTGATTGGCTCGTTGGTACTATCCTCGAGTGCTGTGGATCATGGTTCGTCGCTCAGGTCCCTAGGAGGCTCGTTGGGTCTGGCTAGTTCTGAAGTCAAGGGCTTAGCTAAGGGTCTCACTGGTTCTCTCGGTTCGACCTCAAGCCTCGCCGAACATAGTTCACTTTTCAGGATCCTGACAGGTTCACTCTCTCTTACAAGTTCGGAAGTCAAAGGTCTAGCCAAGAGTCTGACAGGCTCTCTCAGTTTGTCCTCAAGCTTCACTGAACACTCATCCTTGTTCAGAACCCTAACCGCGACGTTGTCTCTTTTTGGGTCACAATCCAAGGGATTTGGGAAGGTTCTGACGGGCTCGCTAGCTCTATCCGCGGGAGTCGCCGAAAAATCTTCACTCTTGAGATCCCTGTCTGGCTCACTGTCCCTTGCTGGTTCAGAAGTCAAAGGCTTTCCGCGCGGGCTGTCCAGTTCTCTGGGTATCACTGCCTCTCAAGTCAAGAGTGTTGGCAAGGCCTTGAGTGCCTCGCTGGGTTTAGCGTCGGGTCCTGCTGAGCATGTTTCGCTGTTCAGGACTCTGATGGGTTCGGTTTCTCTGGTGGGTTCTGAGACCAAGGGTTTCGCTAAGACCCTTGTTGGTTCCCTCGGTCTAGTCTCAACCTTTGTTGAGCATTCGTCATTCTTTAGGGCCCTGACGGGTTCATTGACATTTACTTCTAGTCTTGCGGAGCATTCAGCACTGTTCAGGACTCTGATAGGATCGCTAACCACGTCCTCAAGCCTTGCCGGGCATCTTTCTCTATCTAGGGCTTTGACAGGTTCGATTTCTCTTACCGGTTCTGAAACCAAGGGTCTAGCCAGAACCCTGACGGGAACTCTCTCCCTTGCAGGCTCTCAGACAAAGGGTCTCGCCAAGAGTCTGACAGGCTCTCTGATTATCACCACGTTTGTGGCTAGAGGGCGTTCCGTAATCCTGACAAGCTCGGTAGGCATAACTTCAACATTTATCGAACATACTTCGCTTTTCAGAGCGCTGACTGGCTCGATCTCTATCGTAACCTCCCTCTTCAAGGGCCGTGGTGAAACACTGACAGGATCTCTAGGTTCATCGTCTGCCCTGACCGAACACACGTCACTATTCAGGACGCTATCTAGCTCGTTGTCTCTTCTGGGAACAGAAACAAAGGGTGTAGCAAAGACCCTGACGGGGTCTCTCGGCTCATCCTCAGGATTGGTTGAACACGTCGGCCTGTTGAGGTCTCTCACAGGCACAGTTGGTCTCATAGCCTCTGAAACCAAAGGCCTCGCGAAGTCCATGTCCGGCTCCATCGGTTTCTCCTCAGCTTTGACTAAGCATATCTCACTGTTCAAGACCCTAGGCGGCTCGCTTTCTGTTACTGCTTCCACATTCAGAGGCCGCACAGAAAGTCTGACCTCTTCTTTCGGTTTGTCCTCGAGTACAGTTGATCACATCGCACTATCCAGAGCCTTAACCGGCTCATTATTCCTAACGGGATCAGAAGTCAAGGGTTTCGTCAAGAGTCTATCCGGTTCATTGGGTCTGTCCTCAGCTCTTGTTGGACATCTTTCATTCTTCAGAACACTGGCAGGTTCGTTGACCTCATCCTCAAGCCTGCAAGAACATAGCTCGTTCCTTAGAATGCTCACTGGATCGCTCAACACCTTCTCCAGTCCTTCTGAACATTCCGCGCTATTCAGGACGCTGACCGGCGTATTGTCGCTGGTCGGTTCCGAGACCAAGGGCCTTGCCAAGTCTTTGGCTGGATCGCTCTCCCTCTCTGTTTCTCAGACTAAGGGCATCGGCAAGTCTCTAACTGGTTCACTGGGTCTTGCTACGTCCGGGTCCAGAGGTCGTGTCGAATTGTTGACCAGCACTCTGGGATTGTCCACAACCATAACGGATCATGCTTCGCTGTTCAGGACATTGACCGGCTCACTGTTTCTAGCGGGTTCCGAAATCAAAGGTTTCGCCAAGAGCCTATCTGGCTCGGTCAGTTTGTCCTCGGTTCTTGTCGAGCATTCTTCGATCTTCAGAAGTTTAACAGGTTTGCTGACCATATCCTCAAATCTGGTCAACCATTCTTCCATCCATAGGGCACTAACCGGATCACTGACGGTATCCTCCACTGCTGTCGAACATGTCGCGCTCCTCAGAACACTTACGGTCTCATTTTCCCTGGCAGGATCTGAGAGTAAGGGTTTTGCCAAATCCCTGGCTGGATTCGTGTCCATGGCGGGTTCACAGGCGAAGGGCTTGGGCAAGTCTCTCAGTGGTTCGCTAGGCCTTTCCACTACCCTATCCAGAGGGCGTGTCGAACTATTGACCGCCTCAATCAGTTCATCCGCAACGATAACTGAGCATGTTTCGCTACTAAGGACACTGACAGGTTCAGTCTCTCTGGCGGCTTCTCAAATGAAAAGCTTCGCCAAGAGCCTCTCAGGTTCGTTCGGTCTGTCCTCAGTTCTCGGTGAGCATTCTTCGATCTTCAGGACGCTGACGGGGACGTTGAGCGCAGCCTCAAATGTCGCTGAGCATATCTCGCTCTTTAGGACACTGACCGGTTCGCTGTCTCCAGTCACAGGTCTAACCGAACATATTTCGCTGTCTAGGACGCTTACTGGCTCTCTGTCTCTTACCGGTTCTCAGACCAAGGGATTGGTCAAGAGCCTGACCGGCTCGCTTTCGCTGACTGGATCTGAGACCAAGGGAATAGGCAAATCGCTAGCTGGGTCACTTGGCCTTGGTACGACCCTGTTCAGGGGCCGCATTGAGTTCCTAACTGGCACGGTGGGCTCGTCCTCAACCTTTACAGAACATACTTCACTCTTCAGAACTCTCTCTGGATCCCTTTCAATCGCGACATCCTCGTTCACAGGTCGTAGTGAAATACTGACCACATCAATAGGCTCGTCCTCAACTATCGGAGAGCACACGGCCCTGCTCAGAACTCTGACCAGTTCATTGACTCTTGCTGCTTCAGAAGTCAAGGGCTTCACGCACGGGCTGTCTGGCTCCCTAGGTTCAGCCTCAACCACCGCAGAGCACCTTTCACTCTTCAGAACCCTAACCAGTTCGATTTCTCTAGCAAGCTCTGAAACCAAGGGATTCGCGCGAAGCTTTTCTGGTTCTATAGGAGTTTCCTCCACTTTCACAGAACGTTTGTCGCTCTTCAGGACCATAACTGGGTCAGTGGGCATTACCAGTAACGGCTCTAGGGGTCGGGTGGAATTCTTGACAGGCTTTCTAGGTTCATCCTCGACCATAACGGATCATGCTTCCATGTTCAGAACTTTGACAGGCTCTTTGTCCATAGCTGGTTCTGAAATCAAAAGCTTCCCTAAGAATCTCTCAGCATCGCTGGCCCTGTCTTCAGTCCTCGTCGAGCATTCTTCGATCTTCAGGACGCTGACGGGGACGTTGACCGCGGCCTCAAGTGTTACTGAGCATACGTCGCTCTTCAGGACAATTACCAGTTCGCTGTCTTCGATCTCAAGTCTTGCTGAGCATGTTTCGCTTTCTAGGACACTTACTGGCTCTCTGTCTCTTACCGGTTCTCAGACTAAGGGTCTGGCTAGGTCCCTGACGGGTTCGCTCTCTATTGCCGGTTCCCAGACCAAGGGTATCGGCAAGTCTCTAACTGGTTCTCTGGGCATCGGTACGACTCTGTTTAGAGGTGCCGTCGAGTTCTTGACCGGTACTGTGGGTTCGTCCGCGGGCTTTGCTGAGCATACTTCACTCTTCAGGTCCTTGTCTGGTTCGCTTTCTATCGTGACATCTTTGTTCAAAGGTCGTACCGAAATTTTGACTGGCTCACTAGGCTCGTCTTCAACTATTGCAGAGCACACTTCGAGGTTCAGGACGCTGACCGGTTCATTGTCTATTGCCGGTTCTGAGGTGAAGGGTTTCTCGCACGGGCTGTCCGCTTCCCTTGGTCTAGTTTCAACATTCGGGGAACACGTTTCTCTGTTTAGGACCCTGACCGGTTCAATTTCTCTTGCAGGTTCTGAAATCAAGGGATTCACCAAGAATCTCTCCGGCTCTCTAGGTTCGTCCTCAAGCTTCACTGGACACTCTTCGTTTTTCAGGACTTTGACGGGGACACTGGGCGTGTCCTCCTTCTTCTTCAGAGGTCGCGCGATCTTCCTAACTGGTTCGATGGGATCGGTGTCTAGTGTTGCTGAGAAGTCGTCTCTATTCAGGACGCTAAATGGTTCACTGGGCCTGCTAACCTCTGAGATCAAGAGTTTCGTGAAGCCATTGGGGGCTTCGCTCGGTTCGTCGTCGACCTTCCAGGAGCAGGGTTCATGGTTCAGATCGCTGACCGGTTCATTCTCTCTCAGCGGCTCCGAGGCTAAGGGATTTGTCAGATCACTATCTGGTTCCTTCGGCTCTGCTTCGAGTCTTGTAGAGCATACCTCCCTGTTCAGATCCCTGTCAGGCTCCGTGGGACTAGCAACATTGCTCTTCAAGGGTCGAGGTGTGAACTTGAGCACATCAATCGGTTCCGCCGCGAGTTTTGCTGACCAGACATCGTTGTTCAGGTCTCTAACTGGCTCACTGGGCATTGCTGGGATAGAATCCAAAGGCCTGGCGACGAGTTTGAGTGCTTCGCTGGGTTCAACCTCGAGCTTTGCGGAACAGACTATGTTCGTCAGATCTCTAGCCGGCTCGATGTCTTCAGGCTCCGGTCTTGGAGAACAACTTTCGCTGTTCCGGTCTCTGAGTGGCTCATTGACGATGAACTCGCGGTTTGGAAAGGGTTCAGCGGAGAACCTACGATCCAATTTAACCACCAGAACGGTTCTCTCAGGCCACTACGACTGTCACGAGACCCTGCTCGCCAATTGTGGCACTGCCTCAGCCTCTTTCGCCTATCTAGTCGTTGCTCTTGGCGCCATACTTTTCGCAGTCTACGCCATCAGACTACGTCGGCAATCTCCAAGTCTTCCAGAAGAACTCAGACATGAAAATGTATTGGTCGACAAGGAAGGCTGGGAAACCAAAGCCTCTGACGGTAAGAAGCGAAAGAGAGAGAAATCTTCCAACGACAAGGAAGATCGAGAACAGAAGTCTGATGGCTAGATGACCGTCCGACCCTCAAAGTCGTGAGACCACGGAGTCTCGTTAGCTGTTATAAGCACTGCTACTCCGAAGACGCAATCATGGATAAGATGGAGAAGTCTTCTGAGAAGAACAAAGGGTTCGTCAGGGAATTCATGGATTTTCTCCAGACCTTTGGCGTCGTAGGTCTCGCCATCGGTTTCGTCATAGGAGTCGCCTCGTCAGCGGTCGTAAACTCGCTGGTCAAAGATCTCATCAACCCCATAGTCGGTCTGGTGCTCCCTACTGGAAACCTGTCATCGCTGAACGCAACTATTACCTCTCCAGTGTCAGGGAAGCCGTCGGTATTTCTCTACGGCGACTTCATCTCCCAGATCATATACTTCGTCATAATCGCCTTGGTGGTCTTCATCATGTACAAGCAGCTCAAGCGCATGGGCCTGACCAAGATGTAGAGGCGGGCTAACGGCCCGTTTTCTCATGGGTAGGTTCGAATTCCCGTGATGATGAACTGTATTGCTATAGCTGCTATGAAGACAGCCAACACTTGGGCGACTACT
>Ga0209076_1000060_pt1 | contig 13498 bp, 11 predicted proteins | sample Rivendell_Oct201_9_FD_188350 | JGI IMG/M metagenome (GOLD analysis project Ga0209076, IMG submission 188350) | Vadose zone soil and rhizosphere microbial communities from the Eel River Critical Zone Observatory, Northern California to study diel... | ecosystem: Environmental > Terrestrial > Soil...
CTCAGGGATCGCCAACATCGGCCCTATGCTCAAGATCGGGTTGCTGGGACACAGAATGATGAGATCCGTCTTCTCTATCGCTGGAATCACGCCTGGGGCGGGAGTGGCATGTGCCGCTCCTTCGTATGTTACATCTTCGACTTTGTCCTGGAATTTCCTTTTGACGAAGTATTCCTGGAATTCTAGTACGCCATGAGGGGTCTTGATTTTCGTGGCGACCATCTGATCCGTCATGGGTAAGATTTTCACTTTGACTCCGAGAGAGTTTCTGATCTTCTCGGCTACCTCGGATAGGTTGAAGCCTTGCTGGAGATATGCGGTGCGAAGAAGGTGGGTTGCAAAGTCTCGGTCTCCAATTCTGAACCATGTCTCCGCGGAATATTTTCCCAGCTGGTCCATGCAACCGAAAGTGTCTCCCTCGATACCCCATCCCTTCGTCTTGTCCACAATTCCTGCGAGAGTGTAGGTTACGATGTCGAGGTCGGGACTAACATGACACCCTAAGTATTGGAGATCATCCCCAGTGTTCACGATTACGGTTATCTTTTCAACAGGAAATACTTTCGCGAGGCCTTCGAGAAAGCGGGCGGCTCCCACGCCGCCGGCGAGACAAGTGATCGAGCGAAACACGCAGAGACCCTGCGAGAGCGTTTCGCCGGGACTAAGGCTCTAGTTAAACGCTATCCTATTTCTTTGTTGATTTCTTGACTTGGTCGAGGTGAGCAGTCTTGAGATAGTCTGCGGCTGTTCTAAGGTTGACGTAGGCATCCGCGGCCGACTTGTGTCGTCCCTCACGCGCTCGCTTCAAGAGATCCATTGAATCCTCGATGAGAACTTTGGCCGCCTCGTGTTTTCGAGGCTTGACAGTGGGTTTCAGATCCTCTAAGCCGTATGCGAGATTGAAGAGAAGGCTGTTGTATTCTAGAGCTTCTGCCGCGAACCAGATTTCCATCGCGAAATTAGCCGAAGGCCTAGATGCTTTATCGAGGGCATCATTGACCTTCGACCATGCCTCGTCTAAGGCCTTTTCGAGTTTGGATTCCAATAATTTCTGTTCGACAGGAGACGTCTTGGACAACGAGGGTTGTCCTATTCGACGGTAACGCTCTTGGCTAGGTTGCGAGGATAGTCAGGATCGTGCCCCTTCAGCACCGACAGGTAGTATGCCAACAGCTGCAATGGTACTACATACACAAGTGGGGTTACGAGCGATGGTAGAGACTCTGAGATTTCAATGACCCGATCTGAGAGGTTTCGGACCTCCTCGTCTCCTTCCTCAATTATTGAGATGATTCGGGCGCCGCGAGCTTTCATCTCCATTATGTTTCCGACGATACGCTTGTGGGTATCGTCATTGGGTGCTACGAAGATTACTGGAAATCCTTCTTCGATCAGCGCTATGAATCCATGTTTGCTTTCGCCAGCCGGATAAGCGATCGCCGGAACGTAGCTAAGTTCCAGCAGTTTGAGGCGGCCTTCGAGCGCGGTCGGGACGTTGATCCCTCGTCCCAAGAAACAGATACTCGACGCACTGTCGCATTCTTCTGCGATCTTCTTGACTTCTTCGATCCTCGTGTTCAGTATGCTCTGAATGAGTGCAGGGGTTCTGTGGAGGGCTTGTTCTAGTTCGCTTATCTCTTTCGCAGATACTTCGCCTTTCTTCCGTCCGATCGTTGCCGCTACTCGCAGAAGCACCGCTATCTGACTGGTGAAAGCCTTTGTTGAGGCGACGCCGACCTCTGGCCCGGCGTTCTGGTCAATGTATACTGTGGATAGCCGCATCAGGGTAGAGCCCAGGACGTTCAGCACGCTCAGCACCGTCGCGCCTTTCGCTTTCGCGTCTCGAACGGCGTTGAGGGTGTCCATCGTCTCTCCAGATTGGCTTATGGCGAGAATGACCGTCTTCGAAGTTACTAGATCCAATGCTTCCTCAGAGAATTCGCTGGCGATTACTGCTCGGGCGTTGATCCCGGCTATTTTGGCGAGCGCTATGCTACCCACGAGTCCAGCATGATAGGATGTGCCGCAAGCGACGATGAAGACCTTGTCGGCCTCGAGGATCTTCCGTGAGAATTGGTCGTAGTAGATTTGCTCTGTTCGGAGAGCATCACGCAAGGATTGAGCTTGCTCGTGTATTTCTTTCAGCATGAAATGCCGAAACCCTTGCTTCTTTGCGGACTCCGGGTCCCAAGTAATTGTGATCGGTTCTCGTTTTACAGGGGCGGCATTTTTCAGTTTGAGAATTTTCACTCCTTTAGGATCGAGGACAGCCATTTCGCCTTCGTCGAGAAGCACAGCTTTCCGGGTGAGCGGTAGGAAGGCTGCAAAATCTGATGCGCAGTAATATTCGCCGTCTCCGAGACCTAAGACGAGAGGGCTCTCCTGGCGGGCGCAGAGTATTGTCTTCGGCTGTTCTGTACCGGTAAGGACGATAGCATAGGCTCCTTCGAGACGATTCACAGTCTTCCGGAACGCATCTTCTAGGCTCATCCCGTGGGACAAGTAGTCTTCCACCAGGTGTGGGACGACTTCGGTGTCGGTTCTCGATTGGAACTTGTGGCCCTTAGCCTCCAGTTCCTTCTTGATTTCCAGATAATTTTCGATGATTCCGTTATGAACTACGGCGATTCGTGATTTGCAGTCGACTAGAGGGTGAGAGTTTTCGTAGACGGGTCTTCCATGCGTTGCCCATCGGGTGTGTCCGACGCCAACTGGTCCCGGAAGGTCGTCAAGGTTGTATTTTGCGTGGACCTCCTCCAGTCGTCCACTATCCTTCTTCACAGTCAGCCGGTCATTGTCGATGGTTACTTCGCCGACTGAGTCGTAGCCCCTGTATTCGAGGCGTTTGAGTGCGGAGTGGATTATTGGGGCCGCGTGAGAACCCTCGTGAAGGATGCAGCCAAATATTCCACACAACCGTCAAACACTCGTCCAGTAGACTTTGCTATGATAGGAGAGGGGAGGGCATTAAGAATTGCGACACGCCTTACTCTTGATAGGTTGGCGGAAGTCGCTCTCCAGCCCGGTTTCTCGAGATTCTTCCCCGATTCTTTGTCTTTCGAATCACAAGATTCGTATCCCTCGCAGGCCTTGACGTCATGAAAAGCGGGTGATCTCTTGGGCTGCGATGTTGAGGCATTGGTTGGACCTCAACTCGGGAAGTCTTGTCTTTGCGTGAAAGGGTTCTGAGGATCAGGATTGAGAAGATGAATCCTCCGAACGCGGCAATTAGAGTAACGCGGAGAACGGAAGCGTTGGGAGTGATGATGCCAGTAATGTATCCTTGGAGATACGCGACGTGAAAGTATGCTATCGCGATCCAAGCTGATAGAAGAACGATGATCACCAAAAACAGGGAGCCAACTAGTTTGGCGTTTCCGCTGGTCTTCTGGGAATCACCGTGTTGTATCTCGTCGTTATTCGACACGTTCTCTAGTCAGCCTAGAATAATCTGCACTCATGACTCTTTTCGCATATTGGCGGATCGTTACCTCTACCGGTAAGGCGGAGGTTCCTGATGTCAGGGCCGAGTTCGACTTGTCTCTATGTTTAGACTCTGACTCTTACAGCTGACTTAGCTTCGAGGACCCGTCTTGCTTCCAGACCCTTCACTCGTTCAACGACTATCGTCCCGAAGAATGCACCCGCCGCGCCTACCAGGGTATCACCGATCAGCGCGATTGCCCATATCACGGCAGGTGATGGGACCCCGACGGCCTGGAGTACAAGTAAGCCGGTAGGAGCCATTGCAAGGTTTCCCAACGTACCGGCGAGGACAAGATGTTTTCTCGACGGATCTAGAAGGCTACCACCGGAACGCTGCAGGTAGAGGTCGAAGACCAGGCCGTTTACAATAACCGAGGCGGTAATATGAGGTGAAAAGTTGCTCCCAGCGCTTGGCGTGCCCAGGAAGATCAGTCCGATGACCGTCCCGAGAATGGTTCCCCCCCATCTCTTGCCCGTTAAGGACACAAGGATGGCGAAGAATGCGGGAAGTAGGAAGAAGAGATCCAACGATCTCGTCACGGTCCGGAGCTCAATGCTTGAAACGTACCCGTAGGCGGTGAAGAGAGCCGTCAGCACAGCGACTAGAGCTACATACCGGCTTGTCGAGGTGCCTCTTATCCCGGGAAGGTTGGCGCCACCCATCCATGGCTGGGTCATAGGATTACACTGAATACGCAGGTATTTGGGGATTTGATGCCTGGCAGTAGGAGCAGTCCTAAGCTAAGGTGAGAGTTTCAGTCCGTACATCGGGCGAGTTAAGTCAGCTTACTTCTTCTTGAGGGCTGCAGACTCGAGTTTTCCGTGAACTCTCACCGTCCCAACCTTCAAAGTGGGAGTCGCGAGCTCCAGGGTAACGTCGAAGTTTAGAGCGTAGCCCTTCTCAGACATCTTTCCCAAGATTTCCGCCAATGAAGACTGGGTCAATTCTTCTGATCGTTGAGGCATAGAATCTCGCTCAGAGAGAAGGGTTCCCAGCCTATAAAGCTCTAAGCGGGGGCGGACCCTCAATCATGGGCTTCGAAAACGATACTGACATATTCGAGATGTAGGATAACAGCTCATCTGTTGCCGACTTGGCTGAAAGAGTTAGAGGATGAGACGGCAACTTAGAGGGAGAGAAAACGTGTCGGCGAAGAAGAAAGCCGTGGTCCTTGGAGCTACAGGGATGATGGGTCAGAAGTTCATACAGCTACTAACAAACCATCCCTGGTTAGAAGTGTCCGCCGTTGCGGGTAGTGATAGGAGCGTAGGAAAGTCCTATGCCGCTTCAACCGGAGGGCAAATTATGAGACATCTCCCGGACGGGTTGGGGGAGTTGCAAGTTGTTGAAGCCATTCCTCGCGCGGTAGCCGACCCGGATATCGTCTTCTCTGCACTTCCAACGGAGGTAGCAGGACCGATTGAGGAAGACTTCGCGAAGGCAGGCTTTCCAGTCTTCTCAAACGCTGCATCGCACAGAATGGACCATGATGTCCCACTTCTCAATCCAGAGGTGAATCCTGAGCACGCTTCCCTTGTGGAAGATCAGAAGCGTCGGACGAAATGGGACGGATTCATTGTAGCTAATCCGAACTGCACAACCGCGATTCTCAGCCTCTCGTTGAAACCGCTTCAGGATCGCTTCGGTCTCGACACTGTTATCGTCTCGACCATGCAGGCAATCTCCGGAGCGGGCTATCCGGGAGTAGCGTCGCTCGACATCCTTGAGAACGTCATCCCGTTCATCAGAAACGAAGAGGAGAAGGTAGAACGCGAGACCAACAAGATTCTTGGCACCGCGGCCAAACCAGCAACCATAATGGTATCGGCCAGCTGCCAAAGAGTTCCAACTATCCACGGGCACATTGAAGCCGTCTTCGCCAAAACAAGAGCCCCTGCTTCTCCAGAAGAAGCCGCAGAATCGATGTCAGAGTTCCAATCGACGCCGCAGAAGATGAAACTGCCCAGCGCACCACCTCACCCCATAATCGTTCGAAAAGAGGAGGACCGACCTCAGACAAGGCTCGACGTGGATGAAGGCAACGGCATGACAGTAAGCGTTGGCAGATTGCGAAGAGACTCAGCCCTTAACGGAATCAAGTACATCGCCTTGGGACACAACCTCGTGCGGGGGGGAGCGGGATGCTCGATCCTAAACGCGGAACTGTTGATTGCTCAGAAGTACATCCAGTGAAAGTGGGACCCGCGCCTACTATTCTATAGGAGTCTGAAATCCTCCTTGACAGTGGTCAATACTATGTGGGTATTCGTTCGTTCCACGAAAGGCATCGCCAACAGCGCCTTCGTGAATCTGCTGAGCTCTTCACGACTCTTGAACTTAGCGATTACCATCGCATCAGTGAGACCCGTCACATCATAGACGGCTAACACCTGGGGCATCTTAGCAACCTCCTTCTCAAGCTCCAGCAGTTTGCCCTTTGCGACTGACACTTCAGTAAGTGCTGTTAGTTGAAACCCTACTTTCTCGTGATCAAAGATCGCTGAGTATCCTCGAATGATGCCGGATTTTTCCAGCTTGCTGGTTCGGGACTGAACGGTGGTGGTTGACACTCCTAGCTTGTGCGCTAATTGCCTGTAGGACAATCGAGCGTCCATTAGATACGCTTGGAGGATCTTCCGATCAAGTTCGTCCATTTCGACAATCGATGATTTTTCAGGACCTTCGCGGACCAATGGATGTCACTCTTTGAATTGTTCCAATCGGGTCCGCAAGAGTTCGGTAACTAGCTTCGGGTCAGCTCGACCCCGGACCTCTCCCATTACCAAGTTCATCATTTTTCCCAACGCCTTCGTCCCATTCTCATTGACAAGTGAGCGATTTGACTTGAGCGCTTTGGAAATGATTTCACCTAGCTCCTCGCTTGTTAGCATTCTGAGCTTCAATGCTCCGAGAGCATCTTTGGTGCTGGCGTCGGGATTCAAAGATAGCCACTTGAGAATTTCGAGAACCGATTCCTTGGCGGTCCTACCAGCTGCCACTAATTCGAAGACTTCTTTCAGATGTGAGTCTTTCACATTCTCGACTTGGATCTGCTCTCGCGCGAGACTACGAAGTGACTCGGTGAGCACCGTTGCGACGAAACTTGGTGAGACCCCCTTCGCGCTCGTAACAATCTCTTCGAAGGTGCCCAGATAGTCTGAGTTTACTAGCTGATTGGCAAGTTTTGGACCGATCTCGTATTTCGAGCCGAGCTCCTTCGCCAGTTCCTCAGGCATCCGGGGCAAGTTATCGGCGATGCGCTTGATTCTTTCTGGGCTGATCTGGACAGATGGGACATCGGTCTCAGGATACATTCTCGCGGCTCCGGGCCTAGGCCTCATGTAATGTGTAGTACCATCGGGGTTAGCTGTACGAGTCTCCTCTGGCACTCCCGCTAATGCTTCTCTTGCCCTTTCTACGACTGCCTTCAGCCCATCGAGGGCATTCTCTTTGGAGTCAGCGATGAGGACGAACGCGTCTGCTGGGCCACATTCGAGTCTCTTGTAAATCGCATCGACTTCACTCTCATTTATCCCGTAGCCAGGAAGTTCGTCAGAGTGGAAGATTCCTCCTACCCGTCCCCAGAAGACTGCCCTCTTCGCCAATTCAGTTCCCATCCTGACCCCTGGCATTAGCTCCCGTTTGAGAAGACCCTTGAAGCCTGAGAGACGGCCGCCGAGAACTATGCCGCCGTTTTTCACAGCTGACTGAATAACTTTCGACTGAGACGATGAGAGTTGCTCCGTGAGATCAACAAAATTGTCGGTGAAGTCTGCAAGTTTGAGATTTCGAGTTCGTAGCTCTTCTCTAATCTGTAACAGAATTGTTTGGCGTTGTACTTCGAGTTCTATGACCTTTGCAACGAGCTCGAGTTCTTGAACGCCTTTGATTTCTATGAGTGCCCCGTTCTTGATGGACACGTTGAGGTCTTGCCTTATGCTTCCGAGACCGCGTTTGACACTCTTTGTGGCGCGGAGCAGCTTCCCGATCGCGAAGGCCACTCTGCTAGCCTCTTCGGGATGGTTGATGTCGGCCCCGGTTGAGATTTCAATTAGGGGGACTCCGAGACGATCGAGTCGGAACGTTACTGAATTCTTGCTCTCCTCCGTCTTCCGTCCTGAATCCTCTTCGAGCGTTATTTGATGAATTGGAATTTCCTTTCCGTCGACCTTGAGCCTTCCGTTGAGGGAGACTATTGCAGTCCTTTGAAATCCTGTAGTATTCGAACCGTCAATGACGACTTTTCGCATTACGTGAATCTCGTCCATGGGACGGGCATTGAACAGGGCAGTAATTGTCAGGGCGATACCTATCGCCTCCTCGTTGAGGCGGTGCGGAGGTTCTTCGTCCAACTCGACTAGATCCGTAGTTTCTGGGTCCGCCTCGTATTTGATCGTGCGGCCCTTGTGGAATTCGAAGAGTACTGCGGGGTCTATCTGGCCAAGCTCGCTTTGAGTGGGTCTAAGCCTACGCTCAACTATCAGAGTCGGCGGCTCAGTAGAAAGAATAGTTGGACAATCACAGAACAGCTTACGGTGGGTGTCCAGCTGCCTGTGAACCTCAAGGCCAACTTTGAGTCCTAGAGCTGAGTAGTCGAATGGCGATTATGCGGCCTCCATTATTGGGGTCCTCTCGGTAATCTCCCCCGCCACTGTCTGCCGCATGAGTTCGCGGATCTTTTCTGGCGATCGTGTCTGACCCAGGACCCACATGAGTTTGACGAGGGCCGTCTCTGAGATCATGTCCTCGAGGGGAGTTACGCCGATGTTGAGGAGGTCGCGTCCGGTGACGTACACGTTCATGTCGACTCGGCCCCAGATGGTCTGGGAGGTCATGAAAACGGGGACGTCTTCTTTCAACGCCTTCTTGATTGCCTCGTAGCAGTATTTTGAAACGTGACCAAGGCCCGTGCCTTCAAGAATGAGACCACGCGCACCAGCTGAAACTGCTGAAGTGATCATTTCGGGGTTGAAGCCCGGATGGAATTTTAACAGGTACGCGTGCTGATTGAAGTGCGGCTTGACGACAAGGTCGGAGCCCACTCCCCTTCTTGGAGCCTCATCGAATCGTTCGATCTGACCTGTCTGTAGGTCGTATCTGGCCAAGTGGTTTGAGCCGATGGACTTGAAGGCGTCTCGCCTGCTCGTGTGACATTTTCTCACCCTTGTGCCCTTGTGGGCAATGATGTATCGGTCTGACAAGTCCTGATGCATCGCCACTCCCACCGCTGCTAGACCAGCCCGTGCTGCAAGGGCGACCGCGCCTGTCAGGTTCGAGGCTGCGTCAGAGCTTGGACGATCTGAGGACCGTTGAGCTCCTACTAGCAGTACGGGAACTGGAAGATTTTGGAGGGCGAAGCTCAGAGCGGCTGAGGTGTAATGCATTGTGTCGGTTCCCTGACTGACAACAACTCCGTCAACCTTGTCCCCTATCCTCTTAGCAACATCCTCTGCTAGTGTTGTCCATTGGGCGGGAGTAACGTTCTCGCTTAGCTCGCTGAACAGAATGTGCGCTTCGACCTCGGCAATTGACGCAAGTTCCGGGACAACGCTTGCAAGGTCCGCTGCCGTCAGTGCAGGTTGGACGGCTCCTGTCCGATAGTCGACGCGGCTTGCTATCGTCCCTCCCATGCTGATTATCGCCACTCTGGGCAGTCCGGGATGCCTTGGCGCAGAAGGTGACTTTGTGAAGTGCGGTTTTGGGCCTTCGCCTATGACTTCAATCTTCTCTGTTCTGTCGTAGTGGATTCCTATGTTGTATCCGTTTTTGAGTTTGAGAACTATGTGGTTTGGATCCGTGTATTCCGACCTTGGGAATAGTGTCCCTTCGAAAACTTCGCCTGATTTTGTTGTGATTCTAACGATGCTGCCGACGTCAGCGTTGGCGTTCTTGAGTCGTCGTAGTATTTCTCCGTGGTATCCTTCGAGTCCCGAAGCTGACATAGCCTTTCTTCTAGGTCAATGGTTTGGACATGTAGGGTCCGTCGTGCGTATAGCTGAAACGCGAATAGTAGTTCTTCGTCCCGAGGGCGCTTATCACTACCATCTTGGTCCTGTCATATTCGTTCAATGCCACGCGTTCAGCCTCAGCTACAAGCCTAGATCCGTAACCTTTGTGCTGAAACGCAAATTCTGACCTTTCGCCTACGGGAACGGTTTGACCGAAGACGTGAAGTTCACGAATGATCGCCGCATTTTCTTCCTTGATTTCGGGACGATGAGATCCATCGCCAGGGATCCTTAATCGAACATACCCAACCAGAATGGTTCGGGCTGGGTCTTCGAATGATAGAAAGATCTCGGTGCCTCCCGAAGCCTCGTACGTTAGTCGTTGGATCCCGACATCATCTGTACTAGGGTTCGAGCCGTCTCTCATGAGATGCTGTCCGACTTCCCGACACCTTATGCAATGACAACTGATACCTTGACGACCCAATTCTTCCTGAACCAGCTGGCGAAGGTTTCCATTCTTCACCCCATCCGCAATTCCGTCTACTGGGATCTCCCGCTGGATTCTCATTATCCTCACCCATGGAGGAATGAACCGTTTGATCTCAGCGATTAGACGGGCTGCCTGCGCTGTCGAGTATGGTTTGTACTCCCCCCTCTGCCATTGTTCGTACAGCTTTGTTCCGGGCGTCACTAGACATGGATAGATCTTGAGCATGTCTGGCTTGAAGTCTGAGTTTTCGAAAATCGTTCGAAACGCCTCCAGGTCCCGCGTCTCGTCGCAACCAGGAAGACCCAGCATCATATGGTACCCTACCTTTAGCCCCGACTCCTTCAGAGTCTGCGTGGCCTCGACAACATCTGCTACTGAATGATCGCGATGAATATTTTCGTATACGTCGTCGTAGAGGGTCTGAACACCTATCTCGACTCTGGTGACGCCCATCGAGAGCATGTGATCTACGTGGTCTCTCCGAGACCAGTCTGGCCGAGTTTCGATAGTAACTCCGACATTTTTCACTTTAGCGTTCTCAGCGATTTGCTTGGCTTCTTCAAGTGATGTCGACTCGTGGTCGTTGAGAGCGTCCAGACATCTCCTAACGAATTCCTCCTGATACGATCGAGGCATGAACGGAAAAGTGCCTCCTATCAAAATCAGCTCCACCTTGTCGACAAAATGACCCATGTGCCGTAGCTGCGATAGTCGACTGCTGACTTGTTCGAATGGGTCGTACTTCGACTCAAGAGCTCTCATAACCGCGGGCTCCTTTCCAGTGTAGGCACGAGGAACGCCAACATCAGGACCACCCGGGCAATAGGTGCACTTTCCGTGAGGACACCCGTAGGGCTTGGGCATCACTGCAACGGTGGTTACGCCGCTGATTCCGCGCACCTGTTTGTCAGTTAGGACGGGTCGGAGTCTCGGTCGTTGATCATCGGATAAAAGTTCGAGAATGCTCGAGTTGGGCGGAACAAAAGGTGACTTGTACTTTCTGCAGACTTCAATCTTGACCTTGTTGACGTCCTCTTTGGAGGGGTTTTCGAGAGCTAGGAGTCGCTCGAGAATCTCGGTTGAGACTTGTTCGACAACCTGGCTCATGTGGGACGCCTTGGAATCTGTTTGTTAGACTGGGCTGGGCTCTAACTGTCTTTCTATCGGTTTCCCATAGACTCGTCCTTTCCACGAGAAGCCGTAGCCAAGAGAGCCTCGAACTGTGGAGTCGATCCCGATGAGGATGTAGACTAGGATGGCAAGTGGAAACATGAGCGCGTAGAGGGAGCTGACCCCGATGGAATTGTCTAGCATGACTATGCCTAGCCACAACAGTCCGGACATGAACAGTCCGGCGATCAGGTAGGCGTTAAAAGGAGTGGCAGTCGCCAGGACTAGACCGTAGCCGAGGATAACGAAGGGAAGTACGAGGAACGTGAACATTAGGAAGATTCGAGTGACCGCCCTCGCCAGCATGTGCCTCTCCGATACCGTGTAGAAGTTCTTCCTCCACCCTCGCCAGATCTCACCTAGACTAGCGTACATTCTGACTCCCAGGGCATCCGAGGCGGTGACAAACCGTAGCCGCATCCCTGCCTTCTTCAACAATCTGCCTAGGGAATAGTCCTCGATAATCTTGTCGCGAACGGCATAATGTCCCCCAATCTTGTCGTAAGCCTCTCGACGAAAGAGCATGTACTGCCCGTTTCCAATGGCATTTTGCCGGTTATCATCATTGACCAATTTTCCACCGACAAGAATCATGATCAGAAGGAAGATCGGTGGCTGCAAAAGCCTCTCCCAAAAGCTCCTCAGGATAGTTCCAGGCGCAAGTGTTACGAGATCGGCATTCTCCGCCTGAAGATAGTTGACAGATCTTGTCAGGCTATCTGTTGTGTGGACGGAATCACCATCGGTGAATAAGAGCAGCTCGCCCTGCGATTTCTTGAAGCCAAGATGACATGCCCAGTTCTTTCCTACCCAGCCCACTGGCAGGAGCTCCTCGTCAACTAGCGTAATCTCATGAGCGAATTTCTGAACAAGCTCCCGGGTCCCGTCGGTTGAACCACCATCTACGACGATGATCTTCTTGTTAGGATACTCAAGACCCACCAATGAGCTGACACAGTCACTAACTGTTCCTGCCTGGTTTCTGACAGGCAAGATAATGGAAACTAAAGGGAGGTTGCGGCTGGTCCCAGTCTGAGCTGGAAGCGTCGGGAAGTGCATTAGAGTACGATACTCGTAGCCAGCGAACAAGAAGATGAAGAGTGATTGGATACCGAGCAGAACATCGATTGTCAACGACAATGAGACCTGGACCAGCGAGCGAGTTTACTGATTGTGGTGTGTCGGTTCAAATCTAGGCTATTAAGTTGGTCGGAGTCTGAATAGAGGCTCGTTGCCTAGACCAGCTGAGTCTCACAAACAGACTAGGGCCAGACGAGATTCCTCTTCGCACATTGTGTCTAAGGAATTGTTTCCACTTCAGATTGATCGAGACGTGCGGATCAATTTGCTGGAACCAAGGCATGCACTCGATCTGTTCGAGCTGGTGAATTCGAACAGGGCTCAGCTTAGAGAATGGCTGCCCTTCGTCGACGGTTACAAATCAATAAAAGTTGCGACCCAATTCATCACGAGAAATAGAGAAGAAAATAGTGGAGAGAAGGGCCTCGTCATGGGTATCTGGGCAGGAAAATTGCTTGCCGGTGTCATAACCTTCGACACCATCGACTGGAGCAATCGCGCCGCTTTGATCGGATTCTGGCTAGGCAAATCATTCCAGGGAAAAGGAATCATGACAAGATCGTGCAACGCGTTGATTGACTTGGCTTTCGATGAACTGCGTCTAAATCGGATAGAGATTTCTTGCGCAGTCGAAAATAGAAGATGTCGTCTTATCCCAGAGAGACTAGGGTTCAAGCAAGAAGGAGTCTCTCGGCAGAGAGAGTGGCTGTACGATCACTTTGTCGATACTGTTAGCTATGGTATGCTTGCTTCGGAATGGAAAAATCGGACCGTCTGATACTTAGACTCTGATGTAGTTCTGGCCTGGTTTTCTGCCGAGAACAAATCTCTTCTGCGCGTTCCTACGGACTCGTTCACGTGGTGAGAGGCCGGGCTTGTCAAGAGCCACGATCTTCGGAGTCTGCTGTCTGACTTTGCCTGCTTTGGTGAGTGAGCCGTGAGTTGGCGTGAGTCCGTATCTCCCTACTGAACGATGAAATTGGCTGTCGTTCTAATTAACGCTTCGTTTCTTCGAAGAGCGTGATCGATCTCTCCAAGGATCAGACTAGAGATAGATGCATTCATCAAATGAGCTATTTCGACTGCGCCTTCGCGCGGAAGTATCGTTTCAACGGTTCCCAATAGGACTCGTACCAGCCCTTGTCGTATTGGTCGACTTGTGAGGCGGGTACTCGCGACTGAATCATGCTCAGCTGGGTGCCCTCGCCTTTCTTCTTCAAGGAAATCTTCAGAATCGAGGGCTCGTAACCCTCCGGCCACTCCGAGGTCTTCCACTCCTGAACCATCATCTTGTCCTTGACCAGTTTGATGTTCTTGACC
>Ga0209076_1000061_pt1 | contig 13369 bp, 14 predicted proteins | sample Rivendell_Oct201_9_FD_188350 | JGI IMG/M metagenome (GOLD analysis project Ga0209076, IMG submission 188350) | Vadose zone soil and rhizosphere microbial communities from the Eel River Critical Zone Observatory, Northern California to study diel... | ecosystem: Environmental > Terrestrial > Soil...
CAGGAATCAAGACTATCGAGATCGCTTGGAATCTGCCCTCCCTCTACCCCGAAGACGCAAATGCTGCAGCCATGTCGGAATTCTTCATCTCAACACAGTTCGGGACAGGCTTTGGAGGCGGTCGCCCAGCTACCCCGATGTAGCCCGCTCGCTAGTCCAATAACGATTTATCGCTCGAACTTCAGAAAGCGGGAGGTACCGTGCTTGTCCCAAGAGCACCGAAGGCTAGCGGCGATCATGTTCACAGACATGGTTGGCTATACAGCTCTGGGACAGAAGAGCGAGTCCCTGTCTCTCGCGCTTGTCGATGAACAGAGAAGGCTGACTAGGCCCATCCTCAAGAGGCACATGGGCAGAGAGGTGAAGACCATAGGCGACGCTTTCCTGGTCGAGTTTTCGAGCGCGCTCGAAGCTGTGAGGTGTGCCTATGAGATTCAGAGGGCGGCTAGAGAGTTCAACATCCCTCTCCCAGAGGAGAGACGGATCCACTTGCGAGTCGGAATCCACTTGGGAGACGTCGTCGAATCCGCTGGAGACATTTCGGGAGATGCCGTTAACCTTGCTTCTAGAATCGAAGCTCTAGCGGAGAATGGAGGGGTATGTCTAACGCGCCAGGTCTATGATCACGTGCAGAACAAGTTCGAATTACCACTGAAGAGTTCCGGAAACAAACTGTTGAAAAACGTGGCCTTTCCGGTCGAGGTTTTCAGAATGGTCATGCCTTGGAGCGAAGAGAAGCAGGAGGCCCATGGAAAGCTGGATAGGAATCGCTTGGCCGTGCTTCCGCTGTCCAACATGAGCTCTAGCCCGGAGGATGGGTATTTTGCGGATGGGATGACTGAAGAGTTAATTTCTTCCCTGTCACGGCTTCCGGGTCTCGGAGTAATTTCGCGAACCTCCGTGATGCAGTACAAGAACCAGACGAAACATGTGTCAGAGATTGGTCGGGAGCTGGGTGCCGGCACCCTGTTGGAGGGGAGCGTAAGGAAGGCGGGCAATCGGGTCCGGATCGCGCTCCAATTGATCGATACGAACACAGACAATCATCTGTGGGCCGAGAACTATGATCGGAACTTGGACGATGTGTTTGCGATCCAGAGCGATGTCGCTTCGAGGGTCTCTGCCTCACTGAAGGCTGGAGGGTTCGCGGGCCCCGTCCATGCAGATACGGACGATATGGAAGCGTACACAATCTACCTACGAGCCATACAGCTCTCGTACGAGAGTACCGAGCCGGCCCTGAAAGAAGCTGTCAGCCTCCTGATCGATGTGGTCGCGAGAGACCCATCATTTGTCCGAGCACGCGTCGGACTCGTCTTGAGCTATGTCCGCATGGCCAACCAGGGATATGCAGAGTTCACAATTCTCAAGGACAAAGCCGAAGTCGAAGTTCGCAAAGCCATCGAGCTCGACCCATCATCGGCAGAGGCTCACGCCGCGCTATCAGTGACTCTGCAGTACTTGGACGAGTTCAAAGAATCAGTGGCAGAGGCCGAGAAGGCTATCCAGCTCAATCCGAATGCCGCCGAGGCCTATTTCACGCTCGGATTCACGCATTGTACAGAGGGCCGGGTCGAGCAGAGCTTGAGCCATTTCCAGAAAGCCTTGGAGCTAGACCCGTTGTCCGTCCAGAAGGCAAGGGCCTTCGCGATCGCCCTCGGGATAGTGGGCAAGGGCGAAGAGGCAAGGACTATGCTTGGCAAAATGTTGCGAATCTACCCCGAGAATCCAACGGTCTTCTTGTGTATGGCTGAAAGCTACATCTTCGAGAAGGACTATGTTAAGGCGCAAGAGTTCATCGACCGAGGGCTAGCCCTCAATCCGGTAGAACCACTCCTACTCATCAACCAGGGATTGGTGTACGCCTCCACCGGAAGACCCGGACAGGCCAGAGCAATGCTCGGGAAGCTAGAAAGTCTTCAACGAGAGACCCCACTGACATACTCACAAATTTTCATTCACACTGCGCTCGGCGAGATAGACGAGGCCTTCGAGGCTCTCAACAAGGCATCAGAGACTCATGTCTGGCCTTTCACGATAAAGACCCATCCGCTCTTCGCCGAACTTCGGAAGGATCCCCGCTTCGCAGGCTTCTGCGAGAAAATGGGCATCCCAAACTAGCGCATCGTGTCGCGCCACTCCCCCACAAGCGGGCTGCAAAGAGACTGGTCCCGCAAGTGGTCAGCGCCTTTTCGAACTCAGATGTTTCTTCTGACTCGACATGTAGGGAACAAGCAGGTACTATTCGACTAGAGGATAATTGATCATGAATGGGATTGTGGAGGATTCGGAAACGCCTATCGAGTCGGCCCTTGCTTATTGGGTCTTGGCTCTTGCTGCTACTGGGATCGTTGGTGTTTAGTTACTTGCAGCACCCCTGTTCAGCAATGTCATTGGTAACCCTTTGAAGACCTCACCTGAACTCCTAAATCTTGATCACTACACAATCAGTTCTGATTCGGGCCAGCAGAACCCGACAATCCTAACTGTGTCGCTAAGAAATGATGCGAGTTCCCACACGACTCTCTCAACCCTGTCTGTGAAGGATACGAACCGTAACACCAGCCCGGTTTCGTTTCAGCTCAACGGAATGACGATCGACCCCGGTGTAACCAAGTCTATCACAGTGGACACGCTTGGCTCGGGTCTTTACTTTTCTCACGGGATACAATGCGAAGTTACCATATCAGCGAGCCGCGCCATACTGACTTATGCAATAACCTATTGAAAGCTCCAGTGATTCATTAACTCTAAGCGTACTTCCTCCTATCCGAACCTAGTATTGCATCGTCCAAGTCCTAGTCCAGAATCTAAAATCGCATGACAAGTCGCTATTCGGTTACAATATCCGTCTCACGCCTTGGAGAGAATGGATTCGCAAAGCGTGAAGGCTTAGTTGCGGAAGAGCATAGCCGAAGTCTTCGAAGATATCCTGAACAACCTTCTCAGCGAGGCACTAGAAGCAATGCTTGGAGCAAGGGTAAGGGATGAAGTCTATTCCGTTTTCTGGAGAAGGGGGATCAGTAAGACAAACGTGCCAGCTCAGTTCGACGAGGTCGTCAGCATTCTAAGTGACACGTTTGGCGCTCTCGGAGCAAAGGTGATTATTTACAAGGCCGTGGCGGAGCTGCACCGGGAGTACTCTCAAACGACCGACTTTCCCTTTACGGGAACTCTTCGCGACAAGTTGTCAATGCTGTATGAGCTAGTCGTCTCGAATCATATCTGGCCAAGACATGTCGAAGATCCGGATTCTTTCTTTGACAGAGAACATAGGATGGGAGGGAATGGCTCCCCGGACGATTCTATCCGAGCCGGGTGGGCGGGACTCTACCGGTATAAGAGGGGAGTCGGCTCGAACCCCAGTGGTTCATGGTAGAGCGACTCCGTCATCGAAGATGCGGATTTCTCAATGAACATAGGTTTCGCTGTGATCGGCTAGTCCCTGAAGTGCCGAGGAAAACGGCTAGGATTCCCTGTTCCATTTTGCAGTAGCAACCGCCCTCTCTAGACTCGCCCCGTCGTCATCAGTTTGGAGGGCTATGGCCGTTAGAAGAGCGCAAACGCCAGTATCACCGCCCAGACCCCAACAATATGGAACCGCTCCGCATGATTGACGAGTGCTTTCAATTCTTTGGTGGTGCGGTAGGCTGCCAGGTAAGCGTGGCGCTGTTGATAGGGACGGTGCCAACTACCCTGATCAGGATCCAGATGACCATGGTGAGCAGTCCCGCAACCCGGACCCAAAAACCGTGAGCGCCACTATCGAGAACCGTGACGGTAATTCCTGAGGCCGCCGTTGGGAGAAAGAAGGCGGGGACCAGCACACGCGGTCTCCGTACCATTGCTTGACGGAGCTGGAGCTGCGACTGCTCGTCTAGCGCCTCAGCGGGTGCACGCAAACCGTAGTGGATCACGAATTCTATGCCTGCTAAGAGACCGGCGAAGAACAGGTTCGCGAAATCGAGGACGATGATGAAATTCGTGTCTCTTTTCTCCTTTCGTTTCACGCTGTTTACTAGGAGATAAGAGTGCGGACCATCGGAGATCAGGATGAAGCCAAGCCTGATGTCCCGTTTTTTGTCACTCCGAAACTTACTACGATTTCAGGAGCAAGTATCCAATCAGACCTTAGATGAGCGGTTTGGAAGGGTCAAAGCCAATCATGCTGGAAAAGTTAGCAAAGAACGCGAGGAAGGACCCTGAGAGTGCCAAGCAAAACCCCTAGAAATCAGCCTAGAGTCCATGACGACGGCAAGCTCGATGAGCTAGGAGCGGTGCGCAATAGGACGTGTTTGATGAGACCCTGTTAAGATCCGACTAGCAGCAGAGAACCCAGAAAAATAAGGTATACTCGTGAGTCTCGCGACGTAGAACTGCCTAGCATTCTAGAATCCCGTCGTTACGAATAATGGTTTCGGAAGTGAAGATGTTATGCTGCTTTCTCTAGAACTATTTCTATGGTGGAGACGTTTCGTGTGTCTCCTTCTTCTCCTAGAACTTCCGATGCGATTCTGACTTCTTTGATGGTGAGTTTTCCCTGGAAGAACCGGCGCCGGACGACTTCGACAACATCTACCGCGTGGCTGATCGACTGTCCCCGAGCCTTGACGGTGAGAGTGTTCTGGCCGCTGTTGAAGTGCATCATGACAGCAGTCGCATAGGCCATCAAAGGCTTCTTGCCGATAAACACGGTATCAGGTGGGATCTGGCCGCGAGGCCTTTCTACGCGTGGCCTCTCTTCGCGTCTTTCTGGAGCGTGCTCCATTCGTCCTTCTGGGACGTGTTCTGTTCTCTCTGTGCTGGGCTCGTGATGTTCACGTGCGGGCTTGTGCTCTACTTTCTCACTCATTGTTGTTGTCTCAGTTGTCAATCGATTATGCTCGAATAACGAGAACGACGCTAAGCGTTGCGTCTTAAGGGTTTGCTACCGTCGCGAGGAAAACTAGGTAAGAGAAAGAGAAAAAAAAGAGGATACGAGGAGAGGGGTTTACTGGATAGTCGTGTTTAGAGTATCTCTCGTGTGAGAGCTTCTCTAAACTTGACCCTGCAGTCCTGGCACTGGAAGAGCCCGATTAGCACGTTCTTCTTCGATTTGCCGCCCTTGAGCTCCCAGACCTTCGCCGGCTTTGGAACGTCAGCGCCGCACTTTGGACAGACCACCTTGTAGAACTGGCTCGGAGGAGCAATGCCAACCGAGGACAAGTCCGGTGAGCCTTGGATGCCTGGAACAGCTTCAGTGCCCGGAATCGTTGGTTGTACTTGTGATGTCTCTGTTGCTGCTACTTGGGCGGATGCGTCGAATGTTGGAATGTCGTCCACGACTTTGACGACGAGCGCGTCAGCAACATCCTCCGCAACGTCTTGCGCTGGACCCGTCATGAACGACTCATCAAGAGTCGAGGACGAGATGTCTGACGATTGCGTTGGAGCGCTGATTGGAGCAGCGTTGGCTGCGAGAGCGTTCAATGGAGTAGTAGATGGGGCGTTTGTTGTCTCTGGAGTAGGCGAGCCGGTGCCATTGCTCTGTGGCAGAGCAGGAACTGGGGCCACTGGTTCAACGTGCTCCTCGACAACATTGCTCGGAGCAAGAGTAGCCTGAGCTGGGGTTGCGAGTGGCTGTGGTTGAGCTGGAGTCCATGGCTTCGCTGATGCGAGAGCACCGATCCCGACCCAGCTTACACTGGTGGGAGGCTTGTTCTCTGCATATGTCTGTTTGAATTCTCCGGGGAATAGTGGTTTGGTTTCGATGTGGCCGAGTGTGTCGATCATCTGTTTGATTTCTTCGATGCTCTTGAGATTGTTCTCGAGCAAGCCTTTGAACTCTGCGCGCTGGGCACGATACTCAGACTCGTTGACATCACCAGTCACGAATTTCATTTCTAGATTCAACAGTCGTTGTGGTGTAGTAGCCATCGCGTCCTTTGTCGATTTCAAGTGCTCATTCAATGTATAGCCGAGTACGTTGATCCGGTCTTGCAAGTCTTGCGAGGCGTGTCCGTATTCTTCGTGTATTGTTCGCATCTTCTCCTTGTAGCCATTGATCTCAGTGATCAATTTCTCTATGGTCAGATCGTTTAGACCCATTTTTTCTACCTAGGAGTTCGTCATCTATGAGGTAAAATGGTAAAAGCGTTCCAACGCAAAAACATGCGATAAGACAGCGTTAAGAGTCCGATTTTCGATACATGATAACAAAAACAGTGTCAATCATCTCCTAGATCGCGAATGATTCTAAGCTACGAAAGATAAATTGAAATTGTGTAAAACACAAACTCGGCGGCCGTTTTCAGGATCACATATAAACCAAAACCTTCCTGTGGACCCCACAACAAGCACTGCGATTAACTGTCGTACACACGTTCTCTATTGCCTAGCCTGGGGAAACCCGGCCTGCAACCTGTTCAAAACCACACTAGCCATGTCAAGAATTCAATTGGCGAAACCCATAGCCTACCGGGATTTCAAGAGGAAGAAATTCCCACATGTCGTACAAGTCCATGAAGAATTGGGACCGCGGGAGCAGAGAACCTCTGCTCTCGAAAATAACCGAGCGCGTCCACCACCAAGAACCCCTCAAAGAAAGAATCAGCCAAGTCATCTACCGGCTCAAAGTACAGCAGAACCGGCTTGAAGGCGCGAACCTCAAGACACAGCAGCACGACAAGTCGCTATTCGACAAGTGCGTACAAGCACAGATGAGCCACGACACCGCACGCAGCACAATGTACGCCAACGAGATCGCAGAGATCCGTAAAATGGCAAAGATCACACTCCGCAGCGAACTCGCCCTCGAACAAGTAGGCCTTCGACTAGAGACAATCCAAGAATTCGGCGACGTCGCAGCCACAATGGGCCCGATAGCGGGCGTCGTAGCAGCCATCAAGAATCAAGTCGCAGGCGTCATTCCACAAGTCGGCTACGAACTAGGCGAGATCTCCGAATCACTGAACAGCGTAGTCATGGAAGTCGGCGAAGCCACAGGACAGTCATACGACTTTGAGGCATCCGGAGTAGAATCTCAGAAGATTCTCTCCGAAGCAAACAGCATAGCAGAGACCAGGATGCGCGAAAAATTCCCGGAGCTACCATCACCCGCTCTCGGCGCACTAGAGAGCACGGTGCCGAGGTAGCCCGGACCAACCTTTTTGGAGAATAATGATCATGCCCATAGCCCTTGAAGAGATCAGAAGATTCCTCGGCAGAAGCCTACAGGACCCCTACGGTAGAACCTTCGGGAAAGTCGTAGGAATCAGCGCCAACCTCAAAGACGAAATCACAGGCGTAGGAATAGAAGTCGGAAACGGCGAATTCGTACAATGCCCCGGCGACAGAGTCAAAATCAGCGCGGACACGCTAGTACTAGCCCCAACCTGGAAGGTTGAAGCCGAAGAATTCCGCAAGGAATTCGACGTAGTCACAAGGCGACTCAGAGCCCTTGACGAGCTCTTCAGCGTCGGCGACATCCAGAAGGACGTCTACGAAGACATGAGAAAACAGCACGAAGACGCGATTAACGAACTCAAGTCCAAACGAAAGTCGATCCTCGACACTCTAAGCCAGCGAAGCAGCACCCTGAACACCCAGCTCCGACAGCTCCAGACCCATCTTGCCGGAAACAAGATGTTCCACGCATCAGGAGAATTCGACGACCAGAGCTACAAAGCAGTAAGCGACGCCATTGACACCGGGCTAGTCCGAGCAATGGCCGAGCGGAAGGAGGTCGACTCTATCTTCGGATACCTCTCGAAGCTAGACTCCTCCAGTTCCACCGTCCCTGCACCCGCAATCCAGACACCCATAGCAACCCCAACCCCCGCTCCATCTGCCACAAGCCAGCCGAAGGACCAGGTCATGGTCCTTCATGTACGAGAAACCTAGGGGGTTTCGTGGCCTGTTTAGAAGCCTCGAGGAAAAGGTCCACCCTATTCCTCTAAAGGAGCGAGTGGATCAGGCTCTCTATCGGCTCGCAACCCAGAAAGAAAAACTGGAGCACATGTCGTCAAGGCTCCAGCAGCGAGACAAAGAGATGTTCCAACGCTGCATAGGCGCCCAATTATCGAAGGATAACGCTCACGCAGCCCTCTACGCTAACGAATGTGCCGAGATTCGAAAGATGGCACACATCACACTAAGCAGTGAACTCGCACTAGAAAGGGTCGTACTCAGACTCCAGACAATAGAAGAGTTCGGAGACATCATGGCGCAGATCGCCCCAGTCATCGGAGTCGTACGCGAAACCAGAGGAAGAATAGCAGGAGTCATCCCCGAAGTCGCCACCGAACTCGGAGAAGTGAACAACATGCTCAGCGACATGGAACTCGAAACAGGACAGATCCCGGACCAAGGAGCCGACGTTCAGACCTCCAGCGATGAGGCGAAAAAGGTCCTCGAAGAGTCCAGCGTCATTGCTTCCCAACAAATGAAAGAGCGATTCCCAGAGCTGCCTACACCCGAACCAAGACAAACAACAGTCGTCGCGAGGCTACAGGTCCCAGAACCACCAATTCCCATTGCAGTCACCTCTGGAGGGGTCGAAGAGATATCGCGGCCGCCTTTAGAAGACAGGGTTCTAGGCTACATCAAAGCCCACAACGGCGAGCTAAGCGTCAACTCAGCTTCCGACGAGCTAGATGTCCCCCCTGAGGACATTCGCCAATCACTCCAGAAACTCAGAGATGACGGCAAGATAGTCATGGACTAGGGCGAGGCCACCAAACGCCCTCTCCCTTTAGGATCACTTGGAGGCAAGGCTGATCTCAGCTTCAGAAGAACTAGAATCCTTAGCGGTAAAATACGCCAACGAAGCAATCGAACTGGAAAGAAAAGGCTCCAAACGAATCGCCGGGACAAAGTACCAGCGAGCCATCGAAGTCCTCCTAAAACTCTGCTCACTCTATCCCAACGCTCCGCAGAACAAGGTGTACCTGGAGCACGCAGAAGCCTACCGCAAGCGAGTCCAAGAATTACAATACGACTCAGAGCCAATCGCACATCCAGCGGACTCGACCGAGACAAGGGACTCGAAAAACATCAAGTTCGACCAGTGGGTCCTAACCGAGAAGCCTGACATCAGCTGGGACGATATCGCAGGTCTCGAGAAGCCGAAGCGTGCGATAGAGGAATCAGTTGTCTTCCCGGTGCGGCGTCCAGATCTCTTTCCGCTCGGATGGCCGCGCGGAATCCTTTTCTTTGGTCCGCCGGGATGCGGCAAGACCCTACTGGCCGCGGCAGTGGCAAGCGAGATCAAGGGAGTGTTCTTCTGCGCAGACGCAGCCTCTCTAATGTCCAAATGGCTTGGAGAATCAGAGAGAAACGTCTCCCAACTCTTCGTGAAGGCTAGAGAGAGTTCTGAGAAGGGCCAGCCCGCTATCGTATTCATCGACGAGATAGATTCCCTAATGGGAGTTCGGGGAGAGGAGGTCGGGGGAGAAGTCCGTGTTCGGAACCAGTTCCTCAAAGAAATGGACGGGATTCTGGATAAGAACAAGAAATTCCACGTTTACCTGATCGGAGCCACTAACAAGCCGTGGGTCCTAGACGAGCCGTTCATCCGCAGATTCCAGAAGAGAATCTACATCCCACTCCCAGACATCAAAACACGAATGGACATGTTCCAAATACTCGCACACGATCTGAAGCTCGACAATAACGTCGACTTCGCAGAACTTGCCCGGATGACCGAGGGCTACTCAGGCGGAGACATCAGAGACCTCTTCCAGTCAACCCAGCTTAGAGTCGTCCGGAATTTCTTCACGCACGGAAACGTTAGCGACCTCAACTCCGTCCCAGACGCCATAACAATGGAAGACTTTCAGTCGATAATCACGGGCCGCAGACCAAGCGTTTCACCAGGAATTCTCAAGCGATATTACGATTGGGACGAATCGTTCAAGGCAAGCTAGGAGAGCGCAGGATTGAACCTCGACAGAACAGACTATCGAATCCTCGCAGAACTCGTTGAGAACTCCAAACAGTCCTACGTCGAGATCGGACGAAAGCTCGCGCTCCATCCTAACGTCATAGCATACAGAGTCAACAGGCTGGAGGATCAAGGAATCATACGGGAGTACACGACTCTCGTAGACTTCTCAAAACTAGGATTACCCGAACAGGTCGTCGTTGCGGCAAACTTCCCTTCTGACTCGTCGAGGGAGGATATCATGAAGCAGATCTGTGAGATTCCTGAGACAGTCAACGTGATCAGCTCTCTCGGAAGCCCAGAAGGTCTGGTGTTCATTGTTGCACGAAACAAGGAGGACGTGAACGCAGTTCTCGGAAAGCTACGGTCGATGAATCTTGACATCGACTTCGCCTCTTCTGTTATTCGAACTTATGATGAGGGCCGTTTAGGAACGTACTTCAGGGCTATGGCCGGGACTGACGAGAGGTAGTCGGTCATTGGAGAGACCCAGCTGGGCTCCAGTCGTACTCTCAGGAGCACTTCCCAGAGAACTTTCAGACCTACTCGCTATAGCAATTCTAGCCCTCGCAAGCCTCGAGAGCGTATTCGCCCAACTCCAGCCATTCAATCAGTCCACGTGGTTCGCGACACTTCTCATTCTTGTTCCAATGACGTGCGCGTTGGCGGCTCTATCGAACTCGTCAAGGACACAGAGAGAGGAGCTTGCACTATTCGCTTACGGAGGCGCCGGATGGCAGATTCAGCTGCGATATGTTGTTCGAGGATTCGTTCTAGCCGTCATCGGACTGTTGCCTCTCTGGTTCAGATTCATTGCAACCGAGAACGTACTTTCCTTCAATCTAGTCCTGCTCTTAGTCTCTGCAACCTTCGGAGGACTATCCTACGCTGCGCCCGCTCTCAAACGAACTCGCTCCCTGGCCTTCGTCGAACAATACAAGGGTTAACCAAAATGAAACCACTCTTAGAATGCAGGAACATCACCGTCGCCTACCCGATCGCTGATGGTGTTCTGAGACTCTACGGCGAAGGAGTCTCATTCACTCTAGAAGAGGGAGGATTCCTCTCGGTCGTCGGCGGATCAGGCTGGGGCAAATCGACCCTCGTCAACATAGTGCTGGGCTTAGAGAAGCCTACACGTGGAATGGTTCAGCTGGAAGGCGAAAACATGACCGAATACTCGTTCGTGAAACGCTCCGCACGGGTGAAAACTGCCGCAGTATTCCAGCGACCAACAGCACTCCCTCAACTAACAGTTCTCCAGAACCTTCACCTCGCACTATCAATGATAGGCGTTCCCAAACGAGAAAGAGATGAGAGGATCAAAGAATCAATGACCTTCTTTGGTTTGGAGAAACTCTCGCACTCGTATCCAGACTCGTTGAGTGCGGGGCAGAAGAGGAGGATTGACCTCGCACGAGCACTCGCGGCAAAACCTCGCTTCCTAGTGTTGGACGAGCCAACTGGAGATCTCGACTCGTCAGTAACGAACCTGGTAATGCCGCTGCTGAGGGGCCTGAACAAAGATCACGCTATGACCATCCTCATGACTACCGCGCTTGCTCGACACGCATCCGCCGCCAGGCACCAGATCCACCTGAGACCCCCGATATTCCAGACCGAACAACCGATAGCTAGGTAAGAAACATGTTCAGAGACAACCCCTCACTCACGAATAGGCTTCGCGAAGCAATCAAGCCGACACCTGTCAAGCGAAGAATACAGATGGCAACTTTCAAGCTTCGCACTCAGACCACAAGGCTCGAAAAATCGATCGGTCAGATGGAGTCAAGAGACAGAACGCTGCACGACAAATGCGTCAAGGCTCTTGAAGTCAGAGATACTCAGAGTGCAACCCTATTCGCGAACGAATGCGTCCAGATTCGTAAGCTGATCAAAACATCGCTCAGCAGCCAGATTTCGCTGGAACAGGTACTTCTGCGCCTGGAGACCGTTGAACAGTTCGGTGACATGATCCACAGCATGGGAAGCGTCCGGGGCATCCTCACTACCGTCAGGAACGAGCTGGAAGGAAAGCTCCCGGAGATCTCAACCGGACTACACGACATAGAGGACTCGTTGGAGAATCTCACTACTGAGATTGGAGAGGTTGTAGATTCTGATGGGACCTATGTGTTGCCCAGCGACGATTCAGCAAAGATTCTCAAAGAAGCGGATCTCATGGCAGAGCAGAAGATGAAGGAAAAGTTCCCGGAGATTCCACAGATCCCGGTTGACGCCCACAGGGTGAGGTAAGCTAACTATGCTCTCGCCAGAGCTTGAGACCCGCGCTTTCCTCGGCCGCCCGGTCGTAGACATCTATGGCAGAAGCCTGGGACGGGTCATTGGAATTGAGAGAAACGCTTTCGGAGAACTCGAGGGGGTCCAAGTCGAAGCTGCAGGAGGGCTAATTGTCACAGCAAAAGCTCGCCAGCTTGGTCTCACCCCGAAACTCATCACGCTAACACCTGACTGGAAGCTCGAAGCAGTAGACATCATATCCGAACTTTCTCTGCTGCGTAAACGAATCAGCGCTCTGGAATCTCTGAAGGATACGAAGGAGATAGAGGGAGAGATCTACACGGAACTCTTGGATTCACAGAGGGCAGGCTACTACGACAAAGTGAAGACAGCTGAAGCTCTCTCAGCTTCGATGAAACATAGACTGTCGGAAGTGGGAAGCCAGATCTCCAGCCTGACACGATACCTGGTAAATGCCAAATTAGATCATAAGAGCGGAGAGCTCGACGAAGAATCCCTAAAACTGGCCCAAGGATCGATTGAACCAACATTGCATCCCCTGATCGCCGAACGGAACGATCTGGCTGGATCGCTGAAGACCCTGGAAGAGGTCTTACCCCCAAGGGTTACAGTTAGCCAGACACGACAGTAAGCCTCTCAGACACGATCCTTCCGAGCACCTCACTCAACGGTAATATATCCTCCCGGACAACTAGGCAAAGCAGCAGGTTCTCAATCTTGATTGCCGACATAGACCGAGAGATGGAGATGAAGAAAATCGAGTCAATTCTCGTGTTCGGGGACTCGACTGTTGGAAATCCGGATCTGCGATATGTTGTCGGAGCCTCTCTCGCGAGGGGAGGAATCTATGTCCAGCGCAAGTCACACGATCCCACGCTAATTGTCAGTAACATCGATGTCGGCAGCGCACGGCTTGGCCGGGTCCGGAACATCCGGACATACTCCGATTACGGGCTTGAACGTCTCTCTGGAAAGTATGATCGGGACGAGGCGAGGGCACGATTCTATCAGAAGATCATCAAAGACACCGGGGCGAGCGGGCCGATGGTGCTGGCTGGACGAAATGAGACCTCAAACTCTCTCTTGCTAATCGACTCTCTGCGCAAGAAAGGAATCAAGGTTGTGGGAGAGAAGACCCCCACAATATTGGAGGTTGCCAAGGAGACAAAGGAGCGCCGTGAAATC
>Ga0209076_1000062_pt1 | contig 13330 bp, 7 predicted proteins | sample Rivendell_Oct201_9_FD_188350 | JGI IMG/M metagenome (GOLD analysis project Ga0209076, IMG submission 188350) | Vadose zone soil and rhizosphere microbial communities from the Eel River Critical Zone Observatory, Northern California to study diel... | ecosystem: Environmental > Terrestrial > Soil...
CCACAGCGGTCGAGGGCGTAGGCGACGTAGGTGGCGTCCCTCGACCAGACATAACGGTAGTCGGGATCCAGAGTTGGGGCTGCTACTATTCCTCCAAGGTCAGGAGAGACAAGGGTCTGGAGGGTGAGTAGGGATCTTCGGAGAAGTTCCCTCCACTGCTCATGGACTACAGTCGCCTTGTTCCTTCTCAGCCAGTCCTGGCAGTATCTATTGACTTCGTTGACCATCTCAGCAAGGGAGCTATGTCGGGAATCTTCCAAGATCTCAAGCGCTTGTTGCTTGTTGTGGCCGAAACTCATCAGGACTACAAGCTGTTCCCTCAGTCCCGGATTCAGCTCACCGAGATCCCACTTCAGACAGGAGTTTACGCCTTTGAGGCCGGCATGAAGGGCAAGCGAGTTTCCGCCTAGCTGACCATCCTTCGAGTCGACGAACGCGTCTGAGCTCTCTTCATGGACTCCACACTGATGTTGCGAGGAAGGCTTGTCTGCCCCATAGGCAAACCAGTAGTGTCTCTTGTACGAGACCACACTGTCAGTTTTCTCGTCATAATAGCAAGCGTCGCCCAGAGGCGTCTCGGCGATGTCGAAGTCGTTGTAGTAGAGAAGACTAATCTTCGACGGTTCAGTCCCTCCATTGACCACTTCGAAGATCCGGACCAGAGCGTCCTTGTTAGGCAGAACCAGATCTGTAGCCTTTACCTGTACTCCATCCGGGTTCGCAAAACTTGTCTCGAGAATCGTACTGTCAGGAAGAAATCGTTGTTTACGTATCCAAGGATCGTCCGTCAACCAGCTGAAAACATCGTTACCGTTTCGCCCTGCTAAAATCCCAGGAAGGGACCCGCGAACGTGTTGAGGATAATTGTGGCTTGGCCAGAAGAGGTGCCGCAGCTCTCCGTTCTTCCCAATAGTGACCAGGGTCGAACGGTTTCCCATTGGAGCTTGCTGACTAGTTGAGAGCATTCTCAAACGGCCCTAACAGTGATGCGGAGAGCCGGGCCGGGAATCATAAATGGGTTGGGTATCTAAGCGCAGACCGATGGCGGGACAGATCGTCAGGATTCCTTGGAATCACAATACAATCCTCTGAGGGATGAAGTAGATTCCCGTTCATTTCTCTAAGTCGAAGCCTTTTACCACAAGACCCCATTCATTAACATCGTTGTTAGATCTTACCAGAAGATTCTCCTTCGGAATAAACCTCGACGACCCTTGGAGATACAGTGGGGTAACTCCCCCGCGATCGATAATCATTCCGCATCTGCTATCCGTGGGCCTTCTTGAGGGGAGGATCCTTGACGAGGCGGATGAGCAAGAAATTGGACGACGTGGAGAAATGGAGCCAGGGACTGTTTCGGGCAGAGCTGTGGCCGCTCTGGCCGATACACTCGTCGACGCAGGTGTCGACTTCGTCCGATGCTGGTTCCCGTGGAAATACTTCGAGCCCTTCCCAGTGACTGAAGAATCGCTTGACCAACTGCTTGAGAAATCGTACGCTCAATGGCCCATGGATGATCTCGTCAATGCTCTGACTGGTCGAGGGATAGGTGTCGTCCCGGTGATAGCTTGCGGCTATCAGCGGATGCTTCCTCAGGGATTAGAGCCCGACCCAAACCGAGAGCTCTACTTGAAGCGAGCCTCTATCCATACCCGACTCATGTTGCGTCACTACAAGGATCGAATCAAGTCTTGGCAGATTGAGAACGAGCCAAACTGGTGGGCTGAACACGCCGCTGGAGGATGGCGATCAGGCCTAGTATGGGTCTACGAACATGGATTCAGACATGAACTTCTACGGACACTCAACGATGCAGTGCACGGCGAAGACCCAACCGCTACAACGATCATCAATCTTGAGGCTGATGCCACGAACTTGGACCCGGGAATCTACTCATCGTATTGCGACATCCTTGGCTTGGATTTCTATCCAAACTACAAGATCTCCCATCCAATCAACACGAAGGCCTTGAACCTGGCAGACCAAGTCGCGAAGAAACTGATCAAGCCTGTTCTGGTGTCCGAGACAGGATACCCGAGCGGGCCATCACTGCTAGGATATTCAGCTGATAGTCAAACCAAGTATGTAACAGAGGCATGTAGAGTTGCGCATGGATTTGAGGGCGTAACTGGAATCGGAATGTGGCGTTACATCGACACGGCCTGGAGATCTTTTCCACCTCAAGAGAATCACTTTGGGTTGTTCGACAATAAGGGAGTCCCAAAACCAGCCTGGACCGAGTTCTCGAAAGTCATCAAAGAATTGAAATGATCAAGCACAGACGATGGTGTCGAATTAGGTTAGGCCAATGAAAGGCAAGACGCTCAAGGAGATCATCGGGACTGAGGAGAGAAGTCTCTACAGGCTGATCTCGCTGATCGCCGACTTATCGACCCTTGTCCGAGATATGCTTCCCAGAGAGCTGGGATTCGCTGGAGGGATTAACCCGTATGGAGAAAAGCAGTTGCAGATCGATGTCTGGTCAAACGATCTCTTCACCAAAAAGCTACTGAAAAGCGGCCTTGTGAAGAGACTCGCGTCGGAAGAAATGGAAGAGGTTGCAGAGGCGAAGGCGGGAGAGTATTCGATTGTTCTGGATCCGCTGGATGGTTCTTCGAATCTGAAGAGTAACAATCTGCTCGGAACCATAGTTGGAGTGTACAGGGAGAAGCCGCTACCCGCTAAGGGGAGAGATCTTGAGGCGGCCATGTACTTCCTCTACGGACCCTATCATCAGCTCGTACTCGCGCTCCAGGATGGAGTCCACAGCTTCGCCGCACTCGGCAAAGGATCTCAAGGAGGCAGGTTCGTGTCGGACGGTCTGATCCGCCAGCTTCCCAAACCACCCACCGTCTACGGCATCGGGGGTCTCCGGGAGAAGTGGACTCCCAACGTCCAAGTGTTTGTGGAGAGTCTTGAGAAGCGTAAATTATCTCTCCGTTACGGAGGATCTTTCGTCGGCGACTATAATCAAGTCCTGACAAAGGGAGGCTTCTTCGCGTATCCCGAATTGACAGATGCTCCTGAAGGGAAGTACCGGTTGCAGTTTGAGTCCAACCCTGTCGGCTTCATCACAGAGAAAGCGGGGGGACGAGCCAGCACGGGGAAGGAGAACATTCTGGATGTTGAACCCAGCAGCATCGTCCAGCGGGTCCCGACATACCTGGGCGATCAGGACTTAGTCCGGGAGTTCGAATCAATCTACAAATCCAAGAGCCAGACAGCATGAAACCACGAATCTCGATCGAACCCTCAATCTTGAGCGCAGATTTTGCCAGGCTCGGTCAGCAGGCAAAGGAAGCAGAAGACGCTGGGGTAGAGGGGATCCAGATAGATGTGATGGACGGCCACTTTGTTCCAAACCTCACCTTCGGACCCGGAGTCGTTAAAGCGCTGAGAAAATCAGTAAACATATTCCTCGACGCTCACCTGATGATCGACAATCCCCACGGCTTTCTCGAAGAATTTGCACGATCTGGCGCGAACCGGATCATCGTACACGAGGAGGCCTGCAAAGACCTCCCCTCGATTCTCCAGTCGATCAAGAGGCTAAGGGTTGAGGCGGGGGTTGCCATAAACCCCGAGACTCCTGTCACAAAGGCAGAGAGGGTCCTCGACATTGCGGATTCCATCCAAATCATGACAGTCCACCCCGGATTCGCCGGACAGCGCTTCATGGAGAACCAGCTAAGCAAGATTCAGCATCTAAGGAGAGAGATAGACCAGCGACACTTGAAGACATCAATAGTAGTCGATGGAGGAGTCGATCTGAAGACGGCACGGTTAGCAGTGAAATCGGGCGCAACGGTTCTAGTAGCCGGGTCCAGCATCTACAACCAATCGGCTTCAGTCGCCAAAAATGTTGCAGCACTCAGAAACAGCATACTGGCCGCAACTCCTGCCGAAGCCTGACTCAGCGATCGAGGGAATCTCTGGTCCGAGAGTCCGCGAAGAGCTGGACTCTGCCACATTTCTGACAGACGAACGCGTCTAGGTGAATGACGCCTTCTCCGAGCTCCGCCCAGTCCAAATAGCAGGTGAGCGGCCCCGCTAGTTCCTCCGGTTCGGAATGGGATGTCGCCCATGTCAACCATAGCGGTGTCGCAGCTTGGACACTTGACGGAAAGACTGGTCTGGGAGGCGGACTCGGACAAAACAATCGCCCAAGCAGACAACGGTTATTGATGCTTAAGCTTTCAATGCCAAGCACGTTTCTCGGATGCGCAGAGACATTGTCGCTTTAGCTTCGCCCTTAGCATCAAGAGGCTAGATTGAAGTAGAGAACTGGCGACATCCTCTATAGTTATCATGACAGAGGACTCACAGGCCGGCTTCTCTACCCTAAGCGATCTCGAAGAAGCCGCCTCAAAAAAGACCGACAAGTCTGCCTGGGCCTACATCCAAGGCGGCGCAGGCGAAGAATGGACGATGAAGGCAAACCGCGAAGCATTCCATCGACGAACTCTACGACCTAGAGTTCTGGTTGATGTTGAGAATCTGGAATTCGGCTCGACTATGCTCGGAACCAGAGTGTCGGCCCCTTTCTACGTGTCTCCAACAGCATCTCACGGTCTCGTGAACCGAGACGCGGAAGCGGCGACAGCAAGAGCTGCAAGCAACGCCAACATTCTCGCCGCATTCAGCACATTGACCTCTACCTCGCTGGAAGATATCGCGAAGGCAGCTCCGACTGGGCCGAGATGGTTCCAGCTCTATTTGCAGCCAGAATTCTCCATAACAAAGAGCCTGGTCGAAAGGGCTGAAAAGGCGGGCTACAATGCCATAATCCTCACAGTAGACATGCCGGTTGCCGGCAATCGCGACAGAGAGAATCAAGCAGGCTCTCCACTGGCATCGCCAACAGTCCCGGGAAACGGTAGAGAGGTTGTTCGACCCCTCAGAAACCCAATAGTCGAAGGCGACCGCGCCCACATCCGCAAAGAAGCCTCCAACACCTGGAAAGTCGTCGATCGTATTCAGGAAATAACTCGACTCCCATTAGTCTTGAAGGGAATCCTGACGCGCGAGGATGCTAGACGCGCGGTTGTTCACGGCGCAAAAGGAGTTATTGTTTCAAATCACGGCGGACGCCAACTAGACGGCGCACCAGCATCATTGGATGCCCTTCCAGAAGTGGTCGACGAGGTCAGCTCTGAGGTCGAAGTCTACTTTGACGGAGGAATCAGACGGGGTAGCGACATCATCATGGCTCTCGCCCTCGGAGCCAGGGCAGTCGGAATCGGTCGCCCCGTTTTCTGGGCCCTCGCAGCCGGAGGAGAGGCGGGAGTCTCAAAGCTCTTTTCTCTACTCAAGACAGATCTCGCGACGGTCATGGCCCTCACAGGTCGACGAACTCTATCCGAAATAGACAAGAGCCTCGTCAAGAATCCAACGTAATGTTCCCGCTTTGCCAAGGATGCAATGGTGATCCGAAGAACTCTAGGTCAGCGTTGAAAATCTATCACTGATTTTATGTCGTCCTTGGTAGGGCTGTATGCTTGAGAGTAATCTGAGGGTCCGACCATTTTGGTGAACATCGATCTGAGGATTCCGGGGAAACGTTGTTGGATGGTCTTGAAGTCTTGAATCCCGCTGACAAAGTATCGTTTGTTCGCGTTTACTGAGCCGAACGTTATCTTGTTGCCTAGGACAATGTCATCGTACGAGTGTCCAATATCCTGCGTAGCCAGGTTGGGTCGATAGATCCCTAACAGGCAGAGAACTCCATTATTGTTCAATAAGCCCTGCGCTTCAGCGGCTAAAGATGCGACTCCCGTCTCTTCAAGTATCAGGTCGAACTTTCCGAGACCAGTGATTGGTTGATCGGTTGCGTTGACGTAAGTCCCTCCGATCTTCTCGACCAAGCGGGCCTTGAGACTATCTCTTGGTCGCGTGGCCACAGCGGTTACATCGAGTCCCCTAAGCCTGAGGAGCAACACGGTGAGGAGGCCAACAGGGCCAGTCCCCAGGACGAGCGCTTTCTGGGGTTTCCAGATCATTCTCTCCTGAATCTTGAAACTCTGGAAAACACCCTTCTCGGCAACACTCGTCGGCTCAAGCAACACAGCCACCTCAGAGAGTTCTGCCGGTACCGGAACAAGGAAGTTGAGGTCAGACACCGAATATTCCGAGCAGAAGCCATGGAGGCCCTTGATCCCATGCTCCTTGTACTGTCCAGTTAGGCACATGTCAGATTCGCCGCTCTGACAGTTGAGGCATGCATCTGGTCGTCTCACTGTCGGGACCACAAGATCGCCTTTCTTGATCCCAGCAGGATTGCTGGGTACTTCTTCGACGGTGGCTAAACACTCGTGTCCGAGTATCAGATAATCGGAGCCCGAAGGCGCTTCTCCGTATCCGCCCTGAATAATCTCTAAGTCGGTTCCGCAGATTCCGATTTTGTTAGTTCGGAGGAGAGCTTGTCCTGCTGACGGAGTAGGTTGGGGCGCATCGATGAGGCGAACGCTACCGGCTTTGCCTGGAGTTACGGCGATTGCTTTCACAGAATCATTTCACGTACGTAGGCATAGGATGAGACTCCGTTATGTTTGACTTCAGTTATTGAGTAAGCCAAACGCTTACCGATGATCTAGGGCGTCTTCTGGAGACTATCGAGTCGCGCCTTGACAGTATCGACCAACTGCCCCCTGAGATCTTCTCCACGCAGCTTCTTCTCTTTCAGATCCGCGAGCTGCTTAGCCAGCGTATTGTCGCCCAGCATCTTGACCCAGTTCTCAAAGTCGCCGCGTCCGAGATGGAACTGGAGGGAAGTAAGATCGATAGTGCTGAGGATTCCCAGAAAGTCCGGAAGGTTTCGAGCTGCTGCCCCGGTTGGAGCTCCCATGGCCCGGTAAAAGTAAAACGCGTTCTGGGGAGGTACGCTACGGAGAATGTTAGAAGCTATGTTTCTCACGATCTTGTTTGCCAAAGTCTCACCCGGTTCCGGTTCAACGGTCGACCGGTGCTTGGCTATCAAACTTTGGCTATTTATCTAGAAGACAGCCGAGCTGAGTTGGCGAAATTGCCGGCCACTAACCCGATGCTTCTCAGAAAGACCCCTCTTCGTTCTGCCGGTCTGCCGGTGTCGAAAGTCTGGATGTTTTCCCTCGAGTGCGCGGGGATTGCTCAGGCTGGCGGCCTTGGGGAGGCGGTCGCTGGATTGTCCAAGACACTGGCTCTGGACTCTAAGCTAGAGGTCAGCGTGTTTCTCCCAAGTCACGGGAGACACTTGGACCCCGGAATCAGGGAGTCCTATGGCTTACATGATCTCTCGACGTTCACCGCTCAAGGTCATAGGACAGGAGTCAACGGGTTATCGTACGACTACCTAGCGGGCATAGAGAACGGCTCGCGGGACGGAGTCAACTATTTCCTCGCCAAAGGGCTCGACTCTGCGACAAGTAAGAGGCTGGACGACCCGATAATCTACGACCACGAGACCACCTTCGAAAAAATGTCCCTTCTCGCACGGACCCTAGGAAGCTATACAGAATATTTGATCTCAATGGGCAGAACAAGAGAGCTGCCGGACCTAATTCATGCCCACGACTGGCACATGGTACCCGCAGGGGTCCTCGTAAACCAACGCCTTCAGGAGAGAGGGGTGGTTGTTCCCCTCGTCTTCACAATCCACCTGCTGAGTGGAGTTACATTACCTTGGCATTACGCTTCGGAGGACTGGTGCGGAATCAGAGACGCACAGTATTCCCTACCAACTGATGGGAAGAAAGTCTCGACTTTGAAATACAGTCAGGTTTGGCGAGACGTATGTCGCAACTCTCTAGAAAAGTTCGGATGCTACACAGCCGACTATGTCACCTCGGTCAGCCACACGTACTTGACAAATGATGTCCACAATTACGTTGGTGATGTGATCAGAGGAAAGAGCGGCCACATTTACAATGGCTGCAACTGGAACCCATCGGAGATTGAATCAACTCTCATTACAGATTTCGGAGAAATCGAACGAAATCCGATCGATGGCGAACCGAAACGATGGGACCTCAGAGAGTATCTACTCACCAATGCGATTTCGAAAATCGGGAAGGAATCAGAAACCGAAGATCCGGCCGGACTCCACGAGGACTCCGCAAAGAGAAGGGATGGATCCGTAGAGGCGTTTCGAAGTGATGGCCCCTTGGTTCTGATGACCGGCAGACTCAGTCCTCAGAAGGGCGTAGATCTGCTGCTTGAGGCTGTGCCGCTTGTCCGTAACGTTATCCTAGAAACGAAATTTCTTCTCTTCTTATTGCCTTCAAGCGATTCAGATCTTACGAAGAGAACCGTCGAGAAGGCTGAAAAATATCCTAACAATGTCAGGGTAATCCTCGGCAGGCATCCATCGATCTATCTCCTCTCGCATCTTGCCGCCGATGTCTACGCAATGCCGTCTAGGTCGGAACCTTTCGGAATAAGTGCTCTCGAAGCTATGATTACTGGAAACCCGGTCGTTGGATCCAGTGTCGGTGGAATAACCGAAACAGTTCTCGATATATCCACCAACGGCGAGTCAGGAACAGGAATACTGGTTCCCCCAGAAAACGCGACGAAGCTAGCAGATTCTCTTATCTCTCTGCTGACAATCATGCAGCTCAACGAACACAACCAACGGGGAAAGGAAGAGAGAGCGAGACCATCTCGAAAAATACCCATAGAACCAATTGCAAGACTGGCTCTTCGGAATCGCAATCTAGGTTCGAGACTTCGCGAGAATTGCAAGAACCGAGTCTTGAAGAAATTCCGGTGGACGAACGCGGGCCAAATGGCTCTAGCCAGATACTCCGCAGCGAGATTGTTGGCTGTCAAAACACTCCAAAAGTAGCTGTCACACCGGATTGGATCAAGATGTCAAGGCCGGCCTTGCAACAATTGTCCTGGGCGCTTTAATCGTCTTAAGCATGCTAGCGTTCGCGGTCCAAGGGCAGCCTTACATCTGGCTAGGGGTTTTGGTCTTTGGTTTTGTGGCAGCCGGTCTCATTGGTTTGGGTCTGTATTCGATTACGCGACGAGCTAAAGAATCGGATGCGCAGGCTAGGCGGTTTCCGAGTTCTATCAATTCTCAGACCTGAAGAAGAGAGCGCCAAACGGTGGCAGGGTGATCGACAAGGAATGATCTCTTCCATGATAGCGATGTGCTTCAGCCGTTACGCCTCCGAAGTTCCCTTGTCCACTTCCTCCATATTCGGATGCGTCGCTGTTGAGGATCTCTTTCCAGTATCCTGCCTTCGGGACGCCGACTCTGTAACTCCGTCGTGATACTGGTGTGAAGTTGCAGACAACTATGATCGGGTGGTCTGGGCTTCTGCCCCGGCGTGAGAAGCTGATGATGCTCTTCTCCCAGTCTTGGATGTCAAGCCACTCGAATCCCAGTCTCTCAAAGTCGAGCTGGTGCAAAGCAAGCTCTCTAGCATAGACAGTGTTGAGGTCTTTAATCCAAAGCTGGACCTGTCTATGCGATTGTTCCTTCGTTAAATGCCAGTCGAGACTCTTCTCAAAATCCCACTCGTCCGATTGTCCGAATTCTCCACCCATGAAGAGCAGCTTCTTTCCCGGGTGTCCGTACATGTAGCCATAGAGGAGTCTGAGGTTGGCGAACTTCTGCCAGGTGTCTCCAGGCATCTTGTTTAGCAGCGAACGTTTTCCGTAGACAACTTCATCGTGTGATAGTGGGAGGACAAAGTTTTCGGCGAAGGCGTACCAGAGGCTGAAGGTCAACTGGTTGTGATGGTGTTTTCGGTAGACCGGGTCTTTCGTCATGTAATCCAGCGTGTCGTGCATCCAGCCCATGTTCCATTTCATCCCGAAGCCTAGTCCTCCGAGATAGATGGGACGTGACACCATCGGCCAAGCCGTCGACTCTTCAGCGATCATCTGAACGTCAGGGTGTGCACGGTACACCGCCTGATTGAGATCGCGAATAAAGGAGAGCGCCTCAAGGTTTTCTCGTCCACCGTACTGGTTCGGTGTCCACTCGCCTTTCTTACGGGAGTAGTCAAGATAGATCATTGATGCCACCGCGTCGACTCTAATCCCGTCAGCGTGATACATGTCCAACCAGAACAGAGCGCTGCTCGCCAAGAACGATCGCACCTCGTTCTTTCCAAAATCGAAAATGTAGCTCTTCCAGTCGGGATGGTACCCTTTCTTCGGATCAGCGTATTCGAAGAGATGGGAGCCGTCGTAGTATGCGAGGCCGTAGGCGTCTGATGGGAAATGTGAGGGGACCCAGTCGAGAATTACTCCGAATCCTTTCCTGTGAAGTTCGTCCACGAGATGCATGAAATCTTCCGGAATGCCAAATCGGCTTGTCGGGGCGAAATACCCGAGCGTCTGGTATCCCCACGATCTTGAATATGGGTGCTCCATCATCGGCAGGAATTCGACATGAGTGAAACCCATCTCCTCTAGATAGCCGGGCAGTTCGTGGGCCGTCTCTCTGTAGGTCAGTGATCGGTTATTGTCTTCAGGGACACGCTTCCAAGATCCAAGGTGCATCTCATAAATGGCGAATGGCGAGGTCAGGGAGTTCTTGTCTGCCCGAGTACTCATCCATTCCACATCACTCCAGGAATGTTTCAGGTCCCAGACGATCGACGCGGTGCGCGATGGAATTTCCCAGTGGAACGCGAACGGATCGCCCTTCTGCATAGAATACCCAAGATGGGCTCGCGATTCGACATGATACTTGTAGAGTGAACCCCGTGTTGGACCAGCGATGAATCTGAGCGGATGTAGGCCAGGTCGCCACTGATTGAAGTCTCCGATGACAGAGACGTGTTTCGCATTTGGTGCCCAAACCGCAAAATGTGTTCCATCCTGTCCATCGAGCTGGGTTGGATGTGAGCCCAGTTTTTCGTGGAGTTTGAGGTGTTTACCTTCTTTGAAGAGGTAGATGTCGTAGGGCGTCAGTAGCTCGTGTTCGGTGACGGGGTCCATGGTGCGCGAGACTCTTGTAGAGATGCGTTTGGGACGATGGCTAAGCCTTACGATTCAGCCTGAATGGTCGTTAGCGCATGCTCTGAGACTGTAACTTGGAAGTCTGCTCCTTCCCACTTGTTAGCTTCGGGCCAGAAGAAGGTGAAGACAATGGTCTCGCCTGGCGATAGGACCGTGGTTTCTAGGTCAGCGTAGTGGAGTCCGATCCCGGTATCAACAGTTTTCGAATCTGTTGCGGTTTTCCAACCGTCGCTGCTCCAGTGAATAGTTGCAGGCACGAGCACTTCGATTCTAAGATTCCTTCCATGCTGGATTGTCCGAATTTTCTGGTTGAACCTCCATGCAGCAAATTTCGAACTGGTCTTCCTAGTTTGATATCGGATAACGGGTTGTGGTGGCATGTCGAAGACTCTTCGTTCGCGGATCGATCTTGCAAGTTTGATGTATTCCGCATGCGCCCAGACCAGGGGCATAGCCGAACCTGCGGGACGGCCATTATGGAGCCCGTGCTTAGGAATATCTTCCGCATCCCAGACCTGCTCCGGAATTAGGCCGCCAGGGCTGGCTTGAGCCTCGATCACGTGCAGAAGCCGTTCAGCCTCTTCGAAATTTCCCTTAGCTATTTCATAATGGGCTCGTTCTCCGGCCAAGAGCGGCCATCCTCTTCCGACACCTGTACCATCGAATGGAGAACCATCGTCGTGTTCGCCGTAGCCGTCAAGGTTGTACCGGTGCCAGACCGGGCCTGTCCGGGTCTCTTTTCGGAGAATCTCATCTATCACTTTGACCGTGTCGAGGATTCTCGGGTCCTTGGCCGATCTTAGTCCGTAGCGGACCAGGGCGAGAGCGTCGACGCTCACCAATTGTTCTCCTGGAACCACCTCCTGTCCTAAGGGACGATTTCGAAGGGAAACGAATGCTGAAGTGGGAGGTTCGATATCGAAAGGATTCGCAGGCGCGATTCTGACGTAGTACCCGCTGACTCCGATACGGTTGGCGAGTTTGGTTCCGGCAACATAGGTCCAACGTTCTATTGCCTCATTCCATGTGTCTGCCGTGTCCCTGAGATACGTGACGAGACCGGAGTTACCTTTCTCCTCTGCAAAATCCGCAGCCGCGAGCAATCCAGCGATCTCGGCTGCGAGTGTGAACGGAGAATAACCTCCATCCTCCTCCCATCTATCCTGCTGAGTCACGGGACCGTTCCGGACAAGATATCCCGCTGCGCGGCGAATCATAGGCCAGGGATCGAATCCGGATAGAGCATCCACGCGTTTCAACTGGTCTGCGACGAGTATCGGGAAGGCTGTTTCGTCCATCTGTATTCCTCCGTAGTATGGTGATCCGTCGAGCCACATGTTCTGCAACCAGTGACCGTCGTCCTCTTGAGTAGACATCAGATAGAGTAGCGTGTCTCTCGCATGTTCAGTGTCTCCGGACGCGACGAACCCTCCAGCTGCTTGCGCCAGATCTCGCGGCCAGATCAAGTGGTACCCTCCCAAATCATCATCACCCTTGGAGAACCCCCATGGTATTGAGAGACTGGCGATCACAGCACCCGGGAATGATTTCTCCTCATGTGTGCGGAGGACGGTGTTGCTGACCCGATAAAGGTCGAAGCCCGTTTCGTACATCTTCCCAAGGTCCATGCTCTGAGACTGAACTGCTTTCCAGCCGTCAACAAACGCCTGCTGAACTCTATCGAAGTCGTTCAGCAGAGCACTCCGCGCCTGCTGTCCAGCCTCATCCGGCGTTCGTCCAAAAGCGAGGGCGGTAACACACTCGCCAGCATTACTCGTCAAATCGAGTTCTGCGGTCAGGGCAATGTTGCCGTTAGAAGCGGTGGAATATTCCCATGTCATCTTCTTGTTAGCGTTGATATCTTGCCAACCGTCGCTGACACCGACGTATCCACAGCTCATCTTTCTGAAGGGTGTCGAAGAAGCTAGAGCGAGCGAGACTCCTTCTCTCTGCGCGAAGAGCATTGGAGTGCCCTTGTAATTACCGATCCATCCGTCATTTCCGTAGCCACGATTTCGGATGTGAGGAGCGAGCAAAGCATAGACACGGTAGTCTTCCAGTTTGCCTTTACCGACATCGAAGTGGACCTTCTGGAGAAGCACATCACGTTCGGGATCGGTGATGACGGTCTTAGTCATCCTGTACCGTCCTCTCTTGCACGAGTTGACGAGCCTGTATCCAGGCACGCCCTGTTCTAGAGGTGCGATTCTTCTGTTTGTGTCGCGCTTCTCTTCAGAGAAATATTGGCCACCATCAGCCACCAGAAATTCCATGTCACGAATGTTAGCCTGATCAATTCTAGGGTAGTAGACCTCGTTGAGGATTCCATGAGAAATCGTGAACCAGACCCTACTCTGATAACTGGCGGAGGTTC
>Ga0209076_1000063_pt1 | contig 13237 bp, 2 predicted proteins | sample Rivendell_Oct201_9_FD_188350 | JGI IMG/M metagenome (GOLD analysis project Ga0209076, IMG submission 188350) | Vadose zone soil and rhizosphere microbial communities from the Eel River Critical Zone Observatory, Northern California to study diel... | ecosystem: Environmental > Terrestrial > Soil...
GACCGGTTTGAGGATATCTGTGCTTTTGAACGCCATCTCGTGAGAAACGGGACAGTCGTTCTGAAGTTTTTCCTTCACGTCTCAAAGGAAGAACAAAAGAAACGTTTTATCGATCGACTCACGCATCCCGATAAGTACTGGAAATTCTCGCCGCCGGATGTGAGCGAACGGTCATATTGGGACGACTACATGAAGGCCTACGAAGACATGCTCTGCAATACGAGCACGAAGATTGCCCCGTGGTACGTTATTCCGGCCGATCACAAATGGTTCACGCGCGTCGCGGTGGCAGACGTCATCGTCGAGACGCTGAAGTCGCTCAAGCTCAGCTATCCAAAAATGACTCGCGGGCAGGATTTGAAGGCCGCATTGAAGATGCTCAAGGAGGAGAAATAACCGCGACACCGGGATGCATCCTCCCGTGCGATGAAAACAATCGGGAAAATCACCCCCCTCAGTCGATTTCATGTGACGGGGATAATCGGCTGCCCGGTTAATTTCGCTTAATTACCATTCTCGGGTTCAAACAGCGGTTGTCCGCGCTGTTCATCGAATAACGGGCACTTTGACAATCGCCCCTTTGTTTGATACTTTACACTTGGTTTGGAATTTGCAATCACGAGAGGATACGTACTTGATACGTGAGCTGCCGGAAAATGGAGTCGGCTGTTCCATAAAAGAAAGCAGGATCTTCACCCCCGTCATGGTTGGATTGATCGTTTGCATGATCGGCATCCTCGGTGCCGGGGCATCGAGCGGCGCGGCGCCGGCCGATACGCGCAGATCGGTTCATTCGATCGCGGCCGATTCCGCAGTCCATCATTTTGAGTACGTTTTTCCCGATGGATGGATTTACGTTTTCAACATCGACAGCGGGCACGCTCTTGTGGACAGTCTTCCGGTACCGACCACCGCGGGTGTCCGCGGCGTGACGCTGAGTCCGCCGGATGGTATGCTCTATATCAGCTACGGCGGCGATGGGGCCGGCAACGGAGACGGATCGCTGCTGCAGTACAGCCTGCTCCGCGACAGCGTCGGCTGGAATGTGCATTACACTCATGGGATCGACAGTCACGCGATCACTCCCGACGGGACAACCATCTTCATGCCGTCCGGAGAACTTACAAATGACGGCAAATGGTATGTCGTGAGCACTGTTGATGGGACCGAACATGGGGTGATTGCGACCGGCGGTCTGAACCCTCACAACACCGTCGTCAGTCTGGACGGTGCCCGGGTGTACATGGGCGCCCGGGACGTCAATAATGTGGGGCATGATTCACTCTATGTCGCCAGCGCGGCGGCCCATCAGGTGGTAAAGCGGGCAGGTCCCTTCGTCAGCGGCGTCCGCCCGTTCACAATCAATGGTACTGAGACTTTCGCCTTTGTGACCCTCACCGGCTTCCTGGGCTTTCAGGTGGCCAATCTGACAACGGGTCGGGTCGTCTACACGCTCGACCTGACGACGATGGGGTGGACGAAAACCGGCTGCGGAAACCAGTGCGCCACCGCCCCGAGCCACGGCATCTCCCTCTCGCCCGACGAAAAAGAGATCTATGTCATCGACGAACCGAACAGCTATGTCCACGTCTTTGACGTGAGCGGCATCTTTAACCATATCACACCGACAAAGGTGGCCGATATTCAGTTGCAAAATCCCCTTCGCGGAAACGAATCGTCGTGTGCGTATGATTGTTTGAGAGATGGCTGGATCCATCATAGTAGAGACGGGCGCTTTGTCTACGTGGGGGATGCAGGCGACGTGATCAGCACGGCAACCCGGACGGTTGTGGCCACGCTGCCCCAAATGAAAAATACAAGAAAAATGCTTGAAATCGACTGGAAAAATGGCCGTCCAATCGCTACAAGCACGCGCACCGGAGTTGGATACGTCACCAGCCAGGGCCCTCCGTCCACTCCTATTTTAAAGCTGCCTCCGAACGGAGCCACGAACCAGCCGAATGCGTTGACATGCCGGTGGAATTCGTCACTGCGCGCGACCGGCTACTGGTTTCAGCTTGCCGCGGACACGCTCTTTGCCGTCAATATCGTCGACGACTCGACCCTGACGGATACCATGCGTCCGGTACCTGCTCTTTTGGACAGCACTATATATTACTGGCGGGTGCAGGCCCGGGCAGGTGCCGCCGGGAGCAGCCCCTGGTCGGCGGTCTGGAGTCTCACGACGATTCCACCCGGAGCTCACCCCTATCCGGTCCGCGGTACATGGAATCTGCTCTCGCTCCCGGTGCGTCCCTCCAATCCGAGACTGACCACCATCTTTCCGACTTCCGTCTCCGATGCGTTCGCCTATATCGCCGGATATCAGATAAAGGACTCCCTCGAGGCCGGACGCGGATATTGGATAAAGTTTCCGGGCGACCAGACCGTCTATCTCGCCGGCCCGCTCGTCCAGAACGATACGATCGATGTCACAACCGGATGGAATCTCATCGGAGCGCTCGGCACTCCCGTGGCGGCCGCCTCGATAGCGAGCATTCCCCCCGGTCTCACGACATCGCCCTTTTTCGGCTTTAACGGTTTCGGTTACACGCTGGGCGATTCGCTCCGGCCGGCGAATGGGTATTGGGTGCGCACTCACAGCGACGGGAAGTTGATCCTCTCGGCATCGGGGACGATGCCGCCGGCAAATCGAATTCAAATCGTCTCCACCGCCGAAGCGCCGCCCGATCCGCCGGCGGCAGGTCTTCAAAGGAACAACCGCTCGCCGTCATCGTTTCTACTCGAGCCGGTCTTTCCGAATCCGTTCAATCCGACCGCAACGATCAGGTATCAATTGCCCGTGAACAGCAAAGTCTCGCTTATCGTTTACGATCTGCGGGGACAGGTGATGGAGGTTTTACGGGATAGCTTTGAGCAGGCGGGTTACAAATCGGTCGAATGGAATGCGACCCAGTTCGCGAGCGGCGTCTACCTGTGCCGCCTCGACGCCACGAGCGTGAATGATCCGGGAATCTCCGTGATCCAGGTCAGAAAAATGGTGCTGGTGAAATAAGGACAATTGTCCTTATTTACTATTAGGACAAATGTCCTAATAGTAAGTAAGCTCCAAGGCGTTCACCTGCCCGCCGCGTCACTCAAGGGCGCGCGGGCGGACCCGGAAGCTCATACGGTGGCGTGGGTGGAACGGGCTTTTGACTCACGATCAGCGCAAGAATCCCTCCTGCGAGCGCCGCCGCACCCAGCGCATAATAGAGCAGCTTGCTTTCCTTCTTCACTAACTGCACGTGAATCTCGAAGTAATACCCCTCCCCTGAGAATCCGCCGGGGTTATCGGTCCGGTAGAACCAGCGGATCTCGCGGCCCTTTCCGGCAAAATAACCGCGCCCGATGTCGCCCTCGGCGGCCTTGGGGACCACGGCGAACGATGCGTCGCCTTCCTTCTTCAAGGCAATACTCAGATCAAACTCGTCATCCGGCGATCCCATGAGATCGTAGTTGAGGAGGATGACATCGTCCTTGATACTCCACTTTACATTGGAGGTCTGGACTTCCTCACCACTTCTCCCCTGGCCGAAGACGGGCGTCCCCAGAAACAATAACAGCAGCAGAGGGACGAGCGCGGGAATAATCACGCTTTTGGATCGATCGATTGTTTTCATAATCATGGCGTCACCTATTTAGCGATAATCATTTTTTTGGATTGAACCAGGTTTGTACCGTACGTCAGCCGGTAGAAATAAACCCCGGTCGCCACGGCGCGGCCCGCTTCGTCGGTACCCTGCCACCGGAAGGTGTGGACACCTCTGGTATAGAGTCCGTCGGCCAGTTCCGCGATGCGTTGACCGAGCGTCGAATAAATTTCGAGGCGGATCTTAGAATCCTCCGGCAGCTTGACGCTGATCGCCGTCGTCGAATTGAACGGGTTGGGGAAGTTTTGCGCGAGCTCGTATGCCTGCGGCGCGAGTTTTCCGAGTTCCTTTTCGACAAATGTCTGTTTCCCCGTGATCAGCCGGAATTTCATCCGGTCGGCGGCCGGAGTGAACGTGTATGAATTGTCTTTACGCATGTCGATCGGCGTGCTCTCGTATTCGCCTACCAATATGACCTGGTTCTCCGCTGGAATCCCCTCGATGCCTCCGAGGCGAATCACGCCTCGTGACTTCCGGGGGTTCATGACCTCGAATTCCCAAACCTGTCCGTCACCCAGCGCGGGGCGGAAGTCGGTGTTGAACCGGCTGTAGGAAGCATCCCAATCCGGCCGCGGGAAATAGAGAAAACCCTGATCCAGGAAGAGCGGCGGCTTGTGCGTTTCCAGCTCGTCGTACCCCGCTTTTGCCCCGGGCGTGATGCCGATATAGTTGTCGGCGTCGCGGTTGATGTCGGTTTCATACGAGAGCCGGACCTTCCACCCGTCATCCTCCCTCACCGCCTGTCTTGCGCGCATCGGCTGGGTCAGGCCAAACGGATACGGTATCTTCAACGAGGTCGCGTTCGACGCATTGAAGTAATAGTATCCGCCGAATGTTTGCATCGTTCCGCTCGAATCGTACGAACCGGAGTAGGAGAGAATCCGGGCCGCGGCCGGCAGTCCGTTTGCGTCCTGAACGGAAATCCAGCTTACGTTCTTGTCGAACGGATTTGCGATGATATTCCAGGCCGCGTGCAGAGGGATACTGAACGTCGCGTCGGCCGCAAGCGGCGGCATCCGCATGGTAGTCGAGACATCCAGGTTCCCTTTGTTCAATACCCAGTATCCTGCTCCCGTTATAAGATTCGAACTTCCCGAAAGCTCGACCAGATAATTGTCGGCCGCCCCGTTGTCCCAGAAGACCCTCCAGTCGATTTTTTGTTTTCCCGTGAGGATGCTGCTGACCCTGACCGTGTCGACGATTCCCGGGCCGCCCACCAGCCGGTACGCCGTGGTCGGCGCGCGGTCATCGGGGTACGAGATCGAGGTCGAAACGAGCGCCGTGGCCGGCAACGCGCCGGAGGCGATGGAGAAGACAAAGCTCTCATCGAAGATGGCGGTGTTGAGAACGGACTCAATTCTCAATTTGCAGTTCGACGAGATCCACCGGGCGCTGTCGGGCACGCTCCAGGACGCATTGCCCGAATTCGGCACGTTCGCCATGATCATCGTGTAGATGTATCCGCCGTCCGTGGACAGCTTTATATTGACGTTTCCGCTGAGATCGGTGCTCTTCCAGCGGATCGGGAATATGAATTTTGTCGCCCAATTTCTCACCGGCGAGATCGCGGTGAGGGTAGCAGCCATCGTCGTGAATCTCCTCGAGCCGGAGAAGGTGGTGATATCATTCCCGACCCTTGCCTTCACATGCCAATAGTACGTCGTCAGATTCGCCAGAGCATTCACCTGGAACGACGTATCGGAGGTCGTCGTAAGATCGACGATGATGTTCGCAAAGAGCGAATCGGTCGCAACCTGGAGCTGGTACAAGGTCGCACCGGGATAGGTGTGCCAGTTGAGCATCTTCGAGGTCGGCTGATTCGTCTCCCCGTCTGTTCCTGCAAGCGTGGGAGGCGGCAGCAACCGGCCGAAGTGGGCGATTTCATTGACCCAGCTCGTCATGGTGATCCTGACGGGGTTGCTCGATCCGCTGTAGGAGGCCGGGCCGGTCCCGATCCATTCGAGCAAACCCTGGCCGCTGTCCGGGAAGGCCTGGAGGAGGACGCTCGAGTCCTTCACGCACCAGCCGCTGGGAGGTGATACCCTTCCGCCTGATCCCGCGCTGACCGCAAGGTAGTACTCTGTCCTGAAGTTTGCCGCAATTGTTGTGTCTCTCGTCGGAGCAATGTTATGGGTGACCGCCCCGCTGTCGCTCCACTGTTTCCATAGATACCTCGTTCCGGCCGTGTCACTCTGCGGGGAAGCCGTTTTGATCGTATGGGCCGATCCGATGAGCCAGTTGAGACTCTTTGGCGCAATGTACGTGGAATCATCGACGGTAATTTTGCGGCCCGCCGGATTCGATACGAAGGTCGCCTTGATGCCGGGGCCGAAGAACGCCGTGTCGCTGATGGGGCCCATCATGGTAACTGTGGCGGGGTTGCGCGAGCCGGCGTAAGCGCCTGCTCCGATACCGCTCCATCGCTGGAATCCAAACCCATCATTCGCAACCGCATAGATTGAAACCACCTTGCCGCTATCCTGCCAATCGCTTGCCGGTGTCGCGTTTCCGCCCGTCTCTGCCGCCAGCGTAAGATAGTACTGCGTTTTGAATGTTATCGTATACGTTGTGTTGGAATCGGGGAAGATGCTGTGGAATACGCCGCCCCCGTCGCTCCAATTCTTGAACGCATATTGAAGAACGAAGGGTGTTATCGGCTGGGGAGATGTGGCGCCGAGGAAATGCTCCACCCCCGGATCGACCGTGCGCGTCTGGGGATCTGTATACGTGTATCCGTCGTACCAGAAAGGCCGTCCGGGTGGCACCGATTGAATCACGATCTGAACCGGTTTCCGGATGAAACTCGCAATTTCGGAAGTGGGTGCGCCGATCGTGAGCGTGACGGGATTCTGGTAGCCGGTGTACGACGCCGGACCGGTCCCGCTCCAGACATTGAAATTATATCGGGTGTCGGGCAGGGCCGTGAGCGTCACGTTCTGTCCGTTCGTAAACCAGCCGCTCGGGGGTATGACCGTCCCGCCCGCATTGGCCGTCATTGTCAGGTAATATTGCGTCTTGAAATTCGCCGTGAACGTCGTGTCGCCAAGAGGAGTCACGGCGTGGAGTCGCGGCTTTCCGTCGTTCCAATTGTTCCACACGTACCGGATCCCTGCGGTGCCGCTCTGCGTATCGGCAGCCGAGACCGTGTGAGCTGAGCCCGTGGTCCAGGTGAAGGTCTGCGGACTCGGGTAATTGACGCCATCCACCGTGATCGAGAGTCCGCCCGGGCTCGATTGAACGACAACCTGAGCTCCGAAGCGTGAGAAGGAGGCCGTCTGAACGAGTGATTCCAGCATGACGACGCTGTCCGGATTGCCGGTCCCGGTGTACGAGCCGTTGCCGTTTCCGTTCCAACTGCTGAAGCTGTAGCCGGGATGGGGAATCCCGGTGATCTGAACGGTGCTGGCGCTGTCCTGCCAGCTATTTGGCGGGCTCGCGGTGCCGCCGGAGTCTGCGCTCATCCAGAGGAAGTACTGCGTGCTGAAATTCGCGGTGAACACAGTGTCCATGACCGGCGTGATCCGGTGAGAGAGCGCCCCGCCGTCGCTCCAGTTGCGAAACAGGTGACGTGTACTGGGGGCTCCGGCCTGCGGGGTCAGGGTGCCGATCGTGTGGTTCGACCCGTATTGCCAAATGAACGTCTGCGTCGATGTGTACCTCACGCTGTCAACGATGAACGTCCTGCCCGGGAGATTTGTTCGAAGCGTAACACTGATGGGCTGCAGGACAAAGCTTGCCGACTCGGTGATCGGAGCGTTCACTGTCACGATCGCCGTGTCCTGATTTCCCGAGTAGGAACCCGAGCCGGTGCCGTTCCATCCTCCGAACTGATAGGTCGGGTTCGGTTTGGCGATGATAGTCACCATCTGGCCGAGATCGTGCCAGTCGCTCGGAGGCGTGACGGTGCCGCCGCTCCCTGTAATGACCTTCAGGAAGTGCTGTGTATTAAAGTTCGTAGTGAAACTTGTGTCGCGATTCGCTGAGACGGTGTGTGAGATCCCTCCGCCGTCGCTCCAATTCAACCAGTTGTAGCGCGTCAGCGTATCCCCCTGGAGCACTGTTGTGCTGACGGTGTGATACGCACCGGAAATCCAGGTGAATTGCTGCGAGCTTGTATAGGAACTCCCGTCGACCTTCAGAGTTCGCCCCGGCGGGTTCGATCCCACGGTCACGTGAACGGGATACTGCGTAAACCTCGCCGTATCCGTAATCGGGCCTCTCATGGTCACAAGCGCCGTATCGGTCGGGCCGGTGTATGCGCCCAAACCCGACCCCCGCCATTCGAGGAATGAATACGATAGATCCGGCGTGGCGCTGATTTGAACCACTGAGCCGGCATCGTGCCAGTCGCTCGCCGGACTCACGCTCCCGCCGGTCAGGGCGACCATCGTCAGATAATACTGCGTCCCGAATGTTGCCGTGTAGGTGACAGCTGAATCCGGAATCGTCACCGGGTGCCGCGCCGTCCCGCTGTCGCTCCAGTCTCTCCATACGTACTGCTTTCCCGGAGATGAGGCCTGGGGGGAGAACACTTCCAGGTAATGTATTTCTCCCGGCTGAAACGTCCGGGTCTGCGGAGTCGTGAATAGGAAGCCGTCGAAGTAATAAGTCCGCCCGCTCGGGTTCGTCTGAATCGTGATCTGAACTGCGTTCTGCGCGAAACTGGCGATCTCTGTGATCGGGCCGTTCATCGTGAGCTGCGAGGGGTTTATGTATCCCGAATACGAACCGGTTCCGCTCCCGCTCCAGGAGTTAAAGCTGTACCTGCTCGCAGGCACCGCCGTGATCGATACGATCTGACCGCTGTTGAACCAGCCGTTCGCCGGCGCTACCGTCCCGCCCGGATTCGCCGTCATCGTCAGGAAATACCGGGTGATGTAATTGGCCGTGAAGGTGGTATCCTTCAGCGGACTAACCGCATGCGATTTCAAACCCCCGTCGCTCCAATTGTTCCAGACGTACTGTATCCCCGGCCCTCCGCTCAGCGTGTCGCCCGGCGCAATCGTGTGGCTGGAGCCCGTCGTCCAGGTGAATGTATGCGGACTAGCATATTGCGTGTTGTCGACGAAGATGACGAGTCCCGCAGGATTGGTCTGAACCACCACCTGGGCGGTAAAGCGCACGAAACTCGCAGCTTCGGTGATCGGAGCATTCATGGTGACGGTCGGCGAGCTGTTCGAGCCCGTATACGACCCGGCCCCGCTTCCCGCCCACGAGCCGAACGTGAAGCCCGGTTTTGGGGTTGCGCTGATCGGCACGAGTTGTCCGCCATTATACCAATTACTCGCCGGAGCGACCGTCCCTGCCGACGTGTCGGTGCTCATCGTTAAGAAATACTGCGCCGCGAAGTTTGCGATGATCGTCGAGTCACTCGTTGCGGCCACCGAATGAGCGATCGGTCCCCCGTCGCTCCAGTTGCTCCATACGTATTGCACCCCCGTGGTTCCCGCCTGCGGCGTCGCCGTCGATATCGTATGGCTCGTTCCGAAACTCCAGGTGAATACCTGCGTCGTCGTGTAGGTTGTGCTGTCCACCGTAAACGATCTTCCCACCGGGTTTGTCTGGATCGTGACATGGACCGGGATCAGCACGAAACTTGCCGTCTCCGAAACCGAGTCGTTCATCGTCACGCTCGCCGTGGCGCTGGGCCCGGTATAAGAACCGCTTCCCGCCCCGTTCCATCCGCCGAAGGAATATCCCGAATTGGGTGTTGCGCTGATCGCCACGAGTTGTCCGCTGTTATACCAATTGCTCGGCGGAGCAACCGTCCCCCCGCCGCTTGCGTTCATGACCAGGAAATACTGCGTGCTGAAACTTGCCGTCACGGTCGAATCCCTGACGGGTGTGACCGTGTGACTCTTTGCGCCGGCGTCGCTCCAGCCTGTGAACATGTAGCGCGTCCTCGCTCCCAACAGTTGAGAGTCGGGAACGGCGACCGTGTGATTCGAGCCCGAAATCCAGGTGAAGGTCTGCGGGCTTACGAAGGATGTGCCGTCGACGAAGATCGTGCGGCCGACAGGCGCCGTCGTCACCGTGAAATGAACCGGGAACTGCGTAAAGTTCGCCGTGTCATTAATGGGCGCGTTCATGGTGACAGACGCCGGGTTATTGGGTCCGGTATAAGATCCCGAGCCCTTGCCGCGCCAGCCGCCGAATGCGTACCCGAGGCCGGTGTTCGGAGACGCGGTAATCGCAACCACCGACCCGCTGTCCTGCCAGTTGCTGGCCGGACCGGCAGTCCCGCCCGCATTTGCCGCGATCGTGAGGTAATACTGCGTCCCGAACGTTGCCGTGTAGGTGATATTTGAATCCGGAATCGTTACCGAGTGCCGCGCCGCGCCGCCGTCGCTCCAACTAGTCCACACGTACTGCTTCCCCGGCGTGGACCCCTGGGGGTAGAACACTTCGAGGAAATGCGATTCTCCCGGTTGAATCGTCCGGGTCTGGGGGGTCGTGAAGAGGAAACCGTCGAGGTAGTACGATCGCCCTAGCGGGTTTGTCTGGATCGTGACTTGGACCGGGTTCTGCGTGAAACTTGCGACCTCGCTGATGGCCGCGTTCATCGTCACCTGCGAGGGGTTGGCGAATCCGGAATACGAGCCGCTTCCGCTCCCGCTCCACGAGCTGAAGCTGTAAGCGCTGGTGGCCTGGGCCGTGATCGTTACGTTCTGGCCGCTGTTGAACCAGTTGCTCGCCGGAGTCACGCTGCCGCCCGCGTTTGCGGACATCGTCAAATAGTACTGTGTCCCGAAGTTCGCCGTGTACGTCGTATTGACCAACGGGGAAACAGCGTGCGATCTCGCTCCGCTGTCGCTCCACGATGCCCAGACGAGTCTTGAGCTCGCCGTGGCATTCTGGATACTGTCGGTGCCGATGGTATGCCCGGTGGCTGCCGTCCACGTGAATGTCTGCGGGCTCGTGTAGCGGTTGCCGTCGACAATGATGCTTAATCCCTGCGGGGCCGTCTGAACGGTGATGGAGAGCTGGTTCGGTGTAAATGTCACCGAAATTGTATGATTCGCCGCGATGTTGTTAAACGTGAATGAAGGAGGGGCTCCCACCGATGTTCCGTCCACGAGAACATTCGCGATGTGATATCCTGTGTTCGCAGTCATCGTGAATGTCGCACTTGAACCGGATGTGGCGCCCACCGGGCTGCTCGGTGAAATCGATCCATTGGGCCCCGAACTCGGCGTGATCGTGTACTGGTTGATCGCAAACGCCGCTCTGATCGAATGATCCGCTGTGACATTGGTAAAGGTATAGGACGGGATCGCCCCCTGGTTCACACCGTCGACAAATACGCTGTCGATATGATAGCCCCCGGACGGTGTGATCGTAAACCCCTGGTTCGCTCCGTAGTTTACAATGACGGCACCGGAGGGCGAAATCGAACCGTTCAGTCCCGCCGTGGCAGTGATCGTGAAAGTATTGATCGCAAATATCGCACGGATTGTGTGGTTAGAGGTGACATTCGTGAATGTGTAGCTTGCCGCCGGGGTCTGACTAACCCCATCCACGATGAGGCTGTCGATATGGTAGCCGGTACTCGGTGAGAGGGTGAACGGCTGGTTGGCCCCGTAGTTCACGGCCACGTTTCCCGAGGGGGAGATCGTTCCGCCCGATCCGGCCGAAGCCGCGATCGTGTAGACGTTGAGCGCAAACACAGCACGGATCGTGTGATTGGCGGTGACATTCGTGAACGTGTAGCTTGTGGCCGGAGTCTGGCTCACGCCATCCACGATGAGGCTATCTACACGGTAGCCGGAATTGGGTGAAAGCGTGAACAACTGGTTGGATCCGGAACTCACGCCGACTGGGCCTGAAGGTGAAATCGTTCCGTTGGGCCCCGAGCTCGCCGTGATCGTAAACTGATTGATCGCAAAGGATGCGCGGATCGAGTGATCCGCCGTGACGTTGGTAAACGTGTAGCCCGGTATCGAACCCAGGTTCACGCCGTCGACAAAGACGCTGTCAACATGGTAGCCGCTGTTTGGCGTGAACGTGAATCCCTTACTCGCCCCGTAATTTACGGTCACCGGCCCGGACGGAGATATGGTTCCCCCTGCATCCGCCGAGGCCGTGATGGTGAATGTGGTGATCGCAAACGCGGCGCGGATCGTGTGATTCGAGGTAACATTCGTGAACGTATAGCTCGCCGCCAGGGGCTGGGCCACTCCGTCCACCACCAGGCTGTCGATATGGTAGCCGGCGTTCGGCGTGAGCGTGAACTGCTGGTTCGCCCCGTAACTTACGTTTACCGGACCGGACGGGGAGATCGTCCCCCCCGATCCCGCCGAGGCGGCGATCGTGAAGGCATTGATCGCGAACGATGCGCGGATCGTGTGATTCGCCGTGACGTTGGTAAAGGTATAGGAGGGCAACGAACCCTGGTTCACGCCGTCGACAAAGACACTGTCAACATGATAACCGGTATTCGGCGTGAAAGTAAATCCCTGGCTCGCGCCGTAATTTACGGTCACCGGGCTGGATGGGGAAATCGTTCCACCCGGATTCGCAGAGGGCGTGATCGTGAACGTATTGATCGCAAACGAAGCGCGGATCGTATGGTTCGCCGTGACATTGGTAAAGGTGTAGTTGGGTATCGAGCCCTGGTTTACGCCGTCAACAATGACGCTGTCAACATGGTAGCCGGTATTCGGCGTGAAAGTGAATGCCTGGTTCGCGCCGGAATTTACGCTTACCGATCCGGAGGGGGAAATCGATCCGCCCGCATCCGCAGTGGCCGTGATCGTGAAGGCGCTCAACGTGAAGATGCGGCTCGTCGCGGATGTCACGCCGGCTCCCCCGGCGCGGAATTGCTTCGCCCCCGCTTGATTGATGCTCAGGTCGTTGAAGGTGGCAAGTCCGGTCGCATCCGTCGTCCGTACCAGCGTGCCGGTCAGGGCTCCGCTTCCGGAGACGAGGGACATCGTATCTCTCAAGCCGATAGCCGGGGTGTTATTTCCGGATGCATCCTGTAGCTGGACGGTTACGGCCGGAGCGATCACGGCTCCCGCGGGGCCATCCGAGGGCTGCTGCACGAAGACGAGAGCGGCAGGCAAGCCGGGTGAAATTGTAAAAGAGGAACTGGTGGCCGGCGACAAGCCCGTGCTTGAAGCCCCGAGAGTCTTTGCTCCCGTTCGGTTGATGCTGAGATCATTGAATGTCGCCGTTCCCGATCCGTCCGTCAGCCGGCTCAATGTTCCACTTAACGTGCCCGTTCCGGAGAGTAAGGACACGCCGACGGAGACCCCCGCAGTCGGAACGATATTCGCGTCCACATCCCTAAGTTGCACCGTCACGGCCGGACTGATGGCCGCACCCGCGGTCGCATCGGTCGGCTGCTGGAGATAGGTAAGCTGCGTAGCCGCGCCCGGAGTCACCGTCAGGGAAAAGGCCTTCGATACGATCGTGGCTGCGTTGTCCGTAACCTGGGCAAAAAAGTTGTAGGTGCCGACAATCGTCGATGTTCCGCTGATCACACCGGCAGCGGAAAGTGTGATGCCCGAAGGCAGCGAGCCGCTCTGCAACGCCCACGTGTAGGGAGGCGTGCCGTTCGCCGCCGTAAGCGTGTCTGTGTA
>Ga0209076_1000064_pt1 | contig 13180 bp, 10 predicted proteins | sample Rivendell_Oct201_9_FD_188350 | JGI IMG/M metagenome (GOLD analysis project Ga0209076, IMG submission 188350) | Vadose zone soil and rhizosphere microbial communities from the Eel River Critical Zone Observatory, Northern California to study diel... | ecosystem: Environmental > Terrestrial > Soil...
AGTCCTCGACTCGCAGGTCAATTCCTGGACAGGGCCTCCCACAAGATAGGAGCCTGCCCCCGATATGTTCCTGATCTTCGAGACCCGTGAGGAAGCCAGTTTCGCTGAGTCCATAGCACTGTAGAAGTTTCGCGTTCGGCAGAAGCTTTCTCACCCGATGGACAAGTTCCGGCGCCATTGGAGAGCCGCCATAAGCCAGAACCTCGAGGCTGCTCAAGTCATACGGCTTTCCTTCGGGCATCTGCGTCAGCAGATTTAGCATCGTCGGCACCAACACGGTGTGGGTTACGCGTTCGCGTTCGACCAACTCACAGAAACCTTGTGGGTTGAACTTTGGAATCGTGACTTGGCTCGCACCGAAAGCCGGTGCTGCGAACATGGCGGGAAAATCGGCTATGTGAAAAATCGGTGCCGCATGCAGATAGACGCCGCCTTCTCGGTATCCCATCCAATAGTTGAAGTGGTCGACGTTCGCCAGGATGTTGGCGTGGGTTACCATGACGCCCTTGGGCCGGCCCGTTGTGCCGCTGGTGTAGATGAGAGCCAGAATCGCTTCCGGGTCATAAACAGGATCCGGACAGGATTCATTCCGGACGTCGAAGGGCTTTTCATCGAGCACGAGTTGCCTCGGAAGTTGCACCGCAGGCTTCGGGAGCGAGGAATGCCTCACCAACCCACGCGGTTTTGCATCAAGCAGAACTTGATCGATTTCGGCCGAGGAGAGCCGTGCGTTTATGGGAACTGCCGTAATCCCGAGCCAGCTACAGGCGTAGACCAACTCGATGTACTCAGGAGAATTCGGCAACAGAAGCGCGAGGCGGTCGCCCGCCGCAAAACCGTGGGCGGCAAGCGCAGCCGCAATGTTTTGGACGCGCTCGTTGAGCGCCTTGAAAGAAACAGCGGCGCCGTCGACAACCAGCGCCGCTCGTTGCGCGTAGTACCGGAATGCCCGGCCGAGCGAATGAATGTAGATCATTTTCTGCCGCCCAAAAATGAGGAGCGTCTGGGGCTGCGAAGCTCCAGCCAGAGCACTTCACCGATTTAATCTAGTCACCGCGGCCGCCGGCGAGAGCTGCCTGCACCTTATCTTCGTCCTTTGCTCGAGTAGCAAGCAGTTCCAGCAGCATGCTGTCGCGCTCACGTTCGAGTTCCACGATCGAGCGGCTGTTGGCCTCCTTGGTCACACCTTCGATGATGGTTTGCTTCACGGTGGGGCTGAGCTCCGTAATCGTCCCAAGATCTTTCCACCATGTGGACAATGGCCCGGTGAATTGCTCCATGAAATGCTGAATTCCGCCTGGACCGCCGCCGAGATGGAACAGGAGATTTGGACCCATCAAGCCCCAACGCAGTCCAGGTCCCCAGCACACTGCAACATCCGAATCGGCGACATCCAATACACCCTGCTCGATGAGATAGACAACTTCACGGTAAAGCGCCGCTTGGAGACGGTTTGCCACGTGGCCGACAACCTCTTTTCGAACATGGATTGGCTTCTTGCCGATTGAAGCGTAAAACGAAAGCGCCCGCTCGACCGTCTCAGATGACGTCTTCTCTCCCGCAACTACTTCGACTAATGGCACGACATGGGGAGGATTGAAAGGATGGCCAATGACGCAACGTTCGGGGTGCTTGCAGGCTGATTGCATCACACTCATAGTCAGCCCTGATGAACTCGACGCAATGATCGAATCGGGCGGAGTCGCTGCGTCCATATCCGCGAAGAGCTTGATTTTGAAATCTTTGCGTTCGGGTCCGTTCTCCTGGACCAGGTCGGCATCTGCGAGCGCCTGCTTCATATCCGTTGTAAACTTCAGATGATCGCGCGATGCGTTGGGTGAGAGTCCGATGACCGTGAGATCCTTCCACGCCTCATCAATATATTTCCGCAAGTTCGCTTCTGCATTCGGCGCCGGATCTGTTGCTACGACATTCAATCCACGTGCGAGGTACAACGCCGCCCAACTAGCGCCAATAACTCCCGTCCCTACGATGGCAACATTTCGGATTTCCTTGCTCTTTCCCATGTAATCCTCCTTAGAGTTTTTCACCTTCAATTAGAAACTGTTGTGTTTATCCGGACTTCTACCTGCCCGCGAAAGTAGATTTGGCGGCCGAATCCGGCGCTGGCTTGGCAACGTCCGAATCATGGTGATTCACGATCAGCCGGTCACCCCTCTGCCCCGTCACATAGGTCCAGGCCCACTGCAAAAAGACGCCCAAGCGGAGGCTCGGCGTGGCCAGGAATTGGAGGTGCACAGCGGCCCAAGTGAGCCAGGCCCCGAGCCCACTTATCTGGACTTTGCCACTTTGCAGCACAGCAAAACCTTTGCCCACTACCGCCATGCTGCCCTTATCAAAATAGCTAAATACGCGGGGAGGAGGACTACCAACGATGCGGCTGTGAATTAGCTTTCCTGCATAACGCCCTTGCTGCATCGCCACCTGAGCAACCCCTGGTAGGGGTTTGCCATTCTGATCAAGCGACGCTGTATCTCCCACCACAAAAATCTCGGAGTGTCCGGGCACGGTGAGATCTTTCTGAATGCGCACTCTCCCCGCCCGATCTGTTTCGACGTTCAGCCACTTGCCCGCCGGCGAAGGTGCGACTCCTGCAGTCCAGATCACCGTTTTGCTTGGGATCCTTTCGCCCCCGACTACGACACCGTCCGCGTCGATCTGATCGACGCTGTGTCCGAGCCGGACTTCGACGCCCAACGTCTCGAGCCGTTGCTTCGCGGCTTTGGAAAGATTCTCCGAAAACGGCCCCAAAACCTTCGGAGCCATATCGACGAGCACGATTCTTGCAGTGGTCGGATCGATCCTGCGGAAATCTGATTTCAGCGCGGTTCCAACCAGGATAGCGAGAGCGCCGGCCATTTCAACGCCCGTGGGACCGGCACCAACGAGAACAAAAGTGAGCAACTCCTGATGGCGGGCCGGATCTTCCTCGGCTTCTGCTAATTCGAACGCCTGCAAGATCTTGTTTCGGGCTGCCTCAGCGTCCCCGACGGTCTTCAAACCCGGCGCGTACTCCGCAAATTCGTTATGACCAAAATAACTATGACTGGCGCCTGTCGCAAGGATCAGATAGTCATAAGTGATCGGCACGTTCTGCCGGTCGGCATCACTAACGAAGACACACTTCTGATCCTTATCTACGCCTGTCACTTCCCCCATGATCACTATGGTGTTCTTCTGATTCCGAAAAATGCTGCGAATTGGCGTCGCAATCTGACTGGGCGTCAGCACCGAGGTCGCCACCTGGTAAAGCAAAGGTTGAAACAGGTGGTGATTCGTACGGTCAATCAGGACCACTTCTGCCTTTGTTTTCTTGAGGGCTTTGGCCGCGGCCAATCCTCCAAAGCCCGCGCCGACGATGATGATTCTAGGTTGCGGCATGTTCACCTCGATTTGTTGCCCTTTCATCCAGCTGTGCTCGAAGCGTTTCAATTACAACGCTCCGAATCACGCGGCCGTCGCCGAATCGGTTTTCCGGTTAAAGCCCGGTTTGCGTTTCTCGAAGAACGCCGTAATCGCTTCCTTGGAATCGGCGGAGCGGAGTCGCACGGCGAACTCCTCGTTCTCCAGTTTCGCTGCTTGCTCAAGCTGAGCACGGACAGGCTGCCTCATAAGTTTCTTGCAGGCTTGGAGCGCGCCGGCGGGTTTCTCGGCCAACTTTTGCGCCGTCTCCGTTGCCGTTGCCAGGAGTTTTTGGTCCGGCACGACACGAGTAGCAAGCCCGAGTTCCGCTGCGCGCTGCGCATCGAACGGCTGTCCCAACTGAATCAACTCGGTCGCTCGGAGATACCCGATGCGTGCAGGAATCGAGTAGCTCGTTCCAAACTCCGGCACCAAGGCCAGATTGATGAACGGCATCTGGAACTTTGCGCTCTCACCTGCGTAGACAAAATCGCAGTGTGTCAACATGGTGGTTCCGCCACCGATGGCGGCGCCATGGACGGCTGCGACAATCGGCTTATCGAAATTGATTAGCGCATCTATCAAGCGGGATTGCGGACTGTCGCCCGGCCCCATCGGATTCTTGAGAAAATCCTCCAGGTCGTTGCCTGCGCAGAACGAATCTCCTGCACCGTGCCAGAGCACAACGCGCACGCCATCATCTTTTGCTGCGGCGTTGAGGAGATCCGCCATGGTGATGTACATGGCGGACGTCATCGCATTTTTCTTGGACGGTCGATTGAATTGGATTCGCAAAATACTTCCGGAGCGTTCGGTAACAATGTCACTCATTTTCCACCTCCGGTAGCGGCCGATTCCAAATTCGAAGGGTGCGGGATTGTGCCGCTAGCGCGAAAACCGTCTATATCGGCAGTGGTGAAACCAAGCTCTTTCAGCACCTCGTCGTTATGCTCGCCGATTCCAGGCGCGCGCCTGGCGGGCACTTTAGTAACACCGTGCACTTGAATTGGACTGCTGATGGTTGAGGTCAACTTCTCGCCGGCTCCTTCGATCGGAACGACGATGTCATTCGCTCGCAATTGCGGATCATTAACGACTTCCTGCGGCTCACGCACGGCGCCGAATGTGATCTGAGCGCCGTTGAAGACTTCATACCAATGCGACATTGGCTGCGAACCAAAAATCTCATCGAGCATTGTTGTCAGTTGCGGGCGGTTCTGCGCCAGCTTGGCAGGATCGGAGAATCGCGGATCTTTTAGAATATCCTCACGACCCATTGCTTTCAGGATCACAGGTACCTTGTCCGGAGTAACTACGAGAACAAACCAGGTGCCATCGGAAGAGCGATACACGTTCAAAGCTGCATTTGCGGGATGCGTTCGATCGTGCAGCCCATAGAAATTCGCACCGCATAGAGCGGCCTGGATGAAGACACTGGCCGACCAGACACCTGCCGCGAGGAGCGAAGTCGTGACGTAGGATCCCTTGCCGGTGCGTTCGCGACGATAAAGCGCGGTCGCAACCGCGGCATAGATGCAAACTGCAGTCGCATTGTCACCGCTACCAGCCACGGGCCAGGTCGGCGCCGACCCAGCATCGCGTGTCATGTATAGCAGACCGCTTCGCGCCCAGAAGGCCGTGAGATCGAATCCGGGAAGAGCGGCGTCCGGACCTTTCTCACCGAAGCCGGTGAGATCGGCATAGATCAGGCGCGGATTCCACTTCGCGACATCGTCATATTCGAGCTTCAACTTCTTGCGCGCGGAATGCGGTGTGTTCACGATGAACACGTCGGCCCACTTTGCTAACCGCTCGAGAACCTGCTGCGCGTTCGCAGCTTTCAGATTGAGCGCAACGCCACGCTTGTTTCGATTCGCCAATTGGAATGGATAAGGCTCTTCCGAATGGGGCTGCGGAGCGATTTTCTGCCCGTTTCTCCAGAGCTCTCCGTTGGGCGGCTCGACTTTGACTACATCCGCGCCGAAGTCGGACAGGATCGTCGCTGCACCGGGGCCGGCGATAAAACTGGCCAGGTCTACAACCTTCAAACCAGAAAAAATGTTTTCCTCTGCCATAAAATCTCCTTGTCATGAAATCGAGTCAGGGTGCAATTCGACGTTGACGCTCGATTGCACAGTTTCGATCGCGCTAGCGTCCCTGGAACTTCGGTGCACGCTTTGCCAAAAATGCTGATGTGCCTTCCTTCTTGTCTTCTGAACCTACACAGATCCCGAATAGTGACGCTTCGATCAGTAAGCCTTCCGAGACGCTTGCATTCAGTCCATTGTTGACAGCCTCGATCGAGTACTTGACACCCAACGGAGCGTTCGCGTTGATCTGGTTAATGATGGCTTCGGCTCGCGCGATCAGATTGGTGCTCGGAACAACCTCATTGACGAGTCCGATCCGATAGGCTTCCTGCGCGCTGATGATTTCGCCGGAGAGAATGAGTTGTAGTGCTCTACCCTTGCCGACCAGTCGTGGAAGGCGCTGCGTTCCGCCGGCGCCGGGCATGATCCCGATCTTGACTTCGGGTTGACCAAACTTCGCTGTTTCGGCTGCGATGCGTATCGTGCACGCCATGGCCAGTTCACAGCCACCGCCAAGGGCGAAGCCGTTCACAGCAGCAATGACCGGTTTGCCAAGATTTTCGATCAGCTCGGTCACGCCCTGTGCGCGCCGCGTCGCTTCCTCACCCTGGGCGGCCGTATAACTGGACATCTCTGCGATATCCGCGCCCGCGGCGAACGCTTTGTCGCCGCTGCCGGTCAAAATAACGCCCCGCACGTTGGCGTCTTCGCGGGCGTCTTCAAAAGCCGCTTTGAGTTCCGCGAAAACTGCCTGGTTCAGCGCGTTAAGTACTTTGGGCCGGTTAATGGTCACATAGGCAATCGGGCCCTTCTTCTCATACAGCACGTTCTCAAGTTTCAAAGCAGAAGCCGTCGAACTCATAGTTCTCTCCTTCTAATGGTTAGAACGGATCGGAACCACACTAGGAACCCGCAGGCAGCTCCGCGTATGCGATTCCAGTTAGATTTCCTTGAGCAAAGATCACAGGTTTCTTATTCGATCCATCCAGATTGGCGCTGTAGACAGATCCGGCCAGGTCGGTCACAAACATGCGCCCATTGTCGAGATCCAACGCCAGACCGATTCCTTCCATCAGGTGGTTAAAAACGATTTCCGGCTCCGGCCGATTGCCATTAGTGGCGTCCATCGGCGCGCGATTCACGGTATTGCCGCGCGGCGGATCTCCGCGGTCGGTCCAGTACATTATTCGGTTCCCCAGATCGAGATCGAGATCAATGGGTTCGGGCAAGTTGTTGTAGAGAAGTTCAATGTCTTGGCGGTTTGCTGGAGTTTGACCCACCGGGACCTCCAGATTCGCGCGAAAGATGCGGCCTTGCCCCGCCTTTTCTGCCCCTTTCTGGGTCCAGTAGAGCTTGCCGCCTTCCACATCAAGGGCGATCCCTACACACCATTTCCTCGCATCCGCGCCGGGGCGCGCGTTGCCTTGGCTGGTGTCCACGAGGGTTTCGATCTTTGAACCGTCGAGATTCGAGCGCATGACTCGCATGCCTTCGCGGTCCGACCAGTAGAGTTTCCGGTTCTTCGCATCGAGCTGGAGTTGCTTGGGAGTCCAAGTCGCGCCGGGAGGGACAACGTTCGTGACGTTCGTGCCGTCGAGGTCAGCACGATCGATCGTGCCGTCGTTGGCCTTCGGATTCCCCATGTTTGTCCAGTAGATGTGGCCGCCTGCGACGTCGACCACGATGCCGTCGGGAAGTCTTCGGCCTTCGTTGACGATGGTTTTCAAGTCGGAGCCGTCGGGATTCGACGTAAGGATGCGACCTGCAGCCAGGTCCATAAAGTACAAACGGCCCACAGTCTTTGCGGCGAACCTCACGGTCTCGGATTTGGAAGCTTTAGAAGACGGCATTGGAGTCCTTTATTCCTTTCTTGTTCTTTCGCTTATCGAGCGTCGTTGACAGGACGGCTAGCTACTGTTTCGAAAGTTGGCTACACAAAAGCGCTGAGGCCGGTAATGGCTTTGCCGAGAATCAGGTTTTGCATTTGGAACGTGCCCTCGTAGGAGTAGAGGGCTTCCGCATCCACGAAGAACCGCCCGACGTTGTATTCAGCGGCGATGCCGTTGCCGCCGAGCAGTTCGCGTGCCCACGCGACCGTCTCGCGGCACTTTGAGGTAGTGAAGGCCTTGGCGAGGGATGCATGCGCGTCCGTCATCTTGCCCTCGGCGTCAAGCTGCGACATGCGCACCAAGAGGCACTGCGAAGCGGTGATGTTGGCGAGCATCCTGGCCAGGAGGTCTTGCACCATCTGGAATGAGCCAATCGGCTTGCCGAATTGCAAACGCTCCTGGCAGTACTTGACCGCATTTTCGTAAGCGCCCATGGCGCATCCCGCCGCCTCCCAGCCGACCATGAATCGCGTCATTTTCAGGACGCGGGCCGTGTCGCGGAACGATTGATCGGCTTGCAGACGGTTTTCCTCCGGAATGCGGCAGTTCTCCATCGTGATCAAGCCGTTCTGCACGACCTTGAGGGCGATCTTGTTCTGGATTTTTTCGACCGTGAAGCCGGGCGTGGTCTTGTTCTCGACGATAAACGCCTTGACCTGATTGTCGGCGAGATCGCGCGCCCAGATGATCGAGATGTCGCACCACGGAGAATTGCCGATCCATTTCTTCTGACCATTGATGATCCATGTGTCCCCGTCACGCTTGGCCGTAGTCGTAAGGCCGCCAGAGGTTCCCGAGCCGACGAGAGGCTCGGTCAAGCCGAAGCAGCCAATTTTTTCCCAGCGGGCCATCGGCGGGAGCCATTTTTGCTTTTGTTCCTCTGAACCGCCCAGATAGATGGACCCCATCGCCAGGCCGTTGTGCACGCCGAAGAATGTGGCGATTGAGGAATCGACACGCGCCATCTCCATGGCGATCAAGCCAAATAGCTGCGCGCTTCCGCCTCGGCAGCCATACCCGTTCATGGCAACGCCGCCGATGTTGAGTTCCTTAATCGCGGGCAACAATTCAAACGGAAAAGAATCCTCGACCCAATACTTCGTGATGATGGGTGCGACCCTGGTTTCCATGAACGTGCGCACCTGCTTCAGAACCGCCAGCTCATCGGCGGGCAAAGTCTCTACGAGTTGGTAGAAGTCAGAATTGGGCTGGGGAAGTGCTTTTTTGATTTCTTTTGTTGGACTCGCCATGATGTTTCCTCTTATTCCGTTTGCCTCGTGTTTGTGATTGCCGCGACGACTAGAAGCATCCTGTCAGCCAAAGATGTTGTTGGCTTAGGTCGCTGAAAAGAGGCGCGTTACTTTTTCCGAGATGGTTCAAGCTGCAGAGCCGCTGTCAACACGTTCACTCAACTGCCTAGCTTTTGACGGCAGGGCTTTCGAACTCAATTAAAAAGGCGCGAGCTGACTTCTATATGTTCTTGAATCACAGACACAAAAATGTTGATGACTGTGGGAAAATCAGACCTGTGTGCGTGGCCAACGCGGACGGAGTTCCCTAAGCGCGCAGTGTCAGAGTCCGCTCAAGACGTGCCCGAGCTTGTTTCGTTTTGTCGTCAAATAGCGCAGTGTCGAAGGTGACGCGGGAATCTCAAGGGGCAGCCATTTCGTTACAGATAGCCCGTAGCCCTCGATGGCGACGAGCTTGCGGGGATTGTTGCTTAAGAGGCGCATGGAGCGGACGCCCAGTTCTCGCAGGATCTGCACGCCGATGCCGTAGTCACGTTGATCGGGTTTGAACCCAAGGCGTTCATTGGCCTCTACCGTGTCGAGTCCTTCATCCTGCAGGCCGTAAGCGCGAATCTTGTTGGCCAAGCCAATCCCTCGTCCTTCTTGGTTCAAGTAAAGTAAGACTCCGCGACCTTCTGTCGCTATCCGGCGCAAGGCCTTGTCAAGCTGTGCGCCGCAGTCGCAACGCGCCGAACGCAAAACATCGCCGGTGAGGCACTGCGAGTGCACGCGCACGAGGATGTCCCGCCCATCTCCGACATTGCCGCGCACAAGGGCGACGTGCGTTTGCTTGTCGATCTGATTCTCGAATGCGTGAAGACGGAACTCCCCGTATTCGGTCGGCAGGTTCGTGGAAGCCACACACTTTACCACCGACTCCGTACGCATCCGGTAGGTAATCAAGTCCGCGACGGTGATCAACGGCATTTTGTGCCGGCGTGCGAAACGACTGAGTTGCGGCACCCGGGCCATGGTGCCGTCCTTGTTCATAATTTCGCATATGACCCCTGAAGGGTGTAGGCCGGCCAGCCGTGCCAAGTCTACGGCGGCTTCCGTTTGTCCGGCGCGGGCCAACACTCCAGCGCTCCTGGCACGCAAGGGGAACACGTGGCCAGGGCGAACGAGATCCGAGGGCTTCGTGGCTGGGTCAATCGCTGTGAGCACCGTGGCGGCACGATCGGCGGCCGAGATTCCTGTGGTTGTGCGCTCCTTCGCCTCGATGCTGACACAAAAGGCGGTTTCAAATCGCGAGCTGTTCTGCGAGACCATCAACGGAATTTCAAGCGTGTCCAAACGCTCGGGTGTCATCGCCAAGCAAATTAGTCCGCGGCCATACTGCGCCATGAAGTTGATGGCTTGCGGTGTGATCTTCTCGGCGGCGATCGTCAGGTCACCCTCATTTTCGCGATCTTCATCGTCAACAACGATCACCATCTGTCCCGCGCGTATGGCCGCAATCGCATTCTCAATGTTTGCGAATGAGCGCGTGCGGCTGTAGGGTTTTCTAACAATCTGAAGTCGTCGTCTCATAAAGAGTGCCCTCCGCCGCGGCTGATATGCCCCGTACCTTTGAAGCCGAGGCTCCAATTAACGCCGGTGCTCTCCTTTCGGGAAAGCGGAAGGCCCGAATGGTGGCTGGCAAACAATTGATCGGCGGACGCAAGTACGAGCAGGATCCAGAACATTTCGGCAACGAGTAGATGCGTCATCTGCAGCCAGACAGGGGCCAACAGGATCACGTTCATTGTGCCGAGTGCAATCTGAGCTGTCAGTGTGACGGTAAGAAGGAGCATCCATGGCGAGCGCTCTTGCCTTCGCCAGAAAGTCTGGAGCAGCCATACTATATAGATGGAACCGATCACTACGGCGATAGGGTGGAGGACCCTCAAGCGCAACAGAATGTGACTGCTCGATGAGAAGTCTTGCACGACCGCGTGCGGCAGTGAGTCGGCAGGAAAGATAGTGTCGCCAAAACTGGCCAGCGAGCCGGTCATTCCGATGACCATTACCGACACCATGCCGAGTCCCGTCGCGATCGTCTGATAGCACCTTGCAACCACGCCCAAACGTCGGTCGCCACTAGAAAGCCACCTGGCGGTCAGTGCCAGAGCAGCAAGCAGCAGGAGGGTATTTCCAAAATGCAGGCACAAAAAAAGACCGTGGGTTGCAGATCGGTCCAAGCCGCCAACGTGATCCAGCAACACTAGCAGGGCACCAAGGAGAGCTTCATTGAACAAAAGCACCGCTGCGACAGCAGCCGAGTAGCGAGGCCAGTCAGTCTTTGCTGTGCGACGCCAGCACCAAATCAAAAGAATCGCTACAAGCACAAGCGACAGACCGCTCGTTGCTCTGTGCGTGAATTCGATCACTGTTTGGGTTTGAGGTGTCGCAGGGAGGAATTCGCCGTTGCAGAGAGGCCAGTGACTGCCGCATCCTGCTCCGGATCCAGTTGCGCGCACGTAGGCGCCCCAGAGGACGACCGCGATGTTGTACGCAAGAGTGAACCAAGCAAAGCTCTTGAGTGAGATCCATCCGGCCTTCCAAATACTTGCGGGCGTCGTGTCTTGGTTGGCGACACTACTTCCGAGTGCTTGCAGTGCCGCACCCGCAGTAGTTGTTTTGATGCGCATCAAGATCTCCGTATTCAACTAGACCTCAGGCGACTAAGGATTCCTCGCCCTTCGGGTCCGGACTGCGGACAAAACTGCCCGAGAGTGTCGTATCCACCGGAGGCGGCGCAAACCTTCGGTAGATAACGGGCAATGTAGCGACCAGCGGCACCGAAAGATAGATCCCCGCAATTCCGCCCACAGCGCCGCCCACCATTAAGGTGAAAATTGCGAGCAAGGGATGAATTTCGAGTTCGTGTCCCATGACGCGCGGCACAATGCCATAGTCCATCAAAATTCGCCAAACAGCGAGTAGCGTAAGGATCCATATCCAGTGCGAGTGAGTAAGGACTCCCGCAGCGACGATCGTTGCTGCTGCGATCATCCAGCCGGCCACCGGAATGAATTCCAGTATTCCGGCAATAATTCCCAGCGCTATCGCGTTCGGAAAGCCCAGCAACAGCATCGCAATCGAGCAATAGAGGAGGGATAGTCCGCCAAGGGTCACTTGCGCCCGGATGTAGCGCTGCATCATGGCGTGCAATTCGCCCGCCAGCGACTCCAGGGCACCGTGATTTTCTTTCGTAGCCACTAAATGAATGATCTGATCGGTCAGCTTTTCGCCGTCGCTCAAGAAAAAGATTGCAAGAATCGGAATCACCAGGATTGCGGCGAAAGCCGCCGGCGCGGCAAGTTCCATTTCTCCCAGAGCGCGCTCAATATTCGAGCGATGGCGCTCGAGGAAGCCCCGGATCTGATTGGCGCGCTCATCGGTCCAACCGAGGTTACTTCCGAGGTTGTTCGCAATCTCTCCGGAAGAAACTTGGTTCGTCAGCGCCGGAATTGCCGAGAGAATCCGGCCGGCGTTCTTGCGAAATTCCGGAACGAGACCGTGGGAAAGCAGCACGGTCACGACGATGATTGCGAGATAGGCTTCCAAAACGTGTGGCCCTCTCAAGTTTCTGAAAAACAGAGAGTGGCGCTGCAAGAATCGGACAATCGGGTTAATCAGATATGCGAACAGAATCGAAAAGGCAAAAATCACGATGACCGTGCGCGCGACGTAGGCGATGGCCAGCGCCAAGGCAAAGAGGAGGATTGTCAGCAATACGCTTGCCGTGCGACGGTCAGGAAAAACCATAAATCTCCACAAGTAGCTGCGATATGAATCAGTCGGCCCGACTTTCCAACCTTTGCTTGATTGCTCCGAGTGCTCGCTCGAGCGAAGAGCGGGTTCTATCAACGGCGACTTTTCTCACGATGCCGCCTTTCAATCCAGTCAACCCCGCCTGTTGAGAACCCTTGAGAGTGATCAGATAGAAGCCGGGGCGCTCGGGATTATCCTGATCCCGTACGCAGACGGTTAGGTCAAGAGCGGTCTCGAAGTAGTGGCTCGCGTAAAGCTGCTTCACGGCGATCGCGTAGGCCGGGTCCGTAGAGCGCGGACCTCGATAAACAATAGCCTGCACGATCCGAAGCGTGGGCTTGAGTCCGAAATTTACCTTTTCCCAGTAGAACTCGGACTGGATGTTTTCCGATCCTGCTTCCGGATAGTCGAGCAGATAGCGGTCGAGTTCCGGCAGATATACAGGAAGCGCCTTCGAGCGGCTGAGCAAGGACCGAAACGTCTCCGCCACTTCTGCCGGATGCTGTTTGTCTCGGTATGTCCCAAGTGCCGTGTTTCCTCCTTGGATGTAGCTTTGCAATGCCTCGAGCGCCATTTTCTGTCCAAGTCGATTCACCTGATTTACCGTGTCCGGAACAGACCAATTCACGGACTGTTTGAACGCGTCCATTGCCTCGGTTGGCAACTGAACGTCACAATGTCCGGGCTCGCAGTTTTTCAATTGCTTGATGTCGTCCGCCTCTAGAGTGAAACC
>Ga0209076_1000067_pt1 | contig 13121 bp, 15 predicted proteins | sample Rivendell_Oct201_9_FD_188350 | JGI IMG/M metagenome (GOLD analysis project Ga0209076, IMG submission 188350) | Vadose zone soil and rhizosphere microbial communities from the Eel River Critical Zone Observatory, Northern California to study diel... | ecosystem: Environmental > Terrestrial > Soil...
CTCGCAGGGCAGATACATCTGGAGGATGCTGCCTCATGGATCCTCAAGCCGAGCATACTCTTTCACGAAGCAAGCCTCTTCTTCCGCAGAGGCACGCCGGCCACTAATCCTCCATCGTCTCTTGAAGATGCCCTAGAGTCAGTGCTGAAAATTCTGCGAACAGCAGAACGAGAAGTCTCCAACGAGCAAGTACTCGACCACTTCAACATTACACTCGCACCGTTCATCAGAGGACTCCCACGTCAACGCGTCCAAGAATCGATCAGACGATTCATGTACGACCTCAACTGGGACGGCTTCTCCAACACAATATCAGCCCAAGTCTCAGTTGGACTGGATCATAAGATCCCTGATCATCTCCAGAACCGAGAAGCAATAGGTCCAAACGGTAAAGCCGAAGGAATCTACGCCGACTATTCGAGAGAAGCCGAAGAACTATTCACGACAGTCATCGATGCTAGTCTAGAAATCGGTCATCAACAGCCCCTACTCAACCCATCAATTGTAGTAAGGAATACTGGCGGGAAGATCGATGCCACGGATGACCTTCTCAACTTGTCCTTCGACAGCGCCGCGAAATACTCGATTCCCAACTTTCTGATGCAATCCTCAGAACAGAACTATTCCGTATCGTCGGAGGGACCAATCCTTTCTGAGAACCGAGACGGGACGAAGGGAGCAGGCGGAGTTGTCGGGACAGTCCAGCTTAACGTCCCCAGAGCGGCATATGAAGCGTCAGGAAAAGACGAAAGATTCCTCCAAGCAATCCAATCCGAAACCAATGAGGCAGTAAAGGCCCTACAGCTCAGACAGCAGTACATCAACGAGAGAGTCTCCGAGGGAATCTTACCACTCCTAGCATGGCAAGCGAATGGAGGAGCCTATTACGACTCGAAACGGGCTCACGGAGAGATAGGCTTGCTAGGACTCGCAGAGGCGGTAAAGCATCATACCAGGGCTGAACTCTGGGAAAAGCCCAGCCTAGCCTTTGCCAAGAAAATTGTTGAAGCTGCACGGCGAGCTGTCAGCGAAACTGATGCCCGAGACATTCGAGTGAGAATCGGGCTTCACTCGTCTCCTCAAGCCTCGGCCCGTCTTGCCTCGATCGATGCGGACAAGTTCGGGTTCTCGACTGTCGTCTATCAGGGTTCCAAGAAATATCCGTACTACAACGACGTGCCCGCGATTCCCCTGAGTCAGAAAGTGCCCTTTGCGACTCGAGCATCCATTGAAGGAGAATTACAAAGATCCTTCGACGGAGGCTCACTACTCCCGCTGATTATTGGAAGCAAAACCCACAGTACAGCCTTGTCCAAGGCTTCTCGAGAAATAACCGAGGCTGGAGTACGATACTTCACTTTCTCGTCCCAGTATTCTCGTTGCCAGCGCTGCTACAACACGAGTGTTGGAGTTCGGGCTAGATGCGATAATTGTGGATTCGAGCGGTTGACTATCCTGACGAAACTGGGAGGAAGACTCCTTCCTTTGGATACTTGGTCCGAGGCGAGGAAGAGAGATTTGGACCGTATAGTTTCATACGATTTTGCCTAGCCTGCTAAAGAGCTCCGAGGACGAGCCCTAAGAGTCCCATTCTCAGAACGACGCCGTTCCCCACCTGCTGGAAGTACTTCGCGTGGGGCGTAGAATCGACACTCGGATCCACCTCATCTACTCTCGGTAGTGGGTGCATGACAATCGAATGCTTCTTGGTCTTGTCCAGATCCTCAGCAGCCAGTCGGTATGATCCTTTGACTTTCTCATACTCTTGCAGATCCGCAAATCGCTCCTTCTGCACTCGCGTCATGTAGATCACGTCCAGCTCTCGCAAGTGATCCTTGAGGGACGGCGTCTCGGTAACTTCGATCTTCTTCGACACTTCTTCAGCCACTTCCTTCCGCATCTGGAGAATATCTGGAGAGATCAGAACCAGTTTCACCTTGTAGAGAGATAGGGCATATGCCAGGGAGTGCACGGTTCGGCCATATCTCAGATCGCCAACCAGTCCGATGGTCAGCCCGTCTATTGTCCCCAATTCTTTCCTGATCGTGTAAAGGTCCAGAAGCGCTTGGGTCGGATGCTCCTCAGCTCCCGAGCCCGCGTTGATGACCGGGATGAAGGCAAACTCGGCGGCCATGCGGGCGGCTCCTTCCAAGGGATGCCTGACCACCAGCACATCAGCATACTTTTCAGTCACTCGGACAGTGTCCGCTAGATTCTCGCCTTTCTCCACGGAGGTACCCTTGGTCTCGGCGAATCCGAGGGCTGTCCCGCCTAGCCGCGTGATTGCAGACTCGAAGCTCAGCCGGGTCCTGGTACTCGCCTCGTAGAACAGCGTGGCCATTATTTTCCCGTGAAGCATGTCGGACCCCTTCTTGGCCAGAGGCTCCATGACTTCAGCCATGTCCAAGACGTGGTCGATCTCCTTTCGAGAAAAGTCGCGGATTGAGACAATGTCACGCCCAGCAAACGAGGGGCTTCCAGACATGGTTTCTAGCGACTTGTTTCTAAGAAGAGTTCTATAACACTGTTTGCGAAACAGGAATGGAAAGCATTGCGACTCGTCGCGGCCACTTCTGATCTGTTCCTCCGTTCACGGATAGCGGAGCTCGCGAAACAAACCGGAGCGGACCCGTTCTTCGGGACAGGCCCAGACGAGCTGAAACGATTAGTTGCTGAGAACCGACCTGACCTGGTCATTCTCGACCTGTCATCCACCGATTACGATCCATTCTCGATCGCGCACGAATTGAAGACGACGTTCAACTCTCGACTATTCGGTTTGTATCCCCACGTGCGGACTGAGCTGAAGAAACGAGCTGACGAGATGGGGTTCGAATATGTTGTACCAAACTCAAACTTCCTCCCAAGTCTGAGGCGCGTGCTTCTAGAAAGAGCTGAGGATGATTGAGCTGGATCATCAGGGACCTGTGGAAGAACCTCGAACTTCGCCAATCAGAATACGTGAATTTACTGAACGATGATGATAGAATCACAGCCTATGAAATAATCAACCGGATAGCTTCCGACGTCGGGACTAAATGGGGCGTATTCATACAGTTAAATTTCCCGCCGGGACAATCCAAGTTCAGCTCATCTAATCTAGGCCATAGAAATCTGACGATGCTAGTCTTTCGTGATAGAAAGAAATTCGCAAATGTCTTAGAGTCCGAGGTCAAACACGCTTTCGATCCACTTAGTCCAACCGCCATCGACAGTGCAGGCTTTGGCTACGAAGGCTTCAGAGTGAAACTCTCAAACGGTCGGATCGACTGCCTTCCCGGCGGAGTCCATCTCTGGTGCGAGATTACTCCCGAAATTCTAGAAGTTCTAGACTGGATATTCGCAAATGCTTACGGAATGACACATGCAAAGGGTCTATGAGAGGGGCACGAGCCTCTTTCCGAGTCTTCTCTCGATTTCTATCTTGGCCCGTTTCAATTGTCGCGCTCTCTTCAGCAATTCGACTAGATAGTCCAGGTCGACGACTGGTCTAAGTGATGGATATTCCCATGGGGTCTTGTTGATCTCATCGGGATAGATCATGTAGCCCGTTGGATAGTGGGTGACCAGTATGCCGGTGGGGTCCGCCTCTAAGACCTTGGAGAACTCTCGGAGAGTGTAGCCTGCTTTCTTCAGCATCTCGAGCGTCTTGTCTAGTTCGTCGCAGGCCCTTTCCAGCTCCGCGTACAGCTCGCCTCTATCACCATCATTGGGCACTGCGATAATCTCCCAACCGCTTACACAGTGGCAGGGATGAACGCGGGCATAAGCGTTCTATAACCGGGATACGCGGACCCGCGAAACAGGGTATCAAGAAAACGTTTGTAGAAACGATGTGAACAAAGTTAGTCCACAATAGACTCATGTGGAGTCTTCGCAGACATTCTCTCCGTCACGCGCCGCTATTCTGATCGGAAGTCCATCATGCGCACCTGCAACGATTGAAGATTAACCACCGGCAAGAGCCCCGGCTGCGGCACCAGACCCATCCTCTTCTGATAATCCGTCTGGCCCTGCCACGCTCCGCTATTCACGATCGTCGTCCCACGATACACTCCCGACCCTGGCACATGGATATGTCCTGACTGGAACACGTCCGGAACATGCTCCACCACAAGCCAATCCTCCATCTCCGGACCAATAGGCGTAGACTTCCCATACTCCGGCGCCAAATGCCTCGCCCGCAACTGGTACTCCATAACCTCCACCGGCCTCTGGTAATCAAAGCCCGGCGCCGAACTTAGAATATCCATGAGGCTCGTCCCATGAAACAGCAAGAAATCAACACCTTCCAGACGCACCTCCGAAGGATCGCCTAGCGACACGACCCTCCGAGAGTCATACACGGGACCCGCAAAATCCTTGGAAATAGCAGGCTGCGGCAATGCCTGTCGCACCGCGTCGTGATTCCCTGGAATCAGAACCACATCCATATACTCCGGAATTTCTGTGACAAGCTTCGCGGCCAACCGATACTGCTCGTAAATATCAGTCACCTTCAAGTCCAGTTCCTGACGTGGATACACTCCAATACCATCTACTAGATCCCCGCCGATGATAACATACTTGACGCGATCAGCAATGTGCCGTTGGTCCGGACCGCCGACCTCGCCCTTCAACCAGCCCAAGACCCTGCGAAAAGCATCCTCCATGAATACCTTACTTCCAACATGAACATCCGAAATTAGCACGGCGTAGACCTCGTCGCTAGCGCGCCCAGGCCTATGATCAGGAATCTCCGGCAAGACAATATTCTCTGCGACCAACAACCTCCCGGAACTCTTTCGCGTCTCTAGAAACAATACTTGATCTCGCGAAATCCGACGTGCGGTCTGCCAGACTGACGGGTTCGAGTCGCCCACCAAGACTGTTGCTTCATCATCATAATCATCGACCGTCAGAAAGATCCGATTCGCCTTCTCACGCTTCTCTACCACCATGGCAACAAACCGTCCTCTTCCATTCGTCCCACCCGCCAGAGCGTCAGCGATCGTCCCAGCACTCCTAGTGTCAATCCTCTGTCGGAATAGAGCGCTCATCTTTTCGAAACGGCTGCGGAAGTATCGGAGAAAATCGTCAAAGGCCCCGGTCGTTCCCAGTTTGCCAGTTGGGTCGAAAACCACTTCAAGTCTTGACTCTCGATCCTCGGCAAATCTTCGCCCGTGTCCCAGGCCCTCTTCAACGAGAACAGGTGGACCGCTTGCGAGATCCAGCTGTTCAGCCGCCTTCAAGACTAGATCTGCGCTGATGAAGAGAGGCCTCGGCTGAGCAGAGCTCGCCATTTTCAAGACCTCGTCGACGAGGGGTCTGAGCGAGTCTTCTCGGCCTTTCTCAACCAGGGTCTTGAAGGCCTCAGACTCCATCTGGAACCCTGCCTCCAGTATGCTCCCTACTGCTCTTCGCATTTCCTCGGACAAAAGCCGACCTGCCTCGACATCTAGCCCTGTCGAGGCTTCCAGATTTATGCTGTTGTTGGGGAATACTACCTCGTTATTGTGAGGTCCGAGATGTCCACTGAGATCTCGCACATTCTGTTCAAGGCAATCGTGACCGCCACCAAGTGGTTGACGAGTGGTCTAGCAGAGCCTGCGAGTCGTGCCTCAGCCTCGGAAAGCTGCTTCTTAGTATCCTTGAACCGGGGTCCCACCGATGAAGCTAGTTTCAGGTCTCGAGAGAGCACAGACCCTACTGCGTCCCGATACATAGCGTTCACAGACGTACCAATCTTCTCCAGCAGCGCTTGTTCTTCTTTCGGGATAGTTACACCGTCTTGTGTATTCTCAGCTATGGTAACGGAGTAGTCGGCGAAAGTTTCGATATAGCTCGCGAGTAATCTAAAGTCTAGACAGTCGACTGAGGAGACTTTGATCTTCTCAAGCAGATATGTGTCGGAGATTGCTGCTCTGACAAGCCGGACTAGCAGAAAGTACCAGCGGTCAACCTCCTCATCTCTCTCCACAACGCCCTTAGCCAGTTGTCCATTCGATGAGACGAACGCCTGAACTGAATCGAGTTGCATTGGCATGGAGAGCATCTCGAGACGACGTAGAATGCGCTCGGGGTTCAGTAACGAGGGTTCGACGAGGCATTGGAGAACTATTCTCTTCGAATCCTCTTCTAAGACCTCTAGTCCTACAAGCCGTTTGGTTGTGCGTCTGACTTCTTCTCTGATTTCAGGGGAGAAACTGTCTTTTGATTGGACTCTGATGATGTCGTAGCCTAGCAGGTATCTCTCGATAATCTCTCGCCTAACGAATGGAGACGCATCTAGAACTACCTCGAGTGGAGCTCTCTCTTCGTCTATCTTTGGGGAGAGGAGTAATCTTCCGTCTTGGCGCTCTTCGTAGGACACCACTGACCCTGCCCCTAGTCCGACACGTTTGGCCCAAGCTTTCGGAATCGTTACAAGGAAGGTGCCATCTGGGGTCCGCTGTAGTTTCCGTAATTCCAACTAGGATGACCGTTCTACTTGGTATAGCAATGAAGAATTTTAGGGTTGTGCTGAATCTACTATGATGAGGCCGGTGACTCTAGAGTTTCCAGCTTACCTCCACCGTTCAGGTGCTGGTAGCCCAGCCGCAAGACCTCTTCAGTATTACGTCCTTTCAGCGCGCTCAGAGCGACCTGTGGTATGCCTGGAAAGAGCCTGGAAACTAGCGCCTTCCCTTCCTCCAGTTGGCTCTCATTAGATTTGTCGACTTTGTTGATGCAGACTAGAAGCGGAACGTTAGGGGCGATCTGTTTCAAGATCTGGCTTGACGCATTGATTTTCCGAAAGACTATTTCTTCGTCCTCGCTGATGTCGATGAATAATAGAATGAGGTCGGAGTTAGTTATCTCGCCGAGGGTAGTGTTGAAGGCTTTGAGAATAATGGGATGCATGTCTTCGATAAATCCGATACTGTCGACCAGGATGAAACTGAACGCGTCCGTCCCACTGTTATAGTCGACCCTTCGGGCGTACGTTGACAACGTTGTGAATGGACCCAGTCCAGTAACTTTGTGCTCTGAAACAACACGGTTGAAAAAAGTCGTCTTCCCGCTCTGCGTGTAACCTGCTAACGCGACTATCGGGAATCCAAGCTCTCTACGGTGTTCCCTGAGAGTCTTGCTCTTCGCATTTACGTCCTTCAGCTCCTTCTCTACGTGAGAGATTCTTTTCCGAGCGCCTCTCTCGTAATCAGCGTACGGGTACTCTCCTGGACCACTCCAGCCCACCTGTTCTCCAAGGATACCCTTCAGTCGCAGAAACTCTTTGCCCCAGGAGAAAGTGTACTTGAGTTTCGCAAGCTCGATCTGGAGTTTTGCTTCTTTCGTCATTGCGCGCCGGTCGAATACCTCTAGGATCAGCATGTTCCGGTCTATGACATTGATGTCAGTTCCGCCGAGAACCTTCTGAATCTTGAAGACCTGGGAGCCAGGCAGCCTGTTAGCGAACAAGACCGCCTCTATTTTCTTCTCTGATGTTAGCTGTTTGACCTCGTCGAGCTTTCCGGGTCCGATACAGTATGTGTGGTGTAGGCTCTTTCGGTGTTGGATTACCGTATCGACCACGTCGTAGCCGATGCTTCGGGCCATAGTCTTGACCTCGTCTGCCCTAGATGGAGCGGTGGGCACGACGCACTCGACTACAATGGACCGCACTGCAGAAGACCGACTCTCTCTAGAAGGACCGTGCGTTATTTGAACATCCTGTGTCTCGACAATGCGCCTACTGAACTCTGATTTCCACGCCGACAGTGCGCTTGATCAAATCTGCTAACAAGTCGACCTGAGCCTTGCCCCCCTTGCGCGTCGGAATCGAGACCACTAGTGGTAATTCGATCTCCTTCTTGCTCTTTCCCAATCTGTCTTTGATCCATTCGAAGACGGGCTCTGTCGCAATAACTAGGGAGACGAGCTGTTTCGCTTTGATCTCGTCGAAGGTCTTTACGGCCTCTTCTTGGGATTTAACGACCCACGTGTTCTTGACGCCGCCCAGTTTGAAGTAGATGCTAGTCTCCTTATCAGCCATGACCCCGATCTTGCCCATTTCCATTTCCTACTTGAAGATCCAGCCTGTCTCTCTGGACCAGAATAGAAGATCCAGATCAGCTAAAGGTATGCCTATCTCTGTCGCGAATCTTCGCAGTTTCTCTTCAATTTCTAGATATCGCTTCTTTGTTATGGATACGGGTATCTCCTTGATTACTCCGAGCCGGTTCAAGTTTCGAAGTATGTGCCTGTCAAGAATGGCGAAACCTTCTCCCAGTCCAATGTTCCGCAGAAAATGGCTGGCCTCCTTGTAGCCTAGGCCTTTGACATTTTCGACAAGCCATTCACGGAGCTCGAAGGGATTGTAGAAGCTCGAGATCCTGGATTTCAACTGTAACTTGCCATCGTTCGAGAACATGTCCCTGGCTTCAACAATGTACTTTGCTTTGCTATCCGAGAACCTAACACTTCTCAAGAATGGCTCAAGCTCTGGAGGCTTACCCTTGAGGAGAAGGGTTTGTTTTTTGAGCGCGGTGACTGCTTCCCAGCAGACTTTAGCTGATGACTGAGGCGTTAGTAGGCAGAAGCATAGTTCCGCGAAGACCTCGTCGTCTTTCCATTGCATTACTTGTCTGAATTCTGCCAGCCGTTTTTGAATTGCCTCTTTTCTCTCTTGATAGAGCGCCTGCAATTCAGGGATAGTACCCTGTTCTCTTACAACAGTCATTTGTGGGTTAGAACTGTTTGAGAACATCTTGTTTATCCATGATGCGTACGCAGTAGAAGCATCGCAGCCTCAAAGGGTCCTGTCGTTCTACCAAGAATTTTGGTTCAACGGGCTCCCCTGCGTTGGAGACGCATGCCGGATTCGCGCAGTGCACTATGCCTCTAATAGATTCTGGAAGCTTGACACGGGTTTTCTCAGCTACCTCATAGTCTCGTATGATGTTGATCGTAGCCTTCGGAGCAATCAGAGCAATCTTGTCCACCTCACCGGGTTTGAGCTCGCGGTTTTCGACTTTGACAATGTCCTTCTTGCTATCTGTTTTCGATGACACATTCATTGCGACGCTGACGATGTGCCCCTCACCGCCGCCGATCCCTAGAATTTTCAGAACATCGAGAGCGTGGCCAGCAGAGATGTGGTCGATGACCGAGCCGTTACGGATTTTCTTGACATAGAGCTCTTTGGCCCCGCTTCCCTTAGACAACTCTAGGAGCTCTTACTGGTCCTTCACTCTTAATTCCTTGCCTGATGTTCGCGGAAGATCATGACTGTTGAATCTGATATTGTCAGACTTGAGACCAAGAAGGAGGGCGAGATTCTAGACATCACGAGCAGAGTACAAGCCATCGTCGAGCGGGGAAGCATCAAGAATGGTGTTGTATTCCTCTTTGTGCCAGGCTCAACAGCGGCACTTACTACGATTGAGTATGAGCCGGGTCTACTGGCCGACCTACCAAACATGTTGGAAAGGGTTGCGCCGAGAGAAGGCTCCTATGAACATGAGAGACGATGGCATGATGGAAACGGGCACTCCCATGTCAGAGCTTCGTTGATTGGGCCTGATTTGTTCGTGCCTTTCAGGGAGAAGAAGTTGATGCTGGGAACTTGGCAACAGATCGTGTTCCTCGAATTCGATGTTCAACCAAGAGATCGACAGATCATCGTCCATTGCATGGGAGAATAGACGCCCCCATACCCCTCCCTTTCCTATGGAAACAACTCTACTGTAATTTCGGAGCTAATTCATATGATTATTTTGTAGCGTATCATCTGTGATAGTGTACAAGCTAGCCTAAATCTGTGAGAGCCACTTATGACCAACTGGAGTAATAACTACTCCATAAACATCTCACCCATTCCGTTTCGCTTTGTATTCAGTGCACTGGAAACTCAGGGGTGGGTGTGACCGGTTTAGTCGGTCCAGTCGAAATCCATGTACGGGAACCCTTAATTCCACTGGAACAATGACCGTGGAATTATTCAGAGTGTTCTAACGGTTTGTCGCAGCAAGGTTTAGATCTCATTTTTGAACAGGTTCTCTCTGGTGGACAGATTTTCAAAGACAGGAATCTTCTCAGACACGACTACATGCCCGCGAGCCTTCCTCATCGCGAGGAGCAGATCAAACGCCTCGGCTCTGTCTTGGCACCCGCGCTCTCAAAGGAGAGAGTGTCCAACATTTTTGCTTATGGAAAGACCGGGACGGGCAAGACGATTGTCGCAAGATTCGTCTTGGATAGGTTGCAAAAAAAAGCGAGAGACTATGGCCGTGCTGTGGATACTAGCTATGTGAATTGTCGGCTTTCAGGCACAAACTATCGTGTTATCGCTGATCTCTGCCGTGCCTTGGGACAAGAGGTCCCTTTTACTGGGCTGGCTGTAGGAGAGTTGCTGGACCGGTTGAGGGATGGTCTTCAAGCACGAGGGTCCGCGTTTCTGGTCATCCTGGACGAGATTGATGCTCTTGTCAAGAGGAGCGAGGATGATAGTATACTGTACGAGTTGACCAGGATCAACGAGAGCCTGGAAGGCGGATGGATTGGAGTCATCGGAATCTCAAACGACCTTCACTTCAAGGATTTCTTGGACCCTCGAGTATTGAGCTCTCTAGGGGAGGAGGAACTGGTTTTCAAACCATATTCGTCAGATGAACTGTACGATATTTTGAAGGATCGGGCAGAAACGGCCTTTCAGCCCGGCGCCCTGGAAGATGGTGCCTTACGACTCTGCGCCGCCATGGCAGCGGGCGAGCATGGTGATGCTAGAAGAGCGCTAGATCTCCTAAGGGTCGCCGGTGAGATTGGCGAGAGAGGCAGAGAGAAAGGCATCTTCGAATCGCATGTTCGCCAGGCTCAGCAGAAGGTGGAACATGATAGGGTGACAGAGGTTCTCTCTTCGTTGCCGCTTCATTCCAGAATCCTCCTCATCGCGATCCTGCACTCAGAGAACGCGCGGAAGGAGAGTCTAGTCACCGGGGACGTGTACGAAGTATACCGGGAGTTGTGTGCCGCTGCAGCGGTTGAATCGCTGACTCAGAGGCGGGTGAGCGGATTGCTAAACGAGTTGGATCTCATGGGAATCGTCAATGCGCGTGTTGTGAGCTTCGGCCGGTACGGGCGGACGAAGAAGATCCGGTTGGGAGTCGAGCCGCGCGCAGTCACGTCAACGTTTGGCAGCGACGGGCTCGTTAGAGGGCTCCTAAATTATGCACCGAAGAGCCTCCCGAAACAGCACATCCACTAGCTGTGTTGGGATCGACGATGGACCGTTTCTGTCTAGAAGATTAGGCGGGTCCACAGCCCCACTAGTCATTGCGCAACTGAACGGGCCACATCTTGTAAAGGCCAGAATCGCACGGATAAGCGTGGACGGATTAGACGCAACGTCCGTGGCGTCGAGATTACTCAGCTCGCTCCAACTTCGAGATTCTCCGATTCTGCTGGCCGGTGCGACATTCGGAGGCTTCAACATCATCAACCCTAAAGTGTTACAGAGAAAGTTCAGAACACCGACAATCGTCGTGATTGGGTCTCGACCCAATAACAGAGCTGTGAAACGCGCCTTGATGAGACATTTTCCAGACTGGAAAAGAAGATGGCGGATCTTATCATCGCTGGGTCCACTGCGTCAGGTGCGAGCCTTTCGAAACGAGGGGCCTATCTTCTACGAGACGTTCGGATGTGCCGACGATGAGGCGAGAAGGATCTTGAAAGAGTGGGCATATGTTTCAAGAATTCCAGAGCCCCTACGAGTCGCCGGGCTGGTAGCTAGAGGACTGTTCCCAGCGCAACCTAGCGACTAAGCTCTAGGTTACAGGAGACTTTAGTCGTCCTCTGGAGGCTAGTGTGGACGCTCATCGCAACTGTTCACTGGAGACTCGGGAGACAAACCGGATGCTTGGAAAAGAGAACTCACAAGAGAATAAGCTCAACGAATATTTCCGCCGAAGATGTTCAAACTACGAACGGTTTCTATGCGATCGCGTATGGGAATGCGCATTGTGCGCGAAGCAAGTCGGCAAAGTGGAGACCCTGGAACTGCCTACGGTTACAAAGGTCGAGGCGTTGAGGCGGAGGTGAGACGATGGAGGCTTTGAAGGAAGAAGAGGTCCTGCAGCTGGAAGAGGATATGCTCCGGAGATTGGAAGAAAAGCTTACCCCATTGGTTGAGCGCGCGGCGGTGGATGCTGCGAAGATGGCAATGCATCAGTTGAGGCTAGATCTGATGAATCACATTAGCAGGCATGAGGATACGATTCGACGGTTGAAACGGACCGAATCCGCGCTGAACCATATTCCAAGCTCTAGGTAGCTGTTCCGAGGCTGGAGCTTACTGAGGAGTCTCTAACTTTCTAGAGCTCAAACCAACTTGTCTGTCGCACTGGTAATTTGTGACCCGGCCCCTCGGAGGGGGGTCATGGGATCGATTCTTCGCGATTGGGCTGATTCTTTCAGTCTGTGGCTAATTCAGGGTTGAATGTTGAATCTGTCGATGTGCGGAAACGAGCAGGAGCCGCAACAATTGCGAGCATTTGGAGCTCCTTTGACTAAAAGGGAAATTGGAAGAGAGTTGCTATTTCTTGCAGCTATGGCAGAGAGGGCTCTTGTTAATGACGCCCTTGGTAGTGACACATTCTGTGCAGAGATGTTTTCGACAGGAGCTGCATAGTCGAGTGTGCTCGTGACAGACGATTCCCCCGCATTCTTCGCAGACCGCTTGAGTAGCCTTGTCGCATAGATTGCATTTCCTTGTCTCGTCCCAGATTATTTTGCTGGTCGCTGCTTGTAGAATCTTTCGATAGGAGTGCCCGAGCGCGACAAGTTCAGCTGTAACGATTGGTATGTGTAGAAGCTTGATGTCGGACACGGAAATATCGTCCGGGTGAGCCCCTGATTCTCTTCCAATAATCTCACCCGTGTGCGCTCTGATGAAATCCTCCGCGACTCCTGCGGGTGCGACGGTGACTGTATTCTTCATTTCGAGCTCCGGGGGGAGATGTGGCATTGAACCGGTCGAGGATTCTATTTCCAGACAGTCGATGAAAAGGCCTGATCCAGGCAGATTCTTCAGCTCTCCTTCGAACAGTCCCGCGTCGCACTCTCTTCCATCGACCCCGTCAAAGACTATCACTCCCTTCGCC
>Ga0209076_1000069_pt1 | contig 12795 bp, 7 predicted proteins | sample Rivendell_Oct201_9_FD_188350 | JGI IMG/M metagenome (GOLD analysis project Ga0209076, IMG submission 188350) | Vadose zone soil and rhizosphere microbial communities from the Eel River Critical Zone Observatory, Northern California to study diel... | ecosystem: Environmental > Terrestrial > Soil...
TTTGACCTCATCGTTTTTTCCTTGCTCGATTCCCATACCACGAGCTCCCATTTCACGAACATCCGCATCGATAACTACGTCTACACCCTCGAAGCGCTGCAAGCCTCGAAACGGCTTCTCCAGCCCGGTGGAATTTTCATCATCAAATTCCAGGTCAGTAGTCCCTGGATCGCCGGACGGCTTCGCGGCCTCCTCGAGACCGTCTTCGCTCATCCTCCTGCACAGGTGCGAACGGTGGACTCTGCCTACGGCACGAGCGGCACTTTTTACATCGCCGGCTCGGAAGCGCGCATCAAGCAAGCTTTGTCGGACCCGCAGGTTGCCGCATTCGTCGCAAATCACGGCAATATTGAAACTCAAAAAGCGACGCTGACGACGGACAACTGGCCCTACTTTTACCAGCGCGGGCCGGGGCTGCCAGTGCCGGTGATCCTCATCTCAGGTGTTCTCGTGCTGCTCTGCTGGCTGTTCCTTCGCCGAACCGGAACTGCGCTCCGATCCATGCGTTGGCATTTCTTCTTCCTCGGTGCGGGCTTTCTCCTTCTCGAAGCGCAAATTATCAGCAAGATGGCCCTGCTGTTTGGGACCACCTGGGTCGTCAACTCCATCGTGATTGCCGCGCTTCTCCTGCTGATCGTGGCCGCAAATTTCCTGGTGGAATTCAAGCCGGATTTTCCCCTTGCCTGGGCCTACGTCGGAATCTTCGTCACCATCGGGGTGTCCTACTTGGTTCCGCTGGAGAAGTTTTTCTTTCCCTCCGTCGTATCGAAAATCTTAGTGGCGACACTCGTGCTCTGCCTGCCGGTCTTTTTTGCCGGCATCGTTTTCGTTCGCAGCTTTGCGAAGGAAAGTTTCCGTGCCGGAGCCCTGGGCGCGAATCTGTTCGGAGGTCTCGTCGGAGGATTGTTGGAGTCGATGTCGCTTTGGACCGGCATTCGATCACTGGTGCTGATCGCGGGGCTGCTCTACCTGGCCTCCTGGATCGCGCTGAGTGTGGAGCAACCGTCGTCCGAGACGGTGGCTCTCCGCTCGGCGCCCGCTGACGACTGAACTCTGGCAGGTTTATCTCTACGAAAGACAATCGTCGAGGGTAGAATCCTCAGCACCAGGAGAAACATCATGCGCTATCCACGCCGGTTCTCTTCAGCCTTTGGACTCCTCTTCTTTTTTCTCGCTCTTCCATCCGCAAATCTTCGAACGGACACCTTGGCCGCCGCGCCACCCGATCAGCTTGGCAAAGTGCATTTTCCCACGGGCTGCACCGCGGAAGTGCAACCCACCATCGAAAAGGGCGTCGCCTTGCTTCACTCCTTCCAATACAAGGAATCCGAACAGACCTTTTCCGATGCGGCCACCAAGGAACCGAAATGCGCCATGGCCCACTGGGGCAAGGCGATGGCCCTGTTCTACCAACTCTGGGAATTCCCGAGCGACAAGAAACTAAAGGAAGGCCGTAAGGACATTGAGAAGGCCCTGAAACTCCATTCGGCAAACCCGCGGGAACAGGGCTTCCTTGACGCTGCGGCGGCGTTCTTTCTGAGCAAATCCAAATTGACGCACACCGAGCGCGTCAAAGCCTATTCCGATTCGCTTGAGCGCTTCTACGCGCAATCTCCGGCCGACGCCGAGATTGGCGCCTTCTATGCTCTTTCTCTCGTTGCACTCTCTTACGCCGACGAACCCAATATGCTTGCGCTCCAGAAGAAGGCCATCTCTGTTCTCCAGCCCTTGCTCCAGCAATATCCCGATCATCCTGGAATCGCGCATTACCTGATTCACGCCACCGACCGCCCGGAACTCGCGGCCCAGGGCCTCGAAGCTGCCCGGTGCTATGCCGCGCTTGCGCCGGATTCCTCCCATGCTCTGCACATGCCGTCGCACATCTTCGTGCGCCTCGGCCTCTGGCAGGATTCCATCGCTTCGAATCTTGCTGCAAGTGCCTCCGCCGCTCATGCCGCGGAAATGCATCTCGCCGAATCGCACTATCAAACACACGCCATGGATTTTCTCAGCTACTCCTACTTGCAGAGCGGCCAGGAAGCCAAAGCCCGCGAAGTGATTGAACACACGGAGCGCATCGTCGGCGCCAGCGCGGAAAATAAAGCCAACCACCGCTCGTATCTGGCCGCGCGAACTGCTTTGGAATTGCACCGCTGGAAGGAAGCTGCTGCCTTGCCCATCGCCTCGATAGGCAAAGACTACCGGGACAATGGCTATTGGGCCCGCGCCATTGGCGCTGCGCGCAGCGGTGACGTGGCCGGAGCGGAAGCTGACGTCAAAGAGCTGACCCATCTCGTTGTGGAACGCGAGAAGCGCGCGCGAAAAGAAGGCTACGACCCCTCGAACGAAAAAGCTACCGATCTCCGCGAAGCTGAAGCCTGGCTGGCCTTCGCCAAAGGAAAATCCGACGAAGCTCTCCAGGAATTGCGCGCCGCCGCCGACCATCAGGATAAAAATAGCGGCGAATCCGTCACTGTCCCAGCCCGCGAAATGCTCGCCGACATGCTTCTGGAACTCAAGCGTCCCGCCGAGGCCCTCGCCGAATACAAAACGGTCCTGAAGAATTCGCCGAACCGCTTTGACGGTCTCCTGGGAGCTGCCCGCTCCGCGCAAGCCTCCGGCGATACCGGAGGTGCGCAATCGTTTTACGCCAAGCTCGCCGAAATCTGCGGCCCAGGCGCCGATCGCCCGGAACTTGCCGAGAGCAAGTCGTTTGTGGCGCGCCAGTCCAACTAGCCGAGGCGGTTCCGGCAAAGCCGGCCCACGCAGGCGGACTTTTTTCTCAAAACTCCAAAATCGCTCTTGACAATCCTTTAATTTGTGCTACACTTATTCCCGTAGATAACTGCACGTGGAGTGCGGGAGCATGCTCCCGCTTTTCCTTTTTTGAGGATGTATTCTCCCAGCGTGCCTCGCTGGGGTCAGCCAAAAACACACCTTTTAGAATCAATCAGTTACAAATTGCAAATTTTGCAAGTCTTTTCTTTTGATATTCATGCAAATTGGTGGGGGTAGGGGATCCCCACCTTATATCGCAAGTGTTCTCCCAAAAACACCTCACGGGACGAAACTGCTCGTCCCGTGAGGATTGCTCGTAAGTTGTTCTAAGGCTAGAAGTGGAAACCCAGTTCCGCCGTGTACGCCCGCGGCGTGACGAAGTGCGTCCCGCTGAACGTAGACAGGAAGTTGTAAAGCGCGGTCTTGTTCGTCAGATTGATGGCCGTGAGGCGCAGGCTCCACTTGTAATGGTCGCCGTGGAAGAGGTTGTCGTCCCCCACGCTCAAATCAAACAGGTTGCGCGGTTGGACGCGCGACGGATTGTGATCGGGGTTGTTGGTGCCATTGGCGGCAAATTTCAGCAGCGTTGAGCCTTGCGGGATCGTTAGAGGGCAACTGGTGATTGGGTTGTTGATTGTGGCGAATGTATTGCCACAAAAAAGTCCGATCGCGGCCTGCTGATCTCCATCCAGGGCAATGCCTCCATTTGCTCCGATGGCTGTCTGGAAATCGGCAACCAAGGGGTTGCTGGCCACTAGGCCGCTATCGTACCTCCAGTTGAAGGCCAGCCACGGCAACGTCTTCCACGGCTGGTATTGAAAATGGGTCGTCTGATTGAAGGCCTGGTCGTGGTCGATGCGGAAGACTGACCCACCTTGGCCTACAGTTGCGCCGAGTCCGCCCACTTGTGGCGGGAAGTACCGCGCCCTCACGTGCGCAAGCACCACGAGCGCCGTGAAGCCATGAAAATTCGGCATGCTCACGCGCACGGAAGGCCCGTCAATCTTTGAATTTTTCCAAGCGATGGGGAAGAAGATCGGCGAATTGCCGAACGCGGAGAAGTCATACGCGTTGTGCGTATATTTCCACAAGTAGTCGGCGTCCACGACCACGTATTTTCCAAAAGCCTGCTGAAAGCCGGCGTTGAACTGGTTGCGCTGGCCGGAACGAATCGGCTGCTGCAAGCTCGCGCCACCGATTACGTCGACGATGACCGGGTTACTTGCTCCCAGGCTTGCCAGAATCAGGTTTTCATTGAACGGGGTCTCCAGAATGCGCGAATAGGAAACGCGCAGGACCGAGTTGGTCTTCTTGACGTTGTAAGCGAAGCCCACGCGAGGTTGCGGTTGACTATCATGCACGACCCCGCGATAGAGATCCTCGCGGAATCCCACATTGAAGGCCCAATTGCCCAGGCTGATCGTGTCTTGCAGGTAGAGTGCGAGCTCCTTGATGTCCGCACGGCCTCGGAACGGAAACAATGTGCTCTGCGTACCGCCGCATGCGTCGTTAGGCGATGGCGTAGCTCGGGTCAGGTCGAAGCAGCCCAGAATGGGGACAAAAGGGACGGCGGCGTTTGGATTGGCCGCAACGTTTTGTTGAAACCCCCTTCCAGCACACTGACTTGGATCGTTCAGGGTGATATCTGGAACGGGATTGTTATTCGTATCTAGACAAGGCGAATTGAAAACGGGGTCGGTAATACCGAAATTGAAATTCTCCGTCAGGAACGTGTGCTGAAACGTAGCGCCTGCTTTGATGTTGTGTTTGCCCTTCACATAAGACACGTCCGTGCGAAGTCCTGCGTTAGTCAACTTTCTTTGCTGATTGAGCGTGGCCGAAGAACCGCCAGGAATGAGTCCCGTGCCGTCCGCAAACACATTTCCGCTCGGGTAATAGTTAAACTTGTCTTGGCGTACGTAACCGCCGAAGGTGAACAGCGTCGTGGTGCTGATCAGGCGGGTCCACACCGGCGCGATGTTAAAGGTCTTGATCTGCGCACGCTGATCCTGCACCGGAAGAGGAGCACCCGTGAGGGGGTCGTTCACTCCAATGTTTAGGTTATCGATCGTATTTGGCGTCTGGAACCACGAACGCGTGTACTGAAAATTGGTGTGAATCGAATCCGCGCTGGTTACGTTGTAGTCGACCCGGTCAAACAAATTCTCCTCATTGCCCTTGTCGTGGATGGCGTGAAGTTCCGGGGGGTCGAGAAAACGGCTGCTGTTCAATCCGTTGGCAGCGATGAAGTTTCCCCACTTTTGGCCGCCGAAGGCCAGCCGAAAGCCACCGGTGACCGAGCCAAAGCTGCCGTACGAAGAGTAGACAGTGCCCCTCGGCTTGGTCACGCCAAGGCCGGATTGCGTAGTCACCTTGATCACGAGACTCGTTTTTCCGCCGTATTCCGCTGGCGGCCCTCCGGACACGGCTTCGAGCGACTGAATTGAGTCCAATGGAATCTGGTTGGAAAAGACTTTGCTCTGTTGGTCCGTGATCGGCTGCCCATCCACCGAGAACGAATTCTCGGCGTGGTCACCAAGTCCGTGAAACAGCCCGTTCGAGTCCGCTACTACGCCCGGCGTCGCCAGCGTCACCAGTGAACTTACCGAAGACGACTGGCTTTCCAGCGGCATCCGATCGGTCAACCCTGTGTCAACATCTGTATGGAAACTGGGGTCCTTCTCCAGTAGGTCCCCTCCGTTCGCCTCGACCGTGATGCTGGTTGCCGCCGCACCGACTTTCAGCGTGATCTGTACGCCCGTGGGCACGCTGGAGCGTACATCCACATCCTGTGTATAGGGAGCGAATCCGGGCGTTGTCACCACGAGGTGATAAGTGTTGAAAGGCACGTTGGAGAAACGAAAGCTCCCATCGCTGCCAGTGGTGGTCTCACGTTGATATCCGCTTACGGCATAGGAAATCTCGACCTTGGCTCCGGGAACCACTCCGCCAGAGGAATCTTTTACCACTCCCTCTATCGCCCCAGCGTTCCCCAACTGCGCCTCCGCCGGTGCGGCTGCGAATAGCACCACCAATCCCAAAACAAACACCATGCTGATACTCAAACGCTTCAACATTTTTTCTCCATCCCTTTCGAGAATTATTTGTGTTTTGTGTGGATAGAGGCCGCCGGAAAAGAATGGCGGTGACGCTGGCCTTCAGAAAAGCCGGCGCACGGAAATACACTTCCAGTCAGGGAGAAGATTTATGCGGTGGGAGGTGCGCGCCCGGCACGATGCAGGGAAAACGAATCGCTTGGCGACGCATGTTGCGGCACCGAAGAATACCAGGTGACGACCTGAGGCGTGCTGCCTAGGTCAAGCCGGGCGGCCGCCAACGCGGGCATGTGCAATGCCTGGCAGATAGGGCATGCCGTATCGGGCCCATTCGTGTGCTGATGGAACAGCGAGCCGCCCGCCGCAAAATACAGCAGCGCAACGCAAGCCAGCAGCGCCATTGAGCGGCGCGCAGTCGTTCCACCGAAAATGGATATCTCACGGCGCATAAGCGACACTTAAGCTTAGCATCTTAGACGGCTGAGCGGCGAACTCGGTTGCTTAAGAAACACATCCGTCGGCGCACTATTCCATCAGGTCCCCTGGCAAGGTTCGACGCGGCCGCAAGCCGCGGGATAGGACAAACAATGTGAGTAGTGACTTTTCTTACTTCGCCGGCTGTGCCGTTGGCGGCAGAATCCCATTCAACCGCAGATAAATCGCCTGTGTCGCATAGTGGTCGGTCCAACTTCCGCCCAGCGCCACCAGTGCGCCTCCCCGCGAAATCGGCCGGTTGCCGAAGAACATGAATTGTTCCCCCAGCTTCGAATCATCCACCTTTGCTAGCGCCGCCGTACAAAACGCGAAAGAATCTTTCACCGCCGCCACCAGCTTGTCCTTCGCATCCGTGTCCGCAATCTTCACGTCCGGCGCCGTCTGGCCCGAAATCTTCGAGCAGAACGTGTTGTTCGACTGCGCGATGTGCATCATCAGGTGCCCGTACGAGTTCATTTCCGGCGACGGCTTGAAGCCATATTTCTCCGCCGGCATCGCTTCGGCCGCCGCCACCATGTTCTTCTCGTATCGCGCCACTCCCGCTTTCACGAACCCGCTCACCGGATTCGCTACCGGCGTCATGTCCGGCGCCGCGCTTGCCGCTGGCGCGGCCGCTTGCTGCGCGAACGCGCTGCTCGCCGCCATAAACACCGTCATTCCAGCCACTATCAAACCTGCACGTAGTTTCATTTCCGTCTCCTCCCTCACAAAACGCGCTGTGAAGCATACTCCCGCAAGACTCCTCCCAACAAGCCTCACTCTTGGCTCACACTCTGTTCCCTCTGACAGTTTTTCTGAAACATTTTGCGGCCTGTCGCGTCTCTACCTATAGCTATCTATAGGAGCATTCATGCTCAAACCCAAGAATGATCTTCTCCAGGGCACCCTGGCCCTCCTTGTCCTCAAGACCCTCGTCCGCGGTCCTTTGCATGGCTACGGCATCACGCTTCACATCCAGTTGGTTTCAAAGGACATCCTGCGTGTCGAGGAAGGCTCCCTCTATCCTGCCCTCCACCGCATGGAGCAAGACGGCTGGGTCACCGCTGCATGGGGCGTCTCGGAGAATAATCGGCGCGCTCGCTATTACCAGTTGACCGCCAAAGGCCGTAAACAACTTGCCGACGAAGAAAAGAATTGGGAGCGCCTCACGCAAGCCGTTGCTCAAGTTCTCCACTTCGCCTGAACGCGCCGAAAGGAAGGTGCATCATGTCTTTGCTCTCTCGCCTACGAGCCATGTTCCGAAGAGAACGCCTGGATCAGGATCTCGACGAAGAGCTGCGCTCGCATCTTGAAATGCGCGCCGCGGACAACCTCGCCGCCGGCATGTCCGCCCAGGATGCGCGTTACGACGCCCAAAAACGCTTCGGCAACACCCCACTCCTCAAGGAAGACACTCGCGACGTCGACATCATTGGCTGGCTGGACGAATGTGCTCGCGATTGTCGCTTCGCGCTCCGCATGCTGCAACGCAGCCCCGGCTTCGCGGCCGTCGCGGTACTCACCCTCGCTCTCGGCATTGCCGCGAATACCGCGATTTTCTCCGTCGTTGACGCCGTTCTCCTCCGCCCCTTGCCCTATCCGGAGCCAGACCGCCTCGTCCGCATTTGGGAGTCTTCCATCAAATATGACAGTCCTCGCAACGTCGTGAACCCTTTCAATTTTCTCGACTGGCGCGACCACTCCGAATCGTTCGAATCCATGGCTGCCATTTCGGGCCTGATGACCAATCTTAGTTTTCAGGGACAGCCTGTGGCTGTTCAGGGCATGCAAGTCTCTACTGAATTTTTCTCCACCCTGCGCATTCCGCCGCTGCTCGGACGAGCCTTCTCGGCCCCCGATGGTCTCGTCGGTCAAGACCAAGTCGTCATCCTCAGCTACGAACTCTGGCAACGGCAGTATGGCGCCAATCCGAAAATCATCGGAGCGAAAGTAGACGTCGACGCCGCGCCGTATACCGTGATTGGGGTAATGCCTCGAGGTTTTTCCTTCCCAAAGATTAAATCTGAAATCTGGACACCCTTGCCTATCGCGCGTACCGAAGAGTGGAATAGTGGCCGCTATCTTACCGTTGTTGCGCGCCTCAAACCGGGCGTCTCTCTCCGCCAGGCTCAGCAGGATATGCTCCGTGTCGCTAACCTCACTGCCCAGGCCCGGCCCGACGACAACAAGAACTGGAGCGCCAACGTTTTTCCCATGCTCGAAGATGCCACGCGAGGAGTCCGCCGCCCGCTCTGGGTTCTGCTCGCCTCCGTCGGTTTCCTTCTTCTCATCGCTTGCGCCAATGTCGCCAACCTGCTCCTCATGCGCGGCACCGGCCGCCTTCGCGAACTCGCTGTTCGTTCCGCGCTGGGTGCCGCGCGTTCCCGCCTCGTTCGACAGCTCTTCGTCGAAAGCCTGCTTCTCTCGCTCGCGGGCATGGCCGCCGGACTGCTCTTCGCTCATCTGGGCCTGAACGGCCTCCTCGCTCTTATTCCTCAGAACGCGCCGCTGCCTCGCAGCGAACCTATCGCCATTGACGCCCGCGTTTTGCTCTTCACCTTCCTCGCTTCTCTCTTTACTGCAGTCGTCTTCGGTCTCGTGCCTGCGCTTCGCCTCTCTCGCGTGGACCTCCAGAGCGCGCTCAAGCAGGGCTCTCTCCGCGGTGGTGTCGGCGGCCATCAGACTCTCCGCCGCTGTTTTGTTGTTGCGGAAGTGGCCCTCGCGCTTCTGCTCTCTGTTGGCGCCGGTCTCATGCTCCGCAGCTTTGCCCGGCTCATCTCCGTCGATCCCGGTTTCAGCTCCGAGCATCTCCTCACAATGCATATTTGGACTTCACCCGCGCGCTATCGCGACAATCTCAAGCGCTCGCGATACTTCGAGCAAATCCTTGCCGAAATTCGCAACACTCCCGGCGTTCAAGCCGCTGGCTCGACTCACTTCCTTCCGCTCACGGAAAAAATCTCCGGCTCCTGTTTTTCTCCCGCGGACCAGCCCACCCCCTCGCCCGCCGAAGCGCCTTCCGCGCAATTCCTCATCATCAGTTCCCGCTACTTCCAGGCCGTGCATACTCCCTTGCTCAGCGGCCGCGACTTCGACGACCGCGACCATTTTGAAGCTCCCCCGGTCGCCATCGTCAACCACGCTTTGGTGGAGCGCTTCTACTCCGGCCAAAATGTTCTCGGCAAGCAGCTCCGCGTCTGCTGGACCATTGAGAAGCCCGTCGAAATCGTTGGCGTTGTCGCCGATGCCCGCCAGGCGCAATTGCAGGATGCCCCCGAACCCACTATCTTCCTCTCCAATTCGCAAGCACCTATGTATTTTGCGACGTTTGTCGTCCGTGCCGTTGGCGACCCCCTCCAGATCGCTCGCTCCGCTGAAGCGGCAGTCCACCGCGTTGATCCCGATCAGCCTGTCTCCGACATTCAACCCATGGAAACAATCTTCTCCGATTCCGTTTCCAGCCCTCGTTTTCAAGCCGTTTTATTACTGCTTTTCGCGGGGCTTGCCATTGCGCTCGCGATGATCGGCGTCTACGGCATCGTTTCCTATTCCATCAGCCAGCGCACCAACGAAATTGGGATTCGCGTTGCTCTTGGCGCTCGTTCGGCGGACGTCGTTCGCCTGGTTCTTCGAGAGGCTCTTGTCCTAACCGCAATCGCCCTGCTTCTCGGCCTCGCAGGTTCACTTGCGCTGAGCCGCGTCCTGCAGAGCCTTCTCTTCGAAGTCAATCCTACCGATCCCTTTACGCTTGCCTTAGTTTGCTTCCTGGTCTTCGCGGTCTCCGCGCTTGCAGCGCTACTGCCCGCGCAGCGTGCCGGTCGGATTGACCCGATTGTCGCTCTCCGCTACGAATGAAGGTCACGGGGCTGTGCTGTTCAGCCCAGGTTCTTCAGCGTCTTCTCAATCAGCCCCGCCGTCCCCGCATAAGGATCGCCGGGGCTGTCCCACTCCATCGAAAAATATCCTTTATACCCATGTTGCTTCGCGATCCCAAACGTCCGCGGCAAATCCACATGCGCGATCTTGTCTTTCCCATCGCCCACTTCCGTCTCTTTCACGTGCGAGATGTTGTACGCGTGTCCAAACATCGCTTCGATTCCCCGGTAAGCGTACGCCTCTTCATACGCCGCCAGCGTGTTCGCGAAATCCGGCAGCGCGCGCAGCCATGCGCTGTTCACTTTCTCGATGACTTTCACCAGGAAGAACGGATCTTCACTCTTCGGGTTGTCGTTCTCCATGTTCACCACCACGTTTTTCGCCGCGCCATATTCCGCCACACGCTTCAAGCTCTCCGCCGTTCGCTCCACGTCCGGCTTCGAATCCTTCGCTTGCGGTAGATTCGTCCGCACGCTCGGCGAACCAATCGTCACCGCCGCATCAATCCACTGCTTGCTGAACGCCACTGCCCGCTCCCGCTCCGCGCTGTCCGCCGCATAAGGGCTGCGCTCGCCGTCAACCGCGATGTTTACGATCGCTCCGCCCGCCTTCTCCACTGCCGCCAGCAGCTCCTCCAGATACGCCTTATCCAGCGTCAAGAAGTGCGCGCTCCACGGCTCAATCTTCTTGATGTTGAATTTGGCGCTGACGTGCGCCGCGAACTCTTTCAACTCCATCTTCCCGCCGCCGCCCTTGTCTTCGCGCCCCGCGATGAAATCCCGGAACGGATACGACGCAATCGCGATCCGCTCCCGCGCCGCTGTCGGGAAGACCATGCTCGGCCCCGCCGCCGCCGTTCCCATCCCGGCAACCAGCTCCGGGCCCACTCCAGCGCAAACAATCGCTCCCGCCGCCGAACCAGCAGCTTGCCCAAGGAATCGCCTTCGTGTCGTACGCCTCAAAACCGCGCCAGTCTATTGCCAATCGAATTTTTTGTCACTAGAAGCCAGCTCATAAACGGAGCCTTGGGGGTCGGAGCTTTAGCTCCGACATCAAAAGCCAAGAAAAATTGGGCTTTAGTTCATCCTGAGGCACGAAGGGCCCCTGAGGAAATGCTCCTCTCCGAGCGTTTTATATCTATGAGATAAATTCTACTCGTTGAGAATCTCCATCAGTGCGAAAGTTCGAGTGCAACATTGAGGCTCGCCTTTTGGCGTTTTCCCTTGTAGTGGCGCCCGCCGCGGCGGGCTGCGACCCACATACCCGTCTTCACGGTATAGAATGGGGGCAAGAGAGCCAGACTGGAGAGCAATCATGAGGAAAGCGCTTTTTGTGTTCCTATTGTTGTTCAGCGTCCGCCCCGCGTTCGCGCAAACGGCCCCCGAAGGAATCTGGCAGGGCTATGACGGCGAGTGGCGCCACGTGTCCAGCCAATTGCTCGCGCTCGCCGAAGCCACGCCTGCGGAAAAATTCTCTTGGCGTCCCGCGCCCGGTGTGCGTTCCACCAGCGAAGTCTACATGCACATCGCTCTCGCAAATTTTTATCTGCTTAGCGTCACCGGTCCCAAAATGCCCGCCGACGCGAAAGAAGGCATGCAGAAGTCCGTCACTGCAAAAGCCGATGTAATCAATTGGCTCAAGCGCTCGCTCGACGCCGTCAAGCAAGCCCATTTGGCGGTCACGCCGAAAGACCTCCAGCGCAAAGTCCACATCGAAGATCGCGATGCCACTGTGGACGGCATGTACTTGCGCATCATCGTCCACGCCAACGAGCACATGGGCCAGCTCGTCGCTTACGCCCGCATGTCCGGCGTCGTCCCGCCCTGGTCCAAAAAAGAATAGTCTCCGTTACGCATAGCGCGCGGGACCGCCGCCCTTCTTGTCTTGCGTAGCGCCGGGCTTTCCCCCGGTTTGTGGGGGGCCCGACGGTTTGTGTCGGGAAGCCCGGCATCCTTCGTTTGCCGTCCGATCCTCTTCGAGGTCGACTCTTTTGTCTCTTTTGTCCCCCCCTCACTTCTTCACAAACACCACGCAATAATCATTCTCCGGCCAATCACCGACAATCTTCTCGACTTTCAATCCCGCCGCCGTCAGCTCCTCGATCACAATCTTCTGCGGAATCCCATGTCCGCCCCGGTTGCTCGGAACTCCTTCCACCGGATCCAGCCCCGCCCGCGCCGGAAAATCAATAATCGCCAGCCGCCCTCCCGGCTTCAAAGACCGCACCAGGCTGGCATCAAACTCCGCCGGCTTCGTCAGGTGATGGTACACGTGCCTCAAGAAAATCGCGTCGCAGCACCCCGTCGGCAGATTCGTTTCCGCCTCTTTGCTCTCCACCACAATCACGTTCGCCAGCTTCCGTTTCGCCACCTCTTCCCGCAACTCTGCCAGCTTCTTCGCATCAATCTCGGTCGCATACATGCGCCCCGCTGCTCCCACCCGTTCCACCGCCGCAAACGCATACTTCCCATCCCCCGCCCCAATGTCCGCTACCACCGTCCCCGCCTTCCATCCCATCAACTCCGCCAGCCGCCCAACCTCCCCCGCCGCGTCCCCGCGCACTTGCGCCGCAAACACCACCGCCACTGCGCACGCCAGCCCCACCAGGATC
>Ga0209076_1000070_pt1 | contig 12788 bp, 13 predicted proteins | sample Rivendell_Oct201_9_FD_188350 | JGI IMG/M metagenome (GOLD analysis project Ga0209076, IMG submission 188350) | Vadose zone soil and rhizosphere microbial communities from the Eel River Critical Zone Observatory, Northern California to study diel... | ecosystem: Environmental > Terrestrial > Soil...
CGCATACTATTTCTTTTCCAAGAGCGTAGAACGAGTCTCGCCGACCGTCTCGTCGATAATACTCCCGATCGAAGTGGTAGTTAGCACCATTCTTTCAGTGCTACTCTTTCACGAATCATTCACACTAACCTCAGGCGCCGGTGCAGTTCTGATAGTCGCTGGAGTAGGACTCGTGTCACTGAGTCGATGAAAAGGAGAATTGGGGCAGCAAAGACCCCACTAGGTTTTGACTGGTCTTACAGGTCTATTGTGGTGCGCCACATGTAGGGCACTTGCTAGAGCCCGCTTGCATAAGGCCTTGACAGTACTTGCAACGGCTGTTCGAGGCCGCATGTTGTGGAGGCATCTGAGGCGGGTATCCAGGAGCGGATCCGGGCATTGGCATCGAACCCGGCGGCATGTACGGTTGCTGCCCATATCCCTGTGGACCGTACGGTTGTTGACCATACGATTGCGGAGGTGGCATCGGCTGACCATACTGTCCGTATTGGGGTCCGTATGCTTGCTGTTGCATGTACTGTTGTTGAGGCTGTTGCATGTATGAGACGCTGCTGGGCGGAGAGAAGCCTACTGATACGTCGCCGGTAATGTCAGGGCGGCCCTTTACGGCTACGACACCTTTGAGACTGTTTTGTATCGAGCCTCCGGAGTGGGTGGCTCTGCAGACTGGCATTCCAACACTGAATGGAAACGTCCTCTCTCCATTCCCGAAGTCTGTGGGTCCGGAGACCCTGACGTTGTCGGAGAATAGAGTGTTGGTCTTATGTTCCATCTGGTTGATACGTTGGTTGTTGATGACTACTTGGACCATCTCTTGGTAGTGCTCGTTGACGCGGGCTTCCACTCTGACCTCTTCGGCAGGAATGTAGCCTTCCTTGCTGTCGATGTGCACCTTTCCTGTAACAGCCTCTCCTTCTATGAATGTCGGTTTGTCGAGCGATATCCACACCTTTGCTTTCATCGGAACTAATCTTTTCAGAAAACTCATTTGTTTGATCGTTGCTCCGTTAAATGATTCTTCGGCTGAAAATACGGATTGACCGGGCCGCCTATCAAGGAAGCGTAACCTAGCTGTTGCAAGATGGGAAACGGGTGGCTTTCGGCGTAAGGTTTTTTCCATCCCTCTTCGGAGGAGAGAAAGCTCTTCAAGACGCCTGCGATGTATCCTCGTCGGAAGCGAGCATGGATGCATGGGAATCAGGAGACAACTACAACAGCACGGGAGACTCAAGAGCCCAAGGCGGCCCAGCCAAGCGGTGATGATCAGATCAAAAGTCCATCGTCAATCGAACAGACTCCGACCGGACCTCCTGAGGTAGAAGAGGCGCTACAGAAGGAACGGGAAAAATCGGAAGACTATCTCAGACGACTTCAGTATCTACAAGCTGATTTTGAAAATTATCGGAAGAGAGCAGAGCGAGAGATGGGAGAGGTGAAGAGGTATGGCAACGAACGATTACTTTCCGACTTATTGGTCGTCGTTGACGAACTAGAGCTTGGCTTGGAGAAGGCACGTGAAGGAGACAACAGCCCAGCACTTGTTGAAGGGATCAGGATGGTCTTGAAAAGATTCACAGGACTCCTGGCAAAGGAAGGAGTGGTCAGAATAGAAGGCGTCGGCAGCAGGTTTGATCCGGCATTGCATGAGGCCGCGCTGAAGGTACCCTCGGAGAAGGAGGAGGGAACAATCATCGAAGAGATAAGATCTGGGTATACGTTGAAGGGAAGAGTTCTCAGACCCAGCATCGTCAAGGTCGCAGAGGGAAGCGAACCCTCATCATCAACGAAGAATGGTCAATATAAAACGGAGAATATAATAGAGGAAGAGGAATGAGCAAGCCAGAAGCCGAGAAGATACTCGGAATCGATCTAGGAACCACGAATTCAGCAGCTGCCATCATGGAGGCCGGCAGACCTGTGGTTATTCCCAGCTCTGAGGGACAGACGGCGGCGGGAAAGATGTTCCCATCAGTCATCGCCTTCACCAAAGAGGGACAATTGATTGTTGGAGAGCCTGCGAAGCGTCAGGCGGCGACGAACCCTGACGGAACAGTCGCAGAGATCAAGCGAAAAATGGGGACCGACTACAAGGTCCGAGTCTACGGAAAAGAATACACTCCGCAGCAGATTTCAGCGTTCATTCTCCAGAAGATTAAGCGAGATACCGAACAATTCCTCGGTCGATCGGTGAAGAAGGTTGTTATTACCGTCCCAGCGCATTTCAACGATAATCAAAGACAAGCTACGAAAGATGCGGGAGAGATCGCTGGCTTCGAGGTTTCACGGATCATCAACGAGCCCACCGCGGCCTGTCTTGCTTTCGGCTTGGACAAGGCGGACAAGGAGATGAAGATCATGGTCTTCAGCTTCGGCGGCGGCACACACGATGTTACCCTGATGGAGTTCGGCGGCGGAGTTTTCCAGGTACTCGCAACAAGCGGTGATACCGCGACCGGTGGAGCAGACATTGACAATGCGATCGTCGACTTCCTCCTATCAGAGTTTCAGCGGCAGACCGGGATCAATCTCCGCAACGATAGGATGGCAATGACCCGTTTGAAGGAGGCGGCGGAGAAGGCGAAGATCGAGCTTTCAACATTATTCACAACTGATGTCGACTTACCGTTCATTTCATCGGACTCCTCTGGACCAAAGCATCTCCATACGACTCTTTCCCGGGCGAAGCTGGAAGAACTGGCGAATCCAATCGTCAGCCGAGTCAAGACGCCAATACTCCGGACATTACAGGATGCGAAGCTGGAGCCGAAGAATGTTGATCGGTTGATACTGATCGGAGGACAGACACGCATGCCATTAGTCAGGAAATTCGTGGAAGAGGTCGTTAGCAAACAGGCTGAAAGAGGCGTGGATCCGATGGAGTGCGTTGCCGTCGGCGCGGCGATACAGGGCGCAGTGCTTGCAGGCGAAGTGAAAGACATCCTCCTTCTCGACGTGACACCATTATCATTGGGTGTCGAGACACTTGGCGGAGTCTTCACCAAGATACTGGAACGAAACACGACTATCCCAACAAAAAGAAGTCAAGTATTCTCGACAGCGGCGGACATGCAGACCACCGTGACGATTCATGTATTACAAGGCGAACGCGCGATGGCGGATGACAATATCTCCTTAGGCATGTTCAACCTCAGCGGTATCCCTCCTGCACCAAGAGGAATACCCCAGATCGAAGTCACATTCGACATTGATGCGAACGGAATGTTGAACGCGCACGCGAAGGATCTCGCGACTGGAAAAGAGAACAAGATCACTATTACTGCCTCGACCAAGTTACCATCGGATCAGAAGGAGAAGATGATCCATGAAGCAGAAGAGTACGCCGAGCAGGATCGGAAGCGTCGTGAGGAAGTTGAGCTCCGCAATAATGCCGAGAGTCTATTGTACACAGCGGAGAAGACAAAGGAGGAGTTGAAGGAAAAGATCAGTCAGGAACAGATGAAGAATATCGACGATTCTGCAGGCGTCTTGCGCGGAGCTCTGGCTGGGAAGGAGTCGGACAAGATCAAAAGGGCCGTCGACGATCTAAGTCGTGTCCTGCAGAAGGTTGGGTCAGAAGTCTATCAAAAGGTTGCAGGTGCCACTGGTGGTAGGCAGGAAGGCCCGGAAGAACCGGTCCCGCAGGCAGACTCGGACGCAGGGCAAGGTCCTGGAGACTCTCAGGACCGCGTTGTGGACGCCGAGTATCGCGAGGTTAAAGGAGAAGGTTCAAAGTAAGAAAGAGCCCCTCTCCTATTGTCCCGACGAAGACGCGACATAGGACGGGAAGGTGGGCTAAGTAAGGCTTGGACAAACAGGACTATTACGCGACCCTAGGTGTCCCGAAGGATGCCTCAGGTGATCAGATCAAACAGGCCTATCGAAAGTTAGCCCTACAGTATCATCCGGACAGGAACAAGGACCCGGGTGTCATAGAGAAGTTCAAAGCGATTACCGAAGCGTACGCCATCTTATCCGATGATGCTAAGAGAAGCCAGTACGACCAGCATGGCCGGACAGGAGTATACGAGCACTATAGTCAAGAAGATATTTTCCGCGGCGTAGATTTCGACTCGATCTTCCGAGACATTGGCTTCGGCGGACTAGGAGGCATCTTCGAACGATTCTTTGGAGGGGTAGGCGGTGGACCGGGCACGTTCAATTTCGGCGGGTACGGACCACGACCAGAAAGAGGAGACGATCTGGTCTATGACATGGAAGTAACACTCGACGACGCCTATCGAGGAGCTACAAAAGAACTCGAAATTCCTCGTCTGGACACCTGCCCGGAATGTAAAGGATCAGGGGCAGCAGCAGGGAGTGGACGGAAGCCATGCCGGGAATGTGGAGGGCACGGTCAAGTGAGACGTGTCCAGCGTAGCGGATTTGCACAGTTCATCCAGATAGCCCCATGCCCAAGATGCGGTGGAACCGGGAGCGTGATCGAGAAACCTTGCAGACTTTGCAAGGGGAACGGAGTTCAACAGGCAAGGAAGAAGCTGCAGGTTCATGTGCCGGCGGGTGCGGATAATGGCCAGACTCTAAGGTTGAGAGGTGAAGGGAACATGGTCCAGAATGGCCACGCCGGTGACTTGTATATTCGATTGCATCTGAAGCCGCATTCAATGTTCAAAAGAGATGGGGATGATGTATTGTATGAGACGAGTGTGAGTTTTCCAAAAGCCACACTGGGAGGATTAGTAGATGTCCCTACTCTGGATGGCAGAGCCCAGGTAAAGATTCCGCCTGGGACAAGGCCCGGGACTCTTTTCAGGTTGGAAGGGAAGGGACTACCAAGCATGGAGAGTCACAGGCGGGGCGACGAGCTTGTCCGGGTCAACGTGGATGTCCCCTTGGAACTTACGAAAAGGCAACGAGAGCTTCTTCAAGAATTCGCCCATGAAATCGGCGATAAATCCTAGGCTGAGGTAATGGGTACGAAATTGTCGGCGGGCCAGTCTCAAATAGTTGCGAAACAATCCGAGGATTCTAGAACAATCTCGCTCCGTTAGGAACGGGGCGTTCGGGATGGACGAGCACAACGTTTCCCTTGTCGTCAGGTAACCCGAGAACCAATACTTCGGAGACAAAGTCTGCTACCTGTTTCCTGGGAAAGTTGACCACGGCCAGAACATGTCGTCTCATTAATTCTTCAGGCGTGTACAATGCTGTCAATTGCGCGCTTGAGGCTTTGACGCCAAGTGGACCAAAATCGATCCACAACTTGTACGCAGGCTTCCTAGCCTTCTGGAATTCTTCCACTCTAACTATGGTCCCAGACCGGATATCTACTTTCAGAAAGTCTGCAAAAGAGACCAGCCCAGTAACGGCGGCATGCTCCATAAGCTGTGCCTCGTTGACAGAACCATTATCGAATATTTATTGAAGACTCTCCCTCCGTCCTATCTTTGCATGGAGTTCTCGAATACATGAGTACATCCGCGATGATGATGAATATTCGTGACAATCTCGGAGTATATGCCGAGATTGCAGCGAGACCGAGGGTCAGTCTTACCCCCCTTCCCACACCGCTAGAGCATGCTCGGTCGATGAGTACTAGGCTTGGTCGAAGAATTCTCGTTAAACGAGACGATGTTATGAGTCTCGCTCTCGGAGGCAATAAGGTGAGGAAACTGGAGTTTCTGTTGGGGGATGCAAAGAACAACAGGGCTGACACGATTATCACAACAGGCGCTCAACACTCCAATCACGCAAGATTGACCGCTGCCGCCGCAGTAAAGATGGGACTCAGGCCGGTTTTGGTTCTTCGCGGAAAACCATCCCCGCCTAAGGGCAATCTGCTTCTGGACAGGTTGTTGGACGCTGATATCAGATTCACAGAAGAGCAGCCAGATGCTGCCATGAATAATGTGGCAGAGGAATTGAGGGCGAAGGGACACACTCCCTATGTCATACCTGGTGGTGGGGCGAACGCTGTCGGGACCTTAGGCTATGTTAATGCTGCTCGGGAGATCCTCGTGCAGGCGCGCCATGATGGATTGAGAATCGACTATGTCGTCCATGCCACGGGCACTGGTCCCACTCAGGCAGGGCTAATTATTGGATTCCATGTCTTGAATTCCAAGGTGAAGGTCCTAGGTGTGAGCAATGGTCCCGACGAGGCCACGGGCAAACGGCGAGTACGGCATCTAATAGACGACACAATAAAACTCCTAGGAGTGAAATTGGCGATACCTGACGAGGAAATTATCGTACATGATGGTTACACATGTGGTGGATACGGCGTAATCACACGCGAGGTTGTCGACGCAATGATGCTTGCTGCTCGGACGGAAGGTCTGATCCTCGATCCAGTTTACACTGGTAAGGCCATGTTGGGCATGGAGGGCTTGATCGAGAAGAAGATCATACACGAGAACTCCAACGTAGTCTTCCTCCACACCGGTGGGTCGCCGATAACCTTCCAATATGATAGCGAGGTTTCGAAATATCTCGGGGGGACCGATTTGATGTAATCGTCCAACCCGAATATTTTATTGACGAGCACCGCTCCCTGCGCTTTACTTCAGGCAGATAGTCATCTAGTCATCTTTGCTTGAATCGATCGAAGCGATCGTTCTTCTTGCGGCGCGTGGTACATGAAAGGTCGTCTTTCTGCTGCTCAGCCGATGACTTTTCTGAACAGGTATAGAGTGGCACCCAGCGTGACGACGGCGATCAGGGCTATTACGCCAAAGGCGGTTAACAGGTGGCCCCACACGTCCATGCATCCCGGACCGGCCACCAGCGAACGGACCGCGTCGACAGTAATGCTAACTGGATTGTACTTTGAAACCGTTTTCATCCAGTCGGGAAGAAAATTCTGAGGTGACAAAGCCGTGCTCATGAAGAGCAGGGGGAAGGTTAGAAAGCCAGCTATCCCGAAGACTGACTCTGCACTCTTCGTCTTGAGACCAAGCGCGAGCGAAATGCCCGCCCAAGCCAATCCAAAGAAGGCAATGATTGCCAGGATCAGTAGCAAACCTAGTATGCCAGTTTCTGGGAAGACGCCGAACGCCAGGACCCCGAGTCCTAGTATTATTGATGATTGAACCACGACTCTGAATGAGTCCGTGAGCAGACGCCCAAGAAGGATTGCAGGTCTACTAACCGGCGTTGCCAGCATTTTCTCCAAGTAACCCGATTTCACGTCATCTACCACCGCGGTGCCAGATTGGAACGCGCTAGAGAATGCATTCTGGAGAACTATTCCCGCTATAGCGAAACTTACGTAGTTCGGAAACGCGTATGTCGGGTTTGCAGTGTCGCATGTGGAGGTACCGAATCCTGGGATGCTCGCAAATCTACTGAAAAGTTGGGTGAATAGTAGCAGGAATATTATCGGTTGCAGCAGCGAGAAGAATAGTAATATCGGATTGCGGAACAACTTCTTCAGCGACCGGACGAAAAGGTAGCGAGTATCGAACAGAAGTGTCATCTTACTCTACCTCCTCCTCCTTGCGAACATTCCGCCACCATATTGTTTGCTCAACTCTTCGACTCGTATCCGTTTTCCGGTGTGTTTGAGGAATACATCATCTAGAGAGGGAGTGGAGAGGTTCAATGATGCGACTCTGATCTGCGCGCCGTCGAATGCCCTTACGAGATCGGGGATAAGGTAAGCGCCGTTCTTCGCATAGACAGTTAGTCCCATGTCCGTGTTCATAACCTCGGTTACCCCTTGCAGTCCGTTGAGAATCTTCTTTCCCTCCCCCTTTAGTCCGTTAAGATCCTTTCCGTTGTTGTTCTCGAAAGTCAGGTTTATTGCGTCTGCGCCGATCTCGCCCTTCAGTTCCGAAGGGGTGCCCTGCGCAACAATCTTCCCAAGATCGACGATTGACAATCGGCCACATAATCGGTCTGCTTCCTCCATGTATTGAGTGGTTAGGAATATTGTGATCTTCTCGTCTCGGTTCAACTGTCTGAGATAATCCCACATTCCAGCTCTAGACTGTGGGTCCAGTCCAGTCGTAGGCTCATCGAGGAAGAGTATCTTGGGGCGATGCACTAGTACCGAGGCCAAGTCGAGTCTCTTCTTCATCCCGCCCGAATAGAAGGCAGCACGTTTGTCAGCGACCTCCTCTAGTCCAACGATCTTCAAGAGCTCCTTAACACGTTCCTCCAGTCCTTTTCCTCGCATCTGGTGCAGGTTACCCTCAAGAATTAGGTTCTCTTTGCCGGTTAGGTCCCAATCGATAACGGTCTCCTGGGCCTGTAATCCCACAATCTTCCGAATCTCCCCAGCACCCTTCTCAACATCGTATCCGGCTACTTTGGCTTCTCCAGACGTCTTGTGAAGGAGAGTAGTCAGGATCTTGATCGTGGTGCTTTTTCCTGCACCGTTAGGTCCCAGGAAGCCGAAGAATTCACCATCGTCCACATGGAACGAGACTCCGTCGACTGCCTTCGTCCCGTCAGGATAGATCATGACGAGATCCTTGACGCTAATTACCTCCGTCATTTTGACAAATGCTCCTTAGTCTTTCGGATGGTTTGAACCGGTCTTATTCTCTCTTCTCCCAGCTTGTTCAAAGTGGAGTTTGCCCAATCCAACTGTCGCTCGAGATTCAACGCGTACTCTTTCAAAATGAATCGAGCATCTGATGGCGCTAGATCGCCCATTTTCGACTCCACGGCTTCCTGTGCGATCTGGAACTGCGTCTTGGAACCGTCTACAAGGAATTTTCCAACATCTTGTGGTTCGAGCATTTCGATGAAAATACGTCTCATTGATCCCCAGCGTTGTCCGAAGCTTGCGAAGAAACCCTTCGCCATGCGAACATGTTCCAATCCTTTCTTAGTGATGTGGTAGGTTCTATGATCCACTTTGCCCTTTCCGCTGGGCTCGTCAGTGATTAGCCCCTCGTCAACCATCTTCTTCAGCATCGGATAGATCGACCCGGCACCGGGACGCCAGGCTCCCTCAGTCCGGCTCTCAATGTCTTGGAGGAGTTCGTAACCATGAGATGGTCTCTGTGCAATCTTGTACAGTGCGTAGTGCATCAATAATCCGCGAGGAGCACCATGCGGACGCTGCAGGAACACAAGTCGACAGCTAGCCTCATGCTCCTTCTGGGATTTACTGACCATGACTCGCCCAGTGTTGGATACTGAGTATTTATGTATATCTAATACGATACCCACGTTTCAATATCGATTAATATGCCATACATCTTATATCCGCATATCAAAACGGAATCGTTCAGGTTACACGTTTGGCTGAACAAAAACAGCTATCCAGAGCAGAAGTCCGTCGTACAATCGCGGCGTCTCTCGCGACTGCTTTCGGGCTCGTAATTGCGCTCGTCTGGTCGAACGTTGTATTGGGAGGATTGAAGACTTTCGGTGTCAACCTCGATATTACACCGACGCTATATGGATGGCTTTACTTCGTGGTCATTGCCATCGCGTTGACGATTCTAATGGTTACATTGATAGTTGTCGTCAGCCGCTGGGGCGGAAAGAAATAGTAGGCTGACATCTGAACACAATTCTTCTTTAACCGTTAGGCTCAGTCTTCCATATCGATCCCTATTTCTCCGTGAATAGCCATATCGCCGACCTTCAGAGTCGTATCCTTCTCTCGTAATGGAGTTAACACACCTATCACTTTGAGAAGTACGAAGGTCACTGCGAAAACATAGACGATTACAACACCAGCAGCGAAGGCTTGCACACCGAGCTCGCTCAGGTTGCCATAGAGGGCTCCCCTAAGACCAGGGGCCACAAAGACAGTGACGGCCGGATCTGCGAGGATTCCCGTCAGGAGTCCTCCTGTCAAGCCGGCAACACCGTGAGCCGGAAAGACACCAAGTGCATCGTCCAATTTCAGTTTGGGAGCGAGCTTATTGGTCGCAATCCACGGGATAGTTCCTGCTGCGACTCCAATTATGAGTGCTCCCCATCCATTGACGTACCCGGCTGCGGGTGTAATTGCTACTAATCCTGTTACGGCGGCTGTTGTGGCTCCGATGAGAGTGGGTCTATTCTTGAATTTCATGTCCATAAGCATCCAAGCGATCACGCTGACTGCCGCGGCGAGTTCTGTGTTGAGTACTGCAATTGCAGCATCTAACGTTGCGCCGTATGGGTCTCCGCCGTTGAATCCGTTCCAGCCGAGCCAGAGTATCCCCGCACCGATGAATACGAGTACAACATTGTTGGGTTTCGATCGTCTATCGGATGATAGTCTTGGTCCAACGGCTATTGCGGCAGCGAGGGCGGTGATGCCTGCGGAGAGATGGATTACGTATCCTCCGGAGAAGTCTACTGCGCCCATCTGGTTGAGCCATCCTCCGGCGAATAGCCAGTAGGAGAGTGGGCTGTAGACTAGTGCTGACCAGGCGGGTACGAAGATCATCCAGGCCTTGAAGCTCATTCTTTCGATGATCGCGCCTGCGAACAACCCGGGTGTTATTGCTGCAAAGACGAATTGGAAGAAGACGATCGTTGACATTGGAATGTTGATCGCAAATCCGCTGGGACCTATGGTGGCCTGGCTGGCCATGAACCCGGCATCAAGCGTCGGTGTTGGCATTCCTAGTATGCCGTAGTTTCCAATTTTCAATCCGGCAGGTCCAAAGCCGAGGTTGTATCCGAAGAGCAACCATACGATTAGAACGGCGGCGTAGGCGTAGAATATCATGAAGAGTGTGTTCAGGATGAACCGCTTCTTTGCCAAGCCCCCGTAGAAGATGGCTAGACCCGGCAGGCTCATTAGGCCGACGAGGGTTGCCGCGGTCAGCATCCAGGCATTGCTTCCTGTGTCGAGCCATGATGGCACTGCTGGGGCTGGGTAGGTGTTCAGGTTTGATGGTGGCTGATACGTGGCACCAAATACAGTACGAATGAGTGTCGGTAGACCGAATAATGCAACCGCAACTAAGAGAAGAACAATCCTAGTGCTGGAACGGGAATGGTCCAGTCCATCCTGTGGAGTTCCATTTTCCACTGAAGAGATCTCCAAGTGTCTGAACGCCAATTTTGGTTTGGCGACGGATTCCGAGAGAACTCACTTTTAAGATCATAGGATCATTGTAGAAACCGAATCACGTTGAGAAGAATGGTATCAGCCGGAACAATCTGGGGCGACGTCGTTGGCTACTCTCGAGCGATTAGAACGGGCAACATGATCATAGTATCTGGAACGGCCCCGTCAGACGAGAAAGGAAACGTTGTCGGGATAGGAGACGTATACGCTCAGACAGTATATGCGATCCACAAGATCGAGAAAGCATTGAAGGAATTAGGGGCTTCGCTGGATCAAGTGGTGAGAACGAGAATTTACACGACGGACATTACAAAATGGAAAGAGATCGCACGGGCGCACCGCGAATTCTTTGGAAAGGCCAAGCCCGCTAACTCGATGGTAGAGGTAACAAGCTTGATCGACCCGGATATGCTCGTAGAAGTCGAAGTGGACGCGATAATTGATTAGAGCCGATTCTGTCTTGGAGATCTAGTAGAGTCCTTTTCTTCGGGCAGTGAGGTTGATCGCCATCTCTGCGATATCCTCAGAATATTCCGCTATCCTCTTGAGACTTTCAAGTGTTAATCGGATAGCTACTACTGTCTTAGGGTTCAGATGCATCTCGTATAGCTTGTCCGTTAACACATCGGCGTCTCTCTCGACTCTTTGCGCCGTTAGTATGGAATTGTTAGCGGAAACTGCGTCCACTTTCGTCATTGCCTTTAGGGCGTCCTCTAATACGCCGCTAGCCAAAGTGCTGACTGTTGTCAATCCTTCAAGAAGTCGTTGCGGAGGAGCGTCCTCAACATCTTTGGATAATCTAGCCATGGTAGCAGCATGATCTGCTATCCGTTCGAGGCTCTTAGAAACCAGTCTGTATACAAGACAGTCCCGAGGATCTGATAATCCTATCTCCTGGATTACGCTCCTACTTAGGACGGCAAGGGTCAATTGTCGTATCAAGAAAAGGTAGAACCGGTCAACCTCTTCGTCCCGATGGACGACTTCTTCGGCGAGCGCTTTGTCTCGGCTTCGGAAAGCCTCGACAGCGTCACGAAGCATTAGTTTTGCGATTAGACTCATTCTCGAGATAACTTTGGGAGCCGGCAAATCTCCATAGCTCGAGAGGCATTGGACGATCAACTCATCCTTTGACTCCTCGATGATCTCTGCACCGACGAACATTCGTCTCGCCTGTTCTTTCACGTATGTCCTGAGATCAGGTTTTGCTGCAGCTGGGAAAACAATTCTGATGACCTCGTATCCTGCGAGGTACTGAGCGATGAATGTTCTGAGTATCTGCTCCTTGTCCTGATCCTTCGAAGGGGTCAGAACGACTTCTGAGCCCTTCTCCTGTCCAAGTGCCACCTTCTGGTGAGGAATAATTGTGAGGGAAGAGTCTGGTCGCGGCATTACGGCGACAACGTCGCCCATCTTCAGACCTTGGGCCTTTATCCAATCCTTTGGGAGCGAGACGGTATAACTCGCTCCACCAGTCATCTGTAACTTTCTAAGCTCGAGATCGCTCAATCGTATATTACCCACTACTGTGGTATACGGAAATACATAGCCAACTATATAGTTGTTGGTAAATCTACTGACTCACAGTGAATAGAAGCGTGGGATTGTTGATTATGATTGAGAAAAGCCAAGACAGAACTCGGGACACTGGAGAGTCAGGAGAGACATGCGACCGAGAAATGGAAGCCCAGCGTATGCTCGCGAGAAGAGCCGAAAACCGGGCCAGCGTCCAATAGAGCGACTCATTTGCAAGACTTTGCGTGAGAAAGCCAGTAAGCCCCCAGCGGCGCGAGCCTTCAAC
>Ga0209076_1000072_pt1 | contig 12244 bp, 6 predicted proteins | sample Rivendell_Oct201_9_FD_188350 | JGI IMG/M metagenome (GOLD analysis project Ga0209076, IMG submission 188350) | Vadose zone soil and rhizosphere microbial communities from the Eel River Critical Zone Observatory, Northern California to study diel... | ecosystem: Environmental > Terrestrial > Soil...
ATCCACTTTTTGGTAAGTGTCCGGAAGTCTGCGAGTTTCTCTGGTTTTACTTTGACGACGTAAACGTCCAGGTAGTCTCCCTGTGCATGGACGGCCACGGGAACGGCGAGACACACAACGACCACCAAGGCCCAAAAGGCTCTTCTCAACATGATTGCCTCCTTATCTTTAGAGAAATACCGGGGAGGGTGAACGAGCGGACTCTACACCCGGAACCGGACTGGGTCAACCCTGCAGTGCAGTTGAATCGTGTTGCGTCAACGCCGCGGGTACCGACCTTCTTGTAAATCAACGGGGTGGGCCGCGCCCCACCCCAAGTCCTTTGACTTGTGAAATGAAACATCAGCGAGCCCCGGCGCCCTTGGCCTGTCCGAGGGCGGGAACGACTCCGAGTTGTTGCATCATGCCCAGAGCGTCCCAGCTCACGCGGGACTCCAGGATCTTGCCATTCGCGTGGCGGCTGATGGTGATCCCTTCGACAGAGATCCTCTTGTTGGTGGGAGGAGTGCCCTGAAAGTCGCCCTTGTGGGTTCCCGTAGCATTCCAGGAGATGACCATCTTGTCGTCTTCGGAGACGCTGTCCTCGATAGTCAAACGAAGATCGGGGAAGGCGGTAGTGTATAGGTTGACGAGCCGCTTGTATCCTTCGGGCCCTCTCCCGAAGTCGGGAGCGTTGGGGGCATGATTGACGTAGTTGGAGGCGATGAGATCGTTCACAACATCCAGCTTCCGGTTATTCCAGACTTCTTCGATCAGTCGGCGAGCGATGGAGATGCTCTCCTTTGAGATGACGCGTTTCCTCCTTCGAATGGATTGATCCGATGTCCCCGGAGATTGGCCTTGCCTTACAGGTGATGGGTTTTTGGAGTTGGGAAGGGGTAAGGCTCGCTTGAGCCTACTCCCAAAGAATGTGGTTTGCAATCTAGAGAGAAAAAAATCCCGGCACTTTACAGAAGCCGCAAAGCATGTGCCACCGAGCTAACTTTTCTATGAGTTGGTTTCTGCGACTTCGGCGGCTCACCACAATCGGCATAGGGGGAGCGGTCGCCCGCTCTCCCCTGCCACAGTCGCGGTAGGGACGCGAGTTAACCTCGCGCCCCCCGCACAGATCCGTACGGGCAGGATTGCTGCATACGGCTCTTACCGCAGATACCTGGCGTTGAAGCGCATAGCAGGACGCGGGTGCAGGATCGTAGCACTCGGGATCCACCGGGCCACAAGCGGTCCGAAGCGTTCCCAGGGCATCCGACTCTTCTGGCTCCGCCGTTGCAGCGCGCGGGACCAGTGCCAGACGACTTGGGCCCGAAAGCTCTGCAGACTATCGATGTTGCCGGGCACCGCATGGTAGTTGAAGTAGCCTTGTACAACGGACCTCAACCACTTCCCGACTTCGGCTACTGGCTCGTGCCAGCGCCGCCTAAGCTCCTCCCGTACTGCTTTGAGTTTTGCTGAGAGTCGCTTACGTATAGTCTTGCGATCGACCGAGAAGCCACCGGTTTTCCGGTTTTTCGCACAGATGTGCGTAAACCCCAGAAAATTGAACGTCTCCGGCTTGCCCTCGCCTCGCCGCTTTCGGTCTTCGGCTGCGAAGCGCCCGAACTCAATCAGGCGCGTTTTATCCGGGTGTAGTTCCAACCCGAACTTTCGCAGGCGTTCCTTCCATTCCTGAAGGAAACGCTCGGCATCGGCTCGTTGTTCGAACCCCATGACGATATCATCCGCGTACCGCACGATTATGACGTCGCCAGCAGCGCGGTGCTCTCGCCAGTGTTGGGCCCAAAGGTCGAAAGCGTAGTGCAGGTACACATTCGCGAGCAGCGGAGATGCCACCGCCCCTTGCGGAGTACCCACTTCCGTTTTCGCCCAGACCCCTTCCTCAGATACTCCAGCCCTCAGCCACTTTCGAATCAGGCGGAGTATTCTTCGGTCAGCGATTCGGTGCTCGATGAATTTGCCCAACCATTCGTGGGAGATTGATCCAAAGAAGTCACGAATGTCAGCATCAAGCACCCAGTTCACTTTCTTCCGTATGAGTCCTACCCAGAGCGCATCCAGCGCTTGATGCTGGCTTCGCCCAGGACGGAACCCGTAAGAGAACCCCAAGAAGTCCTCTTCATAGATCTGGTTGAGGACCGAAACCACTGCGTACTGGACGATCTTGTCCTCCAGGGCTGCGATGCCCAAGGGTCGTCGTCGTCCATCCGCTTTGGGGATGTAGGCTCTCTTGGAAGGTTGCGCTCGATACGTTCCCTGGTGTACTCGACTGTGTAAGTCCTCCAGTCGTTTATCCAGGTCTGTTTCGTACTCTTTCCACGTGACTCCGTCCACTCCCGGTGCAGCATCTCGCTTCAACGCATAGAAGCTGTCGAGAAGTAGTGCGACAGTCACATGGTGGAGTAGCGCCGTGAACCGTGTCTTCCCTTCCTGTTTAGCTGCTTCTCGCACACCGAGCAAGCCGCTCGACGCGTTGACCCAACTCTGAGTCTGGGACGCGGTCGTCTGCTCGATGTTCTCTTTGGTCGGTCGCCTTCCCTCCATGCCCTCCGCTAACGGTTTCCCGCTTTTGTTCGGGCACTTCGTCGGTACTGTACGACCGTCCGACTCCCCATCAACGTGCATGTTGGACTTCTGGTTCATGACCTTCTCCAACCGGCCCGCTCACGAAATCGTGACGGGCGTTGCTGGGGTCTCCCGGTTCTCGCGCATGGAGTTTCCATGCATGCTTGGGGTCTCTGACTGCGCGGAACCCTTTGGAAGCTTGCGTTGGCGCTTCCATCGGTATGGCCTTCCGTCTCGGTGGACGACGTCGGCATTCCGGATCCACTTATTTCGCAGCTCGATATCCCGCCTGCATGTGCCCCTGTCAACGCTTCACGACCAGCCTTGCGACTGGCCGCGCATGACTCGGGGTCAGGATGGCTCGCTATGCCTTTCCTGCGTGACTCTTTCATTCACTGCTCCACGCCGATTTATCCCGGCGCACCCACCGTACATGCGGGTCCGCATACGGCGGTTCAGCGAGTTGAGCCCTCGCGGGCCGGAGGTTCGAGGCGTCGTTCGCCACAGGGGCTTCGCCACTCTGCAGGTTTCCGTTTCGGCTTCACCGTCTTCTGAACCTGTAAAGCTCAGCCGGAGCTGATTGGCTGGCGCAGTGCCACCTATGAGTTCGACGTTCTACTGCTCCCTCTCACTGTTTGGGCGAAAACGGCGAGGTCTGCTCGGCCTCGCCTTTTGTGAGCGTAACGAAATGTTTACTTTTCGTGAGCTTCGATTGTGAAGGTTCAAGAGCACCGCGCTTGTTGCGCAGGCACGCCGCTCAGGGTTCGCAAAACGCCCTAAAGGAATCCTGCAGCGCTTGGACGCTAGAGAACCCGAGGGCTGAGGCAGCCGCATCAATGCCCCCAAACTGTGCGGCCAGGCCGGAAATACTCTCGCCGTGACAGTTCGCCTGCCCAGGCGTTCCGGCTCCGGGAAGAGTGTTACCGGTCAGGGAAAACGTCATATTGAACGTGGGCGGCGGAGTTGTGCTGTTGATGATGTCAGTGCCGATTCGCAGCCAATCCGGCGCCAAATCCGAGTTGCGGATCCACGCTTGCAAATCACCAGCGATCGCGGTCCCAGGCGACACGATGGGTTTCGGGGCCGACAGGAAAAGAAAGTCGCCACCACCGGTGACTAGCACCTCTGGGCGGAAAAAATAGTGACCCGCTGGCAGAAGAATCGGATTGGTGAAGGTGATGCCGATTTCAACCTCCTCGCCGGTCGCAGGTCCCTCGCCGTGGGTAGTGCTGTTGGGTTTCTTATTGATACCGTTCACTACCCTGTTTGGGACCGAGGAATTGGCATTCAGGAGGCGTACGGCAAAGCGGAGGGTCCCCAAGTTCCCATCGCGGGTCGCGGAGTCAATTTCGACGTCTGAAGGTGAGTTAGTTCTACAAGGCACGTTTCCCCCAGTGGATCGGGATTGGCGGAATCTCGGGGAAAAACGTGATAGAACTCGACCTCGACGTTAGTAATATTCGTGAGGGACGTTGCCGGGCAGATCAAGCCGGTAATCGTGGCTCCCGATATGACAGTGGTCTGATTCAAGACGAAGTCATCGGCTGTTTCCGTCTCTACCTTCCCAGTACTGGGACGCCGCGACAGTGCCCCGAGCCTGCCGTCGGTGTTACCGGTGCTGACGATGAACTTGTTGTCTTGCCGAAGCGATTCCACAGAAGAAGACTGCGGCCAATACAACCAGCAGTCCGAACAACTTCTGACAACTATGATTTTGCACTTCATGCTCCTTGTTTTTGAGTTAGTTTGAGATACCAGTTCAGGCTTACAGGCCTACCGGTTACCGGGGCAGCGTACAGGAAGAGAAAAAGGCTGACATGACTTCACGGTGTCGATTTCGGTCCAATTTTGGTGACCTTAAGTACAAAAGCTAGCGCGAATTCGATTCACCGCACGTCAAAGAGTAGGGTGGGCTCGGACAAGCATCTCTAATGCAAACTTAGGGTTAATATCGTAGACTCCAGTAAATTGTTTGTTCCTGGGGCGCTAGCCTTTGGTGAGAAGCGAAGTGGGCCCCTCGCAAAATGAAGCAATTCCATTCCTTCCGGCTCGATATCGTGAACCACTGCTTGTGGCGCGGGGAAGACCGCGTGTTGCTCACACCGAAGGCTTTCGACGTACTGCGCTACCTTGTCGAGCACTCGGATCGGCTGGTCACGCAGGATGAGATACTCGAGGCCCTCTGGCCGGAAACGTATGTAAACCCCGAGGTCATCAAGAAATATATCCTGGGAATCCGCAAGGCCTTGGGTGATCACCACAACAAGCCTGAATTCATTGAAACGTTTCCGCGGAGGGGTTACCAGTTTGTAGCCTCAATAAGTGAAGTGAGCGCTGGGGCGCCTTCAGATCTCGGCATCAACGCCGGGCGGAAAATGGTCGGTCGCGAAGCCGCTATGGCCCAACTGGAAGGCTGCCTCGGCCAGGCCCTGAAAGCTCAGCGGCAGGTGATCTTCATCACTGGAGAGGCGGGAATCGGAAAGACAACCCTTGTTGATGAATTTCATCAATCAGCCTCCCTCCGGTCAAATCTACGAGTGGTTCGCGGGCAGTGTGTGGAGGGTTTCGGCGGCAAAGAAGCCTACTACCCCGTGCTGGAAGCACTGGGCCAATGGGTTCGTGATGCGGGCGGCGGCAGCGTGCTCCAAACCCTGGCGAAACAAGCTCCCACCTGGCTGATTCAGTTCCCTTCGCTTGTAAAGGCCGAACAGCGGGAAGCGCTGCAAAAGGAAATCGTGGGAGCTACGCGCGAGCGAATGGTGCGTGAAATCTGCGAGGCCTTGGAATCATTGACGGCGCAAGATCCACTCGTCCTTATCCTGGAAGATCTCCATTGGGTAGATTTATCCACTCTTGATTTCATCTCCGCTCTGGCCCGACGCCGTGGGCCGGCGAAGTTACTTTTGTTGGGAACCTACCGCCCCGCCGATGTCATCATTTCGCAGAGTCCTTTGAAAGCACTAAAGCAGGATTTGCTAATCCACAATCTAAGTCACGAAATTAGTCTTGAACGGCTTGAAGAGTCCGATGTCGCCGAATACTTGGCCATCAAGTTCCTTGACGGGGACTTTCCGCCGAGATTTGCCAAGCTGATCTACCACCACTCCGGAGGCAACGCTCTGTTTATGGTGACCATTCTCCAGGATATGGTGAAAAAGGGACTAATTGCACAGGCCAATGGAAAGTGGACGCTCATGCTGGCGCTTGAAGATGTTGGCCCGACTGTCCCAGAGACGCTGGATCAAATGATCGAGATGCAGTTCCAGCAGCTCAGTTCTTTAGAGCAGCGCATTCTGAGAAGCGCCAGTGTTGCCGGAGAGCGTTTCTCCATATGGGCGATTAGCACCTCGGCCGAATTCGAAAGTGGAAGCATCGACGATGCTTGTGAGGGACTCGCCGAAAAGCTGCAATTTATAAAGGCTGCGGGAATTCACAAGTTGGCAAACGGTCAGATTTCCGCGCACTATGATTTCCGGCATTCACTTTATCGGGAAGTTCTGTACCGGCGGCTTTCCGAAGTAACCCGCTCGAAACTGCACCTGCTATTGGCACAGAGACTCAAGGCGTTTTGCGATCCCTGCGAACAGGAATTGGCGACCGAACTTGCGTTGCATTTCGAGGGAGGGCACGACTACGAGCAAGCGATCCGCTACCTGATACTTGCCGCCGAGAATGCGGTGGGGCGATTCGCCTATCGGGATTGCATCGAGATACTGCACCATGCGAACGAACTAGTAGTGAGGCTTATTCCCGCACTTCGGGCCGAAATTGAGGTCCGAATCCTTGAGTTTATGGGTGATGCCCATTTCGCCTTGGGGGCCTTGGCGGAATCCGCCCACCTCTATGCGGCGGCGGCGGCACGAGCGCAGCAAGCTGGCCTGAAGACAGCTCAGCTGCACGCGTTAACCTCTACAATGTATCCGCTTGGGTTCATTGATCCCGGTCAAGGTGTTGCCGCAGTGGAAGAGGCCGTGAAGATCAGCATGAGCGCTAACGATCCCCCGCGTTTGGCGCTCACACAAATGCTGGCCGCCGGTTTTCGGCTGGTATTCGACTCTTGGAGCCAAACAGACGCTGAACTGTGTACGTCCGCTTACGAAACGCTAGTCCGTCTGCATCCTTCAGAGTTGGATCCCTATCAGGGAATTGTATATGCACATATTTTAATGCTTAAAGGGAATTACGGGGAAGCATTGGAGTTATGCGAACGCAGTGTATCCGAAGCCAGCGCATCCGGGGTGGGTCAAGTCGTGAACTTTCTGGCTCACTTTGGTGCCTTGAGCGCAAAGATTATCGTCCTTCTGCACACGGGGCAATTTGGGAAAGTGTTGCAGATTACGAAAGCCGGCAGAGCATCTCCGGATGAGAATTTGTCACTATATTGGCTACTTACCCTCCGCGAAGCATGGCTTCGCACCCTGGCTTTCGACTTCGAGGGTGCAAGGCGAATTTGTCAAGCGAGCTGTAATGCGAGGGGAGAGTATCCAGACGGACAGTACTACGCAATTGACCAGATCGCCGCTGGAAACATGGCGCTCCATGAAGGGAAATACTCGCAAGCACTTGAACATTTCAGGCACGTACAAGACCTTAAGGTGACCACAAAATTTTTCCTGCATTGGATCTGGCGAATGACGGCGCACCTCGAATCGAGCAATGCCTGGCTCCTGTCCGGAAACATCGCGAACGCACGCAGCGCAGCTGACGGTTTTCTTGAGTCCACGCTGTCTACCGCCGATCCGCATCTGCAAGCGCTCGCTTGGGATCTGAAGGCCAGAGTGGCGATGGCTGAGAGCGATTTGCATGGTGCGCGGGAATCGATTCAGCAAGCGCTCGCGATTCTTGATAAGTTTGAGATTCTGGTCGCGGCCTGGCAAGTCTATGCTACTGCGTGGCATTTGTACGGGCACGCAAAGGAGCACAAAATAGCGGAAGTGAATCGCGAACGCGCCGAAACCTGCATCCTCAAGATTGCCAATTCCTTCGCGGCCGATGAACCACTTCGCACAACTTTCCTCACCGCAGCTCCTGTCCGCCGGGTCCTGCGTGAAAAAATCGTGAACAAAGCCACGCGACAGGATGGGTTAGGGCGCGGCGCGGCACCTTGAGCAACTCCATCTACCCGAGATGCAAAGGTCTCCAACTCCTCCTTGGTGTCTTGGAGCCAGTAGAGGCCGTGCTCACGAAGCAGGTGCTCTTCTTAACTTGCGATGGCCTGCTTGGGAGCTAGTCGTTCCCTCTGGTCGGAATCATGCCGGATGTTGAAGTCACCGCGGCCTCGCCGTCGGCCTTGTGCAGATCCGGTTCGGAAAATACCTATCGATTTTTGGACCTGTGCATTTGCCCAATGGCGGCGGTTTTCCCAACCGCCGCACGAAACTCCCAGGAAACCTCGCGTTGAGTTTGCAGGACTTATCCCTCACGGCGTTCACGTTTTCCGAGTTATAGTGCACCAAAAACGCACCAGGGAATTTCAGAATCTGTGCTAAGCTGTTGAAAGCAAACTGCGGAGAGGTGGCAGAGCGGCTGAATGCGGCGGTTTGCTAAACCGTTGTAGGGGCCAAAACTCCTACCGGGGGTTCGAATCCCCCCCTCTCCGCCATACTTAAGGTCAATCTTTCTCAGAGCTTAGCGCTCATTTTCAGAGCGGTAAGCGTACTAGTGTTTTATCCCAATTATCCCAATTTATCCCAATGCGAGTACAACGGTTCGCGAAACCGTTAGGCATGAGAGGACATCGAGGTTCGAGCCATTCGCCCGTCGAAGCCGACATCGGTGCTTCAAACGTAACTGAAGAACTACAGACCGCGCTGATCTGCGCGCAAGAGATCCCTGCGTACATTCACTGCATCGTACGGGGACATGTGTCGTTCTTGCTACGGTGTCATTCGTTGAACACACTCTGAATGAGCTCCCGTTTCCAAACTCCTAGTTCTTAGATAGGTTGTCATTCAGTTGAAAGCCTTGCATGAACAGTGACCTTGGCAGGCGAGTTGCTGGTGCGGCAGGAGTGGTCGTACCCGATGTGCCAACGACCTGCGCTTACAGCGAACGAAAAAGGTGGGTCGGTGAAAAGGATAGTAGGTGTCGGCTGCATCGTAGTGACGTCCTGCGTTTTGACGTGCGTCTATCGCGCACAATTTGCGGCGCGCGCCGCTTTGGCGGGAACGCGCGCAAACCAGTCGGCAGCCATGCGGGAGGATGCGCAGGACACTTTTCACGACGGAATGCCGGACTTCCTGCGCCTGGAAGACAGGGCCGATCAGGAAGCATTTCGGAATTGGTTCACGCTTATCGCGGAGTATCAGGCGCTGCGTCCTGCCGAGGAAGTCCCTACCGAGATAAATGATTGTGCAGCTCTCCTTCGCTTCGTGTATCGCAACGCGCTGCGCGTGCATGACGATACGTGGATTCGGGAAAACCGGCTAGAGCCACCGGCAGCAATCCCTTCCGTCGAGAAGTATCACTATCCGTACACGCGATTACGCGCGTCGCTGTTTCGCGTTAGAGCCGGTTCCTTTCGGACGACCGACATTAAAGACGGAACATTTTCTGAATTCGCTGACGCGAAAACCCTGTTGGAACTCAACACCTACTTGCTATCGAAGGATGTCGCTGTTGCGGCGCCAGGGGACATTCTCTTTTTCCGCCAGCTCGAACAAAACACACCTTTCCATTCGATGGTGTTTGTCGGCCATAGTCAATGGTCGAGCGATGTTGACGCGAAAGCTGCCGACAACGTGGTCGTCTACCACACGGGGCCGATAGGTCGTAGTCGTGGAGAGATGCGGCGTCTGAGACTTGGCGAGTTGCTGCACCATCCTTCGCCGAGGTGGCGTCCCCTGCCGGGCAACGGCAATTTCCTTGGCGTTTATCGCTGGAACATTTTGAGGGAGACAAACTAGTGCAGCCGAGACGACTCAGCGTGTGCAGACTGTTCTTCTGTTACCTGGCTTTGTTCACCCTGCCGGTGCGCGCGCAGAACCCGAACGCGTATTTTTCCGTTTCCACCAGCAAAACGTTCTCGCCGGGTGAAAAAGTCAGCATTCACGTTTACTCGACAAACGTGCCAGCCCTGGAATTCCGAGTGTACCGCGTTAAGGATCCGGTCGCCTTCTTTGAACATTTGGAGAACCTTCACGGATTCGGAATGGGGCGGTTTGCACCGAAGGAACAGATCGAAGCACCGAATCCTACGCTTATAGAACGATTCCACGACTGGAAGCACGAAGTGTGGGTGCAGATTCGCGATTTCATCCGTATGCAGTTCTCTCCAGGGTCGCGCGCGCACATACGAGAATCACACGCGGAGACCCAGAAGAGCAAGTCGGTCACAGCAGACGTGTTTGCGCAGGTTCCCTTGCTGAACAGCTCGCAACTGGTTGCGCGTTGGCGTCAGGAGATCCGGCCCGGCTTCTATTCCGAGACAGCCCAAGTGCCTCTTCCTTCTTTGGACAAGGGCGTGTATGTCGTCGAAGCCACGGACGGCACGCTGCGCGCGTACACCATCGCGATGGTCACGGAGCTGGGGCTCATCACGAAGACGGCTCCGGGGCAGGCGCTGGCATTCACCGCAAACCGTCGCACCGGCGCTCCTATCAGTGATGTGGATGTGCGCGTTTGGTCCGACCAAAAGCAAATCGGTGAACTGAAAACAGATTCTTCCGGTTTGGCGCAAGTGGTTCAGCCGGAGGCGCGGTATCAGAATGTGCGAATCCTGGCAGTGAAGGATAATGACGTCGCGGTCCTCGCGCCATACTCCTATAACCTGAGCAGCAATCCGCAAGCGGACTGGACCGGTTACGTCTATACCGACCGCCCCGTTTATCGGCCCACCCATACCGTACATTTCAAGGTGATTTTGCGAACACGAAGCGGAGAGCACTATCGAGTGCCCGCGGGAGAGCAGGCGCAGATCTTTATCGAGGATCCCAACAGCAAAACCGTGCTGCAAAAGAACTTCACGCTTTCTAATCTTGGGACGATTCACGGGGAGCTTGAGCTTCCACCGGATGCGGCGCTCGGCTACTACAGCATCAGCGTGCGCGGACCGGGCGGCGAGCCGTACGCTGCCACAGGCGGATTTCATGTGGAAGAATACAAAAAGCCGGAGTACCAGGTGACTGTGACTCCCGTGAAACCGCGGGTGCTTCAGGGCGATGCGATCGAAGCAACCATCGAAGCACACTACTTTTTCGGAGAGCCGGTTGCGGGTGCGAACGTGAAGTACGTCGTGCACACCTCTTCTTATTGGTCTCCTTTCATCGCGCGGGACGAAGAGGAAACAAGTGGTGGCAGTGAGGAACTTGAGGGAGAAGGCGGAGAGGGCGGCGAAGCCTACGACTATGCGGGTCAACAGATCTCAGAACAAAGCGGAAAATTGGACGGGGAAGGAAAACTCAAAATACGGATACCGAGTTCTCTGAATGAGCGCCACAACGATGTTCGCTACCGCATTGAGGCGCGCGTCACGGACGAAGGAAACCGCGAAATCGCGGGATATAACGCGGTCATCGCGACCTATGGCAGCTTCCAGGTCGGCGTGTCTACAGAGAGCTATCTCTATGAAAAGGGCGAGACCATCCGCGCGCATGTCGTCGCACGAGACTACGATGGGAAGCCAATACAAACGCACGTAGACGTGACGCTGCAGACAAACCGTTACTGGAGGCAGTCCGATAAGGAACTGGTGATTGCTTCGCAGAGTGTGGAAACGGGCCCCGACGGCAATGTCACGGTGGAACTACCCGCCAACGAAAGCGGAAGCCTGACGTTGAAGGCAACGGCACGTACTCCGGAAGGCCGCGAAGTGGTGGGGAGCAGTTGGCTGTGGATACCGAGTTCCGATGCCGGCTGGTGGGGCGGCCAAAGCCGCGAAATCCGCATGGTGGCCGACAAGAAATCGTACAAGGTGGGCGAAACGGCTCGCGTCGTGGTGATGACGGGCATGCCTGAGACCTACTTGATGGTCACAACGGAAGCCAGGACGATCCAATCCAAGCGCGTGGTACACGCCACGAGCCCATCCGCGACGATCGAAATTCCAATTCGAAGTGACAATCAGCCCAATGTGTTTGTCTCGGTGGCTTTCTGGAAAGACAATCGTTTTTACACATCGAATAAGAATCTTAAAGTCCCTGCGGTTCAACAGAAACTCCAAATTCAAATTGAGCCCTCGCAAAAACAGTTTCAGCCGGGGCAAAAGGGAAGCGTGATAGTTCAGGTGCGGGATGTTGATGGCAAACCGGTCGCGGGAGAGTTCAGTATTGGGGTGGTGGACGAGGCCATCTACTCGATTTATCCGGACAGCAGCGGCGAGATTCACGATTTCTTTTACGGCTCTGTGTACGACCGGGTGACCACGGAATCTTCATTGGCGTTCTATTTCAGCGGCGCGGCCGGAAAGAAAGCGATGTTCCTTGCGTATCAGCGGCAGAACACGCCGCGAGCCCTTGCACAATTGAAGCCGGAGATCCCGGTTCAGCCGAAAATACGGAAACTCTTCCCGGACACGGCGCTCTGGCAAGCTGACGCGCACACAGACTCCAGCGGGCGGGCAACTGTTCAGGTGCAATTCCCGGATTCGCTTACGAGTTGGCGAGCGACGGTACGGGGCGTAACGCTGGATACGAAGGTGGGAAGCGCGACCAGCAATGTAATCGTGCGCAAGAATCTGATGGTGCGA
>Ga0209076_1000076_pt1 | contig 11894 bp, 16 predicted proteins | sample Rivendell_Oct201_9_FD_188350 | JGI IMG/M metagenome (GOLD analysis project Ga0209076, IMG submission 188350) | Vadose zone soil and rhizosphere microbial communities from the Eel River Critical Zone Observatory, Northern California to study diel... | ecosystem: Environmental > Terrestrial > Soil...
GCTTGGGGCGCTAGCTCCGGACCGAAGGAGCGCTCGGCGATGTCATCTAAACCCTGCCTGATGATGCCGAGCGATGCGCCGTACACAACCCAGCCGACCAAGGCGGGAAAATGCTGGCGCATCTGTTCCGCGCTCCACTCCGGCATTTGCCCGGAGAGCAAAGGCAAGCGATTACGCTGATAAGACCCCACAGGGGAACGCCGAGGGAGCCGCCAGCCATGAGGTTGTCCGCATACGCTCGGCGGGTGGGCCGCACAGCTGCGGAATAGGCCACCCCAAAGGCCACGCCCAGAAGCAAGCTCCATAGCCCATAGTGCAGTGTCGCTGTCAACGCTATGCTGGTTATTGCTCCACTTAAGAGACCAATAGAGTTGCGGCGGAAGCTTCGGCTCATCGATCGCCGGTTTCAAGAAGCGACCGAATGGTTTTGTCCATCTCGTTGTAACTGAGCAATCCATCCACGCGCTTGACCTGCCGGCGGTCTTGGGAGATCAGGATCGTCGTTGGAAGGCCTATCAAACCTCCAAACTCTTCACTGGCGTCATCATTGCCGATCAGGATCGGATAATTCATAGGCTGGGACCTGTTCCCGAGCCTGAAACGCTCCTTTTGAACAAAGGGAACAACAGCGCTCTTGCCCTCTTCGTCCATCGCAACGCCCAGAACGGTAAATCCTTGTGGTCCGTATTTCTCCTGCAAGTCCATCAGCCACGGAATTTCGATCCTGCACGGTGCGCACCACGTGGCCCAGAAATTCACTAGAACGACTTTGCCCTTGAATTGGGCGAGTGACTCGTCGTGACCGTCGAGATTCTTTAGCGTAAAATCTGGAACGCTGAGCGCGGCACTGGCCTGACTTCTTTTTTGCGCACGCGCATCGGACATTCGTGGGTTGCGGCCCGCAAAGTAGGCCAGGAAAATAGCCGCGGTAAGCACCGCAACGGTTAATCCAATTCGTTTCATTTCAAAACTGCTCCTCAAATCTATGTCGCTCGCGCTAAAGAGAAAATCGATTCAAGAACCCCAGCTTTCCCGAGAGCCAGGTCAGTTTGTTGACGAAAACGAGTCCGCCGACAAGCACAAGTAATGCTCCACTTAGCACTTCGACGGCGTGGAGATACCGGCGAAACCGCTGATAGAATCGGAGAAACTGGCCGATGCCGAGAGCCGTGAGCAGAAATGGCACTGCCAGTCCCGCGGAATACGCTGCGAGCAACAACATCCCACGTGCGACGGTGTCGCTTCCGGCGGCAAGCGCAAGCACAGTCGCCAAGATGGGGCCGATACACGGCGTCCAGCCAAACGCAAAGGCGAACCCCAGCAGAAAGCCGCTCCAAATGCCCGGCTGCGTACTCTTATTGTGGAGGCGAACGTCGCGATTCAACCATCGCCCCATGACGGGACCAAAGAAACCGATCAGGGCGAATGAGAAGAAGTGAATTGAGCGGAAACCAGCGAAGAGCGGCGCGCCTTGTAGTGCCGACACAAGAGCAAGGCTAACGAGCAACACACCGAGGATGGTGCCGCCGCGCGGATTCAATTTCGCCAACCAGCCGAGCAGGTGCAGGCCAAACATTAGAATCAGTGCTCCAGCCACTGGCGCGAGGAGGGCGCGATTCTCCCGGAGGAACTGTCCGATGGTGCTCGCCGACGCGCCGAAAGAGATAAACACAGACGAGAAGCCAAGAACGAATGCCACCGAGGAAGCAAACAGCCCGGCTCGAGGTTGTTGCCCCTGGCGCAACTGCTCCATGCCTATGCCGGAAAGCATCGAGACGTAACCTGGGACGAGGGGCAAGACGCAGGGCGATAGGAATGACACTAGCCCTGCCAGTACTGCCCCGACGATGGAAACATCTGTCACAAAGCTCCTGATGAAGCGGCTACGGTAATTTCGGGACCGTCCGGTGGTCCAAGAGCCCCAAAAGTCCCCGCGCCTATCTGATTCGGAGCCTGTCAAAAGGTTCCAATCACTCCTAGGAGAAGGTGTTTCTGCCTTCGGGCACAGAAATCGGACAGCATCACATCGCGGCTACGTCTGTTAGAATTTTTGAGCTGAGGTTTGAGAATTCACATCGCGATGAGGACGACGGAGACAAGAAATGGATGATTTGTATGCAATCAATGTCGCCAAGAGCGAATTCCGGGAGTGTTTCAACCTTGCGGATACGTCTCGGCTGCTGGCCATTGCCGATCCCGACCTAGTTAATTTCTCCGACGGCCAGCCAAGCGAATTTGGCGAGAGCGGACTGGCTGCCTTGAAAGGTCGACTCGCCAATCTATTCCAACGCTTTACAGCGAAGTTGGTGGTGATTGTCATCGAGATTCGTCTTCAAGGAGACGTTGCCTATGATTACGGGTGGCATGACTTAACGCTGACGCCTAAGGACGGCGGCGAACCGATTCGTCGCAGAGATCGCTATGTGGATATCTGGCGGAGAAACAAAGAAGGCAAGTGGAAGCTCTGGATGTACATGGATAACCAGGACATCGCTGATCCATTCCGGCTGGAGCCAGAGCAGACTCCCTTAGCGGGCGTACGAGTTCACGGAAGGTTCTGAAGCCTTTTGTGCAACCGCTTGCTGAACCCGTCGGGCATCTGAAATACCCTTCCGTCACCGACCAGTCCTACGACATTTCGAGTGCCGTCGAGTACTGCAGTGCAGTGCGCGCAGGCTTTAAAGTGCGCTTCCATTCTTTCGCGCATCTCCGGAGAGATTTCATCTTCGAGGTAATTGGAGATTTCGCGCCATACTTCGACGCAACTGATTTCAATGGTTGCCATTCGACCCTTCTTTTTTCACCACGCTCTAACCTTCCGGTACGGTTGTCCCTTAACCCAACAGCCGTCGATTCCAGGAGCGAGACTGTCTCTCAACATCAACCTAGCTCGATGAAGCCGAGTCTTCACGCTGGGTTCCGGGATCCCGAGAATCGTCGACGTCTCTTTTATGCTCAAATGCTGAAGGTCCCTAAGGACCAGCACTTCGCGATAAGTGGAGCTGAGCGAATTGATTGCATCCTGTACTGCCTGCCGTATCTCATTTTCTTCGAGCAATTCGGAAGGTATAGGCCGCCAGTCGGCATAATCCCTCGGCCGAAATTCTCCTTCTTCGTTTTGCTGTGGGTCGTCAATCGACTCGTACAGGTGTGAATGCGCCTTCCTCAATTTCATTTTTGCTTCATTGTAGGTAATTTGTATAAGCCAGGTGCTGAACTTTGCTTCCGCACGGAAGTTGGCCAGGTTAGAGAATGCCTTGAGGGTGGCCTCCTGCGCCACTTCCTCCGCGTCAGCGGGATTTTTCACAACCGAAATCGCAGTTGCGTAGACCATGCGCTCATACGGGCGTATCAACTCGTAGAAAGCCTCCCGCTCTCCGCCGCAGACGCTCTTTATCAGCTCAGCCTCGTTGGCCGGCAATTGCGACTGTGTCATGCCCATTGTCGCGAACAGATCAGGGTCCGATGCTGCCCGTGAGAAATCCAGGCTACCCGAAGTCACTCAATCCGAGGAGTGTGATTCCCAGGAGGTCAAAACGTTTCAGGGAAGGATTCGCAGGCAAAGATCGCGTTCACCGCAGACGCCCTTCTGTCTAATGGCGACCATAACTCCTATGTTTTCTTCCACATGGGAATCCTTTTTTGGGGAGCCCGGCCAACTCGTCCCCCTTTTTTTTGCCTCAGTGACTTCAAGAGGCGGCTGCCGGGGTGATCAACTCAAGAGAGGAAGTGAGCTGGATGGTCTTGTGCAGCGTCCGGTACAGGGGGCAGTGCATGGCGTAAATGCCGTGTGTGCGCTCGACCGTTCCCCTGGTGTCTTCCGGGGCCACCAAGCGCATGGCCACATGGATACGGCGGATGACCAGCACGCCTTCCTCCGCCTCCACCTCTCCGGTTATGTCGGCGGTCAATTTTCCGTTGCTGGCATCGATTTGGCGCGCTTCCAGCGCACCTCCGAAAGTGCCCATCATTCAACCAGCGGTCGCCGAAATGACGTAGTCAATGGTTGAGGAGTGCGACTCCTTCAACGTTGCCGGGTCAACTTTGTAGTGCTGGGCGATGGCTCCATGGACACTGTAGATCACGGGCTGGGACTCGCCTGGCAGGTGTGCGATGCGAAGAGGTCCCTGCTTGCGTTCGATACGCGACTTCGAGATATAGACGACATCACTCATGGTTTTCTCCTTTCAGAACTCGACAATCGAATCTCTGGAGCTCTCGGAAAAGCTATTTATGCTGAATAGCCTTCGGAGATCGTTTGAGATCAAGGGGGAGAATCTGCAATTGCCATTTTACAGGTACTGACGTGGGCGGATAGCAAACCGTCTGGTCACAAGCCTGATACTTCAAATCACCGGTGATGGAAATAGTCCTCTCCTGGGAAAATACCGAGCGGAGACCATCTGAAATGCGAGATGGCGTTACCGTGAGATCCTGGCTGATCCGAAACTTTCCTTCGAAGACCGGGACATGCTCCTGGATGGCTTCCAGGTAGAGTATTTTGGAGTTTGGGTAAGCGACAGGCTGGAATTCGATTCCTGGAAGGCCCTGCAAAGTGAGCTGAATCGGTTTGTAGCCTTGCACTCCGGGAGAATAGACGTGGACATCCGGAGGAAGCTCGATTTCGGCGATCAGGCTGACCCTGCCACCTGGTATGACACTGCGATCGGATTGTGCAAGAGTAAGCTGGAGATGAGGCGCTTGAACACTCTGGGTCACTTCTGCGCTCAACTCCGGGAAGAGTTTAGCAATGACATTATTTGGCGTCAATCGATCCGTGTACTTTGGTGTGAAATACTTCTCGCGAATCACCCCACTTGAGTCGACGTAGAAGAATCCGGGGTAGGCCATCCCTTTGGTCATTCCCTTGGCTTCGCTGTTAAGCACGTTGAAGCTGCGAATGATTTCGGAGCTGGGGTCAGCCAATAGGGGAAACTCGATTTTGTGCCGCTGGGAGAAGTCCTTCAGGATAGCTGGACTATCGTAGCTGATCGCGGCTAGCTTTAGCCCTTGCGCCTCAAATCTTTGTTTTGCGCTTTGCAGCTGCACGAGCTGCGCTTTGCAAAAGGGTCACCAATCGGCGGAGCGAAAGAAAAGGAGGACCGTACCCTTCGAGCCTTTCAATGTCTCGTTGGATTGTTCGTGGCCGAACTGATCGGATAGAGCAAATGCAGGAGCCTGGTGGCCAATCTCCAAGCCAACAGACGGAGGAATCGCGCGATTGGTGGGCGGGTTTTCTTGCCCACTAGAAAGACCAAAGACTCCAACAAAGAACAGGATGCCGGCTGCAATTTTCATTTTTGCTCCAAGTTCGGTTTCGTTGCTTGCTGGTGCGCGCGCCGGCAAACCGACGTTCAAGCACAACAAGATTAGCGAGTTAATTCGAGAGTCGCGCTAGTCCCGCTCCCAAAACTCTTCCCACCTCCGCCTCCTGGACGATCACGGCGACCCTCAGATTACTTGGATTCTTGGAATTGAGATCAACCTTCATGTCGCGGGAAAATCCTGCTGACCTATCTACCGCTCCGATACGGATGAGGTTTCGCAGAACCGCAACGTGCTTCAGCGTTCTTCCAGCGTTTTCTCCACGCCTAACATGGGACTCATCGCTGTTGTCTGCGATCGCGAGGAAAACACCGGCTGATTCCGCGGTGATGGAGGAGGGCAACGGTCCGGTTTCGATATGAAGGATCGCCGTTTTTTCATCGCTCAGTCTAGAAGAGACAGTCACCGGAGTTTTCATCACCTTCGTGGCACTCTCAATTGCCTGCCTCGCCCTTCGTTCATCGCTGCCCACGAATTCAAACTGTCCGTCGACGACCATCTGCGGTGTATAGATGCTTCTGAGACCGAACTGCGCCGCGTATGCACTTTGCCGCTCGCTGTATTCGTGCGAAGAGTAGGGATCCTTCCATCCGATGTCGTTCCAGTAGTCCACATGTTCACTCAAGACGATCAGATCCGCGCCGCTCAGGGGCTGAGATCGATCGAGTCTTTCTAACAGCGCATCCGCGGGAGGGCAGCTCGAGCACCCTTCGGATGTAAATAGTTCGACTAGCACGGGGCTGCGTGGGGTGTCATCGCGGCTCGGCCCCGCCGGTATGCTCGCGGCATGAATGTATCGAAACGAGAGTATCGTCGTTAGAACAGAAATTGCGACTAGTCCAGCGATTGATAGCCTGAAAGGCATCAGTCTTCCCCTACGCATTCACTGTTTTGGTAAACGTGAACGTTTCTTCTTCCGCTACCAAGAAAATCGGTGACCCGCCGGAAGAGATCTTCACGGCGTGAGCGAGTGCTTCTTTGCCGCCTTCAGAAGCCGCGCATGCTTCCAGAGCTTGCATCGACGGAAAATAAACTTCGGCAATGCGGTAGAAAGGAGGGGTACCTTGCGGAGAGCTGAGAATCTTGGTTGCGACAATCTTGGTCTTTCCGCCCAGTTTAGCGACGGCTAGCGGTACATGTTCGTTCTGATAGATTTTCTCGAAAACATCAACATCTTTGGGACGCGGGTATATGACTACAAGCTTCACGTCTGCCATTCGATGCTCCTAGCGAGGCAAGATTTGTAATAACCCACAGTGTTGCGGCAGCGAAGCACCCCTTTGGGAGATCGCACGGCCGTCCCTCGTCGAACGCTGAAGAGAGGCTCCAATCAGATTTCCAAGCAACCCAAAAGTTTCACATTTTGTGAAAAATCATCGAGGTTCCACCCATTCCAGTCCAGCATAGTAGTCCCACAACGTTCGACGGTACTCGCACCGTCCCACCAGCTCTTTTTGTCGAAACTTTGCAGCGACGAGCCCATCACATTGGCTGTACACGTGTTGAGGATGATTGTTGAAACGAATGTTCAAGGCCACTCTTGCGCAATCGAACCTCGAGCGCGGCACGGATTGGCAACAGAAACTCAAGCGCTTAAAAGGAGAAATTGTGAAGAAGAAGTATGCAACCGTTCTAATCGCCTTCATTTGCTTTCTTGTGTTGAGTGTGGCTGCCACGGCGCAGACTCGAAACGAGATTGTTGTAACGCTGCCTTTCGAGTTTGTGGTCAGCGGTAAGACTCTCCCAGCAGGCACATACACCGTAAGTCGCCTTGCGGATGGTAAATTCGAAGGCCTGATCCTAAGCAGCTATGAAAATCGGACCAGCGTGTTTGTGCACCCAGTCGAGATCGAAAGCGTATCTGCCGACAAGCCGCAGCTGAGTTTCGAGCGAGTTGGGGAACGGAAGTTCCTCAGCAAGATTCAGACGGCGAATGACGTTTATAACATCTCTGTGTCCCGTTCGGTCATCGTGGAGGCCGCAGCGAGATCACGCGACAACCGGCCTGCTTCAGGAAGTTCCGGAAGCAATTAGACCGTCAATTTTTTTGGTTTCGCAGGAGGGAGCTCGGGCTCCGGGGCGTCAAATCGTGCCTACGCTCCCTCATCAACTCACTTTGCTTCGCCTCGCTCGCCACAAGCGATCAGTCGAACGGATATCGCTCAAAACTAAACGTCAGGGTCAAGAAACTTTTCGCATCCCCGTTAGTCAGACGTAGGACAGCAGCTTTACTCAAGTCATTTTAGATTGGAGAAGAATGCTCATGAGAACTTTCCCGGTAGGGACCAGACGGATTTCCTGGCTCGGTCTGTTTTTCTTAGCAACCGCAACCATTACGATGCCTCTTGGAGCCCAAAGTCAGGAGCGAGGGGCGAATCAAGAGCTTACCTTTTCACTCGGAGGGATTCCCGGTCAGACTCGCAGTTTCCAAGGCTCTGCCGGTACCGCACAAGTTTCCGCGGATCGCAGCTTTGGCATTAACTACGGCCATCGTTTCCTGGAGGCAAAGATCGCCGCTCTCTATGGCGAAATTGAGTTTGTAGCCATTCCTAATAGAGCCCTAACGGCGGCAAGTGCTACTGTGCCACAGAATTATGCGTCGCTGTACCTCACTCCAGGAGTGCGGCTGAAATTTCTTCCCGGTTCGCGGCTTTCTCCATGGGCTGCCATTGGTGGCGGCTATAGTCTTTATCAGGAGTCCGCGCAGCTCTCGAATGGGCAAAATACGACGAATAAGTTCTTAAACCGCGGCGTCTTCGATTACGGCGGTGGGTTGGATTACAGGCTATTTCGTGTCATTGGCTTGCGGGGAGAGGTACGTGATTTCTTCTCTGGCAATCCAAACCTTAACGTCGCGCTGCGTTCGAGCACCCAGCACAACGTTGTGGCGAGCGGGGGCATCATTCTGCGTTTTTGAGGTCTCTTACTGCGTAGATCCGCAGGGGACCCGTGCTCCGTCCTGGTCCTTCTCATCTCCCAAGTCAACAAATGCCAGCGTCTGGCCGGCAGGCTGAAACTATTCGAAATGTCGGGAATCGGATTGTCACGCCGATTCGCGTAAAGAGTCGGACCACATGAGGACAACCATCAGAGAAGAGTCTTACGCTTCTGCAAGAAGAGGAAGGCGACTCGAGAATCGTAGCACTGACTTCTCCGGTTTCCGAGATATTGATCAGCGTGAGCGGACAGCCCCTGATGCGGAGAAAACGCCGTATCAACCCGAAAAAGCGCTTACCGCCCAGGGAGTCAACCGGCGGTCAATACCGGGCGGTAATGTAGCATCGCTCGGCGGTGTGTTGCGAAAGCCGACCTCAGAAGATGTTTTGGAGAAGGGCTTGGCCTCCGCTTGCCATGAGAGCTCGGCCCAAGCTGCGGAAGCGGCTTTGATCGATCGGATCCTGTCTGGGCACAAAGACCTGTTCATGGATCTAATCCGCCCCCATCAAAGGACAGTATACGCGACGGTTTTCACCTTGCTCGCGAATAAGGAGGACGCTGAGGACGTCGCGCAAGATGCGTTGGTGAAGGCGCTAGCCCGTTTGAATCAGTTCCGCAAAGAGTCGACATTCGGTACCTGGCTGATCCAAATAGCAATCAATGAGGCGCGAATGAGGAATCGAAAACAGTGGCGCATACCGATGCTGTCGCTGACCGATGACAAAGATGATATGAAAGGGTACGTTCCGAAGGACTTCGAAGACTGGCGTGAGATTCCCTCGACAGCGCTGGAGCGCTCAGAAATACGTCAGGCCCTGGTCAAGGCCTTGGGCTCGCTAGCGCAACACTACCGGGAGGCATTCCTGCTGCGCGATATACACGAGCTAAGCATTTCCGAGACATCCGCCATTTTGGGAATATCGCCAGGAGCCGTGAAGAGCAGGCTTCGGCGTGCCCGTTTGATGCTGAGGGACATCCTGGCTCCAGGACTCGGGCAGGATGGACGGTTGGGATGGGCATCGAAAGAAGTGAGGAAACCATGGGAATAAGCTGCCGAGAAGTCTGGAGAGACATTTCAGATTATATCGACGACGATCTCGATTCCAGCCGACGGAGGGCGCTGGATCAACATTTTGTTGAGTGTCGTCATTGCACCGCGCTCCTTGACGGTACGCGCAACGTAATTGCTCTTTATCGCGACGAACGCGTGCTGGCTCCGCCAGATGGTTTTCATGAGCGGCTATATCAGAGGCTCGGAGAAGAGACGAAGAGTTCGCGCCGTTCCTTTTTGGCTTGGACGCTAACCGCTGCTGCGGCCGTGCCACTGGGGCTGGCGTTGTTCTCTGCCAGAAAGCTGATGGTACCGGCGCACGACCCGCAGAGCCCCGCGAGTACACCCGATGCGCGCCAAATTCCGGGGACGGTCGCGATATCTCAGGATCAAGATGACAAGGTGTATCACGTAGCGGGCTGCTCGTATCTGCATGGCAAGCCGAAATTTCTTCCAGTCGAGGAAGCAATTCGCGAAGGCTATTCGCCCTGCCCTATTTGCATTGGAAAGCGCAAGCCAGAGAAAAGAGGGTAGCTTCCCACGGTGGATTGCGATTCGACCTGCAAGGCTGAAACTTTCTGGATCGCATTGAGTCTCATTCCGTGAAATGCGCACAGTACTTGGCAAAGTCTCCCGCCTCCTGTGTGCCATACGGTTGAGTCACCTAAAGGGAAGGGGTTCTCTTTGCAAATCTCTACCAAGGCCCAGATGCAGGCGTACCGTTCTGCGCATGGCTGGCACCGCATTAAGTCTGCGCGTTTTCAAAACACTGCCTCCTCTTTGTTGCTTTACGTAAAACATAAATAAATTTATTTGTAGAAACTTTCTGACTACTCGTGAGTCCCATTGCCAGGGTGCCTCCCGAAAAGCTTTCGGAGGCTCATCACCCAGTTAGAAGGTGGAGTGTGGCCAACCAACTCTCAGGGCCGAAGTGTTGCTTGTCGCAAATTTAAAATGGGGGAATGGGCAAAATGAAAAAGTGGATGGCAGTCTTCCTCGGCATGTCGTCAATCGCGCTTCTTATACCTGGTGGCCTGCGGGCACAAGCTGGAGCAACGGGAGCGATCACGGGCACGGTATTGGACCCGAAAGGTGGGGCAATTTCCGGGGCAACCATTGTCGTAACGAACGTGGCTACCGGCCAAAAAGAGCGGGAAGTCGTAAGCACCGGGGCGGGGACATTTAATATTCCAAGCCTGACGCCGGACAATTACAGCGTCGAAGTCACGGCACCGGGGTTTTCGAGATTTCTTATTGAAAAGCTTCTTGTTCAAGTGACGGAAACATCGAGTGTGATTGCGACGCTTGCCGTCGGCAAAGTGACTGAAACCATTACTGTGAACGATGTGGCACTGTCCGTGGAAACCACCTCCGCAGCCACCGGCGAGACGATTGGCGCCGAGACGGCAAGTACACTTCCGCTTTCCACGCGGAATTTTTTAACGCTTCTCACCCTTTCCGCTGGTGCTAACACGGAACTATTTGACTCCGCGGCGCTTGGCCGGGGACAGGTCACGATTAACGTCAACGGACAGCGTCCTACTAACAACAATTTCCAGTTGGAAGGCGTCAACGCGAACGACGTAAACCTTCCAATCTTGGACAACGTGCCGCTGCCCAACCCCGATACCATCCAGGAGTTCAAGACGCAAACGTCACTCTACGACGCGTCGTCGGGCCGCAACGGCGGAGGGAACGTCCAGGTCAACTTGAAGAGCGGCACGGCTAATTATCACGGAGATGCCTACGAGTTCTTCCGCAACAACGTGCTGAATGCGAATGATTTCTTCTTCAACGCGGCAACGCCGCAGGTCCCTCGGCCGGTTCTGCGACAGAATCAGTACGGCGGTTCGTTCGGCGGACCTGTTCCGAAATCAAAGGACTTTTTTTTCTTTGTGAATTATCAAGGAACGCGAGAGGCGTCCGGGATTTCGGCTGGAACAGTGCTGAACTCGCAGATTCCGGTTCTGCCGGCGAGTCGTGACGCGGCCACATTGGCGGCGACGTTTCTCCCGGCGGGTTTTTCGGCCTCGCAGATTAACCCCGTCGCCTTGGCGTACCTTAACTTGCCAGCCCCGAAGTGCCCGGTATTCAATGATGGGAGGTTTTGCATCCCAACCGTGGCCGGACCTCCAGGCTTTAGCGGCCAAAGTGTCAACCTTGGGACCGTCACGGCGTCCAGTGTGGGAGCATTCCAGGATGATCAGTACACGCTCACCGCGGACAAACAACTAACGGAAAAGGATAAGCTGACCGCGCGGTGGTTTTTTTCCGACAACAATGCGTCGCAACCCTTCGGCACTGGTGCTAACAACGCAAACAGCCTCCCTTTTGCCAAAGCGCTGCCGGGCTCAAACCGCTTTCTAAAACTGGGTTGGACACGAGTGGTCTCAGGCAACGTCGTAAATGATGCGCGTCTCGGATTCAGCCGGTTCTTTTTCGCTCAAGATCCGTCGGAGCCCATTACACTCGCGGACATCGGGGCCACGAGAGGCAACTCCGCTCAATTCCCCGCTGCCTATCAATTGATCATCGGTGGCGGAGGTCCCTTGGTCCTCGGAACGGGTGTGAATGATAATCG
>Ga0209076_1000077_pt1 | contig 11864 bp, 10 predicted proteins | sample Rivendell_Oct201_9_FD_188350 | JGI IMG/M metagenome (GOLD analysis project Ga0209076, IMG submission 188350) | Vadose zone soil and rhizosphere microbial communities from the Eel River Critical Zone Observatory, Northern California to study diel... | ecosystem: Environmental > Terrestrial > Soil...
ATTTCTTCGGCGTGTGCCAGTGCCTGGGGGCTGTCGACGTCCTGCCAGTGACCGTCGTCAATATCAAAAGCCCTAAGTTTCCAGTCTTGCGCCAACCTGCGCATGCCGTCCGACAGTGAGCAGTCTGCGTTTTTCCTTGCCGCTTCAAGCCGGTCGAAGAGCGCCGGGCTGCACAAGAACATCCCAGTGTCGAGCGCATCGTACCTGAGAAGGTCTTTGCCAATTCCAACGATGTAATTGCCTTTCCGTTGCACCTTGGTGGCATCGTCCAAGTCAAATACACGATCTATCTTCGAATCGACCGCGAGAATGACTTCGTCATCCGCGAGCGGCTGTCGAAGCAATCCCCTGGCTGTTTTCGGCTCGAAAATGTGGTCCGACATCAGCAACAAAAATGGCTGGTTCAACTCTGTCTTTGCTGCCAAGGCAGACACGCCATTCGCCTTCTGGTATTCCAGGTTTTCGATCAACGTAACCGAAATGCCCCCCATCGGTCGGTCGCTCAGCCACCGGCGAATCAAGTCGGCACGGTACCCGGCAACAATCACAAATCTCTCGATTCCGGCTTCCCGCGAGGACGTCATGACATGTTCGAGAAGCGGCACGCCGCAGAGCGGCACGAGAGGCTTGGGAACGCCACTTGCCACAGAAGCAATTCGGCTCCCGTTGCCCGCCGCCAGAATCAGACATTGATTAACGGTATTCATGGCTTGAGCATTACCTCCGCAGACGCTATGGAGTTGTCCGGAGGGTTAGGCATGCTTGGCGCGTAGTCGAAATACTCGATGTTCACGTCTGTGGTGCCGAACAGGTGGGCTTCGGTGACGCTTTGCGTAGAGAGAGGAAACCAGAGCGGGCCACGTTTCTCGTAGACTTGGACGAAGTGGATGCTTTTCGTCCAGAACGAGGGCTTCTTGGCGGGATTGCCCTCCGCGCGGGCTAGCGCATAATCTTCGGCGTCTACCCAGATGCGGCCTCGAAACAGATTCTTTTCATTTCGTTTAGGGCGAACCTCGAGAACGTAGGCCACTCGACCGGTCAGCTCTTCGGTTCCGACAAGTTGAAAGTCATAGTTCTCGGGGGTAAGTTTTGCGCTTGCACGAATCTCCGGACGCGACGTCTCCGATTCCGATTCCAGCATTTTGTGTAAGACGTGCTTGTGCGCTGCTTTCCAGCCGTCCTCGGAAACCACCTCGAAATGCTTTGTGCCATGCTGGTCGCCTTTCACCTTCACAAGCATTTCGGCGTGTTTCTTCATCTTTTGATTTTCGAAGACATACCGGCGCATCCCGGCGTAGCCATCGATTGAGGCCTGACGTTGCAAGTCACGGGCGGTCATGCGAGCCACGATGTCCTCCGCAGTTGGAGCGGGTGCAGAATCTTCCGCCGCAACGGCTGAAGAGCCGGCGAGGAGAAACAAACAAACAAGCAGTGAGTGGTATTTCATCGTCAAAACTCCATGACAAATTTGCCGCGATATTCGCGCCAAGATGTGTTGAAGAACTCCCCGAACCTTGCGCTCCCAAGGTTGTTCTGAACGTCCCGCGGATCAAAGTGATTGAAGAGATTGAAGACGCCTCCGCCCACCCGGGCGTGCAGGCGCTTTTCGCCGAAGTGCAAAGTAACTGGACGCGTGATCTGGAGGTCAAAGGAAGAAAAGCGCGGGAAACGGCGTACGTTCCGAGGTCCAACGAATTCGCGGAATTCGTTTTCTGCCGAATAAGGAAATCCAGTATGCAGGTCGTAAACCGGGACGAGCGTCAGGTTCCACGGCCCCGCGATCGTGCCCCAGAACAGAAAGCGGTTGGGCGCGTCAAAAGGGAGCCGCCCGCGTGCATCCGGCTGGATCACCGGCAGGGCGAGATTCCCAAAGAACTGATTGAAATCGTTGAGGTCGCCGAAGGCCCGCGACCTGACGTAGGAAGCGTTCAGCACATGGCGAGCTACTTGGTAGCGCGCCGCTACTTGGAATTCGCGGTAGGAATCACTGCCACGGTTGGAAAGATCGAGGATTCCAGTTGTCCCTGAGGACACCGGCGAAACAATAAAGTCCCTGGCGGTGTTGCGTTGTTCATAAGCGACCCGTAACCGCAGGCCTGCGAGAATCTGGCGGTCGAGTTCGAGATTCCACGACGTGCTGCGCGGGTTTTCAAGCTGGCCTTTGATTTTGTTCTGATAGAAAACGGAGCTGACCGCTTGGCCGTCGTGGCCGAGAACGGTAACAGTGCGACTTGGAAGATCGGGGAAAACGGGAACCATGAGGGGAATGCGGTCATAGAACCGACCCGCGCCGCCTTTCAGCAACGTTCTGCCGTCTCGGGTAAGTGCAAGGAGAAATCCCGCGCGCGGAGCAGCGTGAGTGGAACTTGTGACCGTGTCATTGTCGAAGCGGATACCGTACGTCACAGAGAAACGCGGGTAGATGTCCCACTGGTCGCCAGCAAACCAGGCTGTCTCGTTTTGATCGATCTGGAACGACGATGGAGAGGTGAAGGAGATCCGTCCTACAGCCATGTTGGACACGCCGTCGATTTCCACGGGCAGAAACGACTGGCGCCCATCGTACGAAGAGTGTTCGTAACTCAGTCCAACGGTGAATCGGTGCGAACCGGCGAATCGCCGCGGCGCAAGCTGATAATTTTCCTGCAGGCTGGCCCGCGAAGTCCGGCGCGCCTGCCGGTTAAAGAAACCGCCTTCGGTCGTTTCGAGCAGCAGGCGATACGGATCATCACTCTGCGCCGTAATGTCCACGTCAAAACGCTTGTAGCTTAACTGCGAAGTCAGCAGGCCAGCAGTGCCGATGACGTAGCGGTGCTGAACGTAGATTTGATAGCCGCGTTGATGAAAATCCGGTGTGGAAGGCTGTGGCATGAAGGTGCTCAGGCCAAGGAAATCGAGCTTCTGCGGGTATAGCGCAAACGATGCCGTAGCTGTCTGCTTCGGTGTGATGATGAAATCGAACTGAGTGTAGGAGTCAAAACTCTCCAGTTTCGTATCCCGTTGCAACGCCGGAAGGCTGTTCACTGGCGTGCGCACAAAGCGATACTCAAAGGATTGCGTAACGGCGACACGACCTTTCACGAGCGGACTGGTGAACGTCATCCGTGGCGTGGCCGCACCGATGCCCGCGATCGTCCCGTCGCGGTCGCGCAAGCGTGGGATGACGTTCTGGAAAGAGAAGTGAAATTTCCCGTAGTCACTCGTTTTTGTAGCGACGGTGGAAACTGCCCCTGTGAACTTCCCATACTGCGGATCATAGGGATTTGAAATGACTTGCACCGACGACACCACATCGATCGGGAGATTGATGGCGGGGCCGCCGGTTACAGGGTCAGTCACGTTCGCACTGTTCACCAGCGCGCCGCTCTGTGTGCTACGAGTGCCTTTGAGATTGATATGTCCATCGGGCCCGCGAACAACTCCAGGAATGAGCGGAAGCGAGCTTTCAAAGCGCTCGTTGGCATTGGGAGCTTCACGCAGTGTCTTCTCGGAAACCGTTTCGGAGGGAGCAGAATTCCTGCTGTCAGCTGGATCGGCTTTCACGACCACAGAAGTAGTGACTTCCAACGGTTTTAATTCGAGCGGAACGCGGACTTCGCCGCCTTCAACCCTTAGCGTCCTCCGAACCTCCAGACCTGGAGAAAGTGCCTCCACCGTGTAGGTCCCCGGAGGCACGGCAGCAACAACATAGTTGCCGTTTTCGTCCGTTTCTGTTTCGAAAGCAGCCGGCCCGTCGAGCTTGACTCTTACACCAGCCACAACGGATCGGTTCCCCGCAGAGTCTTGAACGAAAACTGTTCCCGCGACTTTCACCGTCGCAGCGTTGAGCTGCTTGCCGTGTGCTAAGACCGCGAATAAAGACACCGCGAATATCAGGAAGAGCAGCAAGAAGAGAACCTTCCCGTTAGTGGAGCGCCCTCTCCGCTCCTGATGCAGAGGACAGATTTCTTTTGCCTTGTGGGGCACCTCATCAAAACGTGCCAACATTGCTCCAATCATCGGCTCGGCTTGGATGCGCCTGGGTGGGCGCAAAAAGCCACAGCGCCCGCACCTTGCAGGTATCCGGGATCCAGCGCACTGCATCCATCCGGACGTCCACCTCAATAAAGCATTAGTTCTTCCAATGAGCGGATAGCCTGGCCTTTTGTGGATCTTGTTTTGTTTCAATCGCTTGAAGAGCGGTTGGACGTCCGGGCGCAAATCCATCATGGGGAAGCGGCACAATGCACGACTAGACTTCGACGGTTTAGGCGAGACGTTAACAGCTTGGGTTGTCATTGAAAATTGGGCGACCGAGATGGCAGGGCGCAATTCAATGTTCGACCGCGAGTAGTCCGAAGAGTGTCTAATCGTTTGGCGCTATGGCAGTTTCACGGTGAGCGCCGGCACGAAGAGATGGAGATGAGCGTGCATACTCGTCATTGATTTAGGCCGGTTTAGGAGGAACTACGCTTTAAACTGCGTGTTGCTTTATTTCGTCATGGGGAACCTTTCTTCTTGATTTCAAGCCCATGGTTGGGGAGCGTCCCGCATGCATCTCGGCCAAACTCGTAAAGGCGTATGTGAACGCTATGCAGGAGATTGAAAGTGGCAACTTCGCAGGCCCTCGCTGGCTTTTTTGTCCGCCCGATTCCATACGCGTTGTGAACTGGAATATTGACCGTGGTTTCAAACTCCGCGGGGTGATTGAGTTCCTCGACAGCGCAAAAGCGGATATCATTTTGTTGCAAGAAGCTGATCTGAACGCGAGGCGGACACACCATATCAACGTTGCGAGAGAAATCGCGCAGAAGCTGCAGATGAACTATGTCTTTGGACGGGAGTTCCAGGAATTAACCCAGGGCTCCAAGAAGTCGCCCGCCTACCACGGCCAAGCAACACTTTCGCGTTGGCCGTTATCCAATTCCAGAATCATTCGATTTCAGAAGCAATCGCATTTTTGGCGTCCGCACTGGTTTCTTCCCGAGATCGCGCCCTTTCAGGAGAGGCTAGGAGGACGCCTGGCGCTGGTCAGCGAGACCAACATCGCGGGCAGAACAATAATGACCTACAACCTGCACCTGGAGAGCAGAGGCGATGATCAGTTGCGAATCTCCCAGCTTGAGGAAGCTTTGGACGATGCGAAGCAATACAATTGGATAACGCCCATTATGCTGGCTGGCGACTTTAATCTCGACGTGTCCGCGGGACGCGCCGCTTCTGCAATCAACCGCGCTCAGTTTCAGGACGCATTTGCAAATCAACATGTGCCAACAACACCAGCCTCATTCTTCGAGCATGGACGAACAATCGATTGGATCCTTATGCGAGGGCCGATTCGCGCCGGTGCTTCGCGGGTCTATCGTTCAGTTTCAGCTTCCGACCATTATCCGCTGTCGGTCGAAATGGACCTTGCTTAGCCATTCGGATCGAGACACTGCCTAAGAATTCTTGTTGGCCAGCTCCTGTTTTTCCAGCACTGCGGAAATCCAGCCAAGCAGGTTTGCCAGAGCCTCAACGCGGTTGATTTCATTAAGCATTTCGTGCGGTCCGCCAGCATAAGTAACAATGATGGGAGATGTCTTGGACGCCCGCCCCGCGACAGCGCTCAACTAAGATTTCGACTCCTTTAAGTTTGCTGCCCGATGGGATCTTCGCCCGCTGAAAAGATGTAAGTGACAGCCCTCTCTCGGAGCTACGCGATGACCGTCGACTGCTCCGAGTGCCACGATTTTGACCTTGTCGATCAAGAGCATGCGGTCGGCGATCAAAATGCGCTGGCGAGTTCGTGCATAACCACGATGATGATCACGAAGGGCCTTCGCCGGAGGTTCTGCCATCCGTCCATTTTCAACCGCAAGGAAGCATTTTGCAGGCGAAACGTAAAAGCGAAGTTCACTTTATGTACCTGTCATGGCGAAGGTTTAACGTAAACGTTGAGGTTGTCACACATGAACGCCCGATGGTATGGCGTGCGCCTTCACTTTCAACCACTTATCGCACTGCGTGCGCTTACCTGATTGGCAGGCACATTGCAACTCAAGCTGGCGAATCGTTACCTCGTTTAAAAGTGGAATCAAATGTCCATGAACACCGACAAAGTGATCAAGAAAGCTCGCAAGCTTGCCAAGCCATTCCGCATCACCAAGGGAGAACAGTTTCGGATGAAGGACGTGGATCCGGGCGACACTTTGGCCTTCAAATCCGAGGCAAAACCGCGCGCCAAAGAAGCGCTGGCTATCGGCGTCCAAGCCCTTGCAGAGTTGCAGGACAAGCTTTACGCCCAGAACAAATGGGCCGTGCTGTTAATTTTTCAAGCGATGGATGCCGCTGGTAAGGACGGCACCATCAAGCATGTCATGTCGGGCGTCAACCCGCAGGGCTGCCAGGTCTATTCTTTCAAATCGCCTTCTGTCGAGGACTTCGATCACGATTATCTCTGGCGCTGCATGAAATGCCTACCGAATCGCGGGCACATCGGCATTTTCAACCGGAGCTATTACGAGGAAACGCTGGTAGTTCGCGTGCATCCGGAATTTCTCGCAAAGCAAAGAATTCCAGCTACGCTGGTTACGAAGCGCATTTGGAAGGAGCGCTTCCGGGACATTCGCAGCTTTGAACGATACCTCACCCGTAACGGAATCATCGTTATTAAATTCTTTCTGCACATTTCGAAGAAGGAACAGAAGCGACGCTTTCTGGAAAGGGCTGAAGAGCCTGAGAAAAACTGGAAGTTCTCCGGCTCGGACATGGCGGAACGTGAGCATTGGGATGAATACTTGGATGCCTATGAGGACATGATCCGAAACACCGCCACGAAGCACAGCCCGTGGTACGTGGTGCCCGCCGACAACAAGTGGTTCACTCGAGTAGCGGTTGCCGCCGCGGTCGTTGATACGCTGGCCTCTCTAGATCTGGCATATCCCCAAGTTGACAAGGCAAGACTCGAGGAAATCGCCAGCGCAAAGCGTGCCCTGCTGGAGTCGAAATAAAGCATACGCCGCCACCTGCACAAAAAATGGATCAACACGAAACGACTATGGCCGATGGAAAGCTCTCCATTCCCGATGCTTTGGAGTCCAGACGATCACAGTGGCTCCAGTGGTTCCAGTGGTTCCAGTGGTTCCAAGTTCCCCAGGCCGCCAATCGCGGTCGGTCGAGAAAATTCGCCAAAAGCGGATGATCGGTTTCCCTCTCAACCGTCAGTATGACCGCCAGTCAAAACTCGAACAGCAACCCGCGATTGTCGCTCCCACTGCTCCAGGGCTTGTTGCCTTTCGGTCGGGTTCGCATCGGACCGGACATCGTGGCCGGCATCACCCTTGCAGCCCTCGGCATACCCGAAGTTATGGGTTACACCAAGATCATCGGCACGCCGGTGATCACCGGGCTTTACACCCTCTTCTTACCAGTCCTGATGTACGCCCTCTTCGGCTCCTCGCGGCACCTTGTCGCCAGTGCGGACTCCGCAACAGCAGCCATGGTAGCGGCGGGCTTAACGTCTCTGTCATTCACCGCTAACACGCCGAAGTATGTCGCACTCACGAGCCTCATTGGACTGGTGGCTGCCAGCATACTTCTGCTGGCCAGAATCCTTCGCCTGGGTTTTCTTGCTGATTTCCTGTCTCGTACTGTACTGGTGGGCTTTTTGTCGGGTGTCGGTATTCAGGTTGCTTTCGGCGAACTTCACGAGATGCTCGGCATAGAGAAGGGAGGCCAGGGATTTCTCCGCCAGCTCCTGTTCACGTTTCGGCATCTGTCGGAAACGCAGCTGCCGAGCTTGTTCATCGCCTTGGGCGTGTTAGTCATTATCATCGGCTTCGAAGTCTTGGTTCCCCGCTTTCCCGGCGCTTTGCTCGCGGTGATAGAAATGACCGTGGCCAGCGCATATTTCCATTGGGACCATCAAGGCATCCGCGTTGTTGGCGCCGCTCCTAGCGGCTTGCCTAGACTCGGCTTGCCCGATGTTACTTGGAACGATGTTACTTCGGTCCTCCCCATTGCTTTCTCCTGTTTCATTGTCATCCTCGCTCAAAGCGCTGCCACCTCTCGCGCGTACGCTCTCCGTTATCGTGACCACTTCAACCAGAATGTCGATTTGGTCGGTCTTGCGCTGGCCAACGCCGCCGCCGGTTGTAGCAGCACATTCGTTGTTAACGGCAGTCCCACCAAGACTGCCATAGTAGACAGCGCGGGTGGCCGCAGTCAGTGGTCTCATTTGACGACGGCCGCCGTTGTCCTGATGGTGCTCCTCTTTTTCACCAAGCCGTTGAGCTTTCTCCCGAATGCTGTCCTCGCCGCCATCGTCTTTCGAATCGGTGTCAAGCTGTTCGACTTTCGTGGCCTCGCCGAAATTCGTCGTGCCCAGCCCCAGGAATTCCTTCTTGCGCTCGTCACCGCTCTCACCGTTGTCCTATTCGGCGTGGAGCAAGGTATCGTCCTGGCCGTAGTTCTCTCCCTGCTGCAACACGTCCGCCGCAGCTATCATCCCCATACCGCAGTGGTAGTGCGCGATGCTGCCGGCAATCGGAGCTTTGAGGATCCCGTGCCCGGCAAGATGGCCGAACCCGGCTTGGTGATGTTTTGGTTCGGTGCAGATCTCTTTTTCGCCAACGTCGCGTTCTTTGTCGAGCAGGCGCGCAAACTTGTCCATGATTCACCGTCGCCCGTTCGCTGGCTGGTCATTGACGCCACCGCGATTACCGGCTTGGATTTTTCCGCTGGCAGAGCTGTGGCGGAACTACAGCAGGACCTCGCCAAAACCGGCGTTGTCCTTGCCCTCGTGGTGCTTCCTGTGAAACATCGGGCGGATCTCGAACGCATGGGTCTGATTGACTTGATCGGTGCCAACCGGATTTTCGATTCTCGTCATGCCTGTCTGGCGGCTTACAACTCGGAATGTTTGTTGGGAAGCGATACTCAGGCCGATAGGCGGCTCACACTATTACCTTCTGTCCAATACTGAGAGCTGGAAAAAGGTCGCTTCGAATTCGCTAAGTGCGGGAAAGCCATTGCATGCTGGGGAATTCTTAAGTGTCGCTACCCAAAACTTTCACTTGAAGCAACGCGCGGTCATAGAACTCTCGTTTGGATGTCGATTTCCGAAGTGAGCGTGCGGTGCACCGGGCACTTGTTGGCGATTTCGAGCAGACGGGAGCTTTGTTCCGCGGTTAAGGGCCCGTCAAACCGCACGTCCCGCTCGATTCTGTCGAGCATGCCTTCCTTCATTTCACATTCTGAGCAGTCTGCGGCGTGTATCTTCGAATGTCGAAGCCAAACCGTGACCCGTTCCAACGGCCAATTCTTTTTTCGCGCATACATCCCGACCGTCATCGAGGTGCAAGAACCCAGAGCGGCGAGCAAAAAGTCATAAGGAGATGGCCCGGTCCCAGTGCCTCCAACGCTTTCCGGTTCGTCGCCAGTTAGCCGATGTGGGCCTACGGCAATCTGCTGCGCGAATCCACTCCCTTCACCCGAAACGATGACATCGGCCGATTCGATCCGTTCAGGAACAGCGCTCACGTTCACCTCCAGACCTCCACATCATGAGCACGCATTCTTCCACACGCCGAAGCTAAGGTCTGCACGGGCACGCTGCACCCTCACATCAGGCGACCGCTCGCAACTCGGTTACGACATGAACGTTACCGTCAAATTCCTGACATGAAATAGCCTTCGATAGGAATTCCTCCATCTGGACCTAGTGGCCTGCGCACCTCTTTTCTGCTCGAAAACAAGACGGTGGCCGATTCTCCGGCGAATATTGCGCCTTGGTTACGCACTTGCTTCATGGAGCAAGGAGGGAAAGGGAGATCGCTCATGACCTACGCATCCGCATCCGGGAGTTTCAGCGGGCGCACCCGCGCAGCAGCATCGGTCAGCAAACCCGTGCTTGTTTTCAGAACGCGAAAAAGGAACGCGGTGTCGACATCTTGCAGGCCAGCAAGTCACGAGTCGCACAACCTTGTCGAGGCGGGACCGGAAGTCATGAGCATGGAAGCCTTCCAGGAGATGTTTGTGGCTTACCGCCCGAAATTCGTAGCTATGGCCCACTCCATCCTGCGAAATAGAGAAGACGCGGAAGACGCGGTCCAAGATGCATTTCTTTCGGGGTATCGCCACTTGCGCAGCTTCGAGGGCCGATCTGCCATTACGACCTGGTTCACCCGCATCGTGTTGAACGCGGCTTTGATGATCCGGCGAAAACGGACCAGTCCCCGACCGGAGACCGGCGCATCGGACGACGCCAGGTGGATGGAAGGGATCCCATCCTCCGAACCTGATCCGGATATGGTTTACGCGGAGCGCGAGGCTGTTCAGCTCATCAACGGGATGCTTGGAAAAATGAAACCCGCGCTTCGACGGGCGCTCACCATGACTTATTACGACGAACTGTCGGGTCCAGAGGCTTGCGCAATACTTGGTGTTTCAGCTGGCACATTCAAGGCGCAGCTCTTTCGCGCAAGACGACAGCTCTTGAATCAGACTCAGCGAGCTCTTGAGGCTCCCATTCGTAAGACGAACCCTTCTTCATTCTTTCCAAACAAAAATGTTATTCAGCCCCTTGTTGCAAGACCGTCGGATACATCGCCCTCGGAAGCCTCGTATTTATGACCGTGCCCCTGCTATCTCCGGCAATGGACAAGCCCGAATGGCTCATGCAGATGGAGACCGTTCTGGAGGTGCTCAACGAGGGAGTCGTTATAGCCGACGACAGCCATCGGATTCTATTTGCGAACTCCCGGTTTGTAGATATGACCGGCATTCCCCGGCAAGACCTGATCGGATTTGCCCCTTCTTGCTTCTATTCCTCCCAGGAAATGGAATTTCTGAGGCAGCAGATTGACGTTGCGTTCCGAGCCGGACACAACCGTTATGCCTTTGTCCTGCCTCGAAAGGGCGGCGGTCGTTTGCCCGTCATCATCAGTTCCCGGACACTCCAGAATTCCGGCAGCCGGTTTGGAATCGTGACATTCACGGACATTTCGGAACAGGTGCGAGCCGAACAGGAACTCCGCTCCGTCAACGTTGCGCTTCAAAAGCGTCAGATGGAAATCGAGGAAGATCTGCGCCTCGCCGCGCGCGTGCAGAACAGCCTCGCACCAAGATCGCTGGTCTGGGACACCATGAGCGTGGACGCCTTTTACCATCCCGTGCACTCGATCGGAGGCGACTTTGCGCTGGTGAACTCGACGGACCACGAGCATCTCAGCTTGCTTGTGTGTGATGTTTCCGGTCACGGCATTGGTTCCGCGCTGGTGGCGAACCGAATCTACTCCGAGACGACTACGCACTTGCGAAGTGGCATGCCGTTCCTCGACATGTTCGGGGAGTTGAACCGCTTCCTCATCGAAGACATCGCGGGCTCCGGAATGTTTGTCACTCTGGCCGCCGCGCGGATCGATGTTGATCGACGCCGAATGGTATTTGCAGGAGCCGGTCATCCTCCCGCAATGGTAGCGCGTCGTGGCCAGAATCCGGTGCTGCTCGAATCTCGCAGCATGATTCTCGGAGCGCTGCCTGACGCAGTGGACCTCACGACCAGCCTGGAGGTGCAGCTCGAGCCGGACGACCGCATCCTCCTGTATACCGACGGGATTACCGAAGTGTTCAATTCCCGCGGAGAGATGCTCGGCATCGCAGGCGTTCAGGAAATCGTTCGGCAGACGTCGTCCCTTCCTGCTCGCGAAATGAAACAGGGCATCCTCGATCGCGTGGCTGCCTGGCGGGAGGGCCCGCCGACTGATGACGTTTCTCTTATGCTGGTGCACGTTCGCTGAAAGGGACTGAATTTCATGACTAGGGAGACATGCATGACACCCAGAAGGACGACGGTTTATCTTGCTGTTGGTTTGCTCTTCTTCGGGTTCCTAGGTGCCATCGGG
>Ga0209076_1000078_pt1 | contig 11851 bp, 9 predicted proteins | sample Rivendell_Oct201_9_FD_188350 | JGI IMG/M metagenome (GOLD analysis project Ga0209076, IMG submission 188350) | Vadose zone soil and rhizosphere microbial communities from the Eel River Critical Zone Observatory, Northern California to study diel... | ecosystem: Environmental > Terrestrial > Soil...
ATAACCACGACCGACTCGTGTTGTAGAAGCCAGTTCAGAGCTACTTGGCTTCGACTCTTGCCAACTCTCTCAGCAATCTCGTCGATGACGTTGAACGGTCCCCCTTTACCTCTAGCAATCCTTCCCTGACCCAGAGGACTGTAGGCGATGAGCGTGACCTTCTCCCGCTGGCAATAAGGCAGAACCTCTTTCTCAATCGCCCGATCTACAAGACTGTATTCGACTTGGTTTGAAACAATCTCTTCCCTTGACAATATAGCCTGCGCTTCTTTCATCTGGTTAACAGAGAAATTGCTTACACCGATGTACCGCACCATTCCATCTCGGACAAGCTTCTCCATCGCCCTCATCGTCTCGGCAATCGGAATCCGAGGATTGGGCCAGTGAAGCTGATAGAGGTCTATCTTTTTCACACGTAACCGTTCGAGGCTCTTGCGAGCAGACCGTAGAAGATCTTCGTGAGCAAAATGCGAAGGGGAGACTTTCGATGCGACGAAAACGGGCTTCCGCCAATCTTCCAGAGCTTTCGAGACGACTTCCTCGCTGTGACCTGCGCCGTACATCTCTGCAGTATCGACCAGAGTCATACCAAGATCGAGGCCAAGCTTCAGAGCTTCGATCGCTTCCGAGTCGCCGGAAGGATCGGTGCGCATTCCGCCACCCATTCCCCAGGTGCCCATTCCTATCTCTGGAATCGATTCAGATGTTTTCCCGAGAAGGCGAAACTCCAATTTCCTGACCCGCCGAGACTGGCTATGGTCTGGTCTTAAGCTCCAGTCTGACAAGGTGAGTTGTGCAGGATACTTTGAGAACTCTGTCAGGATTCTTTGTACGATATCCCGAATCGCTGGCTGTTCTAGTATCCTCTATTTCGAAGATTTCGCGGAAGAGGACAGTGCTTTTACGGCGTCTTCTAATCGTGCGTTTCCCCTGCTGAGCCGAATCTCGTTCTCTTCAAACCCGCGCTCGGCCATGCCCTTGTCGCAGAGAAACTTCGCAGCCCACTCTATAGCGTTGCTAGGCAGTCGTAGCTGTTTCGAGATCTCGTCCAGCCTATGCCACGCCCCATCAACTAGTCGTATCCAGACGTACCAGAGGAGCATGGGCTTCGCTCCGACCATGTTAGCCGCTTCATCACGAGCCTCTCCTCGCATCACTTCTAATGCTGGTGTAACTCGATAAAAAATCAATCAGTAACACGTCCCGGAAAGCAAGCACTGGATTGGACACAGTCGAGACGTTCTTGGGAGTCCGGAAGAAGATCGTTGTTTCAGTACTCCTAATCATCATTGTCGCGCTCGCGGTCTGGCAGTTCACAAGCCCTAAGCTACTCCCGCCAGTGGGGAACAAGTATTCGATATCCGGACCCTATTCGAATAGAGGAAGCTGGACGCTTCCTGAAACGATGCGGTATGGCCGAGCCTACATGGCTATCTCAATATCAAACGTAACATTTCCGCGAACGGGTATTGGGACCGACTATTCCCTCCTCGTAAGCAACGCTAACCAGACGATCACAAATTCGATTGTCAAGGGCTTTGGAGTGCGGGTGACCAGTATGAGTATTCAGGATAACGTCGACGGTTCAACCTCGACCTGGGGCAACGGAAACGCTCCAGGCGACGCGGTTCAAGCAACGAGTATATTCTTTTTCCGCACTTCGACGAATCACATGCTTCGCTTCACAGTAACTTTCCAAATGTACGATCTCTTACCCCTCGGCTCTCTTCCAGACCAGACTGTGACCAGCTCTTTCAACATAACCCAGACAGTCCTCTAGACTCTATCTGCTAAGCATTATGTAGCGCGAATCAAAACCCAGATTTTCGATCATCCCGTGTCCATCACGTACGATTACATTGATGATTACTTATACCGAATTGCGGCACCGAGAGACCCCTTGCTCGAGAAAATGGAGGAATACGCTGATTCGCATGCTGTCCCCATCATAGGACCATTGGTCGGCAGGCTGCTCTACAATCTGGCCAAGGCAAGCCAGAGCAAGAGGATTCTAGAGATCGGAACTGCGATAGGTTACTCGGGAATCTGGCTCGCGCGCGCCGTTGCGCCCTTTCAAGGCAGTGTAACAACCATAGACTTGGACCCCGAGCGAGTAAAGATTGCGAAGAAGAATATTTCTGAAGCGGGGCTCGAACGCACCGTGAAAGTAATCGAGGGCAACGCTCTCAAAGTCTTACCCACTCTCAAAGAGGAATTTGATATGATCTTTTTAGATTCAGACAAGGATGTTTATCCTGATGCATTCAAAATGTCGGTGCCCATGCTCCGGAAGGGCGGGCTGTTCGTTGCGGACAACGCTTTGTGGGGAGGAGACGTGGCGAAGGGTGGGAAGTCGAAGGATACTCAGTCCATGATCAAGTTCAACCGACTAGTCTCGGAATCTTCTGGAATGTCAACTGTCATTGTACCGCTCCGCGACGGCGTCCTGGTTAGTCTGAAGGAATAGCAGTCTCTGGCTGCCAATGAGACCATTGCTATTGATGACGCATGCAACCATAGCTGGTGCGGGGGAACGTACTCCATATTTTTATACGAATCTGTACAAATCTCTTTAATGTAGTGACGTAAGGGTTAGCCTACTTCCTCGGTTTTCATCGAGAAAACAGGACGGGAAGAAGTGTCAAGCAAAATGGAAACACATCAAATACCGAAGGTCCCCGGAGGGGAATTCAGATACCAGAGACGCTACACGAAACTGGGCGTCCATCCCTACGACGCAGTAAAATGGGAAACAAGAGACGCTGTAATCACCGACGCTAAGGGTCAGGTCATCTTCGAACAGAAAAGCGTCGAGTCCCCGTCTCTCTGGTCCCAGACCGCAACCAATATTGTCGCCTCGAAATATTTCCGTGGACGGCTAGGGACACGGGAGAGAGAATCCAGCATTCGTCAACTCCTAGACAGAGTCGCAAAAACAATAACGAAGTGGGGTGTTAAGGGCCAGTATTTCCTGGATGAGGAAGAGGCTCAGATATTCGAGGCGGAACTTACTCACATTCTTCTCAACCAGATGGCCGCGTTCAACAGCCCAGTCTGGTTCAATGTGGGCGTTGAGGATCGTCCCCAGTGCTCGGCCTGTTTCATCAACTCGGTCAAAGACGACATGCGATCGATAATGCAGCTCGCCATGACCGAGGGAATGCTGTTCAAGTACGGATCCGGAACAGGATCTAATCTATCGGCTCTACGTTCCTCGAGAGAGCATCTCTCTACGGGCGGAAGGGCGAGCGGACCCGTCTCCTTCATGAAAGGATACGACGCCTTCGCAGGCGTCATCAAATCGGGCGGTCGGACCCGACGAGCCGCCAAGATGGTCATACTCAACGCTGATCACCCCGACGTTGTCGAGTTCATCTGGTCAAAGGCGAACGAGGAGAAGAAGGCCTGGGCACTCATCGACGCAGGCTATGACGGCTCGGTTGACGGCGAGGCTTATGGTTCAGTCTTCTTCCAGAACGCAAACCACAGCGTCCGGGTTACTGACGATTTCATGCATGCTGTTACGGACAACAAAGATTGGCAGACTCACTTCATTACGAACCGTAAGGTAGCTGATACTTACAAGGCTCGCGATCTCATGAGGCAGATGGCTGAGGCAGCCTACATCTGCGGCGACCCAGGAATACAGTTCGACACAACCGTAAACGAGTGGAATCCCTGCTCCAACACCGACCGGATAAACGCCTCCAACCCGTGCTCTGAGTATATGTTCCTAGACGATTCCGCCTGTAACCTCGCCTCGCTGAACTTGATGAAGTTCCGGACCCCCGAGGGAGAGTTCGACGTCGAATCATTCAAACACGCTGTAGAGATAGTCATCACAGCCCAAGAGATACTAGTGGATAACGCCAGCTATCCGACGGCGGGGATAGAGAAGAACAGCCACGACTATCGTCCCCTAGGAATGGGCTACGCGAACTTGGGAGCGTTGTTGATGTCGCGGGGACTGCCGTATGATAGTGATGAGGGTCGAAACTTCGCCGCAGCCATCTCAGCACTCATGTCTGGACACGCCTATGCAACCTCAGCTCTGATCTCTAAGAGACTCGGACCGTTCAGAGGCTACCCGAGCAACGAGAAACCCTTTCTCAACGTCATCGGAATGCACAGATCCCACGCGGGCAAGATTACGCGCGACGATGTTCCGAAGGATCTGGTTGACGCCGCAGTACGCTCGTGGGATGAGGCTTTGTCGCTCGGCGAGCGGTTCGGTTTCAAGAACGCGCAGATATCGGTGATCGCGCCGACGGGGACGATCGCCTTCATGATGGACTGCGATACGACCGGCATCGAGCCGGACATCGCCTTGGTCAAGTACAAGTGGCTGGTGGGTGGCGGAGTAATCAAGATCGCAAACGGTACAGTTCCAGAAGCCTTGAGGAGATTGGGATATTCTATCGCCCACACCGACGAGATTCTACGCTATCTCCAAGACAACGACACGATCGAGGGCGCTCCTCATCTAAAGCCGGAGCACATCGCGGTCTTCGACTGTGCCTTCAAGCCGTCGAAGGGATCTAGAAGTATTCACTATATGGGTCATGTGAAGATGATGAGCGCAGTCCAGCCCTTCATCTCCGGAGCAATCTCGAAGACGGTCAACATGCCTAACAGTGTGACCGTGGACGAGATTATGCAGACCTACGTCAACTCGTGGAAGATGGGGTTGAAGGCTATCGCGATCTACCGGGACGGGTCCAAGAGGACACAGCCCTTGACGACGAGTCTCGACGAGAGAGAGAAGGGCAAACCGGTTGAGAAGGTCGCCCTCAAGCCTCTGCGGAAGCGGTTGCCTGATCAGCGCGACGCGACGATTCACAAGTTCAGTATCAACGGAAACGAAGGCTACCTCATGGTGGGACTCTACGCTGACGGCTCTCCCGGCGAGATCTTCGTAGTGATGTCCAAGGAAGGCAGCACCATATCGGGACTTATGGACGCATTCGCTACATCGATCTCGATCGCTCTACAGTACGGCGTTCCGCTGAGGGTGCTCGTTAACAAGTTCATCCACACTCGGTTCGAGCCGGCGGGGATGACGAACAATCCAGAGGTCAGATTCGCAAAATCCGTGGTCGACTATATCTTCAGATATCTCGGATTGAAGTATCTCTCGAAAGAGGACCAGGACGCGCTGGGTCTAGCGAAGACGATGGTTGAGAACAATGATGCCCAAGCGAAGCTTGTCGAACCGATGCAAAAGCCAGCAGAACAGAAGATGGTGGAGCACCAACCGGCTAGCCGTCTAGAGCCGGATCTGTTGACGTTCGATCCCCAGTCAGACGCGCCCGCCTGCGACAATTGCGGCATGATAATGGTCCGCGCAGGCTCCTGCTACAAGTGTCTCAACTGCGGCAACACCAGCGGCTGCGGCTAAACCAGGCCGGTTCTGCAGGGAAGATTTCTCAAAAGAGTAGTCTTGTGTCGCGAGACACAATTTCTTTTGGGGTACTTTCACTGGTAACGAATTTGGTAACCGTAAATGGCAACAAGGTCGTTCCTCTGAAATCCTAAGCTTAGATGAAGGTCCTCCAGCGGACAATGTTCTAAAGTCTATCAGAGAAAATCGTTAACAGCAACAAGTGTATACTGGGCCTCTAGATTAAGCATAGATCACCGACGCGTTCAGGAGATTGAGAGATGGAGTGGCTAGACAGGAAGGGGACAGGGCATCACATTGCGTCCTGCCCATGCTGGCGATGCCACCTTTTCAGACTCATCGGGCTGGTTTCAGCTGGTAGGCTGGTGGAGAGCGAGTCCCGGTTCGAACCTCTTGGTGCTAGTGTTTCAACCAGATTGGAGCTGCCGCGGCCGAGAGCAATTGAGACAGCAGCGGCGCTGGCCCTGCGCAGACGCTGGCTGATTCTCGGAATTGTACTCGTCGGCTCATTCATGGCAGTACTGGACGTATTCATCGTGACACAAGGTCTTCCCTCAATCAGGACAACCCTCGGCGCAGGAGTGTCCGATCTTGAGCTTGTAGTATCGGCATACTCGCTCGTCTACGCTGTCTTCCTGATAACCGGGGGCCGTCTCGGGGACATTCTAGACCGGAAACGCATCTTCCTGTTCGGCATGACTGTCTTCACCGTCGCCTCAGCCCTAGCAGGTTACGCGCCCTCAGCACCATTTCTCGTCGGAGCACGAGCGCTCCAGGGTCTCGGCGCGGCGCTAATGTATCCACAGGTCCTCTCGATTATCCAGGTGACTTTCAAAGGGACCGAAAGATCTCTGGCGCTAGGTCTCTTCGCCGCGGTCGGTGGCATAGGCGCCATCACCGGAAACATCATCGGAGGACTCCTAATACAGCTCAACCTAGCCGGTCTCGCCTGGAGACCGATCTTCCTGGTCAATGTCCCAATCGGCATTTTCGGGGTCGTGGCCGGCTTCCTGGTTCTCAAACCTTCTAGGGCTGATCGTGCACCGAAGCTAGACTTGCCCGGAGTCGGACTGATCTCCGCCTTCCTAGTCTCATTGATCCTGCCCCTCGCTGAAGGGCAACAGTTGGGCTGGCCAGCATGGATGATACTTCTCCTACTACTCTCCCTCCCACTACTCGGCGTCTTCATCCTATACGAACGCCGAAGGACAGACGCTGGGGCCGATCCGTTGGTCGACATGGACCTGTTCAAACACCGATCCTTCGCAATCGGTATGCCCCTAGTAATTCTCTACTACATTGCCGCCAGCGGGTTCTTCTTCACATTCGTCCTCTTCCTACAGTCGGGCCTCGGATTCTCCCCGATCGCATCCGGACTCGCATTCGTCGCAATCAACACCGGCTTCATCACAGCATCACTCCTTGGCCCGCGGCTCATCCCGCGATTGGGGAACCACCTCTTGAGCTTCGCCTACGCGTTGCAAGTAGCGGGCCTAGTCTGGACAATGCTTACCATCACCTCGTCCGGGACTGCCCTCACACTGAATGAGCTGGCCCTCCCGCTCTCGATGTTCGGGCTCGGCGCCGGGTTTGCACTCTCGCCACTCCTAGGCATCATACTATCGGGCGTTCCAAGTCAGGATGTGGGAGCCGCCTCAGGAGTGGTCTCAACTTCGATGCAGATCGGGAATACTGTTGGAATCTCACTATTCGGACTCGTCTTCTACCGCTTCCTCAGCAGTCAACTCGCATCGACCCCTGTATCGTACCTTGACGCGTTCAAGCTTACTCTCCCGTTCCTGATCATTCCGTCGATCTCATCCTTCATGCTAGTCTTCCTACTCTCAAAACATCGCGCGAGGCAGATCATCCACCGCTTGGAGCCATGACCATGCAGGGAACCTGTGAGAAGACTCTCACACCCCATTGAACTCGCGGATCGCGATTTTTGGCTCAGCATGATTCCGGCAGAAACTGTTGACTGCTGGGAATTTCTCACAGAGAGCGCTTTGATTCTCAGCTCATATGTCAAATACTTCAACAAGTCGACTCTAACATGAAACCTTCAGGCAGGTCAAAAATCCTCCTAAGTTTACTCGTCATCTACATTCTTAGCGACATTCTATTGACCCCGCTAGGAGGTCTTGAGACTCGTCCGCCAGCCCAGGTAACAACATTGGGTTTGGCCACTCTAGGCCTGTTGTTCGCGGGCCTCGCCCTCGGTGTTGTGTCTCTGGTCCTACTCTTCTACAGGCCTCGCAGGTCGCCGATACTTGCATTTATTGCTGGAATACTATATTTTCCGGCCTTCCTTGCCGAACAAGCCGGATACTTCTCATCGTTAAGACCGCCCATCGCAATCGAAACGCTCGAGATAATATAGGCAATAGTATCAATCGTTATGAACTGATGGCGCTGAGTGTAGACCGCCAGAAAGCGGCGTAGCAAACCCTTTCGACTATTACTGTGCTGGCGTTCCCTTGGCGAATTCGACGAGTCCGTCCTTGAACTTGATGCTCGCGTGACTCCCGTTGCAGAATGGCTTGTTGATCGACACTCCACACCGGCAGAGCGTCACCTTGTTCCTCAACTCGTAAGGCGTACCATCCGCTGACTCAATGGTTATCCCACCACGGACCCAGAGGGGCCCACTACAGCCAAGCGCTGGATCTTCGACCACGCCGATCGAGCGTGGAAGCTTTTCTTCAAGCTCCTTGCCGGTCTTGTTGTCAGTCACGACCAGGCGACCCGCCGGACAATGGTTCGCCTCGCGAATGACTAGTTTTCTTGCCTCCGGATTATCCGTCTGTTCAATCAGGCCCCAGATCTTGCCTCCGGGATCGCAGAACCGCGCGAAGGCACACAGATCTTCCGCGTCCCTCAGCGTCAGCTTGGGACCCTCGAAGACCTCAGCTCGTCGGACGTACGGCCGTCGAGTCGCAGTCTCCGTTCCATCAAACCTGATCTTAGTGTGGGTTCCATCGCAAAACGGTTTCGTTTTCGAACGGCCGCATCGGCAGAGGTTGTACTCCTGTCCCGTCTCGAAATTCTTGCCCTCCTTCCAGTCCCACGAAAGACCTTCTCTGTTGGGAGTAATTACCTGAATAGCCAAGGGAACATTCCCAGAAACTATGTAGGGGCCGTCCTTTGATACGACAATCTTTCCGGCTGAAGATTTCAATCCTGAGGGCGCGCTTTGGGCAGTGTTGACCATGGTCAGTCTGGATCTCTTGGATGTTGCAGTGGCCATGATAAGAACTCGGAAAAGACTTTCAAACGGGCACTATTAATACTGTCCATGGGACAGTGAGGTAGTTACTTTACACTCGGAAAGCAGTATCAGGCGCTAGAAAGAGATTAGAGGCGTGTTAATGGAAATTGGCAAAAACGATAAACCCGGCGCTTGAAACCCAAGAAAAACTGGAACAAGCTTCGATACTATGCCCTTATGGGAAACTGCTCAAAGTTCTCGGAAAACCGCACACTCTTGAGATTATCTACGGTCTCACAATCCGCTCGCCCTTGCGGTTTACGCAAATCCAGAAGGAACTCAAGCTACAGCCAAAGACCCTGACCGCAAGGATGAAAGAACTTGTCAAGCTTGGGCTCGTGTCACGCACGTCCTACAACGAGATTCCGCCCCGGGTCGATTACGAACTCACTCAGAAAGGACGAGACCTCGACGGAATGTTCAGGGCTTTGAACGGCTGGGCCAGGAAATACAACTACGCAGAACAGCACAGGGAACGGATGCGCTAGACGCTCCTTCTCAAGTCAAGCTTTGCCATAATCTTGAGAATGATCTTGTCTGGATCCGCTGAACGATCAAGTGACAGGCCAAGAGACCTTCCCGCGGATACTGGAACTGTCACCATCTTCAACCCTTTGTGCGTGACGCAGACACACTCTGTACTTCCGAACATTTGGTCCGTCTGTTTAGCCATCTCTGTAACAACACTGACCCAGAAACCAACCTTCTTCCGAAGATCACCGCTCTGGCTCAGGACGTTCCTTGTTCTCAGGGTTTCCGCGTAGCCTGTAACTTCTGATCCTTCTATGAAGGCTGCGACCCTGATTGCCTGATCCAATTCTAAGATCTATTCGCAGATCCTGCTATCATCGTGGTCTCCCTGAGTCGAAAAATTCTCAAACTCGGGGGGTCCGACCGATGTTCTGGGATGGCAAGACAAACCCTCGACGGCGTCCTCTCACAATGTTCTAGAGCCGAAGAGTTACGCATCAAAGACCGAGACTTCCTGAGTCCGGTATTCTGGTGTCTCTAAATCTCTGGTGCACCAGTTACAAGATAGTTAATCACTGCTGGAAGAGCCTTTCATTAACCTCACTAGAGTACCAATCTCTTTTGGACGAGAAATGGTTGGATGTCAAATCGGATTTCTCGAGCACGTTTCAAGCGTCAGTCAAAGATGGTCTACGAAATACTCTCGGAGAAACAGTCATGCTAACGATCGTGCCGCTTCTCAAACAGACCCTTCTGACCTATGCTGACAAGCCTGGCGAGTTTCATCGAGAGTTGCAGTTCTACTTCGGATTCGGAGCCTTGACACTTGAAAGGATGATAGTCAAAGAGCTCTTTCAGAAACTCAACCTCCACTATCCATCAAACAACGAACTCGACTTCGAAACCTCGATCGATCTCGCGAGAAAGGATCTCGGCTCGGTCCAGAGAGGAGCCGCGAAAAAATGACCATCCCGTTCAACCTCTTCGATATCCTAGTCGTAAATCAATTAGAGGCTCTCAGAATAACAAGGGAGGCTTAGGAATGGCTCGTAGCAAGACCGGCATTGCGGAACTTGATGAGATGCTGCGAGGCGGATTCATGGATAAGGACGCAGTAATGATAGCGGGAAGTGCAGGCACCGGAAAGACTACGCTAGGTCTCGAGTATATCGTGAACGGCGCAACCCAGTTCGGAGAACCCGGAATATACCTCACCTTTGAACAACTCCCGGACCAGATCTATCGAGATGCAGAAAACTTCGGCTGGGACCTGAGAAAGCTTGAGGCCGAAGACAAGTTAAGAGTGGTGTGCACGAGTCCCGATCTGCTCCTCGAACCCGAAGGGGAAGAACAGCTACTCGGGGACACGATCAAGGAATTACGGCCGCGAAGAATGGTAATTGACTCTCTCAACCATCTGGAGATGTACGTCCCGCACGGAGATATTCGCAAGGAATCCTACCGGATACTCATGTACCTCAAGACACGGGGAATCAGCCCCCTCGTGATCTGGGAAGCCCAACAAGGAGTAGACAGTTACGCTGTTACGCAAGCAGGCATGAGTTTCCTCGTTGACTGTATGCTTCTCCTAAAGTTCGTTGAGATCGATTCGTCGATGAAGAAGGCTCTCGTGATAATGAAGATGAGAGGGAGCGACCATGACAAGCGCTTGAGAGAATATGAGATAACTGCTCACGGGCTCAGAGTGCGGGCACCCTTCTCAGGATATGAAGGGATCATAACAGGCTCCCCGCACAGGTCGTTAACGCAAGAAGTCGCAGGAGCTTGGGACACCGCTTTCACAAAAACGAAACACAAGCAATAACAGGAATCCAAGGTTTGATCCCTCCTAATATGACGAGGCGCATTGGAGTAATTCCTGTCCCGATATTTGTCGCGCTGATTGCGATCTTTGACGTGATGCTGCCGACCAGCGTAGCGGCAAGTGTGGCGTTCAACCCACTACTCGTTTTCGCGGCGTTACAGACCATGTTCCTCTTCGGAACCTCGGTCGTGGTCGCCTACATTTCTCTGAAGAGCTATCTGTCAGGCGGTTCACGGACTATTCTTCTGCTAGGTAGCGGGACTCTAGCCTGGGGTTTCGCAAGTATGGTGGCGGGCTGGTTGCTTAGCCCTCCTGGCGGACCGAATATTGCCGTGACCATTAGTAACTCAGGCGCCCTGTTCGCATCACTGTTCTACATCGCAAGCGCAACGACCACGACGCGTGGCAGTTCAGCCAGAGACTCGAAGCGGCGCAAACCAAAGTTGATTCTAGCTTACGGTGGCGCGATCGGCTTCCTTGCGGTACTCACGGTGTTCGCGCTTCTAGGCGCCACTCCTGCCTTTTTTGTTCCGGGAATTGGCTCTACAGTGTTGAGGCAGGTGGTTGTAGCGGCGGGGCTCTTCATGTTCGGGGTGTCATCCATCCTCTTCATGAGGCTGTATCATGATTCAAGATCAGGGATATTGTTCTGGTACTCGATGGCCCTAGCCTTAACCACTATAGGGTTAGCCGCATTCTACTTCGGCAGAACTGTGGGGGATCCAATTGCCTGGACTGGGAGAATAGCCACCTATCTCGGAGGAATATACTCCCTCATTGCAATCTGGTCCGCCATCCGAGGCTCCCACGGCAGCCCTACTGGTCCACAATTGCCTGCGCTTTCCCCTGTTCTGAGGCATCTTCCGAATTTTTTTTTTGGGTA